>LBJMC04202__coassemble_10758_pt1 | contig 2801 bp, 3 predicted proteins | sample LBJMC04202__metabat2_low_PE_040 | metagenome-assembled genome bin LBJMC04202 | reverse complement strand
CTCGACGAGCACACCGACGCCGAAAACGCGGTCCCGGCGGCGCGCCGCGTTGGCTCGCGAGACGGCCATGGGATTAGCGAGGATGTCACCGAGCGCACGAAACCCCTCCGGCTCAGGCTGCTGGTCGCCCTCGACCTCAAAGACCTCGCAGGAGCGGATATCGGAGCATCGATAGATGGAGGGCTGCTCCGCGCCCGCGGCGCGCACGCTCCACAGGCCGCGCGCTTCATCGACAAGGACTTCGGGGATGCCGAGCACGGGCATGGGCGCGAGTATGGTGCGCGTCGCCTCGAACGTGCCGTTGTCCGTCTGGGGCTCCATCATGCTCGTCTCCGTTCCCTCTTGGCATCTCTTGCTTCAACTATACCTATTCAAGCAATTTGATACCAATTCCAATCCGTAGATGGCAGCGGGTCTCCCCCGAGCGGCAGGATGGGAGGGGCTTCGTTGGCGAATGTCCACGAAACCGTAGCGTTACAGGGCGCGTTTCGAACAGGCGTTCTCGGAGCCGGACTGCAACGCACGTGGGCTCTTTTCGCGCTGCTCGAGCACAAGGTTCACCACGATGCTGCCGATGATGAGCACGGTGCCCACGAGGGCAAAGCGGCCGAAGCTCTCATGGAAGAAGATGAACGCCCAGGTAGGCGCAAAGACGACCTCGAGCATGGTGATGAGGTTCGCCGTGAGCGGCTGGGCGCGCTTGATGCCGCGCGCGAAGCACACGTTCGCAAGCCCTGAGCATACGATTCCGCCTGCCGCCATGAGCGCCCATTCGCGCGGCGCAACGTGAGGAAGCTGCGGTAAGAAGAGCAGGCCGGGGAGGACGGAGATGGCGCAGCTGATCATCGCCGAGGTGACGGGCGACGAGCCCCGTTTGGCATTCAGGAAGAACATGAGCCCAAAGAACGCGCCCGAGATGATGGCGAGCAGGTTCCCCAGCACGTGCTCGAAGGAAAGGCTGTCGAGGAAGAACACGACCATGCCGCTCAGCGCCATCACGATCACGAACACCTTGCGGGCGGGCGGCACGCGGCGCTGCTCGATGGCTTCATAGAGCGCCACGAATGCCATGGAGCTGTACTGCAGCACGATCGCGCTGCCCACGCTCGTAAGCTTATTGGCATAGGTGAAGGTGATGCCCATAAGGTAGGCTGCGATGCCGGCTGCCACCACGAGCTTCGAGACGCGAATCGTGGGACGGATGATGATGAAGTAGAACAGCAGGGCGACCACGGAGGACACCGCGCTGATGAAAAAGCCGGGCTGGCTGTTGAGCTTCGTGAAGACACCTGAAAAGCTCCATGCGACGGCTGTGCCCAGCAACCATAGATATCCCGTGTTCATGCGCACCTCGCTCATTCGGCAAAAAGCGGCCGGGAGCCGAGCTCCCGGCCGCCCTTCATCGACCTTGGTCTATGCGTGCCTGGAACCAGGCGCAGCCCTTAGTAGTCGAACTGGTGATAGTAACGACGATACTTGAGGTTGTGCTTGGTGACCGTCTCGTAGTAGCGGGCCAGACGATCGGTCACGAGGATCGTGAGAATCCACGGGGAGACGATGACGCGGAAGTCGTCGTCGAGGCCGGGGATGGCGTACTCGGCGGTGTCGATCACCACGATGTCCTCGTCCTTGGTGCGGTCCGCGAAGTTGGTGAGGAAGGCATCGACGCGCTCGTCGAGCTTGCGGCACTCGTCCTCGCCCTTGAACAGGAACACGGGCACGTCCTTCTCGACGAGCTCGAGGGTGCCGTGGAAGAAGTCAGCCGAGGTGATGTAGCGGGTGCGCTTCCACTGCATCTCCTCGAGGATGCACATGGCGAACAGAATCGTCTCGCCCCAGAGCGCGCCGGAACCCACGAACATGGTGTAGGGCGCGAGAGCGTACTTCTTGGCAAGCTCCTCGGCCTTGGGCTCGAACTTCTTGCGGATGTCGAGCAGGTCCTTCCAGATGTCCTTGGTCTGCTCGATGAACAGGTCGTACTTCGGGAAGCAGCCGCGACGGTAGAGGAGACGCAGGCCGAAGCAGTCGGCGAGGTAGTAGCCCTTCTCGCAGCCGCCCGAGCCGTGGTCGCTCGCCATCTTGACGCAGCCCTCGGCGCCCACGGCCTGGCCGATGGGGCCCTCGGGGCTCGTCATGGCGATGACGCGGATGCCCATCTCCTTCATCTTCTTCACGGCCTCGAGGACCTCGGGCGTGGTGCCGGACTCGGAGGCGGTGAGGACGACGGACTTCTCGGTCATGCGCTTGTGACCGGAGACGTTCCACTCGGCGGCGTGGATGAGGTAGACCTCGAGGTCCTTGTCGCCGAACTTGTTCATGAGGTACTCGAGCTGCATGAGCTCATCCCAGGTGCCGCCGACGCCCATGAGGAAGATCGCGTCGTAGCCCTCGTCGGCGATCTGGTCGGCCATGGCCGCCATCTTCTTGCCGGTCTCGACGAGCGCCTTGCCGTCCTCGAGATAACCCTCCTGGTCGAAGTTCATGATCTCAACTTTCTCGGTCTCAGCCATGAGCATTCCTTTCTCGTTGTTCGATGCGTCTGGCCCACGCGATGGCAGTTGGCTGTCGTTCGCGTTGCTTAGAAGATAGCAGTATCGTTATAAGACGTTATATCTATTCCGGGTGAACGGTAGGAATCAGTCGGTGAGCGTTATTACGTTATATAACGTATTATTCTTTACGGTCAAAATGAGTCAAAACGGGACGGGGTTGTTTTGCACCATCAAGGACAAGACCCGAATGCGTGGGCCCGAAATGGTGCAAAACAACCCCGTCCCGTTTTGACTCATTCTACAGACGGA
>LBJMC04202__coassemble_4609_pt1 | contig 5058 bp, 4 predicted proteins | sample LBJMC04202__metabat2_low_PE_040 | metagenome-assembled genome bin LBJMC04202 | reverse complement strand
GAGCCCTACCGGATGGACTGGGACTAGCCGGACACACTTTTTGTCCTATAACCCTGCAAAACCAGGACAGAGGAAATTTTGCATGCCGGCACCTGTCCCTTCCCGTCTCGTTGGGGAATAAGGACTCTAATCGGGGGAGGTGGGTGCGTATGGCAAATGCACCTCGACGACGTTCTGAAACCGGCGTGTACCATGTGGTCGTTCGCGGGAACGGGCGACAGGTCCTTTTCTATGACGATGCGGACCGTCAGGCCTTCTTGGCCATGCTTGCTCGGCGGACATCTGATGCCGGCATGAGCATCTGGGCGTGGTGCCTCATGAGCAACCACGTTCACATGCTTCTTGAGGATCAACGAAACGAGCTAAGCCACGCTATGCAGATGCTGCTCACGGGCTATGCTCGGTATTTCAACGATAAAACGGGGCATGTCGGCCACGTCTTTCAACAGCGGTTCTTTAGCGAGCCTATCGAATCGGAGCGATACCTCATGGCGGCCGTGCGCTACGTTCACATCAACCCGGAAAAGGACGGCATTGAGGCTGCATCAACGTATCGATGGAGCAGCTATGCCGAGTACACGGGCGGCGCGCTTGCAACTAAGGAGCCGCTCTGCACGACGAGGCCCGTGCTCGATGTATTGGATGGCCCGCAGGGCTTTGTTGAGCTCTGTGAGGGCGCAGAGCTCCATGAGGCGGGTTTTGAGGGCTCGCTGCACCTCTCTGATGCGGAAGCGATTCGTTTGGCAGATGAGATTGCGCGGGCGCGCGGGTTCGCGCACCTGATGGAAGTTCGCAAGCTGCCGCGTGCCGAGCGCGACGCCGTGATTCGCCAGCTGCGCGGTAACGGTATGACTATCAACCAGGTGGAACGCGTGACCGGTGTCGGAAGGAGCATCGTCGCACGCGTCCATGAGCGGTCGAATGCAAAATCCCCTCTGTCCTGATTTTGCAAGTTAGGAGAGAATGCCGTCGAGGGTGCGCCAGGCGAGCTCGGCGCACTTCACGCGGGCGGGCATGTGCGAGATGTCCTTGAGCTGCGCGGCCTCATCGAGGTCTTCGAAATCGTCTTCGGAGAGCTCCTCACCGCGAATCATCGCGAGGAACAGACCAGAGAGGCGCTTGGCTTCCTCTACGGTCTCGCCGGTGATAAGGTCGGCCATGATGTCGGCCGAAGCCTGGCTGATGGCGCATCCGTGACCGGTGAAGCTTGCTTCCTCGATTACACCGTTCTCCACGCGAAGCATGAGCGTTAGCTCGTCTCCGCAGCTGGGGTTGATGCCGTCGTGGCTATGGGTGGGGGTATCCATCTCGTACTTGTAGTCCGGATGCGAGTTGTGCTCCATGAAGGTGGTCGAAGTATAGATGTTGCCCATGGAGGGTCCTTTCGTGCGGGTCATTTTGGGACGGGGTTAAAATGACTCATCGGGGCGGGGCTGAAAAGCTGCTGCTCCAAATAGCCCCTTCCCATTTTGATTCAAAACAACCCCGTCCCATTTTGACTCATTTTGTCTAGTTGAAGGTGCGGTAGACGCTTTCTAGGCCGTCGATGAAGGCGTCCACGTCGTGCTTGTCGTTGTAGAAGGCGAGGCTCGCGCGGCAGCAGGCGAGGTTCTCGACTCCGAGCCAGGTGAGCAGCGGCTGGGCGCAATGGTGCCCGGCTCGGATGCACACACCCTGCATGTCGAGGATGCTTGCCACGTCGTGCGGGTGCACGCCGCGCACGTTGAAGCTGATGACGCCGTGGTGGCGGTCCCAATAGATTGAGCCGATGATTTCCACATAGGGCAGCTCCGCCATGCGGCTCATCGCGTAGTGGACGAGCGCCTGCTCGCGCGCCTGCACGGTGTCATAGCCAACCTGGTTCACCAGATAGTCGAGTGCTGCGCCCGTGGCGTAAATCCCGGCCGCATCCTGCGTGCCCGCCTCGAACTTCTCGGGCACGGGAGCCCAGACGGCATCCTGCTCGGTCACGGAGTCGATCATCTCGCCGCCTGTGAGGAAGGGCGGCATGGTCTCCAGGAGCTCCATGCGTCCCCACAGCACGCCTACGCCCATGGGGCCGAGCGCCTTATGCGCGGAGAAGGCGAGGAAGTCCGCACCCAGCTCCCGCACGTCGACCGGCATATGCGGCACGGACTGCGCCGCGTCGACCACTAGGTAGCCACCGCGGGCGTGAACTGCGGCCGCGAGCTTCTCGACCGGTACGCGGCAGCCCAGCACGTTCGACACCTGCGTGCACGCCACGATTTTCGTGCGCGGGCCGATCTTCTCGGCAATCTCGGCATCGGTGAGCTCACCGGTCTTGGTGGGGTAGAGGTAGACGAGCTTGGCACCCGCCGCGCGGCATGCCTGCTGCCACGGAATGAGGTTAGAGTGGTGCTCCATGATGGTGATGGCTACCTCGTCGCCCGGCTCGAGGACCGTGGGCGCGAAGGAGCTCGCCACGATGTTCAGCGACTCGCTCGTGTTGCGTGTGAAAACGACCTCGTTTGCGCGCGGCTTGCCCGCCTCGTCAACGGCGCCGATGAGGCCCGCGATTTGCGCGCGCACCTTAGCGATGGCCTCGGTCGCCTCCACCGAAAGCGAGTACAGGCCGCGCAGCGGGTTGGCGTTCATGGTCTCGTAGAAATGCTTCTGCGCCTCCAGCACGCAGGCGGGGCGCTGCGCGGTGGCGGCGCTGTCCAAAAAGGCGATGTCCGGATGCTGGGTGAATAGCGGGAACGCTGCCTTGAAGGGGTTGGTCTCGATGTCGATGCGCGGCCAGGCGCGCGAGGCGGCGTCGGAGGCATCCAGCACGCCCGGTGCGGGCGCGGTGCAGGACTCGCAGGCTACGGACTCGGTGTCAATCATGCGGCATCCTCCTTGGGTGCGTCGATGTCGTCGGTAAAGCCGGGGATGAGGGCCTCGCCCAGGCGGAGGACGGAGGCGCGGATGCGCTCGTCCGGCGCGGAGAGCGCGGCGTCCTCGAGCTTGGCGCGGATGAACAGCGCCTCGGCGGCCTCCGCGGACACGCCGCGGCTCTCAAGGTAGAAGAGCTGCTCGGGGCGAACGTGCCCGATCGTGGCGCCATGGTTGCCCGCGACGTCGTCTTCATCGCAGAGAATCGTGGGCACGGTCTTGTTGTCCACGCCCTCGCTCGCCAGAAGGACGGTCTCCTGCTCGGAGCCCTCGCTGCCCTTGCAGCCGTGCACGAGGTCGATGGTGCCGCGCAGCACCTTCTTGCTGGTTCCGGTGAGCACGCCGTTGGCGTTCATGTTGCTCACCGTCTTGCGTCCGCGCTGGCGAACGATGTAGTTGAAGTCGCGCTGCTCGGAGCCGGAAGCGAGGTAGCGGGTGTCGATATCCAGGCGAGCGGTGTCACCGCGCACGTCGGCGGCAAGGCCGGTGACGGTGAGCTCTCCGCCGAGCACCACATGGCGCACGTTCACGCGCGCGCCCTCGTCGAGGACGTAGCCCTCGTCGTCCAGCAGCTTGGCAGCGGGAGTACCCAGGGCATAGACGGTCACGTTCACACGGGCATGCGAGCCAGCGAAGACGCGGAGCGTGGTGCCGGCAAGCGCCGCGGCGGCGTCGTCGGCGCCCATGGCGGCCGTCGCGTCGAGCGCGATGACGAGGTCGAAGGTGGAGCCCGGTGCGGCAACGACGTCGATGCTCGCTGCCGCGGCCTCGCCAGCCTCGGCCTCAACGCGGATGGTCGCTTGCTCGCGCGCGCCCTTCGCTGCCGCGAGCACCATGGTCTCGCGGGCGAGGAAGTTCAGGTAGGCGCGGGTGTCTGCGCCGATGCCGGTCTCGAAGGCGGTGGCAACGTCGAGCGCGGCCTCCTCCAGCGAGGCGCGCTTTTGGTAGCGCGAGAGCGCGGGGAGCTCGAGATTGGACGTGGGTGTGCTGGCGGAAACGCTTTCAGCCGTCTCGGCCGTGCCGGGCATCTCGGCTGCACCGTCTGCCGCGACGTTGCGGGCAGCATTCTCGGCCAGCGCGGCGCGCACGCAGGCACGGTCATCGCCCGCACTGCCCTCGTTCGCCGTCGCGCGTGCCGCGTCGAGGCGCGCCTGCAGTTCGGCCACCGCGCCCTCGAAGCTCATGGCGTGGTCGAACAGGCGGTCTTCCGCGTCAACCTCCATCGAGCCGCCGGGTGCCAGGCTCATCGGAATCTCGATTTGCGTATCGTTCATGCGCAGCCAGCCCCAGGTGGGGGCGGGCATGGCGTTGGCGTGTTTAATCGTCAGGGAATCCATCTAGCCGATCGCCCCTTCCATCTCCAGTTTGATGAGGTTGTTCATCTCGACGGCATACTCGAGCGGCAGCTCCTTGGCCACCGGCTCAGCGAAGCCGTTCACGATCATCGCGCGCGCCTCCTCCTCGGAGATGCCGCGGCTCATGAGGTAGAACACCTTGTCGTCGCCGATGCGCCCGATGGTGGCCTCGTGGCCCACGTCCACGTGTTTGGCGCGGATGTCCATGGCGGGGATGGTATCCGAGCGGCTCTGGTCGTCGAGCATGAGCGACTGGCAGCTCACGCTCACCGCGGAGTTCTCGGCGCGCTCCGTCACCACTACGGAGCTGCGGAACGTCTGGATGCCGCCGCCCTTGGAGATGCCTTTGGTCTCAACGGTCGCGCTCGTCTCGGGAGCGTTCAGCACCACCTTGCAGCCGGTGTCGAGGTTTTGCCCCGCGCCGGCAAACGTGATGCCCGTGAAGCTCGAGCGGCTCTTGCGGCCGTTCAGCACGCTCATGGGGTAGAGGTAGCCCACATGGCTGCCGAAGCTGCCGCTGATCCACTCGATCTCGCCCTCGTCGTCCACGCGGGCGCGCTTGGTGTTCAGGTTGTACATGTTCTTCGACCAGTTTTCGATGGTCGAGTACCGCAGGTGCGCGCGCTTGCCCACGAAGAGCTCCACGGCGCCCGCGTGCAGGTTGGCCACGTTGTACTTCGGCGCCGAGCAGCCCTCGATGAAGTGCAGGTCGGCGTCGTCCTCCACGATGATGAGCGTGTGCTCGAACTGGCCCGCGCCCTTCGCGTTCAGGCGGAAGTAGCTTTGCAGGGGGAAGTCCAGCTGC
>LBJMC04202__coassemble_4399_pt1 | contig 5231 bp, 5 predicted proteins | sample LBJMC04202__metabat2_low_PE_040 | metagenome-assembled genome bin LBJMC04202 | reverse complement strand
GGGGGGGGGGGGGGGGAATCTACCACGCTGTTCCGCACATGAGTCAAAAATGGGTCAAAACAAACCCGTCCCATTTTGCATCATGAGACAGTTTGACCCGGCACAACTGTCACGCTTCATACCCCGTGGCGCTAGAAATCCAGTCGGACGGGGATACCCTGAGCCGCCATGTATTCTTTCACCTCACGGATGCTGAACGTACCGAAATGGAACACGCTCGCCGCGAGGACCGCGTCGGCCTCCCCTTCGATGATTCCCTCCGCGAAGTGCTCGAGCGTTCCCACACCGCCGGACGCGATCACGGGAATGGGCACCGCACGCGCCACCGCACGCGTGAGCGCGAGGTCGAACCCCTCCTTGGTGCCGTCGCGGTCCATGCTGGTGAGCAGGATCTCTCCGGCGCCGCGGCGCGCCGCCTCCACCGCCCACGCCACGGCATCGATGCCCGTCGGCGTGCGCCCGCCTGCGGTGTAGACCTCCCAGCGGTCCGCTCCCGGGGCGCCTGGCTCGCCCACGCGCTTCGCATCTATAGCGCAGATGACGGCCTGACTGCCGAACGCAGCAGCAGCTTGGGTGAGAAGCGAGGGGTCCTTAACCGCCGCCGAGTTGAGCGACACCTTGTCGGCACCGGCCGCGACCATCTGGCGCATGCCAGCGAGGTCACGAAAACCGCCGCCCACCGTATACGGTATGGAGAGCTCCTCCGCTGCATGGGCCGCCATGTCGATCGTAGTCGCACGGTTATCGCTCGTCGCCGTGATATCGAGGAAGATCACCTCGTCGGCGCCCTCGCGGTCGTATGCTGCAGCGAGCTCTACCGGATCGCCGGCATCGCGAAGCGCGACGAAGTTCACGCCCTTCACCACGCGTCCGTTTTTCACATCCAAGCAGGGTATGACGCGTTTGGTAAGCATCAAGCCTCTCCTCCCTCGGCGGCAGCGAGGGCCTCGGCCAGGCTGAAGGCTCCCTCATACAGCGCCCGCCCCGTGATAGCGCCCTCTATTGCCTCTGGACCCGCCGCCGCGAGCGCGCGGATATCGTCGAGCGACGAGATGCCGCCCGACGCCACGACGGGAAACCCGGCGACCTGCGCCACGCGCCGGTACGCTTCGGCATCGATGCCCGTCTGCATGCCATCGCGCGCGATATCAGTGAATACGAGATGCTTGAACCCAAGGCTCGAAAGCTCTCCCACCACGTCTTCGACGCTGCGCGACACGCCCTCGCGCCAGCCGTTCACCTTCACCTCTCCATCGCGCGCGGCCACATCGGCAACCAGCAGGCCTCCGAACGCACGGGCTGCCACCTCGGCAAACCCCGGCTCGCGCACCAGAACCGTACCAAGCGCGATGCGCTTGCAACCGAGCGCCGCGAGTTCATCGATGCGCGCAAGCGAGCGAACGCCGCCACCGATATCCACCGAGAGGCCCTCGACCGCGCAGATCGCCTCGATAGCGCGGGTATTAGCCTCGCACGCCTTTTCGTCCTCCTCGAGCGCAGCGGAAAGATCGACGACGTGCACCCATGTTGCGCCCTGCTCCGCAAACGAGCGCGCCACGGCAGCGGGATCGTCGCCGTACACCTTCATATGCTCCCGGTCGCCGCGCTCAAGGCGCACCACCTTGCCGGCGATAAGGTCGATAGCAGGAAAGAGGATCATGTTCACCTCCGCAGGTAAAACGGATTGTTGGATTACTCCAGCCCCTTTGACAACCTCGCCAGCTCGACGAAGTTCTCGAGAATCTGATGCCCGTGCGCCGACGATTTCTCGGGATGGAACTGGCAGCCGTAAAGGTTGCCGCGACACACGACGGAAGCGAAGTTCCGGGCGTAGTGCGTCAGCGCGACGGCATCGGAGGTATCGATATCGGTATCCACCGCATAGGAATGGGTGAAGTAGACGTTCGTGCCCTCGGCGAAACCCTGGAGCAGCGGATGCCCCGACCCGGAATGCGTCAGATGGACCTGGTCCCAGCCCACGTGCGGCACCTTGAGGCGCCGCGAGGGCAAAACGGTGCACGAGCCGTGCAACAGTCCCAGACCCCGCACCCAACGGCGGCCCTCGGCCTCGAAGACCGTGCCCGGGGCAAGGCCCGCCCCGTACGGATCGGCTGATTCAACTGCGGCGCCATCCGTGGGAACGCCCTCGTCTCCGCGTTCGAAGAGCAGCTGGAGCCCGAGGCAGATTCCCAAAAACGGCACGCCCGCTCCGCCGCGAACCGCATCGAGCACCGCCTCGTCCTGGCCCGATTCGTGCATGAACGCGATCGCATCGTAAAACGAGCCGACGCCCGGTAGCACGAGGGCATCTGCCGTGCGGATCTGCGCGGAGTTGTCGGTCACGAGCGCCTCGGCGCCCGCGCGCGCCAAGCCGCGTGCCACGGACGACAGGTTTCCCTTGTGGTAATCGATAACGGCTATCGTGGGAACGTTTGCCATGTGTTCTCCTTTAATCTTGATAAAACGAACCGGGTTCGTTTTATCAAGGCAAGCTAACCGGACGCTGTCGTCCCGTTATAGGCTGCCCTTGGTGGAAGGGATGCCGCGCACGCGCGCGTCGTACTCGCAGGCATGGCGCATGGCGCGGCCGACGGCCTTGAAGGCGGCCTCTATGATGTGATGCGAGTTCGCGCCTGCGAGCTCGCGCACATGAAGCGTCACACCGGCATCGCGCGCAAAGGCGTAGAAGAACTCCACCGCCAGCTCGGTATCAAACGTGCCCACGCGCTCGGTGGGAAGCGGGAGGTCGCAATACGCCTGGCCACGGCCAGAGATATCGACCGCCGCCATGACGAGCGTCTCATCCATCGGAATGGCGACATCGGCGAAGCGCGTGATGCGCGCCTTGTCGCCGAGTGCTTGGGCAAAAGCACGACCGAGCACGATGCCCGTGTCTTCGACGGTATGGTGCGCATCGACCTCGGTATCGCCCAGGGCCTCAACCTTAAGATCGAAGAGCCCATGACGGCCAAACGCGTTCAGCATATGGTCGAAGAACGGCACCCCTGTATTGATATCGCAAGAACCGGTACCGTCGAGCGTGAGCGTGAGCGTGATATCCGTCTCGCCCGTCACGCGCTGCACCGTTGCCGTGCGCGCGCTTGCCGAAAAGAGCTCGTCGAGACCGGCGCTCGTGCGCGCCGCGCTTTCGGCAGCCGTGGCAGTGGAAGTCGTTTTGAGGTCGCGCGGTTGCTTCTTGTAGATGGTCATGAGGCATCCTCCTCCAAGAGCTCGATGAGCGCGGCAAGAACCGCATCGTTTTCCTCGGGAGTACCCACGGTGATGCGCAGGCAATTCGAAAGCCCGGGGGCGTAGCTGAAGTCACGCACCAGAATAGAATACTCGTCCCGCAGCCGTTCGCGCACGCTTCCCGCATTCGGCACGCGAACGAGGAGGAAATTCCCTTGGCTCGGCCAGACGCGCCCGAGCGGCTCGGGCGAGGTTCGAGCGAGCAGGCTGGAAAGCGCTGCGCTCAGCCGCTCACGCTCGGCGCGAATCTGGGCCACCACGGGCGCGTAGACGTCGCGAGCTCGCACCGCCGCCAGCGCAGCCGCCTGCGTGAGCACGTTCACCGAATAGATCTGACGCACCGCCGAGAACACCTCGATGACGTCGGGAGCCGCGAGCACGTAGCCGCAGCGAATACCCGCCGCGCCGAACGCCTTCGACAGCGTTTTGAGCACTACGAGATTCCCATGGCGCGCGAGAAGCGGAACCGCCGAGGTCCCCTCGTCTGCGAACTCCCCATAAGCCTCGTCAACGAGCACGATGCCCTGGCAGGCATCGCAGAGGCGCTCCACCGCATCGAGCGGGAAGAGGTCGCCGGTAGGGTTGTTCGGCGAGGTCACGATGACGAGGTTCGCCGCCTGCGCCGCGCGCACGAGGTCATCCACCCGGGGTGCGAAGGACTCGGGATCGCGAGCGACGGATATCGTTTCGGTCTCGACGAGCGAGGCAAAGAACGCGTACTCGCTAAAATCGGGCGGACAGGTAACGAGCGCGCGGCCGCGCCCCCCGAAGGCGAGCATCACGTTGAAGAGCAGCTCGTCGCCCCCGTTGCCCACGCAGACCTGCTCGGGCTCCAGGCCATGCCAGCGAGCAAGTTCGGCACGGAGCTCGCCGGAAAGCGGATCTGGGTAGCGGTTGAGCGGTGTCGAGGCGAGGGCTGCGTCGATGGCATCGCGCACACCCGCAGGCAGCGGATAGGTGTTTTCGTTAGCCGAAAGATTGATACTCGTGGGCGTGAACTTGGGATCGTACGGCTCGATATCCACGAGATGCGGCTGAACGAGCGCCCGCATGGCGGGAGAGAGCTGGGCCATGGCTACTCCCCTTCCCGAGCGGAATCGGAAGCCCCGGAGCTTGTCGCGGAAGCGCTGGCGGCGGCGCCGGCGTCATCGCCCGCACCGGCGACCGCGCCCGCGGCCGCACCCGCGCCGGCGACCGCGGCCGCATCGGCCAGCCCGGCGGCAACGGTCCGGGCATCGTCTTCGGGCCAGGCAACCTGCGTGAGGTCCGCAGCGGCAAGCGCATCGAGCCCCACGGATGCCGCGCCGCATTCCAGCTTGCGGCGACGGAGCCCCACGGAAAGGGCATGCGCCCAGAGGCCCTCGCCCTCGGCGAGCGTCTGCGTCGCAGGCGCGTCGCTGAGCAACCCGGCAGGCGTATAGCATACGACCGACGAGCGCTTGACGAAATCGTCGACCGAAAGCGGGCTCGAGAAGAGAGCGGTGCCGCCCGTAGGCAGCGTGTGATTAGGGCCGGCCACATAGTCGCCAAGCGGCTCGGAGCTCCAGGCCCCCACAAAGATCGCGCCCGCGTTACGAATACCGCCCAGAAGTCCGAGAGCATCCTCGCAGTGAAGCTCAAGGTGCTCCGGCGCCACCGTGTTCACCGCGTCGACTGCCGTGGCTATGTCCGGAGCGATGACGATGGTCCCCTCGTTGTCGAGCGAAGTGCGCGTAATCTCCTCGCGAGGGCTCTGCGCCACGAAGAGCTCGATGGCGCGCTCGACCTCTGCCGCAAAGGCGGCGTCGCAGGTGATGAGATAGCAGGCGGCGAGCGGATCGTGCTCTGCCTGAGCCATGAGATCGGCTGCGACCACGGCAGGCTCGGCGGTGGCATCGGCGAGCACGCAGACCTCGGATGGACCGGCGACCATATCGATTCCCACATCGCCCGAGACGAGCTGCTTGGCCGCGGCCACGTAGGCGTTGCCGGGACCCACCAGC
>LBJMC04202__coassemble_2617_pt1 | contig 7577 bp, 6 predicted proteins | sample LBJMC04202__metabat2_low_PE_040 | metagenome-assembled genome bin LBJMC04202 | reverse complement strand
AAAACGACCCGCACCGGATTCCGATGCGGGTCGCTCTTCCCTCTGTGCGTGCAGCAGGTGCTACTCGGCAGCAGCCTCGGTCTCAGCCTCAGCAGCGGGGGCCTCGATCTCGGCGGGAGCCTGAGCGGCCTCCTCCTCGGCCTTCTTGGCGGCCTCGGCGGCGTACTTGGCAGCACGCTTGGCCTTCTCGGCGGCCTTGGCCTCGCGCTCGGCGGCCTTCTTGGCAGCGGCCTCCTCGGCGGCCTTCTGACGCTCAGCCTTCTTGGCGGCCTCGCGCTCGAGCGCAGCCTGAGCGGCACCGCCGAACTTGTCGGCGAAGCGCTGGACGCGTCCGCCGGTGTCAACGAACTTCTGCTGGCCCGTGTAGAACGGGTGGCACTCATTGCAGAGCTCGACGCGAATCTCGGGGACGGTGGCGCGGGTCACGAAGGTGTTGCCGCAAGAGCAACGGACCGTGCACTCCATGTACTCGGGATGGATTCCAGGTTTCATGCAGGGACTCCTTACGATCTCGTCCTGGTTACCGACCAGGGCATAAGGCGTCTTGGTTTCCGACCAAGACAGAACAACTGCGATAGGATAGCACACCTGCGCGAAAGCTAGGCGAAGTCATAAAAGCATCATGCTCCAGGAGAACGCATGCCGCAACGTGTACCCGACCTTACGGCATCTTAACCCGCGGCTGAGTTAGCCCTCATCGCACCCGGCGAAGCGCCTTCTCCCCCAGGTCCTCCCCAAGCGAAACGCCAACCGCGCGTGGCGACGGAGTCCATGGAAACGACGACAAAGCCCAGAAACAACGGACCACTTGCCCAGCGCAGCAAAACTCTCGTCAAAGGTGCGGATTTTCGAGGACCGCCCGGATACACCCGGTTCAAACAAAAATGAAACCGCAGGTAGGAGAAGTGTCGTTGTATAGGCTACTCCGCCCGAGCCATAAAATTCGATCCTTTGACGGGAGTTTTGTCCCGCGCAGGGCCACGAAGGGGCGGGACGCCTCGGATGCCGCGGCTAGGGCGTCCCGAAGCCTCGGATGCCGCAGTCGCAGCGTCACGAGCGCCGCGCGGGAGACAGCTTACTCCTGGTCGATAAGCCCTAGATGCACGAAGGCGTTCCAGAGGCCGTCGTCGTCCACATCGGTTGTAACCCAATCAGCGGCCTCCTTGGCCTCCATGCCGCCGGAGCCCATACGACGCTCTGGGCGCACGCCTCGAACATGGGGTTGTCCACCTTGGCGTCGCCCATGGCGATGGTGTCGGCCAAATCGGCACCGAGGTGCTCCATGAGCACGCGCACGGCATGGGCCTTATCGATACCCCTAACCCCAAGGTCGCCGAACAGCGCATGCTCGCCCTTGCCGCCCCATGTACCCGCTTTGAGGTCGGGGAACTCCTCGACAGAATCAAGATGGTCCTGATAGTTCGACAAAATGAAACTCACTTTGTTGAGGTCGTCGCGGCAGAGCTCGGCACCATACACGATGCCGTGAAGGACGCCGTCGACCTCGAGCCCATCGACCTCCTCGGGCGTAGCCCCCTTGCCCAGCTTATTCTGGCGCAGTACGGGCCGCGCCGCCTCCTGGAAGTGTTCGCTCGCAAACAGGCCGTTGTTGCTCTCGAGGTAGAACTCAAGGCCGCGGCCGTGCAACCAGTCCACGATACGCTTGCACTGGTCGAATGTGATGAGCTGGTGCTCACGACCTGGCCTGCGTCCTCGACGTACGAACCATTGCCGCCAATCATGCCGTCGAAGCCGATTGCCCAGATTCCTGGCGGATTCTCGGCCTTGCTGCGGCCCGTGCACATATAGACGCGGTGGCCGCGGGCGCGAGCCAGCCGAATCGCGCGAACCGCCGAAGGCGGGACGTTGTTCTCGTAGTTCGTGATGGTTCCATCGACGTCGAGAAAAATGATCTTGCAATCGGCCATGGAGCATCCTTTCCGCCTGCCGCGAGAAGAGAACTGCCGCCCAACGCTTCGAGGCGAGGGCGGCACGCCTGCGCGCCCGCTCTGGGGCGACGCCATCGGCGCACCACCCCTCGAGGCGAGGACGGCGCACCGGGAGCGAAGCCTCGTCTTCTCATCTAAAAGTCCTAGGGTCGCCGGCGCATGATGAGTCAAAACAAACCCGTCCCAAAATAGCTCACTCGCAGAGGTGCTCGACGAAGCTGCGTGCATCGACATCTATACGCAGTCGCATAATCTCTACCCTGCGCAGATGTTCTGCGATCGGCTGCTCTCCGCAGGGCGCAACGCAACCTGCCACGAAAGCCCGGAGCGGCTCGTGCGAACCGCCCTGGCCACAGGGGCCAACCACGCCGCGGTGGCCATCTCGTACTCGGGGCTCAACCAACAGCTCGCCACCCTCCTGCCGATACTCGCCGAACGCGGCTGCCCCGTTGTCTTCATAGGAACGGCTGCTGCGCAGCGACTCCACCCCGGGCTCACCGCGTATCTCACCGTAAGCGACCGCGAGCACCTTCAAGATCGCATCACGCAGTTCGCAAGCCATATCGCAGTGCAGTATGCGCTCGATGCCCTCTATGGATGCCTGTTCGCTCGCGACTACGAGCGCAGCATCGCGTTTCTGGAACGGTCGCTCCCCTACACGAGGCTGCCGGGATCGGACGACGCGGAGCCCGGCCAGGCGCGCCCCCGACCTGCGGGAACCGGAGCGCGGCCGAGCGGTACGGGGCCCTCAATCCGGTCATAACTTCATATCTGCCACAGTGGTGATACGCGGCGGACGCCGAGCGCAGCATATATGGAGTTAAAGGGGCCTAGGACCGGTCGTAACTTCAAATCTGTCGCGGAGGAGATACGCGGCACTCGCTGAGCCCCGCCGGCAGCTCCGCCGCCCGGAGCCCCCTTCGGCAGCAGCCCTCCTGGGCCCCTCTGCCGGATGCAGACCCCTCGGCATGTTGCCCGCATGTTTCGCCGGTGTGGTTCTCCTGTGTTCCGCGCCGCGCGCCGCGCTGCTCCATTGCGCAAATGGGTATAGGTGAATCCATGCATCTACACCGCCCACGGGCTGGGGAGCCCGCGAGAGAAAGGCGCCTCATGGCAGAGAACGCATCCAACCGCATCGTCATCACCGTGCTCGGAAAGAATCGCCCGGGTATCGTCGCCGGCATCTCGCGCGTGCTCGGCGACGAAAACGTCGATATCCGCGATATCACCCAGAGCATCATCGAAGACATCTTCACCATGACGATGATCGCCGACATCTCCGCCGCCGCGTCCGATTTCACCACGCTTCAGGAGCGCCTGTCTGCAGCGGGCGAGAGCATCGGGGTGAACGTGCAGATCCAGCGCGAGGACGTCTTCAACTACATGTACCGCCTGTAGAGCGAACGCTTCGCCAGGCTGAGCGCCGCGCCCGGGCACGAGCTGCGGCGCCCACGGCCCGCGCGATCGGTTAGGTCGCGCCGCCTCGAACCCGAATGGAGGTTGCTGCCCGTGAGCATGACCGAGATCAATCTGAGGCACCCGCTCATTGCCGAGCGCACAACGATCGACTTCGCCGAGACCCGCGAGGTCTCCCCTGCCACCAAGCGCCTGTACGACGGCGCCGTCATGGTGCCCTACGACGAGGAGCTCTTCCGCTCCCATGATGTTAAGCGAGGCCTGCGCAATGCGGACGGGTCGGGCGTGGTCGCCGGCCTTACGAGGATCTCGGACGTGCATGGCTATCGTCGCGAGAACGGGACGCTTGTCCCAGATGAGGGCAAGCTCACCATATGCGGATACAACATCGAAGAACTCGTTGCCCATGCGCAGCAGGAGCAGCGCTTTGGTTATGAGGAACTCGTATTCCTGCTGCTCACCGGCGAGCTACCGCGGCAAGACGAGCTCGATGCCACCTGCGCGCGCATCGCAAGCCAGCGCCTGCTGCCCATGGACTACATCAACGAGTTCCCCATCACCACCAAGTCCAAGAGCATCATGAACGTGCTCGCGCGAGCCGTTCTCATGCTCTACGCCTTCGACGAAACCCCCGACGACATCTCCGCCCCGCACGAGATCGATGTGGCGCTCTCGCTCCTCGCCCGCTTGCCGCGCATCGCAGCCATCGCGCACAGCGTGCGCAACGCGGAGTTCGAGGGGCGCCGGGCGCACATCCCCCGGCCCAACCCGTCCTACTCGATGGCGGAAACCATCTTGCAAGTGCTCCGCGAGGGCGACAAATTCACCCACGACGAGGCAATGCTCCTCGATGTGATGCTCATGCTCCACGCCGAGCACGGCGGCGGCAACAACTCGACCTTCGCCTGCCGCGTTCTTTCGAGCTCCGCGACCGACGCCTATTCCGCCTACGCCGCGGCCATCGGCTCGCTCAAGGGCCCGCGCCACGGCGGCGCCAACTCCAAGGTCATGGCCATGCATGCAGATATCCGCGAGCACGTGCGCCGCTGGGACGACGACGGCGAGGTAGCAGGATACCTCATGAAGATCTTGAACCGCGAGGCGTTCGACGGCGCCGGCCTCATCTACGGCATGGGGCATGCCGTCTACACGCTCTCGGACCCACGCGCCAAGATCTGCCGCCAGTACGCGCGCAAGCTCGCGGAGCAGAAAGGATTGGGTGAAGAGTTCGCGCTCATCGAGCGCATCGAGCGCCTAGCGCCGCAGGTCATGCGCGACGTGCGCGGAACCACCAAGCCCATCTGCGCGAACATCGACCTCTACACCGGCTTCATCTACAACATGCTCGGCGTGCCCGAAGATCTCTACACGCCCATCTTTGCCGTAGCGCGCACCGCCGGTTGGGCTGCCCATCGCATGGAGGAGATCTATGGTGCCAATCGCATCATCCGTCCTGCCTATAATTCTGTGATGGAGCTGGCGGAGTACGTTCCCCTGGCCGAGCGATAGGCAAGCGAAGCGAGGGCGAGGCAGCCGTGCCACACCAGAACTTGATCTTCTTTTCCGACCTCGACGGTACGTTTTTGACATCGAGGAAGGAGGTACCAGAGGGCAATCTAGCGGCGCTCGACGCCATTTACGAGGCGGGCGCCCAGTTCGTGCCGTGCACGGGACGGTCCCTTGCCGCCATTCCCAAGGTGTTGCTTAAGCACCCCGCCGCGCGCTATGCCGTGAGCGCGAACGGGGCAACGGTAACCGACCTCTCCACCGGCGAGGCCATACACCGCTGCGATCTGGGCCACGAGCGGACGCGGACGCTGCTCCAATTTGCCGAAGGTCGCGACGTCACCTTCGACCTCTTCGCGGACGGGCGCGTGTTCGAGCATCGCAAGACGTATGACCGGCTTGCCGAGTTCGCGGACGACCCCTACCAGCTTGAACTCATGCGCTCCATTCGCACTCCCTTTGATGGGGAGACCGAAGCGTTCATGACCACGCTTGAGCACATCGAGCGCATCTCCTACTTCTGGTACGACCCCGCCGATTGCGCCGCGCTGCTCGAGGCGGTGCAACAGGTGCCCGATATCTCGGTCGTGCGCTCGGTATCCAATAGCATCGAGATCTCCGACGCGCGGGCCACCAAGGGCGAGGCGCTCTCATGGCTCTGCTCGCACCTGGGCATATCGCGCGCAGACGCCGTAGCATTCGGCGACAACATCAACGACATCCCGATGATCGAGGCGGCGGGCACCGGAGTGGCCGTGGCCAATGCCGAAGACGAGACGAAGAGCGCAGCCGACGCCGTGTGCGGTGCCAACAACAACGCGGGTGTTGGGACCTTCATCATGCAGCTGCTCGCAGAGTAATCCAACTGCGCCCGCGCCGTGAAGCGCAGACACCCGGTGTCTGCGCTTCAACTTGCCTGCAGTGTCCAAATCTGGCCCGAGAACGTGGCGCGGTGCGAACAGAAATAACCCTTTGTCGAACAGTTTGACCGTTCGTCCGGTTAGAGGCTGCGGTACGGAACACGAGGCAGTAATGTGAGTATTTAGGTGCAAAATACATCGCCAGCACCGCATGACAGAGGGGATACGCATATGCTGTTTGAGAACGACAGCTCCTACGGCGCGTTGGGCGAAATGTGCTCCAACACAAGCCGACGGTTAGGAGCGAACGCCCGCGGCACCTGCCCCGTCGATATGACGCGCGCGCTCGTGGGCGTGGCGCACGCGCAAAGCTGCGGCAAATGCACGCCGTGCCGCGTGGGCCTGGGCGCCATGACCGACATGCTCGAGCAGATCATCGGCGGCACCGCCGATCCGGGCACGATCGAACGCCTTGAAGACCTTGCCGAGCAAATTCGCGTGAGCTCCGATTGCGCGGTAGGCTATCAGGCCGCCGAGCAGGTGCTCATGAGCGTGAAGGCCTTCCGCGACGACTTCGAATACCACGCCGCCACCGGAGGATGCCTTCGCAGCTCGAGCCAGGGCGTGCCGTGCGAGGTCAGCTGCCCGGCGCACGTGGACATCCCCGGCTACATCGCCCTTACCGCAGCGGGCCGCTACGACGAGGCCGTGGAGCTCATCCGCAAGGACAACCCCTTCCCCAGCGCATGCGCCTACGTATGCGAGCATCCCTGCGAGGAGACTTGCCGCCGCACCATGGTGGACGATGCCGTGAACATCCGCGGCATCAAGCGCTACGCCGTAGACCACGCGACCGGCCCGCGCGCGACCGACCGAGGCCCCGCCACGGGCAAGCGCATCGCCATCGTGGGCGCCGGGCCCTCGGGCCTCACCTGCGGCTACTACCTCGCCCGCATGGGCCACGAGGTCGTCGCGTTCGAACAGCGCGAGAAGGCGGGCGGCATGCTGCGCTACGGCATCCCCAACTACCGCCTGCCCAAGAACATCCTCGACGACGAAATCGCCTCCATCGAGGCCGCCGGCGTCGAGATTCGCTGTAACACCCCGGTGGGGCCGGACGGCATCACCCTCGAAGAGCTCCAGCGCGACTTCGACGTGGTCTACATCGCCATGGGCGCGCACGGCGACAAGAAGCTCCGCATGCCCGGGGAGGACGCCGAGGGCGTCGTGCCTGCCGTGCGGATGCTGCGCGAGATCGGCCTGGGCAACACGCCCGATTACACGGGCCTCGAGGTCTGCGTGGTGGGCGGCGGCAACGTGGCCATGGATGCCGCGCGCTCGGCGGTGCGCTGCGGGGCAAAGAAAGTAACCGTGGTCTACCGTCGCCGCGTAGCCGACATGACGGCACTGCCCGAGGAAATCGAGGGAACCATCGCCGACGGCTGCGAGATCGCCGACCTCATGGCCCCGCTCGAAGTTCTCACCGACGCGGAGGGCCGCGTTCGTGCGCTCAAGGCGCAGCCCCAGATCATCGGCCCCGTGAAACGCGGGCGCCCCGCACCCGTGACCGCCGACCGAGAGCCGCATGAATTCCCCTGCCAGGTGGTCATCGTGGCCATCGGCCAGGATATCCAGTCCGACTACTTCGCCGACGAGGGCCTGCCCACGAGCTGGAAGCAATTCGATGTGGACGAGAACCTTGCCGTGCCGGAGCATCCGGGCATCTTCAGCGGCGGCGACTGCATGCGCGGGCCCGCAACGGTGATCCTCGCCATCGCCGACGGCAAGAAGGCGGCGCGTTCCATCGATACGTACCTCGGCTTCCACCACACCGTTTCGGTCGACA
>LBJMC04202__coassemble_1576_pt1 | contig 11106 bp, 9 predicted proteins | sample LBJMC04202__metabat2_low_PE_040 | metagenome-assembled genome bin LBJMC04202 | reverse complement strand
ACCCGCCTCGGAGGTCGGTGAAGGTGGAATCGTGCGCGATCCGCTCGTACGTCGTCGCGTACTCGAGCATGCGGTAGACCTGTTCTTCGGGCGCGGCCTCACGCCCGAGGGTGTGTGTACCTCGCCCATAACGGGTACGAAGGGTAACGTTGAGTTCTTTCTCCTTGGCCGTCTGGGCTCCGGCGGTGAAACTGAGGTTGCCGCGGCGCGCGAACGGGTTCTCTCATCCATCGAAGGGGTGGTGGGCGCATGAAGGTCTTTCTCGTGCCGAACTACTATAAAAACGAGGCGGTCGAGAGCGGCCTGGCGCTCGAGCTCTGGCTTTCGCGGCAGGGTTATGAGGTGGCATGGGCGGCAGATCAACGCTCGAAGATCGTCTCGACTCCCGATATTGAGGGCTCGGACCTCGTTATCTCGCTTGGCGGCGATGGCACGCTTCTGCGGGCTGCGCGCATCGTCGGATATCAGGAGATTCCAATACTTGGATTGTCCTATGGGCATCTTGGGTTCCTCACGGCTGCGAGCCCCGATGATACCGACATCCTCTCTGTGGTGAGCGATGCCTTGGCGGGCGAGATGCACGTGAGCCGGCGCGCCACACTCGCCATCGATGTTTTCGCGCATACCGACGAAGGTGAAGAGCAGACCCTCGACACCTTTGCATTAAACGACCTCGCCCTCACGCGCGGTCCTCTTTCCGACATGGTTGAGTTTACCATCACGGTGTCGGGGCACCGCATCGACCGGCTGCGGGGCGACGGTGTGGTTGTATCGACGGCGACGGGGTCTACCGGTTATGCGCTCTCGGCGGGCGGCCCTATCGTAAGTCCAGAGTACACCGGCATGGTGTGCGTGCCCATTGCGCCGCATACCATTCAGGCCCGCGCGTTTTTGACCTCGCCTTCCGATGTGGTCGAGATTGAGATGTCGCGCGATCGCCCCTCTATCCCCGCTGTTGCCGTCGACGGCGTGTTCGTAGCGAAGGATGCCGTGGTCGACCGTGTGGTTGCTCGCCGCGGGCCAGGCGATATCCTGCTGCTCGATTACGGCCCTGAAAGCTTCTATACCTCGGTGTCTCGCGTGTTCTACGGAGTCCACCATGATCGATGAGATTCACGTTCTAGATCTCGCGCTCATCCATGAAGCGACCTTTTCGCCGGCGGCGGGCCTTACTGTACTCACCGGCGAGACCGGTGCCGGTAAGACGGCGCTTCTCTCTGCCCTGAAGCTTCTGGTGGGTGAACGCGCGGATGCGTCGCTCGTGCGCGAGGGTGCTGAGTGCGCTATCGTCGAGGGGCGGGTTTTTCGCGATTCCCATGACGTTGAGGGCGTTTGCGCAGCGCGCAGGGTAGGCGCCGATGGTCGGAGCCGGGTGCGCCTCGATGGGCATTTGGGAAGCGTGCGCGAGCTTACGCAGGCGATTGGACCCACGATCGACCTCTGCGGCCAGCATGAGCATCAGCGATTGCTCGATGCCGCGACGCATATCGAGATGGTTGACGCTTGGGCTGGTGCTCCGGTGGCCGCAGCCCTTGACGGGTATCGCGAAGCGCTGAAGCGCGCTCGCGCGGCTAAAGATGAGCTTGACCGGGTTACGGCGGCGGCGCGGACGCAGGGCTCTCGTCTTGAGGAGGCGAGATTCGCGCTCGAGCGCATCGATGAGGTGGATCCTCAGGAGGGTGAGTTCGAGGAACTTGAGGAAACCTTGCCTCGTGCGGAGCACGCCGAGGCGCTCGCGGGCACCGCGCACGAGGCGGCGGAGGCCATTTCGGGCGAGGGCGGCGCGCTTGACGCGCTGAATTCGGCGATCGCTGAGCTTGCGCGCATGGGATCGGTCGACGCCAAGCTCGCCCAGTTCGCCGACACCTTGACTGGTGCGGCTATCACGCTCGAAGATGCTTCGTCTGACCTCAGAAGATACCGCGATAACGTCGACTTCGACCCTGCCGAGCTTGCGCAGCTTCAGGAGCGCTTTTCGGCGTTTAAGGGATTGCTCAGACAGTTCGGTCCCCGCATGGAAGATGTCTTTGCCCGCCGCGAGGATGCGCGCGAGCTGCTTGCCGTCGTAAGCGATGGTGAGGCGCGGATCAAGCGCGCGCGGGAGGCGGTCGATGTTGCAGAGGCGGCGCTCGCTAAAGCAGCCAAGATGCTTACCAAGCGCCGTAATGAGGCTGCGCCTCGCTTTTGCCGCGAGGCGGGCAAACAGATGGCGCGTTTGAAGATGGGATACGCTGAGCTCGTTTGGGAGTCGCGACCGCTGCCGCGTGAGCGCTGGAACGAGACTGGACCTACGACGTGCGAGCTTTTGTACCGCAGCGGTGCCGGCTTGACGCCGCGACCGCTTAGGCGCATCGCCTCTGGTGGCGAGCTCTCGCGCGTCATGCTTGCCTGCAAGGTCGTTTTGGGAGAAACCGACGGTGTGGATACCCTCGTCTTCGATGAGGTCGACGCCGGCGTGGGCGGTGCCGTGGCCCGCTCGCTCGCAGCGGTGCTCGCCGACCTCGCCCGCACGCATCAGGTTATCGTTGTGACTCACTTGGCGCAGGTCGCCGTGATGGGGGAGCGCCATTACGTGGTGCGCAAGGACGACGCCGATGTGCCCGAAACGCAGCTTGCCGAGGTTTCGGGCGAAGCGCGCGTGTACGAGATCGCCCGCATGCTCTCCGGCGATGAATCCGAGGCGTCACTCACCCATGCCCGTCAGATGCTGCGAGAATCCGGCACCTGGCAATGATAAAATGAACCCGGTTATTTTTATCACTTCGGACGGTGGTTAGTATGCCGAATCGTAGACATTCCGAGTCGGGCTTTTATCACGTGATGCTTCGCGGTAACGCACGACAGGTGGTGTTTCGTGATGATGAGGACCGTTCCAAGTTCATAGGAATACTCGACACCGCTCGTAGGAACACCCAGCTTTCGCTGGTGGCGTGGTGCCTTATGGATAATCATGCGCACTTGGTGCTTAGCGACCCAAAGGATGAGCTGAGCTCTGTGATGCACCGGCTCGCGTTATCCTATGCGCGGTATTTCAACCGGCGATTCGGTCGAACGGGCCATGTCTTCGAAGGCCGATTCAAGAGCTTGCCGATTGAAACCGATGAGTATCTGCTGCAGGTCGTTCGCTATGTGATGAACAATCCCGTTGCGGCGGGGATCGGCACGCTCGATGACTACCACTGGTCAAGCTACCCCGAGTATCTTGGAGAAATCGGGCTCGCTGATACAGGAACGATTTTGGACATGTTCGGGAGCGCCGAGGCGTTCGATCGGTTCTGTCGAGATGGGGCACCGCAGTACGACGCCCAGCTTGAGAGCGATGTGGTGTCCGATGAACAGGCACCGGTTCTTGCGGGCGAGGTTGTCCAGCGGCTGGGCATTGGACGCGCCTCGGATATCGCAGGCCTCCCCAGGGGCGCGCGCGACGTTGCCGTACGCGAGCTGCGCCGCACCGGGCTGAATGTCAAGCAGATTGCTCGCGTGACTGGCATCTCCCTACCGACCGTCTACCGCATCCTCAAGAAGTGATAAATCGAACCCGGTTCGTTTTATCACTTGAGGTGATCGGCGAGGAGCTGGAGGGCGTGGCGGTAGCCGGCAAGGCCTTCGCCTGCTACGCGGGCAAAGCAGGCCATGCCAGCATACGAGACCTGCCGGAAGTCCTCGCGCTCGTCCACGGCGGAGATGTGGACCTCGACAGCAGGGATGCTCACGGCTTTGAGTGCATCGAGTATGCCGATGCTCGTATGCGTATACGCAGCCGGATTGATGACGATGCCGTCCACCGTGCCATACGCATCCTGAATCCGGTCGATGATCGAGCCCTCATGGTTCGACTGAAAGACCTCTACATCGTCGAATCCAAACTCGCTGCCGGCTTCCTTGCATATGCGAACGAGGTCGTCATAGGTTTCACGACCATAGATGTTTGGCTCGCGAATGCCGACCATGTTGATATTCGGTCCATTGATGACAAGTGCGTTCACGAGGCTCCTTCCTGCGGTGATAAAATGAACCGGGTTCGTTTTATCAAAGTTGTGCAATGACGGCCCGCGCTGTGGCATCGGCCGACTCACGCGAGGTTACAACTACATCAGCCCAGCTACGATAACGCGGCATGCGATCTTCGGCGAGCTTCTGAACCCCGTCGCGCTGCGAGACCGGCCGTCCCTTGCTCGACAGCTCCCCAAGGGGTCGGTCGAGCATCACGATCCGGCTGTTCTGGTGAAGGAGGGGATAGTTCTCATCCCGCGTCACCACGCCCCCGCCGCATGAGAGCACGATGCCACCGCGTTTGGCAACCTCGCCCAAGAGGGCAGTCTCCTCGCGTCGGAATGCGGCCTCGCCGCGCTCGGTGATAAACGAGGAACAGCTGCAACCAAGGCGCTCTTCAAGGGCCCAATCAAGATCGATGTGCTCACGCCCAAGCCTCTGGGCGATACGCTGGCCAACGCGGGTTTTACCTGCCCCCGGCATGCCGATGAGGGCGATGTTCTGCATCTCGCATGCGAGCTCGTTTGTCACGGCGGCGATGCGTTCGGCGGAATAATCCTCGCCTGTGAAATCATGGAGCGAGCCCGCGGCTTGCGCCACGAGCATGAGGAGCCCGCCGGCCGTCGGGATGCCTCGGCGCTCAGCCTCCATCATAAGCCCGGTGCGCGCAGGGTTGTACACGATGTCAACGACAGCCTCCAGGTGGGGGAGCGCACCAAGCGTGCAGGGTGCCCCAGGGCAGGACGGGTACATTCCGGCAGGTGTAGCGTTCACGGCAAGTGCAGCGTCAGCAAAGCGCGGAAGATCCTCGTAGGTCACCTCTCCGGTGCGTCCCACGGCAATCGGCTCCATGCCTAAATCTGCAAGAACCGCCATGCAGGTCGTACCGGCGCCACCGCGCCCGCCGAAAACGAGCGCGCGCTTGCCGGCAAGCTCGAGCCGGAGCGACTCGACCAGCGTTTTGAAGCCGAAGTAATCGGTATTGTCGCCGCGAAGGCGTCCGTCGGAAAGCCGGACGATGGTGTTCGCGTTGCCTAAGCGCTGGGCAGATTCGGACAGTTCATCAAGAAACGGCATGACCGTTCGCTTGTAGGGGATCGTGACGTTAAGGCCTTGCCATGTGTCCTCACGCAAGAACTGCTCGACCTCGCCAGGCTCCCGCTCGAAGCGCTCGTAGGAGGCTATACCGGCAAGGAGATCGTAAATGCGCGGAGAGTAGGTGTGCCCGAGGGTGCGGCCAAGCAGGCCGTAGCGAGGCGTATCCTCGCAACCATGCGCCATCACAGTACCTCCGTGTAGCTGCCGAAGTACTTGACGCTTTCGCACACGTCATCGAGGCTGTCGAGGAGCGTGTCGAGGGGCTCGGTGCCCGCAGGACTCTCGATATCGAAGTAAAACATGAACTCGAAATCGCGGCCGGGGATGGGCCGGCTTTCAAGTTTAACGAGGTTGATATCGAGGGCGTAGAAGCGCTCGAGCACGCGGTACAGAGATCCTGGCTCGTGCTTCATCGTGAGCATGAGCGAAGTGCGCGTGGCGCCAGGGAAGATCTGCGGCTGGGCCGAGACGACGATGAAGCGCGTGTAGTTGTTGTCGGAGTCCTGCACGTTCGATTCGAGCACATCGAGGCCGTAGAGGGCGGCGCAATCGCGCGATGAGAGGGCTGCGATATCGTTCCGAGGGGAGCGGGAGACGAACTCGGCTGCCTGAGCGGTATTCTTGAGCTCATGGGCGGTAACACCGAGCTGTTCAAGATAGTCGCTGCATTGCGCGATAGCCTGTTCATGCGAGTAGACCTCGCGTATATTCTCCCGTTGCACGCCGGGACGCGCGAGCAAGTTGTGATCGATTTTGAGACGAAGGCTCCTCACGATGGAAAACGAATACTCGGCGAGGAGGTCGTAGACGGCATTCACCGAGCCTGCCGTGGAATTCTCGATAGGAAGCACGCCAAAGTCGCAGAGGCCTTCGCGCACCGCGCGGAATACGCCTTCAAAGGTGTTAAAGAACGTGATGCCGGGCACGCGGAAGAGCTTGCACGCGGCGATCTGGCTATAGGCGCCCTCGACGCCCTGGCATGCTACGCTCGCCGTGGCAGGGAAGGGCTCGCTCACCGGCTTGAGGCTTGCGTGCGCCCGCGCGGATCGGCTTTTGCTGGTACCGCGTGCGATGATGCGCTGCTGCTCGGCCTTGTTCATGCTCATGAGGAGCGAGAAGAGCGCTACAGCTTGCGGTTGGAGGCGCTCGGGCGAGCGGCGCGCCACGTCCAGCAGCTTCTCTCGTTCCCGTGCGGGGTCAAAGACCGCTTTGCCTGAGCCGATCTTTGAGTCGGCAACCTCGGCGGCGAGCTCCATCCTTTGGCAGAAGAGGTCAAGCATCTTGTGGTCGACTTCGTCGATCCGGTTGCGCACATCTGCTAAGTCCATGATCGTCCCTTCGGTCCAGTAAACGGCTAAAGAGCTCTGTGGCCCTGAGATTCGAGGATAAGGTCGAGGAGCGCGAGCGCGCAGACGGCTTCGGCTACGGGCACGGCTCTCGGTACGATGCAGGGGTCGTGCCGCCCTCGAACGACAAGGTCGGCATCGCACCCCGCATCGAGGTCGACGCTTTGCTGTTTCCTCCCGATGGACGGCGTGGGCTTCACGGCCATCTGCCAGACGATGGGCATGCCGGTTGAGATGCCGCCCAAGATGCCCCCGGCGTTGTTGGTCTGCGGCGCCACGTTGCCGTGGTCCATGCGGTAGGGGTCGTTGTTCTGGCTTCCACGTAAATAGGCAGCGGAGAAGCCGGCCCCGAAATCCACGCCCTTGACTGCGGGTATGCCGAATGCGACGCGGGCGATTCGGTTCTCGATGCCATCGAACATGGGATCGCCGAGCCCTGCGGGCACGCCATATGCCACGCACTCGATAACGCCGCCAACGCTATCGAGGTCGTTGCGCGCATCAAGGATGCATTCCCTCATGGCCTCCGCTGCACCCTCATCGATGCAGGGGAAACCATGGGAACTCAGACGTGAGAGCTGCTCCTCATCAAGCTCCATATGGTTGAGCGGGGTATCGGGTATGCCCTGAGGGCCTAGGTTGGCAATGTGGGCCGCGATTCGGATTCCTTGCTGCGCGAGAGCTTGGAGCGCGATGCCGCCGGCGATACAAAGCGGTGCGGTGAGCCTTCCTGAGAAATGGCCGCCTCCCGCCACGTCGTTGAACCCGTCGTAGCGGATACGCGCAGGGTAATCCGCATGCCCCGGCCTGGGCACTCGGCGCAGCTCGTCGTAATCCTGCGAGCGCGTGTTCCCGTTCTCGATAATCGCCGCAATGGGGGCTCCGGTCGTATGGCCGTCGACGACGCCGCATAGGATGCGCGCCCGGTCCGCTTCCCGGCGCGTCGTGGACGTGGCGTCGCGACCGGGGGCGCGCCGGTCCAGGAAGTTCTGGAGCTCGTCGAGATCGAGCGGAACGCCCGCGGGCATGCCGTCAATCGAGCAACCGATGGCCGGTGCATGCGACTCCCCGAAAATGCTCACCCTGAGCGCAGTACCCAACATCGACGACATTCGATCACTCCTCGCTCAACGCTACCGAGCCGCCAAGAGCCCGATAATGCTCGAAGAACAGCGGATACGACTTGTTCACGGCCTCTGCTCCGTGGATTTCGACCGGCTCGCACGAACGCGTCGCTGCGACGGCGGCCATCATGGCGATGCGATGGTCGTTATGAGCGCACACCACCCCGCCGGAAAGTTCATCGACACCTTCGATGACAAGGTCGTCACCAACAATCCTGACCCGCGCCCCGAGGTTGCACAGCTCCTTCGTGGTCGTTTGAAGGCGATCGGATTCCTTGATGCGCAAACGCGAACAATCGCGAATCACCGTCGTTCCCTTTGCTACCGAAGCTACGGCCGAAAGGACGGGTACCAGATCCGGCACATCGCGCGCGCTGAGCGTGAAGCCATGGAGGGTGCCAGGTTGCACCGTCGCAGCGCCCGTCGACCGGCGGATGCGCGCTCCAAAGCACGAGAGAGCGGCCAGGACATTGCGGTCCCCTTGGGCCGAGGAAAGCGAGAGGCCACTGACGGTGATGCATTCTGTGCCCATCGCACCGGCGCATAGCCAAAAAGCGGCATTGGACCAATCGCCCTCGACGGAAACGCTACCGGGGGTGCGGTAGGGGCTTCCGTCGAGCAGGTAGCGCGTGCGCGGTTGTCCGTCGAGCGCCGCTCCCGTCTCAACGCGAACGGATACCCCGAAGGTTTCGAGCGCCTGAAGCGTGAGGGCGATGTAGGGTTTGCTCTCGATGGTCCCCGTGACCTCGATGACACTTGGCTGACCAAGGACTGGAAGCGCAAGAAGCAGGCCCGAGATGTACTGGGAGCTTACATTGCCGGGAAGCTTGAACGTTCCCGCGCGCAAGCGCCCTTTCGTGGTGAGCGGAAGGCTGCCAAGGCCCTGAAGGTCGCATCCTGCGGCGATAAGCTCCTCGGCGAGGGGGGAGAGCGGTCGCTCCCCCAGCCTCCCGGCACCGGTGAAGGTTGCGTTTGCGCCAAGTGCGCAGGCAACGGGAAGCATGAATCGAAGCGTGGAGCCAGATTCACCGCAATCGAGCGTAGCCCCAGCCAGTGCGCGCAGGATTCCGTGCTCTTGGCTCTTGGGTATGGGGTGGACGTGCAATCCCTGCTCCGCCCGCTCAACCTTCGCGCCAAGCGCTTCAAGACAGCGAATCGTTGCCTCGATATCGGCGCAGGAGGTGTTGCAGGTCACATCGGTCACGCCGTTGGCAAGCGCGGCGGCGATGATGAGACGGTGTGCGACGGATTTCGAGGCAATGGCGGGTACGGTGCCGGCAAGATGTGCCGGAGCGATGCGAGCGATCATCGAGGGGCTTCCTCTCCAATACGGTCGTTGTCTGCGGGTGCTTCATCTGGTACGGCGGGCGCGTTCGCTGCGGATGAGAGTCCGTCATAGAGGAAGTCCCTGAATTCCTGCAGGTCCATCGTCTCGATTGAACAAGAGCCGATCTCGTGGGGGAGGACGATATCGATGGAGTAGCCTTGCCGCTTTTTATCGTGGAGGGCTTCGGCAAAGATCTGCTCTGCGTCCCATCGGCACGAGGTGGCGAGCCCATGGCGACGGACGAGGTCCTCGATGCGCTGAGGCACGGTCTCGTCACATACCCCACGCACAGCTGCCGCCCGCGCGATGATGCCCATGCCCAATGCGACGCAGTTCCCATGTCCCAACTGGTACGCTTCGAGCGCTTCGATGGCATGGCCCGCGCTATGGCCGAAGTTGAGGAGCTTCCTCAAGCCCGATTCGCGCTCATCCGCTACGACCACATCACGCTTGATCTCGACGTTGCGTGCGATGATCGCGGCAACAAGGCCGAGATTCTGCGTAAGGAGCTCTTGGGTGAGCGGGGTCTGCTCCAGTTGGCAGAAGAGCGCGGCGTCGCAGATGACACCGTGCTTGATGATCTCCCCGCAGCCGTCGGAAAGCTGCTCGGCTGTGAGGGTGCCGAGGCAACCCACGTCGGCGATGACGATGCTCGGCTGCCAGAAGGCGCCTGCAAGGTTCTTGCCCGCCGCAAGGTCGATGGCTGTCTTTCCGCCCACCGAGGAATCGACCATGGCCAAAAGGCTCGTGGGAATCTGGGCGAACCGTATGCCGCGCATGTAGGTCGCTGCGGCGAAGCCGGCTACATCTCCGACCACGCCTCCGCCAAGGGCCACGACCACGTCTTTGCGGCCGAGTTCGTTTTCGGCCATGAACTCAAGGATTTCGATAAGGGTGTCTGCCCGCTTGTGCTCTTCCCCCGCTTCGAACATGTGGACGCACGTGGTGTAGCCGGCCTCGGCGAGGCTCTTGGTCACGATATGCGCGTAGAGCGGTCCCACGTTCGTGTCGGTGATGACGGCGGCGCGCGAGCCCTTACATGCGTCGCGAATGAGCTCGCCGGACTGCTCGAGGAGCATCGTGCCGATATGCACGCGATACGGCGATGAGCAGTTGATATCGATCGTATACATAGGAAAGCTCCAATCGAGGTGGCCGATGGCTTCGGTGTAGGCCATGCCCGTGTACCCAGGGCGCGGTGCCAGATAGATGCGCGTGGACGTTAGGCGCCTGACGCCTCGTCATCGAGCGCGCGCTTGATGCGGTCGCCTTCAGCGAGCAGCATGCGCAGCCGGTCGCGGTCACCTGCATCGAGGGCGAGGCGGTATGCGTCGAGCGCTTCGATGAGCGAAGCAATCTCTTGGGACAGGTTCTTCGCGTCGTACATCATGAGCTCGGCCCACATGCCGGGGTTCAGGTGCGCCACGCGCGTGAGGTCGCGATAGCTTCCCGCTGAAAACCCATGGTGCGCGCGGGCGGTGGGGCTCTTCACGTAGGCGTTTGAAACCACGTGTGCTAGCTGGCTCGTGAACGCGATGACGCGATCGTGCTCCTCAGGGCTCGTGACGCTAAAGCTGCCGAACCCTACGGGGGCCAGGAGCGTGTGGACGCGATCGAGCAAGGTGAGGCGACGGGCATCATCGGTTTCGGGCGGAACGAGGACCATGGGCGCGCCACGGAAAAGGTCGGCGCGCGCATGCGCGAAGCCGGAGTATTGCGTGCCGGCCATGGGGTGCGTGCCCACGAACGCGAAGCCGTTCACGCGGGCAAGCTCGAAAGCGCGCGCGCAAACGGCCTCCTTCACGCCTGCGGTATCGATGACGATGGGGCCGCGTGAGGTATCCGGGTCCGAGATGCGCCCGAGCTTTTCGGCATGCTCTTCGAGCCATGCGATGCACGCTTCCGGGTAGGCAGCGAGGATGATGAGGTCGCAGGATGGGATGGACGCATCGTCGAGCGGTGCCTCAACCGTCTCGATCATGGAAGCGTCCATCGTGTCTCGGTCGGTGTCGAGGGCATAAACCGTGGCTCCGAGCGAGCTGTACGCACGGGCGAAGCTTCCGCCGATAAGGCCGAGGCCTACGATGCCTACGCACATGCTGCGGCAAGCCGCATTGCGGGGTACATCCGCAGCGGTTATTCCCTGTTCCCGTTCCACCTGCTCCTCCTGCTGTTCTGCCATGGCCTATGCGCTCGCTTCCGGGGTGATCGCCTCACG
>LBJMC04202__coassemble_1242_pt1 | contig 13494 bp, 9 predicted proteins | sample LBJMC04202__metabat2_low_PE_040 | metagenome-assembled genome bin LBJMC04202 | reverse complement strand
CGAGCACGAGCGAGTGGATGTGCGCGGTCGTGAAGGGGTATCCCTACGTGATGCGCAATTCCGATAGCCCCGAGGAGCGCTTCGGCACTCCCTTCGATACGCCGCTCTTTCACTGGTACAGTGAGCGCGATCGAAACCGGCAGCTCGCGCGCTATCTCACCGAGACGTTCGGCATCGATGCGTCGCAGGCCCGCAAGGCCATCCTTATGGCCGACGTGGCTCAGCACGGGTTCGCCGACGAGCTTGAACGGCGCGGCCGGGAGGTCATCGAGGAGGTGCGGCGTACGGACCGCTATGCCGTGATCGTGGCCTCGCGCCCGTACCACAACGACCCGCTCGTCAACCACGGGGTCACGAAGCTCTTCAGCGACCAGGGTATCGCCGTGCTCACGCCCGATGCGGTGCCCGGCGTGCGCAAGGTCAACCTCGAGAACAGCCGTCTCGACATCGTGAACAACTTCCACGCGCGCATGCTCAGCTGTGCGGTGATCGCCGCCTCCGCGCCGGAGCTCGAATATGTCCAGCTCGTGAGCTTCGGTTGCGGGCACGACGCCTATCTCTCGGACGAGATCGTGCGCATCATGCGTGAGGTGGGCGATAAGGCTCCGCTCATTCTCAAGATCGACGAGAGCGATGCCACCGGCCCCCTCCGCATACGCGTGCGCTCGTTCATCGAGACGACGGACCGGCGGCGCGCGGGCGAAGCGAGGGGAGCATCGCAAGATCGTGCGGAGCGGGCTCCGAAAGGCGGGCTTGCCGCTCCGTCTCCTGCCGCCGAGCATGCGGCCGAGACGGGGGAGAATCTGCTCAAAGATCCATACGAGGTGAAGTTCACCAAGCGGGACGCCCGTGAAAAGGTGCTGCTTGTGCCCAACACCTCGCACGCGTTCTCTCGCCTCATGGCGGCAGCGATCTCGCGGCAGGGCGTGCACGCCGAGGCGCTTGAGGTTGGTCGAGAAGAGGCGATTGAGCTCGGCAAGCGCTACGTGCACAACGACATCTGCTTCCCCGCGCAGATCACCATCGGCGAGGCGCTCTATGCGCTCAAGAGCGGCAAGTACGACGATAAAGACGTTGCCATGATTACGGGCAAGTACATTGGCGACTGCCGTCTCACGCACTACATGCCGCTTTTGCGTAAAGCGCTCGACGATGCGGGCTACCCCAACGTTCCGGTGCTCACGAACGACGACGTGGACGCTCATAATGCGTACCCCGGGTTCCGCTTGGGCATGGCGGCGAGCATCCAGATCGCCTGGGGGCTCCCCATGATCGACGCGCTCGAGGCGCTGCTTCGCCGCATGCGCCCCTACGAGCTCGAGCCGGGCTCTGCCGACCGTGCCTTCGAAGCGGCGGTGGACGAGCTCATGGCGGGTCTCGAGAAGCGCGGCATCGCGGGGCTTGAACGCGGCTTCGCCCGCGCCATCGACATCATGAAGGGGGTTCGCTACGACCGCTCGCACCCTCGTCCGACGGTGTTGATCGTGGGCGAGTACCTGCTCAACTTCCACCCGGGCGCCAACCACGAGATTGAGCGCTACCTGGAGGAGAACGGCCTCGAGATCATCGAGGCGCGCATGACGGACGTGATTCGCAAAAGCTATTTCTACAAGCATGCCCAATCGAGGGAGTACCACGTGGACCTGCCGTTCGGCGAGCGCTCGTGGTACGCTATCGCGGACCATTTCTTTGAGCTCGCGCACGATCGCTGCGACCGTATCGCCCGCGCGCACCCGCTGTACGAGCCCCCAACGCGCATGCCGGAGCTTGTTAAGCAGTCGGACGAGGTGCTTCACCACACGTTTGATGCGGGCGAGGGTGTGCTCATTCCTGCGGAGATCCTCGAGCAGGCGAAGCACGGCTGCCGCGCGTTCGTGATCTTGCAGCCATTCGGCTGCCTGCCCAACCACGTGGTGGGGCGCGGTTTGGTGCGAGCGCTGAAGAACCGGTACCCGGACGCGCAGTTCCTGCCGCTCGATTACGACCCAGACGTGAGCTTTGCCAACGTGGAGAACCGCCTGCAGATGCTCATCATGGGAGCGAAGGAGCGCGGCAACGCCGAGCCGGGGGAGGGTGCCGCTGAGCAGGCACGAGGTGCGTCGGAGGAGGGCAGCCCCCATGGCACGACCGCGTAAGGATGCCGATGAACCCGGCGCGCGCGAACGCATCGCCGATGCGTTCTGGGAGCTCTTGGAGTGTACGCCGCGGAGCGCTATGACCGTCGGCGCGGTTGTGAAAGCGGCTGGCTGCAACCGCGGAACGTTCTACTATTACTTTTCCGACCTTGATGTGCTTGCGGCGAGCGCGGTGCGCGAGGAGTTCTTCTCCGACGATGCGCTCGTGCGCGCGATCTTCGGCGCGCTCGTGGAGGGCGATGCGGGGTCGCTCCAACGGCGCGTGCCGCGACGCCGCTTGAGGCGCATGGCGGTCGCCATCCGCGCCGGAGAGCGGCGGCTCGTGGACCAGACCATCCGCAGCGAGGTCCAGCGGCGATGGGAAAGCTGCCTGTGCGCCGAGGGAGAGCACCTGAAGCCGGCGGCGACCTTTGCTATACAGTTCATGGTGGGCGGGGTGTTGGGTTTCATCGCCGAGGCGACGGAGCGCGGTGCGCTGCCCTGCCCGCTTTCGCCCGAGGCGCGGGCCTACCTCGCTTCCGTTGCACGGGCCACGATCGAGGCCGTCGCCGACGCACAGGGGATGACTCCGGTCGAGGTGCTCGCGTGCATTTTCCACGATTAGGCGCTTTTGGCGGTCCATTTTGGGACGGGTCCGTTTTGTCTCACGATGGGCCATTCTGGGACGGGTCCGTTTTGTCTCACGATGGGCCATTCTGGGACGGGTCCGTTTTGACTCACGATTAGCCTTTTCGCTCATTGGGGCTTGTTCGGTTCGCGGCGCGTGCTCCTTGCAGTGCCGATCCTTCACATCTTGCGCATGTGGTGGGCCTGCCGTCTCATTTTCTCACGCTGAGCTGTTATGATGGTGCACCTTTGGGTAAAGAAGGGGAATGCGCAGCGTGCTGCCTGCGCATTCCAATAGACAACAAGTCGGCACAGCAGAGGTTTTCAGCATGTTAGACAGATTTACCGATCGTGCTCGCCGCGTCATGTCTATGGCGAAGGAAGAAGCGATCGCACTATCGTCGACCAAGGTGGGCACCGAGCATCTGCTGCTCGCGCTCGCCAAGGAAGAGGGCATCGCCTCGGAGGCGCTGCAATCGCTCGACATCTCATACGACGATGTTATGGACCAGATCAAGGAGGCGGCAGGCGCTGCCACGACCAAGCCTGCGACGAGCTCTCCTGCGGTCGATGCGTCTTCCGCGTCTTCGTCGGCGGATTCCTCCGCGGACGACGCGCCGGCATCTGACGGCGACGGCGCCCACCGCGCCGAGAGCGCCACGGGCTCGGCTTCCGAGGGCGCTACGGGCGCGGCGCCCGATGGCGCCTCCAGCCGCAATGCCGGGCAGGGCAAGCTCGCCTTCACCCCCTCCGTCATCACCGTGATGGAGAAAAGCTTCCGCCACGCGCGCGAAAACAACCAGACCTACGTTTCCACCGAGCACCTGCTGCTCGGCATCGTGGACGAATCGTCGTGCATGGCCATGGACATCCTCATGCGCCTTGGCGTCTCGGCGGCTTCCGTGCGCCAGGCGGTCGAGAAGCTCACCTCGAAGGACCAGGGGCGCCGTCCGTTCGCGGGCGCCGCGTCCGTGCGTCCCGGCTCCGGCCTGCCGTTCTTCTCGGGCGACGCCAGCCAGGGCAAGGGCGAAGAGGCTTCGGTTCTCAAACAGTTCGGCACCAACCTCACGCAGGAAGCGCGCGACGGCAAGCTCGACCCGGTGATTGGCCGCGAAAAAGAGGTCTCGCGCATGATGGAGATCCTTTCTCGGCGCACCAAAAACAATCCGCTCATCTTGGGCGACCCCGGTGTGGGCAAGACCGCCATCGTGGAAGGCCTTGCGCAGGAAATCGCTGCCGGCAACGTGCCCGAGAACCTCATGAACAAGAATATCTGGTCGCTTGACCTGCCGGGGCTCGTAGCAGGCGCCAAGTACCGCGGCGAGTTCGAGGAGCGCCTGAAGGGCGTGATCCAGGAGGCCACCGAGGCAGACGACATCATCCTTTTCATCGACGAGATGCACACGCTTATCGGAGCGGGCAGCTCGGCCGAGGGCTCCATCGACGCGAGCTCCATGCTTAAGCCGGTGCTCGCGCGCGGGGTGTTCCAGATTATCGGCGCCACCACGGCGGAGGAGTACCGCAAATACCTCTCCAAGGACCCGGCGTTCGAGCGGCGCTTCCAATCCATCGATATCGAGGAGCCGAGTATCGAGGACACGGTCAAGATCCTTACCGCCCTGCTCCCACGCTACGAAGAGCACCACCATGTGCACTACACCCCCGAGGCGGTTGAGGCGGCGGCGACGCTTTCGTCCCGCTACATCCAAGATCGCTTCCTGCCCGACAAGGCCATCGACCTCATCGATGAGTCCGGCGCCCGCGCCCGCATCGCGCGCAACCGCGCGCCGGAGCCCGTGCGCGAGGCCGAGGCCCGTCTGGGCGAGCTCAAGGCTGCGGCCGACGAAGCGGCGGAAAACGACGACATGAACCGCGCCGCCGAGCTCAAGGAGCAGGAGAAGCAGGCGGAAATCGAGCTTTCCGAGGCGCGCGCCGCCTGGAACGCCCAGATGGATGCCGCTCCCATCGTGATCGATGTCCCGCAGATTGCCGATATCGTGTCGGTTGCTTCGGGCGTTCCCGTCTCGTCGCTCACCGAAGACGAGTCACGGCGCCTTCTCAACTGCGAGAACGTGCTCAAGACGCGCATCATCGGGCAGGACGAGGCGGTGAACGCGGTGGCCAAGGCCATCCGCCGCTCCCGCTCCCCGCTCAAAGATCCGCGCCGTCCCGGCGGTTCGTTCATCTTCCTGGGCCCCACGGGCACGGGCAAGACCGAGCTGGCGAAGACCCTCGCCGAATACCTATTTGGCTGCAAGGACGCGCTCATCAGCTTCGATATGTCTGAGTTCGCCAGCGAGTACGAGGTCTCTAAGCTCATCGGTAGCCCCCCGGGTTATGTGGGCCACGAGGAAGGCGGCCAGCTCACCAAGGCCGTTCGCCGTCACCCGTATTCGGTGGTGCTTTTCGACGAGATCGAAAAGGCGCATCCGGATATCTTCAATATCTTGCTGCAAGTGCTCGATGAGGGGCGTTTGACCGACGGCCAGGGCAAGACGGTCGATTTCCGCAACACGGTCGTCATCATGACGTCGAACGTGGGCGCGCGCGAGATCGCGCAAGAGTCGAGCGTGGGCTTTGGCAGCACCGGAGAGGCGGGCCTCTCTTCCACCGAGATCAAGAGCCGAGCGATGGGCGAGCTCAAGCGCCTGTTCCGTCCGGAGTTTTTGAACCGCGTGGACGACATCGTGGTCTTCCAGAAGCTCGCGGGCGAGAGCCTGACCAAGATCGCCGAGCTCTTGGTGGACGACCTGCGCCAGCGGCTCATTGCCAACGGCATGAATATCAAGCTGACGGATGCCGCTGTCGCCAAGATTGTGTCCGAGGGCACCGACCTTACCAATGGCGCGCGCCCGCTGCGTCGTGCGATCCAGAAGCTCATCGAGGATCCGCTTTCTGAGGAGCTTCTGGCCGGTGAGTGGAACGCGGGCGATACCGTGCTCTGCGACGTGGTCGACGGTTCGTTTGTGTTTAGCCACGGGACGGGGGTGATTCCGGCTCCGCGAAGCACCGGAGCGCTCGGCGGCTCGTTTGAGCCCGCGCCGCGCTCACGTGCGGCCGCGCCTGCTCTTGCCGGTGGTCCCGGCGGCGCCGCTCAGTCTGGAAGCGGCACGCGGTAGCAAACCATGGCCTCAGTAGAAGGGCTGCGCTCGCACGGATGCGGGCGCGGTTCTTTTTATGCACCCTCTATCTGGGTTTTTGTAGCCAAAAATGCGCTCAGTCGGTCTTATTTCCTGCGATTCAGGCGTCGGGTTCGCCCGCCGCGCTGGTAGACGGCCCGCGGCGAGCGCTCTACCTGCGCGTGGGGCGGGCGGCACCCGCGTTCCGCAGGAAAAAAGACCGACTTGGCGCAAATTTGGATAGAATCCCGCAGATAGGGGAGGCATTAATATGCCGCGGCGCCTCCCCGCCGCCGCTCCTGTTCCCACCGCCCCTCACGACTTTTTTGAATTCTTAAGCCGCGCCGCCGGACGTTGGCCAATCCATGAGAAAATAGACAGCGTATGAGTGATTGACGTATGAGACGTACGAGAGGGGAGAGCATATTGGATAAGAACGAGATTCAAAAGCGCATGAACGAGGCCATTCGCCTCACTGCTCCCGGACAGCCCATTCGTACCGCCCTCGACATGATTATTGCCGGGCACCTTGGCGCGCTCATCTGCGTGGGCGATACTGAGCACGTGCTTGCGGCAGGCAACGACGGGTTTCCGCTCAACATCTCGTTTACCAGCAACCGCCTCTTCGAGCTTTCCAAGATGGATGGCGCCGTCGTGATCGACGACAATCTCTCGCAGATTCTGCGAGCTAATTTTCACCTTAACCCCGATCCGTCGCTGGCAACGAGCGAAACGGGCATGCGCCATCGCACCGCTGCGCGCATGAGCGTGCTCACCGACGCCATCGTGATCTCGGTCTCCGAGCGCCGCGGCGTCGTCAACGTGTACGTGCGCGGCAAGTCGTATCAGATCCAGCCGGTCTCGGAGATCATGGCATCGGTGAACCAGCTGGTCTCGACGCTTCAGACCACGCGCGCCTCGCTCGACCGCGCCTTACTGCGCCTTACGGCCCTCGAGTTGGACGACTATGTGACCCTTGCGGACATCACCGACATCTTCTCGAGTTTCGAGATCCTGCAGCAGGCCAAAGACGAGCTTAAATTCTGCATCGTGAAGCTCGGCAGCCAGGGCAAGCTCGTGCAGATGCAGCTCGAGCAGCTCGCGGGCACCTCGATCGAGAACGACTACAACCTCATGATTCGCGACTACGCGTCGGACTCATCGGAGGATAATGCCCGCCGTATCCGCAGCCTCTTTAGCGAGATGACGCCTCAGGAGCTCACCAACCCGCAGCGCGTGGCCCAGGCGCTCGGCTACGACGATCTGGACGAGGACTCCGTCATGACCCCACTCGGCCTGCGCACGCTTTCGCAGGTGTCGGTCGTGCGCGATGGCGTGGCCGAGAAGATCGTGGACGAGTACGGGTCGCTTCAGGAGCTGCTCGACGATATCCAGAAGGACCCGGAGCGCTTGGGCGATTTCGGCGTGAACAACCCCACGATCCTTGCCGACTCGCTGTATCGCATGCAGGGCAAGCGCGGTGGTGCTGCGTGAGCGAGATGGCCGAGGGGCAGTACGAACCGACCGGGCAGCGGCACGAGTTCGCATCTCCACAACAGGTTGCGGTCTCTGCTGGGCCCCGCATGGCTGCGTCCGTTTGTGCGATCATCGTTGCGGGGGGCACCGGGTCGAGATTTGGTAACCCGGGCGGCAAGCAGCTGGTGATGGTGGAGGGACGGCCGCTCGTGTCGTGGTGCATCGCGGCCTTTGATCGCTCTGAGCTTGTAGGCCACATCGTGGTGGTGTGCCCGCAGGAGCGAAGGAGCGAGATGGCCCGCGACGCCGTGGAACCCTTTGGATATGCGACGCCCGTAACCTATGCCGACGCCGGCTCTACCCGCCAGGATTCCGCCCGCGCGGGGCTTGATGCGGTGCCGGAGGGCTTTTCCTACGTGGCCGTGCATGACGGGGCCCGGCCGCTTATCAAGCCCCAGACCATCGACAGCGCGGCTCGGGTCCTCATGGCCAATGCTGAAATCGATGGTGTGGTGTGCGGGCAACCCGCTATCGATACGCTCAAGCGCGTTGAACCTGATGGCCGCATCATCGACACCCCGCCGCGCAGCCAGTTTTGGACGGTGCAGACGCCGCAGATCTTTACGGTCGCGGCGCTTCGACGTGCGTTTGAGGTTGCCGATCGCACCGGATTCGTGGGCACCGACGACGCCTCGCTGGTGGAACGCGCCGGCGGAAGCGTGCTCTGCGTGGAGAGCCCGCGCGACAATATAAAGGTGACGGTGCCCGAGGATCTGGCTGTGGTTGCCGGGGCGCTGCGGCGCAGTTCTGGGTATGAAGCCTGATATGTCTAGAACGACAAGCAAAGGAGGTCGGCGCATGCTGCGCATCGGTCACGGATACGACGTTCACCAGCTGGTGGAGGGGCGTCGCTGCATTATCGGCGGCGTGGACATTCCGCACGATCGTGGTTTGCTCGGGCACTCGGACGCCGACGTGCTGGCCCATGCGCTTGCCGATGCGATTTTGGGTGCATGCCGCGGTGGGGATATCGGGAAGCTCTTCCCCGATACCGATCCTGCCTACGAGGGTGCCGATTCGCTGGTGCTGCTTTCCCGCGTGATGGAATACGCGCGCGAGCGCGGCTATGAGTTCGTAGACGCCGATTGCACCCTGGCGTGCCAAGAGCCCAAGATCACGCCCTACCGCGACCAGATGCGCGAGAACCTGAGCCGCGCGCTCGGCGTCTCCGTGGAGTGCGTGGGCGTGAAGGCTACCACGACCGAGCGCCTTGGCTGGGAGGGCGAGGGCAAGGGCATCGGCGCCTGGGCCGTCTGCCTGCTCGAGCAGCGATGTTAGCCCTATCATCTTCATTTTTTCTTTGTTAAGGAATCTCGCCCGCCGCGATGTTTCGGCGAGTCCTATGCCTGCTGACGCAGTAGTCGGTTAGGATATCACCAAGAGTCGACATGCACAGGCGGTCGCCGTGCACGCTTGTCGCGAGTTCCGCAGCAAACCTCAGCGCGCTGGGGTTTGCGAGGACTGCCCGAGCAGCAAGCGAGCGCGGCGACCACCCCCAGGAGGACCCTCATGAAGATCTACAACAGCTCTACGCACCGCAAAGAGGACTTTCAGCCCATCGAGGAGGGCAAGGTCCGCATGTACGTGTGCGGCCCCACGGTGTACGACAACATCCACATCGGCAACGCACGCACGTTCATCAGCTTCGACGTGATTCGCCGCTGGCTCATCGCGAGCGGCTACGAGGTCACCTTCGCGCAGAACCTCACCGACGTTGACGACAAGATCATCAACCGCGCCAACGAGCAGGGGCGCACCGCGGCCGAGGTGGCGGAGGAGTTCTCCGAGAAGTTCATCGGCGTCATGCGCGCCGCCAACGTGATGGACCCGGATATTCGCCCGCGTGCCACCAAGGAGATCGGCCCCATGATCGGCATGATCAAGAGCCTGATCGAACAGGGGCACGCGTACGCTGCCGATAACGGCGACGTGTACTTCTCCGTGCGCAGCGACCCCAGCTACGGCGAGGTATCCGGCCGCAACGTGGACGACCTTATGGTGGGCGCGCGCATCGCGGCGGGGGAGGAGAAGCGCGACCCGCTCGACTTCGCCCTCTGGAAGGCCACCAAGCCGGGCGAGCCCAGCTGGCCGAGCCCGTGGGGCGAGGGGCGCCCCGGCTGGCACACCGAGTGCGCCGCCATGGTTCACCGCTACCTGGGCACGCCGATCGACATCCACGGCGGCGGCTCCGACCTGGCATTCCCGCACCACGAGAACGAGTGCGCGCAGGCCACCTGCTGCTGGCACGAGGGCTTCGCCAACACCTGGATGCACACGGGAATGCTTCTCGTAGACGGCGAGAAGATGTCCAAGAGCCTCGGCAACTTCTTCACCCTGGCCGAGGTGCTGGAGAAGCACTCGGCTGCGGCGCTCCGCCTGCTTATGCTGCAGACGCACTATCGCTCGCCGCTCGATTTCTCGTGGGAGCGTCTCGAGGGTGCGGAGAATTCGCTTGCGCGCATCGCCGGTACGGTGCAGAACCTCAAGTGGGCTGCCGACCATGCGGAAGGCGAGCCGGATGCTGAGCTTGCGGCCGGCCTCACGTCTGCCATGGAGCGCGCCGCCGCCGAGTACGAGGCCTGCATGAATGACGACTTCAATACCGCTGGCGCCATCGCCGCCTACTTCCAGCTCGTGACCGAGGCGAACACGTATCTCGACCAGGCGGCGGGTGCGGTCGATCCCGAGGCTGCGCGCGTGTGCGGCGCCGTGATTGCCGGTGCGCTCGTGCAGCTGGGTGTCGAGCTTCCCGAGCCCGAGGAAGAGCTCCCCGTGGGGCTGCTCGGTGTGGCGGCGGGACTCTGCGCCTACACGGGCGACGACGTGAACGAGGCCGCCGAGCGCATCCTTGCTGCGCGTGCCGAGGCGCGCGCCGCCAAGGACTGGGCGACGGCCGACGCCATCCGCGACCAGCTGCGCGACATGGGTCTCGTGATCGAGGACACCGCCGCCGGTTCCCGCCTCAAGCGCGCCTAATGAGACAGTTGTGCCGGGTTAAAGTGTCTCATGCTCCGAGGTGAGACAGTTGTGCCGGGTTAAAGTGTCTCATGCGAATGCTGTGGAAGGCGGCCATATCATGGAACACGAGGTTGCCGATAGTCGTGAGGCATGGGAGGCGAATGCCGTCTTCTGGGATGCGGCGATGGGCGATGCGTCAAACGCTTTCCACCGTCAGACGGTTCGGCCGGGCGTAACCGATTTGCTCGATCCACAGCCGGGCGATTTCGTGCTTGACGTGGCGTGTGGCAACGGCAACTATGCTGCCTACCTTGCGGAGCGCGGGGCGGATGTGCTCGCGTTCGATTTTTCGCCCCGCATGATCGAGCTCGCCCGTTGCCGCCAGGAACGATACACGGACCGCATTGAGTTCGTCGTGGCGGATGCCACCGACGCGGATAGCTTGCGTTCGCTCGCACGTGCACGGTCGTTCACCAAGGCTGTTTCCAATATGGCAATCATGGATATCGCCGCAATCGATAACCTCTTCGACGCCGTGCACCGCCTGCTTGTCGAAGACGGCATATTCGTTTTTGCGACGCAGCATCCATGCTTTGTGACCAGGACAGAGCGCTATAGCACGCCGCACAGCTATCGAGGCGAGGCAATCCCCGGTCAGCCGCAAGAGCACCTCTACTTTCATCGGTCCCTGTAGGATATCTTTGAGGCATGCTTTACCCACGGCTTTGTGATCGACGGGTTTCGTGAGTCGTGCTTTGCCGCAGAGCACGAGATTCCCGCGGTGATTATCGTCCGTGCGCGCAAGGTCGTAAGCGAACGGCGATTGAGGTAAAACGTGGCCGCGTAAAGAGCCTGAAAGGCTTGGGTGAATTCGTTCAACGATATCTGGGCGCGTATGCGTTGGTAGTTGGGCCAAACGCCTTTCCGGTCGAGGATTTTCTTTTGGGCAAAGTGCCGCTGTCCCAGTGACAAGGCTCAATTCTCTATACTGCTATCCAGCAAAACGGACGCAAGGAGATGGCATGGCAAAGCAAAGCGGCGGCAAACGGCAGCGCCAAGGCGCGGGCGGCGGCCGTGGTGGACAGGGTACGGGCGGCAATCGCGAGCGTCGGGGGCGCATGCCGGTTCGCAAGGGCCTTTCGTCGGATGCGGGCAGGTCGAAGGGCCGTTCTGCCGGCTCTTCGGTGCGCGGTGCGGCGGCTCGCCCTAGTGCCTCGCGTCGCCCGGCGGGGGAGTACATCGAGGGACGTCGCGCGGCGGCCGAGGCGCTGCGCACCGGCTTCCCGGTGAAGCGCGCCCTCGTGGCCGATGCCGAGGGCCGGCGCGACGCAGCGCTCGCCCAGCTCGTCGACCAGCTGCGCGGGGCGAACATCCCGGTGGAGTACGTCGCCGCCGAGCAGCTCGACGCGCTCTCCAGCCATGGCGCGCACCAGGGCATCGCGCTCGAGGTGGGTGCCTTCCCGTACGCGGACCTCGCCGATATCATCGCCCGCGCCGATGCCGCCTGTGGCACGGGCCCCGCGCTTGTTGTGGTGCTCGACCACGTGACCGATGCCGGCAACTTCGGCGCCATCGTGCGTTCGGCCGAGGTCGTGGGGGCCGTGGGCGTGGTCATCGCCAACAAGCGCGCAGCTGAGGTGACGGTTGCCACCTACAAGACCTCCGCCGGCGCCGTCATGCACCTGCCCATCGCGCGCGTGCCAAACATTGCCCGCGCGCTCGAGCAGCTGAAAGCCGCGGGCTTCTGGACGGTCGGCGCTTCCGAGCATGCCGAGGGCAGCTGCTGGGACGCGCCGCTCACCGGCCGCATCGCGCTCGTGATGGGTTCGGAGGGCGACGGCATCAGCCGCCTCGTGCTCGAGACCTGCGACGACCTCACCAAGTTGCCGCAGCGCGGCGCGACCGAGAGCCTCAACGTTGCCCAGGCGGCCACGGCGCTCTGTTACGAATGGCTGCGCCAGAACGCGGGCGTGCTTGAGCGTGCGCCTATTGCCGAAGCGCCTTCCGCCGCTTCATCTTTGGGCAAGAATGTTCAATTAAGCGGGCATTTTGAGCCCCATAACGACACAAACGTGCCCAAATATGACGGAGCGGTTTTAATAGGCGAGGCAGGTGAGTTCCGTGGGTAAGAAGAGCCGAGCAAAAGCCAAGGCGAAGCGGTTCGGCGAGGGCTCGGCGCGCGCGGCGGTCGATGCCAGCACGTACGGCGCTGGCAACGCGTTTGGCTCGGCCTTTGTGTCGTCCACCGTGGTCGACCCCGCTCGCGGTACCAACTCCCGCGGCCAGCGCGAGCTCTTGGTGGTCGACGGCTACAACGTCATCCACGCGACGCCGCGCTACGAGCAGCTCATCTTCGACCGCTCCGATGACCCGTATTCCAACGACGTCTACGACCGCGCCCGCACCGCGCTCATCGCGGACGTGGCCGCGTTCGCGCAGCGCCGTTATGATGCTGTGATCGTGTTCGACGGCGCGGGCAACGTTTCGGCGGATCGGCCCAACCTCCCGCAGGCGGGCGTGCGAATCGAGTTCTCGCCCACAGGTGTATCTGCGGACACGGTGGTGCAGCGCCTGTGCATCGAGGCGCGCGAGGCGGGACGCGCGTGCTCGGTGGTGACGAGCGACGGTACCATTCAGGCGACGGTCATGGGCAAGGGTGTCACGCGTATTTCGGCGAGAATGCTCGTAGACGAGATTCGCTCGATCGATGCCGATGTGGCGGAGGCAGAGGAGGCGCCGCAGGTGAAGCTCACACTCGGGAGCCGTCTTTCGCCCGAAGCTTTGGCCAAGCTGGAGGCCCTGCGCAATCGCGGGTAGCCGGACGCGAGCAACCGCTGACGCGCGATGCGAAATTCCCTCTGTCCTGATTTCGCACGCTTGCGCGGTTGGCGCACTTTCAGTATCCTGAACAAGCTAGACGCCAGCGTGGCTCAACGGTAGAGCAGCTGATTTGTAATCAGCGGGTTGCGGGTTCGATTCCTGTCGCTGGCTCCAGAAGCACGAGAAGCCCGGTGCCCTCGCGGTGCCGGGCTTTTTGCTGCCGCGCGATAGAAACGAGTTAGGTTGCGGACTTTCTGGCGAGATGGGCTTATAGGACAAAAAGTGTGTCCGATATTGCACCGTATCCGCAGGTAGATACG
>LBJMC04202__coassemble_780_pt1 | contig 19699 bp, 15 predicted proteins | sample LBJMC04202__metabat2_low_PE_040 | metagenome-assembled genome bin LBJMC04202 | reverse complement strand
CTCGGGCGGGCAGCGCCAGCGTATCGCCATCGCGCGCGCCATCCTCATGGACGCACCGATCCTCGTGCTCGACGAGGCTACGAGCGCGCTTGACTCCGAAAGCGAGAAGCTCATCCAGGATGCGCTCGAAAACCTCATGCGCGGCCGCACATCGCTCGTGATCGCCCACCGGCTCTCCACCGTGGCCGCGCTCGACCGCATCGTGGTGATTCGCGACGGCGAAATCGTGGAGGACGGCCGTCATGCCGACCTGGTACACGCCGGTGGCGAGTATGCGCAGCTGTGGAGCCGACAGTCGGGCGCGTTCCTGGGGAGTGAATAGGGCTCGATCGCAGTGCACGGGGCGGTGCTTGAGCACAGCGGCGGGCGTTTCAACGCGGTGGTGGGAGCTTCGTCGCGGCGTTGGGTATTTCTGCGCAACGCCAGGCGTATCATCGCGGCGCAGGGTTTTCAGCGCGGCGCAGGGCGCTTCGCCGCAACGCCAGGCATTTCGCCGCCCCGCAACCGCAAGTTGCACAATTGCAAGGCGAACATGGTGGCGCGCACGGGCACGGCGCATAGACTATGTGGTAAGCGACATCCACGCCGCATCGCCTGATCGCATCGTTTGACCGGGAGGCCCCCATGAACGGACAACTTGCCCAACGCCTGCACGACCTCCGCCGCGCCAACGGCTTGAGCCAGGAGGAACTCGCGCGCAAGCTTGCGGTGAGCCGCCAGGCGGTTTCCAAGTGGGAATGCGGCGATGCCCTGCCGAGCACCGAGAACCTGTTCGCGTTGGCCGAGCTCTACGGAGTGGGCATGGCGACGCTCATGGATGACGTTCGGAACGACGCCCGCGAGGAAGATAGGCGCGCCGGATACGACGTAGAGCCTCGGGGCGCTTGCAGCGAAGCCGGAGCGGCAGCCGACGCCGACGCTCCAGGCAACGACCCTGCGCCCCCTGCGCGCCAAAAACCATCTGGCCGATGGCTCAAAATCGCTTGCCTGGCCTTGCTCGGCATCGTAGCTGCCACATTCATCGTCTGCTGCGTTACCGCAAAACCCGACCTGCACGTCATTGAGGGAACCGTGGTGGCGAGCGACCGAGCCAGCGACGACTTCGTCGTGGACCTCGGCCGCGGGTATGACTACCGCTACTGGGTTATTTCCGTTGACAGCAACACCATATACTCGCACGCCATCGAACAGGATGGCGAGGTGCCCGAAGAGACCGAGACCGACCCCTTCGCGCCTGCGGTAGGCCAGCACGTGCAGGTATCGATCAAGACGCACGCGCAGAATGCGCCGCAAGCGACCAACCTCGCCGAAAGCGTCTGCGTCATCGAGCAGGCGGAGGGGGAATCGTGACGGCCGCGACAAAAGGGGCGCGCGAAGCAGCAGGGCTGCGCGTGGGGCTTATCGAGCTTGGCAAGGGCTGCGAGCCTCGGCGCCCCAGCCAGCATTGCGGACCACGGCACGCTGGTGAGGGCAGCGGGCCGCAGCGCCCAGGCGGAGGCCCAAGCCCTAACCCGAGCCCTGCAGCGTTATTGCTCGACGACTTCGCAGATGCGCTCGCTGCGTACACGCGTATATCGGCACGGCAGAATGGAACAGCAGCGGTTGCGCCACGGTTTGTTCGGGTTCGCCTTGAAGCCGGCCACCGCTTGCCAGCGACCTTGGAATCGAACGGTCTCGCAGGCTGTGACGTTGTGATTTGCGCCGCGTACTGCACAACAGGGGCACCGGATGCCGTGGCAACGTTATGCGCGACACTGCAAGACGGAAGCGCGGCGGCGAACGACGCGACCCGCCCCGGCACTCCCATCGGCATGCTCGCCGCGGGGAACGCGCACGATGGCTCAGACGCGCGCGAAGTTGTCGCGCGCGCGGCATCTGCCTGCCAAAGCGTGGGGCACCCCTGGATCGGCGGCGTCATCGTAACCGACGGAACGCTGCTCCCCCGCCTGATGAGAACACCGCGACTCGGTGCGTGGCGCCGAGGTGTTTCCGAGGCCGTCGATTGCCTGGTCGCCGCCGTGAGGCTCGGCCGCTCGCTTGACGAGCTTGAAGACATCATGAGCGTCGGCGCCGAAAACCTCGATGCCAAGCACCGAGCCCCGAGCGTCATCGTTGCCTCGCCCCACACGCTGTGGCGATCCGTGGCATCCAAATGTCGAAGGCTTGGCGAATAGCCCTCGCCGGCGGGCAGCAGCGAATCGCCAGTCAACCGGCAGGCAATGGTGGGCAGCCACTCAAGAGGACGCCGGTTTATTTCCGCCCCGTTATCGGGCGCCGGCGAATAGTCCTCGCCGGCGAGCAGCGGTTAGCTGCCGATCCGCCAGCGGGCAAGCTCGTCGAACGCTTGGGACCACCGCTCCACCAAGCGCTCGAGACTCCACGACGCGTTCGCCGGGCTGGTCGAAGGCAGCACCACCGCCGGAATTCCGGTCCGATCTTGCAGGTACCGACGATATAACCGCCCTGCCGTGCCGCCGTTGCAAAACACTACCCCGATGTGCGCCGAGCCTACGATGCGCTCGATGCGCGCGGGCACCACATTTTTAATGCTTGCGTCGGAAGAGCCCTTGATATCGCAGCTCTCGATGACATCCCAGAGCGCGATGCCGTGCCCAAGCAGCAGCTCGCGCTTTGCCTCGATGGAAGCGGCGAGCGAAGCGGGGCTGCCGCCCGGGAGCGCATCGCCCTCGTTCGGCGGCACGGGTGCACCCACGCAAGCCGCGATCACGCGCCAGAAACGGTTTTGCGGGTTACCGTAATAGAACGCGTTCTCGCGCGAAAGCACCGAGGGAAACGATCCCAGCACCAGCACGCGCGAGCGCTCATCGAAGACCGGATCGAATCCATGCGTGATGTGCTGGTACTCCCCCATCGCCTAGCTCCTCTCACCACGTGACCGGCAGGTTACGGCGCATCGGTAGCTCGCCGCGCGCCCCTCCGCTTCTGCTACCATGACGCAAACACCATCCCCATGCAAGAAGGCTCCATGGCTCGCAGATATCTCATCGTCATCGATATGCAAAACGACTTCGTGACCGGCGCGCTCGGCACCGCCGAGGCCCAGGGGATCGCCCCCGCGGTCGTCGAAGCCGCGCGCGCGTTCGATGGCGAGGTACTCTTCACGCTCGACACCCACGGCGATGATTACCCCGAGACGCAGGAAGGCAGAAACCTCCCCGTCACCCATTGCATCAAGGGCTCCGAGGGCTGGCAGCTCATCCCCGAACTCGCCGACGTCCAGCGCGAGCGCGATGCCCGCGTGTTTGAGAAGCCGACCTTTGGCTCCACGACGCTTGTCCACTACCTGACGCACGCCAACGCAACCGAGCCGATTGAGTCCATCGAGCTTATCGGCGTGTGCACCGATATCTGCGTGGTATCGAACGCCCTGCTTATCAAGGCCGCACTGCCCGAGGTGCCCATAAGCGTAGACGCGCGCCTGTGCGCCGGCGTCACGCCCGACGCGCACCAAGCCGCGCTCGCGACCATGCGCAGCTGCCAGGTCCAGGTGATTGGCGCGTAACACCGCGTCCCGCTGCCGCACTTTTTGCGTGAAACGCGTTTTTTGTGGCAGTTATTTCAATTATGAACGATGAGGCGCGGGCTTTGCCGTGCCTCATCGGGGCCACGGGGACGGCCAGCCAACAAAATCCTGCGATTTTGACACACGCATAGGCATCGCGGGGGCATCGACAGCTGCCGATGCCCCCGCGAATCGTTCATAGTTGAAATAACTGCCAGAAATACAGGCTTTCGGAAGAAAAACTTCGGGTCTGCCCCGAAATCGCTATTCAGCCGCTACGCTAAGCCCAGCGCCAAGCCAATCAGCCGCACGGCCAAGGCCACCAGCCATGCCACGCCGCACTGCATGAGCACCACGGCGCACATCATGCGTGTGCCAAGCTCGTTTCGCACCGCAGACACCGCCGCCACGCAGGGCGTGTACAGCAGGACGAATGTCAGGAACACGTAGGCCGTCAGCGGCGTGAAGAGCGTAGCGAGGCCCGCAACCGAGCCGCCCATGAGCACGGTAAGCGTCGCCGCGACGTTCTCCTTGGCCCCAAAACCCGCAACGATGGCCGCAGCCGCAATCCAGCTCCCAAAGCCAAGCGGCGCGAACAGCGGCGCGATGAACGTGCCCAGCCCCGCAAGCATGCTCTGGGACTGGTCTGCCACCACATCGAAGCGAAGGTCGAACGTTTGCAGGAACCAGATGATCACGCTCGCCGCGAAGATGATGGTGAACGCCTTGGTCACAAAGCCCTTGGCTTTATCCCACGCCAGGCGGATCGTCGTCTTGGCTGAGGGCAGGCGGTAGTTGGGAAGCTCCATCACAAACGGGACGGGGTCGCCCTTGAACGCCGTCCCCTTGAGCACGAGCGCCACAAGCACGCCCACGACCATGCCCATGATATAGAGCGAGATCATGACGAGCGGAGCATGGTCGGGGAAGAACGCCGCCGAGAACAGGGCGTACACCGGCAGCTTGGCCGAGCAGCTCATGAACGGCGTGAGCATGACCGTCATCTTGCGGTCGTGCTCAGAAGGGAGGGTGCGCGTGGCCATGATGGCGGGCACGCTGCAGCCGAAACCGATGAGCATGGGCACGAAGCTCCGCCCGGAAAGGCCCAGCTTGCGCAGGATCTTATCCATCACGAAGGCGACGCGCGCCATGTAGCCCGAATCCTCCAGGATAGAGAGCAGCAGGAACAGAACCACGATGATGGGCAGGAACGAGAGCACACTGCCCACGCCGGCGAAAATGCCATCGATCACGAGCGAGTGCACGACCGGGTTGAGCCCGAACGACGTGAGCGCTTGATCAACCACGCCGGTGAACACCTCGATGCCGAGTTCGAGCAAGTCGGAGAGGCGCTGCCCCACCGCGTCGAAGGTGATCCAAAACACGAGCACCATGATGAGAATGAACACGGGTATGGCCGTATACTTGCCGGTAAGGATACGGTCGGCGGCAACAGAGCGCAGGTGCTCGCGGCTCTCATGGGGCTTTACCACGCTCTGGTCGCACACACCTTCGATGAACGAGAAGCGCATGTCGGCGAGGGCTGCCATGCGGTCGGTGCCGGCTTCCTCCTCCATCTGGCAGATGATGTGCTCTACGGCGTCGAGCTCGTTCTGCTCGAGCGCGAGGGCCTGCGTAACCAGCCGATCGCCCTCGATCAGCTTGGTCGCGGCGAAGCGCACGGGTATGCGCGCCGCTCGGGCGTGGTCGTCGATCAGGTGGCAGATGCCGTGGATGCAGCGGTGGAGCGCACCGCCGTCCGGACCGTCCGCCGCGCAGAAGTCGAGCCGGCCAGGGTGCTCGCGATACCGCGCCACGTGCAGCGCGTGCTCGGCGAGCTCGCCCGTGCCCTCGTTCTTTGCCGCCGAGATGGGCACCACCGGTATGCCGAGCGCTGCCTCGAGCGCGTTCACGTCCACCGTGCCGCCGTTCTCGGTAAGCTCGTCCATCATGTTGAGGGCGAGCACCATGGGCCGATCAAGCTCCATGAGCTGCAAGGTAAGGTAGAGGTTCCGTTCGATGTTCGTGGCGTCCACGATATCGATGATGGCATCCGGCTGCTCTTCCAGGATGAACTGGCGGCTTACTACCTCCTCGCTCGTATAGGGCGAAAGCGAGTAGATGCCCGGCAGGTCGGTGATGGTGGCGTTGGCGTGCCCCTTGATCTGGCCGTCCTTGCGGTCCACCGTCACGCCCGGGAAGTTGCCCACATGTTGGTTGGAGCCGGTGAGCTGGTTGAAAAGCGTCGTTTTGCCGCAGTTCTGGTTACCGGCGAGGGCAAAGCGCAGGGGCGCGGTCTCGGGAAGGGGTGCTGCCCCCTCGCGGCGCGGGCGCGCGGGCTCCTCGCCGAACGCCGGGTGAGCCGCCGTGCTCGCCTGCGGGTTCTTGCGCGGGCAGTCATGGGCGTCGTGCACGTTCGCGAGCGAGATGCGCGCGGCGTCGGCTCGGCGCAGCGTGAGCTCGTAGCCGCGCAGGCGAATCTCGAGCGGGTCGCCCATGGGGGCGTACTTCATCATGGTCACTTCGGTGCCGGGGGTGAGCCCCATATCGAAGATGTGCTGCCGCAGGACGGCATCGCCAGAATCGACCGATTCGATGATGGCGTCCTTGCCGATTTCTAGCTCATCGAGCTTCATGCAATATCTCCTCTGCATGAATCTGTCCAAAGTTTTCTACGCTGAATTGTAATCGCAATACATCGACCTAGTGCAATATCATTAATTATTTATATATGAACATATGTGCATATAGTATTGTATTATCACTGTTTGCCCCTCATGCGCCCATTAGTAGTCGCTACGCGCCATAGCCCTCTCGTCACTTCATGGCAAGGCATTTCCAGAGCCCTTTTCGGAGGTCTCCGCATTACAGCAGGCCACAGCGGCCTCAAATCAATTTGAACAAAGGAGGCTTTCTTCAAATCAAAAATCATCGCAGAGGTTCTCAACCGTGCTGGGATATGAATTGGAATGAGCACCCCCGCATTCATGGAGTTACACGGTGACAACTGCAGCAGAAATGGAGTTATCCAGCAGCGACTGCAGCACTTATGGGGTTATGCTCGCCGAGAGCAACAAATTCGGCGTTATCGGCCCTTCAACGACCCGGTAACTCCAAAAAAGCTGCTTTCGCTGCGCATAACTCCATTTTTGTTGCACTCAGCGAAATGCTCAAATGGAAGGGCTCCGCCGATCAGCGCAAGGCAGCCGCTCTCGGCGAAGCAGCGCCTCGATGGCGCCCTCGATTGATGCGAGGCTCACCTACTCAGCGCGAAGCCCCCAATCGATGCGGGCTGCTCCACTCGGTGCGAGCCCCACCACGCAACGTTCACCACGCGAAACGGCACGAGTTGAACGGCCGAACAGGTGCCGCTTGCTCGACCTTTCAACTTTTGGGAGTTCCATGGGGATCAAGCGAAGTAGACGGAAAAGCGCCAGCGTCCCTACCTGCGCATTCCCCGCACACCGCGCCGCGTCTACTCCGACGCTCCCCGTTTAAGTGCCCAAAAGTTGAAAGCGCTTCTCAGCGAGCAGAGAATCGGACGCGAAATCCAGTTCGAAGCCCCTTAGGAGCCCTTGGGGGCGACGCATCGCCACCTCAGCGCTCCCCTAGCGCGCGAGCAGATGACCGTACGCCCGCTTGAGCTCTTTGATGCGATCGAGGGTTTCGAGCGCCGCCCCGTCCAGCTGCGCCGCAATGCCCACCACAAGCGCGTCGACCAACGCCACCGCGCTCGCCATCGAATGATACGCACGCGGCTCCCCGCGGTAGGTATAGAGCTCGATCGTTGCCCTCGGTCCCGCGCTGCGCACATAGCGGTCGGTGAAGAGCACCGTCGTGCAGCCAACCTTCTCGCCATGGTCCAAAAGCGCCTGGCCCTCGGGCGACACGCGCTGGAAGCCGAAGGTTACGAGCACGTCGTTCGGCCCCGCGTGCACAAGGCCCTCCATGAGCTCCGTGCCGCCCGCAGGCAGCAGCTCCACAAGCATCCCGTAGCGGTTGAGGCGGAAGCGCAGCAGCTCGGCCACGCAGGCCGAGGCGCCCTTGCCGTGCAAGAAGATGCGCCGCGCTGCCACGAGCGCATGCACCGCCTTGGCAAACGATTCCTCATCGAGCCCTTCGAGCGTGCGATCGATGTTCGCGCGCTGCTGGCGCAGGAACGCCTGCACGTCGCCTGCGCCCTCGTCGATACTTGCCGACATTTTATCCGCGGGCCCCAGCGAGCGCGCCGCGACGGCATTCTTCAGCGTTTTGAAATCGCCGAACCCCGCATGGCGCGCGAACCGCGACACCGTGGCCTCGGAGATGCCGAGGCTCGCCGCCACGTCTTGAATCGACTGCAGAAGGAACTCGCGCGGCTTCTCGACGATATGGTTGATGATGAGCTCCTCGGCGGGCGTGTAAGCCACGCCCGTGGGAAAAAGCGACGGATCGGTCATGGCTCCCCTACTCTGCCCCCGCTATGAGCGTCTGCACGTAATCGCCGCCCAAGCGGTCAATCTCCTTGAGTGCACGCTTGAGCATGCCCGCCGTCTTAACCTTAAAGGCAAGGTCGGACGCGTAGGAAATGCGGTAATCCCCCGAAAGCACCTGTGCACGCAGGCCGGCTACGGTCGTTACGCGCTCGCTCATGACGGTGACGGCGCATCCATACTGAAATGCCTGGTGTGTGTCGCTCCCCGAGACCACGGGTACGCCGAGCTCTTGCGCGAAGGCGTAGGTCTTCGCGATCGTTCCCTCGAAGTCGTGCGCGAGGTCCTTGCCGTTCAGATCGACAAACTGGAACGACGCGAGCGCCTCGCGCGGTTGCTCGGGAATGTGGCCGGGCGCCCGGAACGGATGCGCCGCACCAAAGAAGAGCCCGCGCCGGCGGACCTCTTCCGCAAGTTCCGCGAGCGGAAGAAAGGACCCTTTGGCCTTATGGGGCTCGAGCGCCCCATTGAAATCAAGGATCTCTTCCATCGTACCGAGCACGAGCGTATGGCCGCTCTCCGCAACATCCACCTCCATGCCCGGGAAGACCAGAAGGCCGTTCACGTTGAAGGCGTCGCCCTCCCGGGGGAAGCGCGCCGCGATGTCGGCATACACCTGGTCGAATCCGAGCGTGTTGAAATGCTCGGTGAGGCATATGGCATCGAGACCGGCCGAGGCTGCCTCGCCAAAGAGCCAATCGGTGTACGCCGGCGAGAATGCCAGGTACTTAGCTAATTTTCCATGTGTGTGAAAATCGATGTTCATTGATTTCCCCTCTATTGATTGCCGTTAGAGTGGCCGGTGCGCCCGCCCGGTGCTGGTATGTCGCGCGCCTACTTGAGCACGCCCGCGTGGGCAGGCGCGACGCGCGCCCACAGCAGCACGCCCGACCGGCGCAGGCACAATGCGCGCCTACAAAAGCACGCCCGCGAGAGCGGGCAGCGCGAAGCAAAGCGCGGCCCAGGCGATCGAGACGGCAGCGAAGATAAGGTCGTTCCGGCCGATGGCAAGCGACGAGAGCTTGATCTTGAGCACGGCCATATTGGACGATGCGTACCGGTACCCCTTGAGCTCGAGCGCTTCCACCGTGGTGCGCGAGCGCTTCGCCATGTTGAGCATGAGCGGGTAGAACGACTGGACGATGGTCTTCACCTGGTACACCAGCCAGCGCAGCTTGCCCATGAGCGTATCGTGCGCCGGCGCCTGGCCGCGGAGGCGGAAAGAGAGCAGGATGTTCTGCAGCTCCTCGAACATGATGGGGAGAATCCGGTAGGCAAACGAGATGGAGAACGAGAGGCGCTCCGGGCAACCAAACCAGAGAAGCCCATTCGAGAGGCGATCGGGATCGAGGCCCGAAAACACGGTAATCGACGCAAGCGAGCAGGTGGTGACCTTGAGGGTGAGCACGAGCAAGGGAACGAGCGTCTCGACGCTGCCGCCAAAGAAAAGCGCCACGATGAACAGATAGCCCGTCTGCGAGAACACGCCCAGCGCAAATACGAAGAGCACGAGCGGCGCAACGCGAGCGAGCCTTGTGGTGACGGCGCAGAAGAGGAAGAGCCCCAGCAGCACGGTCACGTCGGAGAGGAACCACGGCACGAGGCCGAAGAAGAGGTACCACACGATGAGCACGCGCGGGTCGAGCTTGGCGATGGGCGTGTCGTCGTTGCCGTACGCGTTCCTGAGCACCTGGTTGCGCAGGAAGTCGATTGACACCTTATCCATGACGTTCTCTGAGAGTTTTTCGAGCATCAAGCTCGCATCTCCTTTCCATGTCACATGGGGGCAGCCCCTTGTTTGACGCTCCGGATTTACCCGCCGATGGCAGCAAGCGCCAGCTCGCGGTAGCCGTCGAAGCACATGAGGAAGTCCTCGATATCGAAGCAGGTTGCCCGCGCATCGAGCGCGGCGCCCATGGCATAGATCTCGGGCGGGCAGATGCCCGACGCCTCGACCACGGCTTCGTTGTGGAAAATCTCCTCCGGCGTGCCGTCGCCGATAACCTCGCCTTGATTGAGCACGATCACCCGGTCGGCGAACTGGCACACAAGCTGCATGTCGTGCGTCGCGATGACCACGGTGTCCGTAACGCCGCGCAGGTCGGCGATGGTGCGCACAATTTCGCGCCGCGTGGCGATGTCGAGGTTTGCCGTGGGCTCATCGAGTAGAAGGATCGGCGGATTGAGCGCGATGCCAATGGCGAGCGATGCCCGGCGCATCTGGCCGCCCGACATGAGGCGCCCGTCACGATCGGCGAGGTCGCCCAGCCGGAAACGGTCGATGAGCTCCTGGGCGCGCTCCTGCCAGCCCGCCACCCCGCGTGCGCGCATGGCAAACTCCACATCGGCGCGCACGGTGTCCTTGATGAACATCTGCTCGGGATTCTGGTAGACGAGCGAGATCGCACCGGAGATGTCTTCCGGGCTCATCGCGCGCGTGGCCACGCCGCCGAGGCGCACCTCGCCGGATGTGGGCTTGATGAGGCCGCACATGAGCTTCATGAGCGTGGTCTTGCCCGCTCCGTTGGAGCCCACGAGCGCGACCTTCTCCCCCGGCTGTATGGCGAGGTCGAGGCCGTCGAATACCGTGTGCGGCGCGCCCTTGACGCTTCGGTACTGCACGTGCACGTCGCGGAAGGTCACGGCGGGCTCTGCGCCGGGCGCGTCCGAGGGGTGGACGGGCTCTGCGCTGGGCGCGTCCGAGCCGCGGCCACGCCCCTCGGCCATCGCATCGCCGCGAGAGGAGTGCGCCTGCGGCGTGAATCCGAGCCCCGCAAACGCACGCATGCCCTCGTCCACAGTCGTGGGCAGCTCGATGCAGCGGTCCATGATGCCCGCGCTCTTGAGCTCGCGCGCGGCCGAGGCGATCTGCGGTGGATAGATATCGCTCGCCGCAAGGTCGTCCAGCTGACGCAGCGCCTCGCGTGCCGGCAGCTTCCACGATACTGCGCCGTTCGCCATAAGCACCGCATGCTTGCAGTAGTCGGCGATGAAGTCGGTATGGTGCTCGATCACGATGATCGTCTTGCCGTGATGCTCGTTGAGGTCACGCAGCACCTCATAGGTCTGACGCGCATGATACGGGTCCAGCTGGGCGACGGGCTCGTCCAAGATGATGACCTCGGGCTCCAGCGCGAGCGCTCCGGCAAGCGCGAGCAGGTGCTTCTGCCCGCCCGAAAGCGCCCACACATAGTCCTGGGCCTTTTCGGCGAGCCCACAGAGCTCGAGCGCCGCCATCCCGCGCTCCAGGTAATCGGGCTGAGCGTAGTTGAGGCTCGCGAACGATGCCTCGTCGAGCACCGTCGGGCGCACCAGCTGGTTCTCGAAATCCTGGTATACATAGCCCACGTGCTGGGCCAATTCGCCGATAGGGGTATCGCGCGCCTCAAGGCCGGAAACCACGAGCGAGCCGGTCATATCGCCCGCGATGAACTGCGGAATGAGCCCGTTCATCGCTTTGCAAAGGGTCGATTTGCCGCAGCCGTTGGCGCCCATGATGGCAAGGAAGTCACCCTCCTCCACCTCGAGGTCAAGGTGGCGGAGGGTGGCATCATGGGCACCGGGATACGTGAACGTGAGGTCCTTGATGGAGATGATCGACATATCCTGGTCCCTTGGGGGCTACGCGCGGCTCAGGGTCGCGTTGCGGTGCAGGCAGAACGCGGCGACGATGGCAATTACCGCCGCAACGCCGAGCCCGGTGAAGATGGCGCCGGTGCTCTCGGCCCACTCGGCCTCCCACTCGATGAGGGAGAATCCCGCTTTCGAGAGGCAGGCGGCGAGCACGGCCACCACGAAGCACACCACGGCGCCCAGAACGAGCTTGGCAGAGGGGACCTCGGGCGCGTCCTCGGCCGTACGCGGCTTCATGCCCAGGAGCGGCTCGATCTTTCCATAGAGGCGCGGGACCAGGAAGAGCGTGGGAAGCAGGCAGAACAGGATACCGCTGAAGAGCAGGTCGTTCAGGAAGGCGAAACCCTCGGTGAAGAAGACCGACTCGGGAAGGCCCGGGACCGCCTCGAATTCCTCGACCGCGAAGACCACCTTCAGGATGTCCACACCGGCGCTCATAGCAAGCTGGAGCGCCGTCGCGCCGATGGCGGCAGCGGCCACGGCCTTGAGGTTGCGGGGATCGCGAACCAGGGTGCCTGCGATGTAGATGGCGATGGTGACGGTCAGGAACTTCTCAAGCTCGCCGATGCCTCCGAACTGGCCGAGCATGATCTCGCTGAAAACGAGCTCGCCCGTTGCGGCGCCCAGCGCCACCGAAAGCGGGTCGAAGAGCATGGCGAGAGTTAGCGGGATGAACAGGAAGAACTCGACCGAGAACTCAACAATGCCTACCTGGACGGAAGGGATGAGCTCGGAAACGAGCGTGGCGAGGCCGTAGAGCGACATGCTGAGGACGAAGACCATCAGCTTGTGCGCCTGGGCGCCCTTAGAAGCCGTAGTTGCCATGGGATTCCTCTCTCTTTCTGCGCCGGCGAAAGCGCATTGGTTCGAGGGACGTGGCGGCGTGCTCGGTGTGCCGTGCGCGGCGCTGCGAGCGATAGCCCGGCTCGACGCCGCAGACAGCTGCCCACGCGGGGCCACGGTCCCTGCCGATGTGCTCGGCAGGAAGCATCATACGCAGCTGAACTGCGGAAATGGGTTAGCCGTGCGTAAGGTGAAAATAAAGTTTCGCTGGCTGGCTTGATGAAAATTCTGCATGCACCCGCAGATGCGGCGGGGTGCTTTCTCGCACGTCTCATGAAAATGCGAGCGATTTCACACTTTACATAGCGCTGATAATGAGCGCTTGGCCCGAGTTGCCGGGCGGGAACCAGGCGCCGGCTGGGCTTCCAGGCGGGTTTTGGACATCGCAAGGACCGCCGGACGAGATCCGGACACCGCTCGCGTTGCCGGGCGAGATCCTATCGCCTCCCCGTCCCCGGGCGGTTTTCTGCCGCAGCCTTCGTTTTCGGGCGACTTTTGGACACCGCCGGCGTTCTCGGGCGACATTCAGACGCTACGAGCCTCTCAGATGGCGAAATCCCGCCCGAGAAACTGAGAAATATCCGAATGTCGCCCGATGTCGGTGCCGTCAGCAAATGGTGAGACAGTTGTGCCGGGTACAACTGTCTCCGAGACAAATGTACCTGGCACAACTGTCTCCCTGCGCCTACGCCATCATCTCACCTAGAGCAGCAGGCGCTCACACGCGCGGCAAGTAATAAGATAATACGCACCCATAATCGCAACCGTGAAGCCAAGCACGCCCGCCACCACCAACGCAAACGACGCGCTTCCCAGCACCAGCGCAAGAAAGGCCACGAGCACAAGGCCGAACACGTCGTGAATGAGAGCTCCCGCAAGAGGCGCCGCAAAGCACAGGCGCACCTGCGCGCGCAGCGATGCCCGAGCCATGGCGCGCTCGCACCCCAGCTCTCGCAAGGTTTCGAACGCCTGCCGCGCGTCAGCCGCCCCCGAAAGCTGCTGCAGCGCGAGAATCGCCGCTGCCGTAAACAAAAACGCCGCCCCGTAGAAGATGCCCACGAATCCGATAGGCGCAAGCAAGCTTGCATTCTCGATGAGCGCGCCAGGGCTGCGCATTCCCACGCTAAACGCAAAGCCCGCGCAGGTCATGCACACCGCTGCGGCAACAAGCACGCACACGCACGAAAGCGCGGCGGCGGTGCTCGACACCCTCGCCTCGACCTGCCGCACCGTGAATGCGCGAAGGCCCGTCCAATATACCTCGGCGTGGCGCCGCGCCCGCGCTCCCCAACGCCACGCAGCCGATCGCATCACCAGGTACGTCGCCCCGAAAGCAGCAAACCCCATGGGAATGATGAACACGACGAAATACATGGGCTGGAACACGCAGGTTCCCCATACGATAGCGAGAAGCGGAAGGGCCGCGACGAACTGGATGCGCGCCGCGCGCTTCGTGCCAAATGCCAGGTGCTCGGGCGCCCGCTCGGCGCACATGAGGTCAACGAGCGGTCGGCGCAGCACGTCTCGCGCGCACGCAGCGGCACCGAGCGCGGTGATGGCCACGAAGCAGCCCGCTGTCCAGGTTGCGGCACCGGGCGAAAAGCTCGCCTGAAACCGCCACGGCGCATCGAACACAAAGGCGGCAATGGCGCTGAACACGGGCGAGAGCAAACCGCCTAGAATTATCCCCGCCGCCAGCGAGGCTGCGCCCACCACGAGGCCTTCGAGCGCAAGAACCGCCGCGACCCCATGGCGCGGCATACCGACAAGCGCATAAAGCCCGAACTCCCGCTTGCGTCGGCGCACGATAAACCGGTTGGCATAGGCGACCAGAAAAATGAAGATGACGACCACGAAGACCGAAAAACCCTCGAGCACCGTACCCGACTTCGCATAGATGGCGCGCTGGTCTGGGGTGAGGTCGAGCGCGAGCAGGTAATCGCCCGAGGCGATGAAACTATAGAGCAGGCAAGCGGCGAGCGCGAGCGTTGCGAAGTAAACGGAATAGTCGCGCAGGCTGCGCCGCACGTTGCCCAAGGCGAGCTTGATGTACATGAGACACCTCGCAGGAGATTTGCGGGTAATTCCATGGCTCATTGTCGACCGGTCGCTCCACCGGCGCCATCGATTTGACTTACGCTCGGCTTACGTTTTTGCAACGTAGCGCTAGTTCAGCCGCGGTGTCCTCGACGTGCGAAAACCCTGCCGTGCCACCCGCGGAAGCCGCGCGAGCACAAGATATGCAGCGCCCTGTATGAGAAACCCCAAGCCCGCGGCGCTCTGCGCGGCCAGGATTCGCCTATGATAGAACCAGCTCAACAGGCTGCGCACGACCGACATGCCGCACGAGCCCGGCAAGCCGGACACGGCCGACGGACTTGACCTGTTCAGTGGATTGAGCTTGCTCGGCAGGGTTGCATCGTTTCTCGGGAGAGGAAGTTCCATGACGTCTTCCATTCGCAACGTCATCTTCGACATGGGTGGCGTGCTCATGACATTTGATAGCAAGCGCTTCGCAACCATCTTTACCGACACCGAAGAAGACGCCGAGCTGCTCGACCGCGCGCTCTTCGACCGCAATGAATGGGCGCTCCTCGATGCTGGGGTCATCAGCCACGAAACCATGCGGCGTATCGCAGAGGCTGCTCTGCCCGAGCGGCTCCTCCCCAACCTGCACGAATGCATCGCCCACTGGCCCGAGCACTCCGAGCCCATCGCACCCACCAACAGCTTCGCCGCACAGCTCAAGGAGCGAGGCTTTAGCCTGTACCTTCTCTCCAACGCAAGCACGCGCATCGACGAGCAGCTGGGCCACTGCCCCGCCTATCCGCTCATGGACGGGCGCGTGGTCTCGGCAGGAGAGCGTCTCATGAAACCGGACCCGGCCATCTACCAGCTGCTCTGCGAGCGCTATGGCCTCGATCCCGCAACATGCATCTTCGTGGACGACAATCTCAACAACTGTCACGGAGCAGAGGTGGCCGGCATGCAGTCGTTCCATTTCATCACGGATGATGCCGCAGCGAGCGTCGCCCAGTTGGAGCGGATTCTTGACCTCTAGGTTTACAGCGGAACCGAGCTGCCGACGATCACCAATACCATCCTGGCGGAGCTGATTGCCTCCAGCGCTCACCATTGTTGTAACCCGCATCATCGTTTATGTCACGTCAATATGCTCGCCGTATGCTCGCCTCCATGCACACGGCCCTCACAAGGGGCCCAGCGGCGAAACTTTGCCCATGAGCCACGAAAAAACTCGCAAATTCAGCCGTCCACACGGTTCTGAATCAAAACTCTTGCCAAAGGATCGAATTTTACGACATGGCCCAAGTACAACCGATGAAAGCTTCCAAACTACCGCAGGTAGAAGCGTCGGTGCTTCGCTAGCTACTTTGCCCAAGCCCCAAAATTCGATCCTTTGGCGAGAGTTTTGATCTGCGCCGGGCTATGAGAGTGCCAAACGCGCCCCTTAAGGGAAAACTTTGCGCCTGAAAGCCCGCTGGCGCGACTCCACACGCCACGACGCGCCCTTCCGGACGGCGGAGGGCGCGCTTTCACGCGGCGCAGAGTTGACGATTTCCGCGCAGCATGCCGGCGGTGTATAACGCGACGACGATGCAAGGAGCATGCCGATGGCATAGCGCCCGCGGCGCGGGGCGTCGGCAACGCCCGCGCTGCGCGGCGTGGCGCAGGGCACGCGATGTCGGGTATCATGTGGCCGTATACGAAACACGCCCAAGAATCGAGGATTACTGTGGACCGCACTAAAATCGTCCAGCTCTATACGCACGCCGAGGAGCTTGGTGACCAGACCGTCACCGTCGCGGGTTGGATCAAATCTGTCCGCGACATGAAGAACTTCGGCTTCGTGACCGTGAACGATGGCAGCTGCTTCAAGGACCTGCAGATTGTCATGAATCGCGAAGCGCTCGCCAACTACGACGAGATCGCGCATCAAAACGTCTCGGCAGCCATCACCGCCACGGGCACGCTCAAGCTCACCCCCGAGGCGCCCCAGCCCTTCGAACTCTCCGCCGAGACCATCGAGGTCGTAGGTGCCTCCGCGCCGGACTACCCGCTGCAGAAGAAGCGCGCCACGGTGGAGTTCCTCCGCACCCAGCAGCATCTGCGCCCGCGCACGAACCTCTTCCGCGCCGTGTTCCGCGTGCGCAGCGTCGCGGCAGCCGCCATCCACCGCTTCTTCCAGGAGCGCGGCTTTGTGTACGCCAACACGCCGATCATCACGGCGAGCGACTGCGAGGGCGCAGGCGAGATGTTCCGTGTGACCACCATTGACCCGGCGAACCCACCGCTCGTGAGCGAGGAGCAGGCCGCCGCGAGCAACGGCGAGCTCACCGCCGGCGAGGTGGACTGGAGCCAGGACTTCTTCGGCGTACCGGCGAGCCTCACCGTGTCTGGCCAGCTCAACGCCGAGAACTTCGCCATGGCGTTCGGCGACGTGTACACCTTCGGCCCCACCTTCCGCGCAGAGAACTCCAACACCACGCGCCACGCAGCGGAGTTCTGGATGATCGAGCCCGAGATCGCCTTCGCCGACCTGGCAGACGACATGAACCTCGCCGAGGACATGCTCAAGTACGTCATTCGCGATGTCATGACCACATGCCCCGACGAGCTGGGCATGCTCAACAAATTTGTTGACAAGGGGCTCATCGAGCGCCTCGAGCACGTGGCGAGCTCCGACTTCGCCCGCGTGACCTATACCGAGGCTATCGAGATTCTGGAGCAGGCCGTGGCTGCGGGCCAGAAGTTCGACTACCCCGTGAGCTGGGGTATTGACCTGCAGACCGAGCACGAGCGCTTCCTCACCGAGCAGCACTTCAAGCGCCCGACCTTCGTGACCGATTATCCTGCCGAGATCAAGGCCTTTTACATGCGCCTGAACGACGACGGCAAGACTGTGGCCGCCGCGGACTGCCTGGTGCCCGGTATCGGCGAGATCATCGGTGGAAGCCAGCGCGAGGAGCGCCTGGACGTATTGGAGCGCCGCATCGAAAAACTCGGCATGGACAAGGAGCAGTACAAGTACTACCTTGACCTGCGCCGCTACGGAACGTGCCCGCACGCAGGCTTTGGCCTGGGCTTCGAGCGCCTGGTGATGTACCTCACCGGCGTGGGTAACATCCGCGACGTGATTCCGCACCCGCGCACGGTGGGCAACGCGGAGTTCTAACTCATCGCGCCAAGCTTTGGCCAGCCAAACGTGTAGATACGGTGCGTGATTAGAATTCCGTTCGGCTGGCAGCCCATGTTGAAAATTCGCGCGCCCGTTCGCCGAACTTAAGCGACCGTCCAGAACCGCGGGCGGTCGCTTTTTCGTACACGCTCGTATGCTCGCAGCATCAATCAACGGTCCCCCACCGCTGCGAGGTACCCATGAACCAAAGCTATCATCTAGAACACGATATCTTCGTTAACGCCCCTATTGAGACCCTGCGAGATAGGCTGTACGCCGCGCGCTGCGTCGCTTCGGAGCCCTTTGAGCGCGGCGCTGACTCGGAGCTCGCCACGTACGAAGGCGGCAGAGAGTTCTACGTGCCCAGCTCCCACTCGGAACCCGCTATGTACGAAGGCAACCAAGAGACCGCCGCGCTGAGCGCCAGCCCAGACGCCGTCTTTCATCACGCCAACCGAGAAGCTGCCGATTACCAAGATGATTGGAGGCTCCCTGCACTACCCGATGAGGAGGCGCCCGCATACGGTGGGTTCGACCGGACGCGGGCGTACGATACGCGTACGCTGCGCATCCTTGCGATTCTGGAAGAGCACACCGACGAAGAGCACGCGCTCAGCGCGCCGCGCATCAAAACCATGCTCGATGCACAGGACCACCCCGGCACTCGACCGCCACGCGTCACCACCAGCTCGATACGCTACTCAATCCAGATGCTCCGCTCCTTTGGGCTGAACATCGCGGGCAACAACCATCGCGGCTATGCCCTGCTTTCGCACCCCATCCCCACCGAAGATGCCGAGCTCACCCTCAGCACCATATGGAACAGCGCAGCGCTCACCTCGATCGAACGCCGGAGGCTTGTGAAGAATTTGCTCCCTCTCGTCGCGCCCACGGTTCGGCATCGCTTTGAGAAGAGCATGGAGCAGCCTTCCGGGAATGCAGCGCCTCCCGCGCGCGCAACCATGCGCTTTCAGCTTGCCACGGCGCGGCAGATCATCGAGCGCGCCATACAGCTTGGTGCGCCCGTCACGTTTGTACTCGCCGCAGCGCATGGAGAGGCGGGGGCGTCGAGCCATCGGTTTTGCCTCTTCCCCGAAGCGCTTGTTGAATCAAACGGTGCCGTCTTCGTGCGGGGACGCCTCGCCCAAGCGGCGCGCTCGAACAGCACCGATCCCGCAGGCATTGTCGATAGCGGGCGCACCTTCCGGCTCGAGCGCCTCCAGGCGCTCTCGATGCGCGACGGAGATGATGTCATGTACGTCGCGCCTGCGCCGCAGGCAGCGCCACCGGTACCGCAGGCAATCTCGCCTGCGTCGCAGGTAGCCTCGCCCACACCAGCGCCGCAGGCCATCGCGCCCGCGTCGAGGGCCGTCTTGCCGGCATCGCAGTTCGCCCCATCCGCACCGCAGGCCGCCCCATCTGCACCGCAGGCGGCCGCGCCCGCGCCCGCGCCGCAGGCCGTCGCACCTGTACCGGAAGCCCCCACCGCCCACGATTCCAATCGTTAACAATCTATAACAAGACCTCCACATGTGCCTGCGCCCAGCGCATCTCGCTATGATGAAAAAACCCGCGCTACCGTGGGGATTTTTATCATCCGATGCCAGGGGGGAACTGCCTTCGGCTGATTTTTGGAGGAACAATGGAACGGACTACCATCTCGCGCCGCGGCCTCATCGCCTCGCTCGCCGCTGCTGGCTCGCTCTCACTTGCCGCCTGCGCCAACGACACCTCTGGCGGAGGCTCGGCCGGTAGCGCGAGCAGCTCGGGCACCTACAGGATCGGCGTCCTGCAGCTCACGCAGCACGCTGCGCTCGATGCTTCGAACGAGGGCTTCATCGCCGCTCTTGACGATGCCGGCATCTCCTACGAGGCGGACCAGCAGAACGCCAACAACGAGCAGTCGACCTGCACCACCATCGCCTCGACCTTCGCGAACGACGGCGTCGACCTCATCCTGGCCATTGGCACGCCCGCAGCCCAGGCCTGCCTGAACGCCACGACCGAGATCCCCATCGTGGGCACCGCCAT
>LBJMC04202__coassemble_718_pt1 | contig 21279 bp, 19 predicted proteins | sample LBJMC04202__metabat2_low_PE_040 | metagenome-assembled genome bin LBJMC04202 | reverse complement strand
ATCATCGCGCAGATCAACAAGGAGCTCTAAAGTCCTAGACTCCCAGGGGGCGCCCTTGCGTTGCGGGTATAGGTGCGGGCTGGGAACCGGGCGGACGGTTGTCTTGGAGTTAGGTCTAGGTGATAAGGTGGCCGATGTTTGGCCGCGTGAAAAAGGAGAGACATGGGCAAGGCGCTCTATCTAGATTGCACGAGCGGCATCAGCGGCGATATGTTCGCGGCTGCGCTCCTAGACCTTGGTGCCAGCGAGGAGCGTCTGCGCGCAGCACTCGCGTCGCTTCCGCTCGGTGGCTACGATCTGCGCGTGAGCCGCGTGAGCAAGGCGGGCCTCGATTGCTGCGATTTCGACGTAGTGCTCGATGCCCTGCACGAAACCCATGATCACGATATGGCTTACCTGCACGGCCATGATCATCTGCATGAGCATGATGGCGAGGATGGCCATCACCATGAGCACTCCCACCATCATGAGGTGCACCATGCAGAAGGGCATGGGCATGACGCAGAGCATGGCCATAGCCATAAGCACGATCACGACCACCACGGTGAGCCCCACCATCATCACGGCCATCATCACGAGCACCGTGGCCCGGCCGATATCGATGCGATGATTGACGCGGGCTCGCTTACCGAAGGCGCCAAAGCGCTTGCGCACCGCATCGTGGATGTTCTTGCGCATGCCGAGGCGAAAGCCCACGGCGTGTCGCTTGACGAGGTCCATTTCCACGAGGTCGGCGCTGTCGACTCCATCGTAGACATCGTGTCCGCGGCGGTACTCTTCGATGATTTGGGCGTCGATCGCGTGCTCGTGCCGCAGCTGGTAGACGGGCGCGGCACCATTCGCTGTCAACATGGCATCATCCCGGTGCCGGTGCCTGCCACCCTGAACATCGTTCAGCAGCACGGCCTGCCGCTTTCCGTTTGCGGCGTCGAGGGGGAGCTTGTGACGCCCACAGGCGCTGCTATCGTTGCGGCAATTGCATCCGGGTTCGAGCTTCCTGCGCGGTTTCGCGTGGAGAGGGTGGGCATCGGCGCGGGCAAGCGCGTGTACGAGCGGCCGAGCATCCTGCGCGCCATGCTGATCGACGAACTTTCTCCCCTCGATGCGCCCACCGCGCACGAAAACGCTGCTTGCTCCAGCCAGCTGCCGCTTGTTTCTGCAGGAGAGCCTACGGTCGATGCCGCCTACGCCGGTCCCGTGGTGCGCCTGGAATGCGATATCGACGACGCTCCGGGCGAGGTGCTCGCGTACGCGGCGGAACGGCTGCGCGAAGCGGGCGCCCGTGAGGTGCATTGGGTGCCTGTGTATGCCAAGAAGGGGCGCCCTGCATGGCAGCTGCAGGTTGTTGCCGCGCCCGATGACACAGAGCGCCTCGAGGGCATCATCTTCGCCGAGACCACCACGATCGGCATTCGGCGCTGGGAGTGTGAGCGCACGGTACTTGCACGTTCGGAGTCGTCCGTGACGACGCCGTGGGGCACGGTGCGCGTGAAGACCGTTGGCCTTCCCGATGGATCGCACCGCGTTTCCCCTGAATACGAGGATGCCGCAACGCTTGCGCGGGCCGCAGGCATCCCGCTCCAAGAAGTGATTGGGAGCGTGCGGGGTTAACGAGTCGCGCCTGTCCAGATTAAGGATGAGGGGTTGCCTGAACGAGGAGTCCGCCGAAAGCTTTTCGCGAGTATGGACGCGGTCCCTCTCATCTGATCGGCAGCTGCTTTCTGTGTTCGATGCAACTTTGCGGGTGCCAGGCGTCTCCATCGCGTTGCACAACGATTCGTTCAAATCCGCTAAGGAGCTAAAACCTACCGTTCGCCGGAAATGAATCATTCTCGCGTATACGTGCATGGACAGAGACTAAGATTTACTTAATCGATTAAGTTCTTATGGGCGACACGTGCACGACGGCGAGGAGGCGGTCATGGAAAAGCGTGTAACGGGTAAAGATGTCGCGCGTCGTGCTGGCGTTACCGCTGCTACCGTCTCGTATGTGCTAAACGGCAGCCAGAAGCAGTGCGTCTCTGATGCGACGCGTGCTCGCGTGCTCGAGGCCGCCCGAGAGCTCGGATATGTTCCCGACCGAACTGCAAAATCGCTCCGCCGCCGCGAGAGCGGGGCGCTGGGCGTGGTAATCGAGAAGAACCTTTCGACGCCTCGTTTTAGCACGAATGTGCAGGGGATGCTTCAGGAAGCGAGCGAACGAGGCTACCGTATCACGCTGTGCCGCAACCGCATGCGCGAGAACGGCATGGTGGATTACCTGAACGCATATTACGAGCGGAGCATCGACGGCGTCATTTTCGTGGGGCGCGATAACGAGGGCCCTGACGCGAGGAGTGCCGCCGTGATCGAGCGGGACCGCATCCCGTTCGTCGCTCTCGACTGCCATTTAGGCTCCAAGCCCTTCGGGTCGGTTGATTTTGATTACCGCTCAGGTGCCTATGAGGTCACCACTCGCCTGCTCAAGATGTCGCTGGGGCGCTTAGTGTATGTTCGTCCAGAAGTCCAAACGCCGCAGGAAACCCTTCGCGAGGAGGGCGTCCGTGCCGCGTGCGCGGAGGCGGGCCGCGTAGAGCCCGTCATCGTGCAGGTCTCTATTGATTACCGGGAGCTGGCCTCGTTTGACGCGCGCCGCCCTGCGGGCTCGGTAGTTCAAGGCGATCGCGATAGCGGGTACGTGAATATGCTCAGGCTGCTCAAGCGTGCGGCAGTGGGCGCGCTTCGGGACGGAGACGTCGTGGTGGCGAGTTGGAGTGGTTGGTCGCGCGTGCTGCAGGCGATTGCCCCCGTCCAAGGGGCGGTTTATGCGGATTTGGCAAGTGATGGGCTGAGCATGATCGGTACGAAGCTGTTCTCCCAGCTGCCCAATTTGGAGGCAGGCCGCACGTGTGTGAGCGAGGTGCTCCAACAGATAACGGGCGGCGCCTCCGGGCATCACGTGCTCGTACCCACTTGCCATGCCACTGAGGAGCTGCTCTCGTAATGATGCTGATATCCAAAGGGCGGGTTTCTGTTTCTCGCTTTATTTAATCGATTAAATAATTTGGCAGGGCTTCTTGCCATAGAACGCGGCGTGCGATGCCCTCAGACGAATCGGAGGAGAAGAGGCAAATTACTTAATCGATTAAGCATTGGAATATGTAGGACCCTCTTCGAGGAGGGGCGACAAGAAGGAGGAGTATGGAGCGCTATAAAGACCCAGGTGCGCCTATCGAGGAACGCGTTGAGGACCTGCTCGGTCGCATGACGCTCGAGGAGAAAGTGGCGCAGCTTTGCGGTGACCTGCCCTATAGCGTGGTGCACGGAGGCAAGGTGAGCCACGAGGCGCTCGAGGAGAAATGCCCTAACGGCCACGGTCGCTTTACGCAGTATTCGTTGGTTGGCCTTGTCGATCCGGTACAGATTGCCGAGATATCAAACGAGATTCAACGCTACTTCGTAGAGGAGACGCGCTTGGGAATCCCCGTGGCGCTCCAGAGCGAGGACTTATGCGGATACCCGGGCGCGGGCGGGACGCTCTTTCCGTCGATGACCAACGTTGCGGCAACATGGGAGCCTGAGCTTGCAAAGGAGATGGCCGGCGTCATTGGCCAGGAGGCGCGCGCTGTGGGCATCAGCTCGTCGATGAGCCCCGTGATCGATGTCTCGCGCGATCCGCGGTGGGGGCGTACCTATGAGACGTTCGGCGAGGATCCCTGCCTCGTGACGCAGATGGGTGTGAACTATATCCAGGGCATGCAGGGTGAGCATAAGGAGGGCACGGCGTGCATCGCCAAGCACTTCCTGGGGTATTCCGAAACCCAGGGTGGCATGAACTGCACTGCCGCCCGCATCAACGACCGCGAGCTGTACGAAGTCTTTGCGACACCATTTGAGGCCGCTGCCAAGCTCGCCGACGTGAGCGGCGTCATGGCTAACTATGGCGAGATCGATGGCCTCAACGTTCTCGTGAATCCTAAAATTTCTAAAGACCTTCTGCGTGACACGATGGGCTTCAAGGGCATGCTCACCTCCGATGGGGGAGGCGTCATGCGCCTGTGGAACTTCTACCATGTCGCTGGGAGCCACGCCGAGGCGGCATACCTGGCAAAGAAGGCGGGCTGCGACACCGAGATTCCCGTTGGCGCTGGCTTCCGTCAGCTGCCCGAGTATGTGCGCGCGGGCAAGCTCGACGAGGAATGCATCGATGAATCGGTCCGGCGCATTCTCACCATTAAATTCGCGTATGGCCTCTTCGAACATCCATACGTTGACGTCGATGGGGTGCGCGCCGCGATGACGAACGATGCTAAGCAGGCCCTGAGCCATGGCATCGCGGAGAAGTCCATCGTCATGCTCAAGAACGATGGGGTCCTACCGATTGCTTCGGGAGCAAAAGTCGCGCTCATCGGCCCGCATGCCGATAGCCTGCGCTATCCGGTGAGCGGTTATACCTATCCTGCCTATATTGAGATGGCAGAGGCGCTGAACACCACGGGCAGCGCAGGCACGTTCGGCGGTATCGGCGACGAGCAGGCGGCGAAGGAGAAACAGCCTGCAGGGGTCTTCGACTCCATTCCCGCGGCGCTCGGTGCAGACGCCTTTGCGAAGCTCTCTAACATGAGCGCCGTTCTGCGTAGCATGGGCGCGACAACGCTGCGCGAGGAGCTCGCCCGCCGCTTTGACCTCGCCTATGCGGAGGGTTGCAAGATCACCGACGCCGACACCTCGGGATTTGCCGAGGCGGTAGATACCGCCGAGGAAGCCGACGTGGTCGTCTTGGCGCTGGGCGGCAATTGCGGCTGGTTTAACGTTACCGGTGGCGAGGGCAAAGACCGCGCGAGCTTGGAGCTCCCCGGCGTGCAGGAGCAGTTGCTCGAAGCCGTGGTGGCAACGGGCAAGCCGGTCGTCGTAGTGCTGTACGGCCCGGGGGTCTTCTCTACTTCGTGGGCGGCGGAGCATGCTGCCGCGATACTTGAGGCTTGGATGCCCGGCCAGCACGCGGGCGATGTCGTGGCGAGGATTCTCGCCGGTGAGCTCAATCCCTCCGGCAAGATGCCGGTCACCGTTCCCCGTTGCACGGGGCAGGTGCCAATCTACTACAACCACAAGACGGGGAGCGGCTACACGGATGGGGCCGATGCCGGAACCTCGGCGATGATCTTCTCGGGAGGGTACACCGATTGCCCGGGAGACCCTCTCTTCCCCTTCGGTTTCGGGCTCTCCTATACCAGCTTCGAGGTCCGCGATCTCAGCGTCGAACAGAGCGAGATTCCCACGAACGGCGCGCTCCGTGTTGGTTGCACGGTCGCCAACACCGGTTCTCGCGCGGGAGCCGAGGTGGTCCAGCTGTATACCCGCTTCGATGGTGCGCATGTCACGCGTCCCAACAAGCAGCTTGCCGCTTTCAAGCGCGTGGAGCTCGAACCCGGTGAGGAGCGTCGCGTGCAGTTTGAGACCGAGCTTTCGCAGCTGGCGTACTACAACGAGGACATGGTCTTCGGTGTGGAGCCGGGTACGTTGCGCATCATGGTGGGGACGAGCGCACACGACCTGCCGCTCGGGGGCAGCGTCGCCATCGTGGGAGAGCCGGTGGATGTGATGGGCGCGCGTTCGTACTGCGCCCGCGTGACGGTCTCATAGCGTAGTCAGAATGCGCTCGGGGCGGGTTGCGGCCGCCCCGAGCCACCATATCAACGAGAAAGGACACGGATATGGCAGCAACTACCGTACCAAAAAACAGGGAGCGCGTAGGGTTTATCGATTACGTCTCGTATGCCGCAGGCGATTTCGGGTGCAACATGGCGTTCACCCTTGCCGGGTCGTATTTCACCCTCTTCTTCACCCAGTTCATGGGCATCAGCTCGCTTACCTTTGCGGGCATCATGGTGTTTCTGAAGATCTGGGACGCGGTGAACGACCCGCTCATCGGCGGCATCATGGACTCTACCCGCCGCGAGTATAAGCGCGGAAAGTTCCGCACCTTCATGTTCTACGGGTCATTCCTACTGTTCCTATCGGGGCTCCTGTGCTTCCTTCCGGTTCCCGGAGCTCCCGACATCGCAAAGGTCATCCTGTGCATCGTGGGCTATATGCTCTATGACTGTGCGTACACCCTCGTGAACGTGCCCTATGGCTCGCTGTTGGCTGCGATCACGCCCGAGCCAGGCGAGCGGACGACGCTCTCTGCTGCGCGCCAGGCCGGCTCGTTTTTGGCGACGCTCATCGCTGGCTCGCTCCTTCCGCTCATCATCTACGATGCGAACAACAACCTTATGGGCGAGCGCCTGTTTATGGCTGCGCTCATCCTCGGCGTGATCGGCTTCATTGCCATTCAGTTCACGTGCGCCACTACGGTAGAGCGCGTCCAGCCCAAGGAGACCGCAGCACAGGAGAAGTTCAACTATTTCAAGGCCCTCGGCAACTTCCTTCACAACCGTGCCGCTATTGGCGCGACGCTTCCGGCGGTCGGCATGTTCTTGGGCACCTATGGCGTAACCACGGCGACCCAGGTGCTGTTCCAATCGTACTTCCACAACGCAGCGCTCTCCGGTTTCGCCACGCTGTGCATGCAGGTCCCGATGTTCTTGTTCATGCCATTCATGCACAAGATTGTCGACCGCTTTGGAAAGAAGGAGAGCTGCACGGTGGGCGCCGCATTTACCGTTCTGGTCGCCGTGCTCATGCTCGTTTTGCCCATTAGCCCGGATACGAACGGCATCATCGTCTTCTACGTATTGCTCATTTTGAATGGCGTGGGCTTGGGTATGTTCATGTGCTGCATGTACGCCCTCATTGCCGATGCGATCGATTACAACGAGTGGAAGACCGGCCGTCGCGACGAGGGGACTACGTATTCGCTCTACGTATTCTTCCGTAAGCTTACCAACGGCCTCGCTCCTTCACTCGGTCTGGTGGTCATGGTCGCCCTTGGGTACAACGAGGCGCTCGGTGCGGCGCAGCCCGCGGACGTCGCTCTCTCCATGCGCTATATGGTGGCGGGCGGATACCTGCTGAGCGCGCTCATCGAGTTCTTGTCGCTTAAGTTTGTGTACAACATCGATAAGAAGACGCTTGCCACAATGGAGGTGGACCTCCATCACATTGAGCGCTAGCATCGGTGCCCCGGTTATCAGGCAGGCGAGGTATCATGTTCACCCCGACGTGATTTTTGCGCGCGCAGTGGGGAACAAGACGCACTGAGGGAGTTGTTAACCCGGGGTGAAGGGAGCACCATGTCTCAGAACCAGAAGATCTTGAAGATCATGAGCTTCGTCGCGGTCATAGCTGCGCTCGGCATGGCGTGGTGGTCGTCTATGGCCATTGCGTTCGCCAACACCTCGCCAGGGCTCTTGCTTGCCATCTGCTCGGTGGTGCCCTGCGTGCTCGACCTGTTCCTGGGCGTCTGGGGTATCGGGGCAGCCAACCGGCCTGCCCGTGCATACGCGACGATGTACGTGGGGGTGACGCTGCTCGCGCTCGTGCTCAACGCGGTGGCGGTTGTGGTGTACGTGCTTCTGAACGGTTTCGTATGGCCGGCAATCGTCAATCTGGCCATCGTCGCGGTGTACTACTACTTCTCGCGCGCCGTGCGCTTCGAAGCGCTCAAATAGCCGGTAGAGCCGGTCGGCGGCTTTCTTCCTCTTCTTGCATGCCAGCTTGCCTCCCGCATTCCCTGCACAACGCTTGGGATGCGGGAGGTTTTTTATGCGACGAGCAGGCTGCCGAGTGTGTTTTCGGTGCGGCATCGTTTTTGCCGCACAGGGCGGCTCGCCGTCGCTTGTGCAGTGCCGGATTTGCTACCCTTGTGGGGTCACCGATGGAAAGGACGGCTCATGAAGGTTCTCATCGCATCCGATATCCATGGTTCCGCGTACTGGGCGGAGCGGCTGGTCCGCGCCGTCGAGGCGGAGCAGCCCGACCGGATCGTGCTGCTCGGCGACCTGCTCTACCATGGTCCTCGTAACGACCTCCCGCGCGAATACGATCCGAAGCGCGTCATCCCCCTGCTGAACGGCCTCGCGGATGGCGGCAACCTTGTGGCAGTGCGGGGAAACTGCGATGCCGAGGTTGACCAGATGGTGCTCTCGTTCCCCTGCATGGCCGACTACGCCGAGCTGGTGGATGACGGCGGCAGAACGCTCTTCCTCACGCACGGCCACGTGTTCGGAGCGGGCTTCCATAACAGCGTCGACAACATCCCGGCATTGGCGGAGGGTTCGGCGGTCGTCTATGGCCATACGCATGTCAAAGTCAGCGAGGCTGTGGGCGTCCGGCCTGGTATCTGGGCGTTCAACCCGGGCAGCGTATCTATCCCCAAGGATGGATCGCATAGCTATGGCATCTATGAAAGCGGCGAGGTGCTCGAGAGTGCTTTCCGCCACGTTGTGCTCGAGGAGGCGTAGGCGATGCCGGGGCCTATGGATCTGTCGGAGCAGGGCAAGCGCGACCGCACGACCCGCGTTGACGCCCGCGATGCCTTCGATGCCCTGACCGAGACCATCTGGCGTTTGCGACAGCCCGACGGCTGCCCATGGGACCGCGAGCAGACGCATGCCTCGATCGCAAAGAACATGATCGAAGAGGCGTATGAAGCGGTTGACTGCATCGAGGAGGGCGATACCGCGCACCTTCGCGAGGAGCTGGGCGATGTGCTCATGCAGGTCATGCTTCATGCGCAGATTGCGGCCGACGCCGATGAGTTCACGGTCGAGGATGTGGTGAACGAGCTTAATGAGAAGCTGATTCGCCGGCATCCTCACGTGTTCGGCTCGGTGACGGTTGCTCGCGATACCGCAGAGGTGCTCGATATCTGGGATCAGGTCAAGCTTGCCGAGAAGGCATCGAGCGATACGGAGGCATCGGCAGGCGGCGCCGAGCGCCCCCAGGGGCTTCTCGAGGGCGTTCCCCGCGCCTTGCCGGCCCTCATGCAGGCGCAAAAGGTCTCACGCAAGGCTGCTGCCGTTGGTTTTGAGTGGGAAAGCGTCGCAGATGTGTGGGATCAGGTTGCCGAGGAGCGCGCCGAGTACGAGCGCGAGCCGATCGGCTCCTCCGCGCGAGAGCTCGAGTTCGGCGACATGCTGTTCGCCCTCGTGAACGTTGCGCGCAAGGAGGGCATCGATGCCGAGCGCGCGCTGCGTGCCAGTACGGCGAAGTTCCGCACACGGTGGGAAGCGGTAGAGGACCGCGCTTGGAGCACAGGCCACCGGGTTGAGGAGCTGTCGACCGAGGAGCTCAACCGCCTGTGGGATGAGGTGAAGACAGCGGAGTAGGCGTCCTGTGCGAATCGCGCACCGATCGGGCCCTTCTGGAGCTTTGGCACCTCGACCGTCGAAGGATGTTTCGAATCCCGGTATGGAAACGCCGAGATTGTGGAATACTGAGACAAGTTTGTTAAGGCTAACCTTTTGGAAGGGGCGCACTATGAGTGAGATTTTGGACGTCTATGGCCGCGAGGTGCTTGATTCGCGCGGCAATCCCACCGTCGAGGTCGAGGTGACGCTCGACGACGGCTCGTTCGGCCGCGCGATGGTTCCCTCCGGCGCTTCGACTGGCGCGTTCGAGGCTGTTGAGCTGCGTGATGGCGATAAGGATCGCTATTTGGGCAAGGGCGTGATCAAGGCCGTCGACCATGTGAACAAGGAGTGCGCCGAGGCGGTAATCGGCATGGATGCGTTCGACCAGCGCGCGGTCGATGCCGCCCTCATCGCTGCCGACGGAACTCCCAACAAGGGCGCGCTTGGCGCGAACGCCATCCTCGGCGTGTCCCTCGCCGTCGCGCGCGCCGCTGCCCAGTCGGCGGGCCTCGAGCTTTACAGCTATCTCGGGGGCGTGAACGGCCACACCCTGCCCACGCCCATGATGAACATCTTGAACGGAGGCGTGCACGCCGATAACAACGTGGACTTCCAGGAGTTCATGATCATGCCGGTGGGCGCACCCACCTTCACCGAAGGCCTGCGTTGGTGCGCCGAGGTGTACCACACGCTCAAGTCCGTGCTCAAGGAGAGCGGCCACGCGACGGGCGTGGGTGACGAGGGCGGTTTCGCTCCGGATCTGGCGACGAACGAGGAGCCGCTTCAGTACATCGTCAAGGCCATCGAGGCTGCTGGCTACAAGCCTGGTGACGATTTCATGATCGCCATGGATCCGGCCACCACCGAATGCTACGACGCCGAGCGCGGTGTATACGTGCTTAAGGGCGAAGGCCGCGAGCTCACGACCGACGAGATGATTGATTACTGGGCCGCGCTGGTGGAGAAGTATCCCATCATCTCGATTGAAGACGGCCTCGCAGAAGAGGACTGGGACGGCTGGGTCAAGCTTACCGAGCGTTTGGGTAAGAAGGTCCAGCTCGTGGGAGACGATCTGTTCGTCACCAACACCGAGCGCCTGAAGAAGGGCATCGAGATGGGTGCTGCCAACGCCATTCTCGTGAAGGTGAATCAGATTGGCACCCTTACCGAGAGCCTCGAAGCGATCGAGATGGCGAAGCGCGCCGGGTATGCCTGCATCGTGAGCCACCGCTCTGGCGAGACCGAGGATTCCACGATCGCCGACCTCGCCGTGGCAACGAATGCGGGCCAGATCAAGACGGGCGCTCCCTGCCGCTCGGACCGTATCGCCAAGTACAACCAGCTCATCCGCATCGAGGACGGGCTGTATACCTCGGCTGAGTACGCGGGCCGCACGGCGTTTTACAACCTGCGGTAGCGATACCTCCCGGCGGGAAGCCCCGGGAAGGGTTCCTTCGCGTGTGGTCCTCGGAGTTCAGCAAAGCTGAACTCCTGCGGGAAACACGCTTCGGAATCCCTTCCCGGGGCTTCCCTGCGGTAACGGCCACGGTTAGGCGGGGAGGGGAAAGCAGGGGTGCCGATCTGGGGGGTGCGGGGCGTGCGCATTTGACGGATGCGTCGAAAGTCTCCGGTTTGAGGGTGCGCGAGCGTGTCATAATGAAGCGGTAGCGCAATCACACTTCAATCAAACAAGGCGCCCATGGAAACCTATCGCGACAATTCGAAAGCAGCCGGCGCGCAGCGTCGCCGGTCCGTCTCATCTCGCTCCGGTAGCGCGCACGGGACATCGCGTGCCCGTCGCTCTGCACAGGGTGGAGCGACGGTTCGGGACGGTTCTAGCTCCGGTGCCGCGCGTGCCGCCGACCGCCTGCGGTCGAATGGGCGAGGGCGCGCCGTGAACGAGGGCGGCCGGTCGGCATCGACCCGGCGGGCGACGGGCTCCCGTAGGCATCGCTCGAACTTCATGCGCTATGCGGCAGACAACCGCGTCGTGCAGACGATCTACGCCATCACGACGGGACCGTGGCGCTTCGCATTCTACGGCGTCATTGCTGCAGCGATCGCGCTCAGCGTCTATTTTCCCGTGCGCGACCTGTACGCGGCCTATCGCACGGGCGATATCCTCGAGCGCCAGCTTGCTGTTCGCGAGAGCTACAACAAGACGCTCGAAACCGAGGTCAACAAGCTGCTTTCCACAGAAGGCATCGAAGATGCCGCGCGCCGGAACCTTGGGCTCGTGATGCCCGGCGAGCACGCGGTCGAGGTCATAGGGCTCGAGGATGAGGCGGGCGATTCGTCATCAGATGAGGCATCGGGCGATTCCGGCGGAAGTTCCGATGCGTCCGATGCCTCGGCCGATCAGTCGGGCGATACTGCTGGCGACGAGGACGACGCGTCTGACGCTCAGGATGCCGCCTCGACCGATCCAGGTGCTTCGGACTCCGCTGCTAGCGCTTCTTCCAATCCAAGCACCTCTGCAGAGGTCGAGGCCGCCGAGCAGGCAGTGGCCAACGATGCACCGTGGTACATCAAGGTGCTCGATGCGTTTTTCTTCTACCAGGGCGTCGAGGGCCAGACGGTTTCCTCGACGGGTAATTGACGCTCGCGCGGTGCGCGGGCCAGGGAGGGCGGCATTGCCTATGTTGCTTGATCGATATGGTTGCGCACGCATTGCGGCGATCGATCTGGGTACGGTCTCGTCGCGGCTCTCGCTCGCACGCGTGCGTGATGGCGCGATCGTGGATTCGAAGAAGCATTCCGTTATTACCGACATGGGGCAAGGCGTGGACGCGACAGGTCGCTTCAGCGCTGGCTCCATCGATCGCGTGGAGGCTGCGTGCCGCACCTTCGCAGAGGAAGCCCGTGCTTTCGGTGCCACGGCGACATGCGTCACCTTGACGAGTGCTGCACGCGACGCGGAAAACGCCGAGGATCTGCTCGCTCGCCTGCGCGCTCTGGGCCTTGCGCCCCAGATCATCCCTGGCGAGGTGGAGGCGAGGCTCACATTCTATGGGGTTGCCCATGATTTTCCCGGCGAGCGCATTGCCGTGGCAGATCCCGGCGGTGGCTCGACGGAGATCGTCGTCGGCACGTACGACCAGCGCAATGCACATCTCGAGCTCGAGCATGTGCGGTCGCTTGACATCGGCTGCCGCAGGTTGACCGACCGGTTCTTTACTGCCGACCCGCCCACTGCCGAGGAGCTCGCGGCTGCTGCCGCGTGGTCTCACGACCAGTTCGCCTCATACTGGGATGAATTCGCCGACCGCCCCAGTCGATTCATCTCGGTGGGGGGTACGGTGACGACGCTCGTTTCGCTAACCTATGAGCTCGAACCCTACGACTCCTCGTTCGTTCACCTTCATGGCCTGACGCTCGAAGAGGTCGAGCGGCAGCTCGATCGCATGAGCGCGCTGACGGTCGCGCAGATTCGCAAGCTCAAGGGCATCCAGCCCAAGCGCGCTCCCATGATGCAGGCGGGAACGATTATCATCCGCGAGCTTATGCGGGCTGGCGGATACGAGGAGCTTACGGTAAGCGAGAGCAGCCTGCTCGCCGGCATGGCGGCAACGATTGATGAGGCCCTGAGGGGCGAGAAACCGATTGTCGGCTGGACGCCGGAGCTATCTGAGTAAAGGTTGGTAGGGGCGGTGGGACTCGGCGTCCGGCTGCGCGCCGCCCGCTGCCGCTTCGGCGGCTGCGCAGCCTCGCGCGCTCCGCGCCCTCTCGGGTTCGAGTCCATGCGATGGGCCCGAACACAAAACAGCTCCGTCTCCGGAGCTGTGAAAGTTAATGGTAGGGGCGGTGGGACTCGAACCCACAATCCCGAAGGCCGAAGATTTTAAGTCTCCTGCGTATGCCAATTCCGCCACGCCCCCATCGAAGACACAGTCTAGCAGACGGGGCGCTGGCAGGCGCGCGGGGAATCTACTGATATGCAAGGAATTCGCTGATATTTCTAACTCGCCGTTATTTTTTCCAACTCACTTCTGGGTTTTTGCCATCGAGGGCGGTACACTATACCCATTGCACTTATCGAAAGGAGACCTTCGACATGAAGAAGATCGTGCTGGCCTGCGGTTCTGGAATCGCTACCTCGACCGCCGTTGCGCAGAAGGTGTCTGCGCTGCTGAATGACAACGGCTACGAGGGACAGTACGAGATCGTCCAGTGCGCGATCTCTGAGGCCAAGGATGCTTGCGCCGATGCCGACCTGCTCATCGCGACGACCGTCGCTCCGAATGGCCTTGAGTGCCCCTATGTGAGCGGTGTCCCGTTCCTCACCGGTGTCGGTCGCCCCGCTGCCGAGAAGGAAGTTCTCGACATCATCGCCGGTTAACCGCACAGGTTTGGCGCGCTTCCCGTTTCATAAAAATGGGGCTTGCGCACCTCGAGGCGCTAGGGTAAGATGAACAGCGCTTTCGGCGTTAGCCGAGACATATGCGGGCGTGGCGGAATTGGCAGACGCGTATGGTTCAGGTCCATATGGGGGCAACCCCGTGAAGGTTCAAGTCCTTTCGCCCGCACCACTGAATATGAAGGCCCCGGCAACGGGGCCTTTTCTTATGCACGGGATATGCGGAGAGAGCTCCTCGTTTGTCTGCAAAGTTGTGAGGCCGCTTGGTTTAGCTAGCTTGCACGGCGAATGCGTACGGCGGTGCCCGAAGCCACCGTCATGATCATCCCTTCAAAGGTTTCGTAGCCAAGCGAGGTGCCCACGACAGCGTTGGCGCCGAGTTGCTCCGCGCGGTCTGCAAGTTCGTCCAGAACCTCGCGGCGCGCGTTCTGCATCTCCTCCTCATATCCTGCCGAGCGTCCGCCGAACACATTGCGGATCCCCGCGCCCAGGTCCTTGAACATGTTGATTCCTGACACTGCTTCTCCGGCGATGATGCCCAGATACTCAACGATTTCGTAGCCCTCGATGGTCGGGGTGGTGGTGACGATCATGCTGCTCCTTTCTTTGGCGCCTGCGGCTCAAGTATAGGAAGCGCGCGTGCCGCGACCGGTTAAGAAAAGCTAAAGAACGCGCGAACAGTCGGCGCGAGACGGCAGGAGGCCTTGCGATTTGCTATTCTGTGGCGCAGGGAAGGAGAGATGCGCATGACGTGTCTGTATATGGTTATAGCGCTATTCATCGTTGCGGCTATCATCTCGTTCGTCTTGTCGTTGCTCGGCGTGCTCTTCGTGGGTGCGTTGCGGCTCATCCCGATCGTGATGCTCGTGCTCGCGGTCGCCGTGCTTCTTGGCAAGGTAAAGATCAGCATCGTGCACGATGATGACGACGACCGGCGCTAGGAGCGCGGGTGTTCCCGCCCCAACCGGGTGGTATTGGCCCGGCGGGAGCGACGTCCGATTTGGCCGGATTGCAACGTCGCGTGCAATCGCGGTCTTCTGTGGTACTATGTACCGGCGGTAGCGCAGTTGCCGGAGTGGCGGAATTGGCAGACGCAGCAGACTCAAAATCTGCCGTTGGCAACAGCGTGAGAGTTCGAGTCTCTCCTCCGGCACCATTTCATGATGAACTCATGGAGTGTGCAGAGCTGTGCTATCATGCATCCGCATTGTTTCGGCAATGCTAGCAAAGTGGAACCGATGGTTCCCACCTTTCGGCGCCTTGAGCAGCTGTCTGGTCATCACAACCTATGAGGGCGGTGCATATGCATCGCTTGCTTGGAACGATTGACCCGGTTGCTGTGCATGGCACCGGGTTTCGTGTTTTGAAGGAGGTACCGAAAATAGCTAAGCACGATGACACGCGCATCAATGACGAGATCACCGCGACGAGGTGCCGCCTGATCGGTGTCGATGGCTCGCAGCTGGGTCTCTTCGACATTCGCGACGCGCAGCGCATCGCCGACGAGCAGAACCTCGACCTCGTCGAGATCGCTCCGAACGCCGATCCGCCCGTATGCCGCGTCATGGACTATGGTAAGTACAAGTACCAGCAGGCCATGAAGGCCAAGGCAGCGCGCAAGAACCAGTCGCGCGTCGAGGTCAAGGAGATGAAGTTCCGTCCCAAGATCGACGTCGGCGACTACGAGACCAAGAAGGGTCACGTGCTCCGCTTCCTCAAGAAGGGCGCGCGCGTGAAGATCACCATCATGTTCCGCGGTCGCGAGATGGCGCATCCGGAGCAGGGTCTCAACGTGCTCGAGCGCTTGGCGGAGGACCTCAAGCCCTATGCCACGGTCGAGTCGCAGCCCAAGCTCGAGGGCCGCAACATGCTCATGCTCCTCGCTCCCATCAAGGGCGCTTTCGACGAGAAGCCCGAGAAGAGCGAAAGCGATAAGAAGTAGTTTGTCCTGTAAGCGATAAAGGAGAATTCCATGCCCAAGATGAAGTCTCACAGCGGTACCAAGAAGCGTTTCCGCGTTACCGGCTCCGGCAAGCTCATGCGCGCCAAGGCCTATAAGAGCCACATCCTGACCAAGAAGACGACGAAGCGCAAGCGCGGCTTCCGCCAGGAGACCGAGATCTCCAGCGCCGATCGCAAGACCGTCGTTTCGCGTCTCGCCTAATCCCGCTTCGTTTCCGTCTTTTCTGAGTTAGTAGGAGTTGATCAACTATGGCACGTGTGAAGCGCGCTCTCAACGCCCGTAAGCACCACCGCACCATCATGAAGCAGGCGAAGGGCTACTATGGCGCCCGTTCGCGTACGTATAAGGCTGCCAAGGAGCAGGTGCAGCACTCCCTCCAGTATCAGTACCGTGATCGCCGCAACAAGAAGCGCGAGATCCGCAGCCTCTGGATCACCCGCATCAACGCTGCCGCCCGCATGAACGACATCTCGTATTCTCAGTTCATGCACGGCCTGAAGGTCGCCGGCATCGAGCTCGATCGCAAGGTGCTTGCTCAGATGGCCTACGAGGACATCGAGAGCTTCAACGAGCTGGCCGCCATCGCCAAGAAGGCGCTCGAGGCGTAAGCCAGGCTTATTCATCTCATCGCAACCAGCCGGGCTGGAAGGCATACGCAACGCCTTCCAGCTCGGCTGTTTTTCTTTCGCCCGAAAATGATAAAACCAACCGGGTTCGTTTTATCATTTTCGGGTGAGGCCTATCGCTCGAAGACCTTCTCGCCGCAGATGTAGGTGGCCGCGACCTGCACGCGGTCGATCTCGTCGGCAGGGATGGCGAGGATGTCTCGGTCGAGCACGGCAAAGCTCGCCTTATAGCCGGTCTTGAGCATGCCGAGCCCTTCGAGGCCGAGGATGCGCGCCGGTTCGCGCGTATAGCGGGCGAGCACCTCCTCCACGCTGAGCGCCTCGGCGGCATCGAAGTCGAAGTGGTTGTAGGCCTGGCGGGTCACCGCGCTTTTTATGTTGGGGAAGGGGTCCGAGGGTACGGCCCAAGATGTTGCGGGGGCATCGGTTGAGATGCAGACGTCCACGCCGGCATCGACGAGGGTGCGGAAGGGGTAGCAGCGGCGTGTGCGCTCCTCGCCGAGGTTCGTGAGGTAGGTGCCGATTTCGGCATAGGGGAAGATGGGTTGCGTGACCACGGCGATACCGTTTGCCGCCATCGCGCCGACCGCCTGCGGCGAAGGCGCGGTCACGTGTTCGATGCGCACCGGAGGCACGCCATTGGCGTCCCAAAGCCCAGCCGCTATGACGCGGTCGATGACGCGGTCGATGGCATGGGTTCCCATGGCGTGGAGCGAGAGCTGGCAGCCATGGTTCTGACAAAAGGCTATGGCATGATCGATGTCATCGTCAGTGCAGGTCGGCATGCCGCAATTCGTAGCGCCCAGATCGCGCTCTGAGGGCAGGAACGGGTCATAGAACCATGCCGTGCGGCCCGACACACTGCCATCGGTCAAAATCTTGATACCTGCCGCGAAGATCTGCTGGCTACGGTCCATTTGCTCGGGGCCGAGCTCATAGGCGTCCGGGTTTTGCTTGATGTAATCCCAGAGCATATAGGTGGCCACATCCTGCTTGAAGCCGGCGCGCGCGGCGGCTAGGAGCAACGGATGGGTGTCGGTGCCGTCGACGCTGCACATGTCGGTCGCGGCGACGATGCCCTGCGAGGCAAGCAGTCGGCCGAGGTCCACGATGTGCTGCACGGCATCATGCTCGCTCGGTTTGGGGATGAATGGCGTGACGAGGTCGCGCGCCGTCTCCTTGAGGACTCCGGTGGGCTCGCCGGTGGCATCGCGCTCGATTTCGCCGCCAACAGGATCGGGCGTGTCGCGCGTGATGCCAGCGATCTCGAGCGCGCGGCTGTTGACGCAGCGGATATGCCCGCAGGTGCGCATGATGCATACGGGCGCGTCGGGGCTTCCGGCGTCTAGGTCCCAACGGGTGGGCGAGCGGTGTTCGGCAAGAAGCGCCTCGTCATAGCCCCAACCCTCGACCCAGGCGTTGGGGCCTTGTGCGGCACGGCGGGCGCGAATTGCCTCGGTGAGCTCGGCAATCGAGGTGATGTTCGGTGGCAAGACCGAGATCTGCGGCGCAAAATTCGCGAGCATCACGGCGTGCATGTGCGCGTCCACAAAGCCGGGGATAACGCGCGCGCCGCCTAGGTCGACCTCTTCATAGGCATCACCCGCGAAGGCGGCGGGCAGTTTGCTCGCCCAGCCGATCCAAGCGATGCGTCCGGTGGCGTCGGTCACGAGCGCATCGGCCTCGGGCTGCGCAGGGTCTTCCGTCGTGATGCGCCCGCCTATGAAGCGTGTGGGCACGGTGGTGGCCGGGAATTGCTGAGGCTCTAAAGGCATAGGCGATCCTTTCCTCAATCGTTTCAAATGGCGTGTGTCGCGCTGCGTTCAGCATAGCGCAGGCGTGGGGCGCTGCGAGGATGTTTCGGGGAGGTTGCTATTTGGCCCCGTAAGCGCAATCATGGGGTCAGGCGAGCGCGAAAGCGGTTACTGTGCTTGGATGAAGCAAGGAGGAGACCGCAATGGCAACGTTGTGTGCAGCTATGATTTCCGAGGCGCGTGCCCTGCAAGACGAGATCGTCGCGGATCGGCGTGCCCTGCATCAGATTCCCGAGGTAGGCATGGCCCTGCCCGAGACGGTTGCGTACGTGTCGCAACGGCTTGAGGGCCTGGGCATCACATGGAGGCCGTGCGGCACCGTCGCTCATGAGCTCACGCGCTCGTATGAGAGCCTCGGGTATCCGGGTATCGACCGCTCCACGGGCATTGTGGCGACTGTGGGCTCTGGGGCGGGTCCCTGCATCCTGCTCCGTGCCGACATGGATGCCCTGCCCATCATCGAGGAAAACGATTTGCCGTTTAAATCCACGCGTGCATGCAGCCATATGTGTGGGCACGACGCGCACGCGGCGATGCTGCTCGCAGCTGCCGCGGTGCTCAAGCGCCACGAGGCAGAGCTCCCCGGTACCGTCAAGCTCATGTTTCAGCCGGGTGAGGAGCTCGGCGCCGGATCCAAGACGATGATTGACGACGGCGCGCTCGAAGCTCCGCACGTCGACGCTGCCTTTGGGCTTCACGTCATGTCGAACGAGCCTGCCGGCCAGGTATCCTTTGCTCCCGGTGTGTCGAGCACCTCGCTCGACACCTTTGTAGTCAAGATCCAGGGGCGCGGCGGCCACACTTCGGCCCCGCAGCAGTGCATCGACCCACTTATGGTGGCCAACCAGGTATACCAGGCGCTCAACCTCATGATGACGCGCGAGGTTGAGCCGGCGGCAGCTATCACCCTCTCGTGCGGCGCGCTCCAAGCGGGCACCGTGCCCAACACCCTGCCCGACACGGCGGACCTCAAGTTCGGACTCAGGAGTCTCAACGTCGCGGCGCGCGAGCACGTGCTCTCGCGCATTCCCGAGCTTGTGGAGGGGTATGTGAAGGCGTGGCGGGCGAGCTCCGAAGTCGCGATGTTCAACTGCCCCAGCGTGGTGACCGACCCGCTCTTGGCGGCCGAGCTGCAGCCGGCGTTTGCGGCGGTGGTTGGCTCGGCGCGTGTACTCAAGGCCGAGCCCATGGCGGCAACGGAAGATTTTAGCTACGTGTCGGCGGCGGTGCCGAGCGTTTTCGCGATTCTAGGTGCGGGAAGCCCAGGTGCCGCACCGCACCATAACCCGCATATGCACCTTGATGAGCAGGTGTTTTGGATGGGAGCGGCTCTACACGTGGCGGTTGTCGCCACGTGGTTCGAGCGTCACGCGCTATCGCGTCAAAGCATCGGCAGACATAAGGGCGCATCGAGCGAGCGCGCATAGCGAGCGCGTGCCAATGCGACCAGCAAGGGCGACCGGCAAGAAGAAGGAGAGGTCTCTATGGCACCCTCGGCAAGCAATCTACCAGGCGGCACTCGGCGTCCCTACTTTGGGTGGTGGCTCGTGGTGTCCGGATTTCTCATCATGGGCACCTGCTACACCACCATGGTGAGCGGCATGTCGCTCTTCCAGCCGCATATCGTCGAGGACCTCGGCATCACCGTGGGCACCTATAATATGGCGAATTCCATGTCCACGCTCGTGTCGATCATCGGTTCGCTCGTTATCGGCAATGTAGTTGACTGCGTGGACGGACGCATCTTGGGCGGGTTTTCTGTCGCCATCACGGCGGCGGCGCTCATCGGCTTTGCCTACGTTGGGGCTGCGTGGCAGCTCTTTCTGCTCTTTGCCATCGATGGTTTAGTCATCGTGGCAGGCACGCGCTTGCTCATCTCTATCGTGCTTACTAATTGGTTTACGCTCAAGCAGGGGCTCGCCGTCGCGGTGGCACTCAGCGGTTCGGGCTTCGGCGGCGCGATTTTCTCGCCCGCGGTGAGTAGCCTTATCGCCGCCGTCGGCTGGCGCGCATCCTTCATGGTGCTCGCCGCCTTGTGCTTCATCATTGCGTTTCCCATTACCGTGGCAGTCTTTTATAGCCGGCCTGCCGACAAGGGTCTCGAGCCATACGGCGCTGCCGAGGCCGCGGGCGCGGCGGCTGCAAGCGAGAAGCGCGCGGGCGATGTGCCGGTCGATGTTGAGGTGCCTTGGGCTCACGTCTGGCGGCACCCGTCATTCTGGCTCATGGTGGCCGGTTTTATGGTAATGGGCGTTATCAACGGCGCCGCGATTCCCAATTCCATTACTAATATGACGTCGGTGACGGTCGAGGGCCAGAAGATCGTGACCGGCGGCCATGACATGGTGTATGCGAGCTCTATCTACTCGTTCAATATGATCGTGGTGCTTGTATCTAAGATAGCGACGGGGTGGATGTACGACCGCTTCGGCGTCCGCACCGGGATCATCGTGGGAAGCGCAGCGTGCCTTATCGGCTCAGTGGGCCTGTGCTTTGCCAGTACGATGTGGGGTCCGGTGGTGAGCGCAATCTTCTTTGGCTTCGGTACGTGCATGGGCACCGTAGCGCCCTCACTTGTTGCCGTGCGCTGCTATGGGGCGAAAGACGTTGGACGCATCACGGGGTGGCTGACGAGCTTGGAAATGCTGGGGTACGCCTTCGGCACGATGCTCTCGGGCAGTCTGTTCGATGCGTTCCACTCGTTCGTGCCCATGTGGATGATCAATATTGCGGGCAGCGTTCTCATGCTTGTGCTCCTTCTTGCCGCCGCTCCGGCAGCTCGCGCCCTGGTAGAAAAGATCCGCCAGGAGACACAGGTGGCATAGCGGGAAATGGAACAGGGGAAGCGCTTGATCACACCCTGTATCAAAGGGTTGCCCGACATTTCAGGCACGTTGCTCGGGGAGTCGCGGGTCGGCTCGCCAAAGCCGAGCGAGGATTCAACTTTTGGGCACTCCAGAGGGAAGACCCAAAGTACAGTCGCAAAAGTCAGAAGATCATATACCTTCTGACCTGCGATTTTCACATTCGGGTAATCCTTTATATTCGGTCACAACGGCTAGCAGTGCCCAAAAGTTGCAATCACGAGCGCTCGGATGCGGCTAAATGCCGGTAATCAGCACTATCTAGAGGAGGAACAAGGCAGTGCCGTCCGTAAGTATTTAGATAGAGGATTGTTCTAGTGCGGTTAATTATGTAGGAAATGTGAACCCCCGATTCCCCCTTGCGCGGGGGCCGGGAGGCT
>LBJMC04202__coassemble_676_pt1 | contig 22295 bp, 25 predicted proteins | sample LBJMC04202__metabat2_low_PE_040 | metagenome-assembled genome bin LBJMC04202 | reverse complement strand
CGTGAAGAAGAGCTCCATGATCTCCATAGCCGCCTTGTCCGAGAGGCTGAACTTCCCGGCGCATCCTGCGTCTTGCCCGCGGTTCTTCGTTGCGCGGCAGAGCGAGTAGTTGGGGTCTTCCTTGTTGAGCCAGTAATACTCGTCCAAAACGGAAACACCGGGGGTCTCGATGGAGGGGATGGAGCGGAAGAGGTCCCACATCACCTCGAAATGGTTGTCCATCTCGCGTCCGCCGCGCATGACGTAGCCGAGGCCGGGAATGTCGAGGCCGTCGCATGCGCCGCCGGGCACGCTGTCTTTCTCGAAGATGTGGATGTTCTTGCCTGGCATCTGGGCGTCGCGAACGAGGTAGCACGCCGCGGAGAGCGCCGCGAGGCCCGTGCCCACGATGTAGGCGCTCTTGTGATCGATGCCCGCGGGTTTCTTAGGACGAGCAAATGCTTCGTAGTTGCCGCTTGAATAGTACATGACAGCACCTTTCTAACGTGCGCATCGGGCGTGTCCCGTGCGTCTCGTTCCATGGTGGAGCCGCGATGGGCGGCGCACCATAGACAGTGCCGTGCCTCTGTACGGTTTCTTATCAATACGGCCGGATTGTACAGATGGGCGAGAAAGGCGGGCGAGGTGCCCGTATCGCGTTCCTACGGAGCGGCAGACCCTTCCGGAACGTTCCCCTCGCTTCCGGCGATGTAGCCGCCGGGAATCTCGAGCCGGTCAAGCGCGGTTTCGATGGCGCCGTCTGCGATGGTAGCCACGCGCTGCACCAGCTGCTGCGGGTCGTCGCGCATGTCTCGGGCGATCCAGTCCAGAACCGTCCCGATGAGCGCATGGGCGAAGAAGCGCGCGATGAAGTCCCTGTCCTGCTCGCGCACATGCCTTCGTGCTGCGTGCTCGTCGACCACGCTTTTCACCAGGTCGCTCACCACAGGGACGAGAAACCGTTCAACCTGTTCACGGCTCATGTCGTGATAAATGCTCGCGATGAAGGGCTTGTTCTCGCGCAGGGCGAGAAAGGTGTCCAGAAGGCCGGTCTGCCAGGTGTCGGCGGTCTTGTTGCCGGCGATGGCTCGTGCGGCGTCCTCTTCGCACGCCCATTCGACCAGGTCGTAGATGTCCTGGAAATGGTAGTAGAACGTCATGCGACTGATGCCGCAGTCGTTGGTGATGTCTGCGATGGTGATCTTGCCCAGAGGTTTCTCGAGCAAAAGGCGCTTGAGCGACTCCTCGAGCGCGCGTTTAGTGAGCTGACTTGGCATGTGCCCTCCCGGTGGTCGTTTCTCTCCGTATACCCGTGCGCGTGAGGGGGATTTGCGGACAACGGTGGTGGCACAAACGGAGCTGGTCGTATCGGATGGCGGACACGCTGGTTTGGGCAGGAATCCTGGAGCCTAGAAAAGGCTCGTTTGAAATTGCTCCCCACATACTGCTTGTGAGAAAAATGGGAATACGGCGTCGGCGTACAGTTACTGTTGGTTTGATGCGGGCGCGGGCCTTCTCCATCCTTCGAGTTGCCTCGGATTCGGAGGAAAGGAAGGCCCGCAGGAGAATCTTGGCATCGTGCCGGGGGCGACCTCCCAACCTATTTCAGCAGCCAATCAACGAGGCTGCGCTGCTCAATGCCGTTATGGTCCGTCGCGCCGATGCGGTCCAGGGTGAGCAGCGTCTTGGGGTAGGCGTCCCCCAGCAGCTCGAGCGGACGCAGCTCGCGACGCAGCGTCGCCTCGTCCAGTACGGACAGCGCGACCTGATAGTAATGCGGCTTGCCCTCCCGCTCGGCAACGAAGTCGATCTCCAGATCTCCCACGCGCCCTACACGCACCGAGTGATATCGCCGCAGCAGCTCTAGATACACGACGTTTTCCACGCGATGCCCGAGGTCGCTGCCGTCGCGTCCGAGCAGCAGGTGTCTGAAGCCAAGGTCGCCGAGGTAGTACTTGCCCCCCTGCTGCAGCAGGCGCCGACCCTTGGCGTCATAGGGGTCGGCCTTGAAGATGAGGTAGCACTCCATGAGCGCGTTGAGGTACTCGCTGACGGTGGTCGGGGAGACTTTTGAGCCGTTGGCCGTCAGCGTGTCCGCGACCGTTTTGAGCGAGAAGCGATTTCCAACGTTATCGGCGAGAAAGGCGAGAAGCGCGCGCAAGACCGGCATGCTGATGCGGGGGTGCCGCGTCGCCACGTCTTTGACGAGGACGGTGTTGAGCACGCCGTCAAGGTACTCGGACACGTCCTCGGCGGGCAGTAGGGAGGCGTACGGCATGCCCCCCAGCGAGAGATAGCGGTTGAGCAGCTCGGTATCGTCCGCGTCGTCCGTAAAGGCGGCGCGGGCGCCACGATACTCCGCGAACGAGAGCGGCAGGAGTCGGAACTCAACATAACGGCCGGTAAGCAGCGTGGCAAGCTCGCTCGAAAGCAGATCGGAGTTCGAGCCGGTGACGTAGACGTCGCAGTCTTCGCGCGCATACAGCGCGTCGACTGCTCGCTCAAAGCCCTTGACGCGCTGGGGCTCGTCGATAAACACGTAGCAGCTCGGGGAGCTGATGCGGGCGACGACGTAATCGTAGAGCTCCTGCGGCGTGGTGGGGGCAGCAAAGCCCAGGCGCTCAAGATCGATCGAGACGATCGACCTCTCGTTCACACCGGATTCGACAAGGGCTCGCTGGGCCAGTTTGAGCGCGGTCGACTTACCGCAACGCCTCAGGCCGGTCACCACTTTGATGACGTCACGGTCCTTCCAGCGGAGAAGCCAATCAGTTGCCTGAGGGCGCGGCACGATGACTGGCTGGTTTGTCATGGGTGAGTCCAATCTGTCCAAACAAATGGATAAACCACGGAAATATCTTAATTCTATCCATTTATCTAGATGGATATCATTGAATTGGCAAATCCATCCAACAAACTGGATGTATTGAGGTATGGAATCAGCTTTGCGGTGCATCACACATCACCTGTGTGTCGCGGCCGCGAAAGAATTCGTTCCTCATATGGCCGAAGATCTGCCCGGTCGCCCCGTTGTCCAGGCAGTCCCTTTCTCGACATGCTCTGGGTGAACCCATTCTCAGCGAGCGTCCTGACGTACGCCGCAAGCCGGTGCTGCCAGCCCATGTCATCGACCGCATGGGCTGCGTCCCCGCGCGCTACGCCCACGTGGCAGCCGCCTACGAGGCCATGCGCATCGACTGCATGGCCTACGGGGAGTAAGCTGGCCATCTGAAGGCGAGGGGCGGGCCGCCTGCCGGCGATGCTTTATAGCACAGGCTCGGTCTTGGGCTTCATTGCGCTCGTCGCGGTCCCCCTGCTGTTCTGGCTCGCGCTTAGGGCACGCTCGCTGCCGCCCTACCTGAACAAGACCTCGACGAGCACGACGAACGCCGCAATCGCGGCAACGAGGAGGGCGGCGAGCCCCCACGACTTGGGGTTACCCCAGTTCATGGCCCAGCCGATGCCAAAGCGCCGAGGCACCACGACGGATGAGTCCTCGCGGTTCACGTAGAAGACGCCGAGGCGCCAAAGTTCGTCGTCATCGTAGTCGAGCGCGCTCGACGCCGTCATGCGCCGCAGAAGATGGCCATAGCGCGCAGGAGGCCCGGCAAGGGCTGCGCGCACCGCAGCGACCACGGGCCGCGGTACGCCTCGCTGCTGCTCGGGAAGACCATGCGCGAGGCCGGGATCGAGCCGTCGATGGGCTCGATATCGTCGCCCTGGGACAACGCGGCGATGGAGTCGCTCATGGGCCCATCAAGGCCGGGTGCGTGCACGCGCGCACCTTCGAGAGCCGAGAGCGGGCGGCGCTCGGGATCCTCGGGTGCATCGAGCGCTTCCACAACAGGGCGAGGACCCGCTCGGCGCTGGGGTACCTCGGCCCCGAGGAGTTCGAGCGGGCCAACCGGCCCGAGGACGATCGCCGCCTGAAGGCGGCGTAGGGGTGTAAACGAAATCGGGGTAGATTCAGATTCATCCGCCGCCGTCTCGCGGACGACGAGCACGGACACGGGGACCGTCCCGCGCTCCTCGCCGTCGATTCGGCTCTCGCGGGCGAACGGCCCCTCCACGAGCACCACAGGCTCGGGCTCGTCCGCTGCGCTCGGCGCAAAAGTTGAGAAGCAGCCTGAGAAGTCGCCGCTGACCAGCATGTCCTTGATGAGATTCGCAACGGTCACGCAGATCAGCCCACTTCCAGCTCCCAGTGGTGGCAGCGCCCGAACAGGTCCTCGCACCGGTGGCGCTTGCGCACGAAATACGAATGCCCGCGAACCGCCACGCGCGACCCCGCCGGCACCTCGAAGGCGCCCGCCGAGTTGACGGCGTCCACGAACACCGTGCCCGCGCCCGCATCTGCCGAGCGGTGCGCGTTGTCTGACGCCGACTGCGCGGCGTCGAGGCGCACGTCCGTGATCACCTGCGGCTTGCCGAACGAGCCGTCTCCCAGCTGCAGCCGCACGGTCATCGTGTCGGGGAGCGCCGCCTTCGGTATGGGCCTGAACATCCTCACCGTCCCACCCCGCAGAAGGCGTACCCCGTGCCGGCGAGCTCGTGCAGCGCCGCCTGGGTCGCCAGCTCCTCGCCGGTCGTGCCCTTGTTCTCGTAGTTCTTAACGGAAAACTGCCCAATCGAGTACCCGCCGACCTCGCCGGAACCGAACTCGGCGAACGCCTCGGTCACCGCGCACACGGCCCGCTTGAAAGCGTTTGAGTTCGGGCAGTAGTCGCCCGCAGCGCAAAGCCACTTGACGTGTGCCTCGGCGACGTTGATGCAAGACGAGAAGGCGGCCTCGGGCAGGCCGCCCCCATACGTCTCGAAGTAGTATGCGTACGTTACCGCCATCGGCTCTTAGGAGGTCGAGGCCGACACGTACACGCCGTCGAGCTTGTTGTCGAACAGCTCCACGATGCCGTATTTCCTGTACTTCATCATGTAGGAGTCCAGGTTCTCAAGCTCGTCCGGGCTGAACACGCGGGACGCCACGTGCTTGTCGAACTTGATCACGGCCGACTTCTCAATCACCATGAAGTTGACGTCCAAACCTGGCGCGGTCGTTATCTCGTAGTACGTGCCCAGGCTCGCCTTCACGGGCGACGCCACCTCGGTGTACACGTACGGGCTCGCCGCTGTGCCGGATCCGCTGCGCGCGTAGTAGGTCTTGCCGGAGTCGACCTCGGTGTCGCTCGTCAGCTCGTATTCGGCAGCGCGCTTCTGGTAGCCAAAGCCGTCATCGCCGCCGGAGAGTAGGTCGATCGCCGTGTAGAAGCGCACCTGCGGCACCTCCACGATGCGCGAAAAACGCTCGAGCACGCGGTTGGAGCGGTTCGGGTTCGCGTAGCTGAAGTCGTCGAGCACGCCCTTCAGCGTCGGCGTGATGAACAGGTAGCGGCCGCCGGTCGTCACCTGATGCTCGTCCATGGCGGAAGTCACCGTGCGCAGATCCTCCAGGATGTCCTCGGCGTCGGCGTTCGCGTAGCTCTTGGATGCAGTCGTCACGCCGGTGTGCCCCGCGATCTGCGCGAAGGTGAAGGCGTCGGCCTCCGGCGCCACCTGCACGCGCTGAAGCTCGCTTCCGGCCTCCACGAAGCATTCCAGGACGCCGGCTTCCTCCACGTCCATGACATCGGCCAGAAGTTTGATGCCTCTGTCATAGTTGAAGGTCTTTGTCTCGAACTCGTAGGTGATGGCGCCCGTCTTGTAGCCGACGTTGCGGGTGTGGTCGCCCAGGCCCGTCATCTCAATTTTGGGGATCATGATTTCCTTGGCGTTGCGCCCCGCCTGCACCATGCGCCGGCCGCTCGCCAGGCAGCCGGAGACGGACGCACGCTGGTAGACGCGGTCCAGGATGGACGTGTAGTTCTTTACGTATGCGATCGAGTTAGGCATGTTAGGTACCTCTCTTCCTATTCATCGTCATCGGTCAGGCCGGCGAGCTTCTCCCAGCGCTTCATCTGTTTGCCCTCGTCGGTTGCGGTGCCGGCGTTGGGAAGCCCGGTCCTGCCGGACTGCTTCTGGGGCGTGTCGGCGAACATCCAGAGCTCGGCCTCCTTCAGCGCCTCCACGTCGCCGCCGTGGTCGCCGAGCACCGCCTTCGCGGCCTTTACGTTGCGGCAGCCCGCGAGCATGAGGGAAAACTCGACGCGCTCGTCTGCGCCCTGCTGCTTCAGCGCGGCAATCTCCGCACGTAGGCCGTCTGCCGTCTCAGCGTTCTTGGAGGCTTCGGCGATCTGGGCCTCGAGCTCCTCGATCCGGGAGTCGCGCTCTGCCAGCTGCTTCTCGTATGCCTTCGCGTCAACGCCGCCTGTTGCTGGGGAGTCAGCTGCCGCCTCCTTGGCGTGCTTGCCTTGCGCTTCCTGCTGGTCCGCTTGTTGTTGCGTCGCTTGCTGCTCTTGCTACTGCGTGCCCTGCTGCGCTTGCGCGCCATTCTGCTCACCGTCCATAAATCGATCCTTTCATCCAGGCGAGCAAAAGAAAACGCTCGCTCCGTCTCTGATGCTGGGATTGTCATTGACGGTCACAAAGTCATGGACAGCTGATTTGTCCGAAACGAAAACAGGGTTTCCAAAAGCAAAAACACAGCCTGCGATTCTTGTCTTGTGCAAGGAACTAGAGGAAGGAATCAAAATGTGCAAGAGCAGGAAGAACGCGAAGATGTCCAACGCCGATACTGCCAGGAGGCTGTTTGTGGTTGATGTCGAAAACTACTGCGGCAAGCCCGTCCTCAGCGAAGCTGACGTTCTCGCAGCAAAGAAATCCCTAGAAAAGCATTTCCACCCCGGCGAGAACGATCTCGTAGTGGTGGGTACGAGCCACACGAGCAACTACTTCAACGTGGGGATGGTCTGGAGGGGCGTGCGCCAGGTGCTCGGCAAGGGGCACGATGGCGCCGACATTGCCCTCCTCAAAGCAATAAAGGATTATCGCCTCGACACCTTCTCCGAAGTCTTCATCCTCTCCGGAGACGGCATATTCACCGAGGCTGTCGAAGAGCTCGCACTTAGTGGCGTGCTCGTTGCCGTAGTGTCCATCAAGCGGTGCCTCAGTCAGAGGCTTGCCGAGATCGCCCCGCAGCTCCAGTTCGTCAAGCAGCCCGCGCTTGAAGTCGCATAAAACGAAAGTGCGGTTTCCAAAAAGCGATCCGCGCGGCTGCGATTATTGAGTCATCGGAAGTGCCGGCCCCAAGAAACGAGGCCGGCGGGAAAGAAAGGAATCATCATGGGTTACGGAAAAGAAGAGTACGAGTATTCGATCGTCGATTCGGGTAACGCGCCTGTGAGCGTCGGGGATGGCGATTATGGCATGGAGGTCACCACTCCATCAGGAAAGTGCTTCTCTCGCGACGGGTATGACTCATTCGAAAGCGCGCTGTCTGGGGCCCTGCAGTCCATCGAGAACATGCAAGCCCGAAACCAGGCCACCCTGATCAACGAGCTCAGTGTTCTGGATATGCTTTCGCCGATGTCGTTCATGCCGACCCCGTTCCCCGGGATCCTCTGCGACGACGGCCGCTCGGCCTAGCGGGACGGAAAACGAAAGCGGGGTTTCCAAAAACGCCCCGCGCCCCCTGGGATTATGTATTCGCGGAAAGGCCGGCCCCGAAAGGCGGGGCCGGAGGAAAAGAAAGGAAGACATCATGGGTTACGGAAAAGGTTCTTTCGGTGGTCGCTCTTCGTACGGTCGCTCCTCCGGGCGCTCCGGCTACTCCGGCGGCGGGTTCACCAACTCCCGCACGGGCAGCTACGTGTCGTCGGCCCGGGCGCACCAGCACACCGGCCAGAGCTTCGGCGGCTACACCAAGTCGCAGAGCTCCTCGACTGGCAACTTCTACATGCGCAAGAGCAGGTAGCGGGGATTTGTGGGGCGCCCATCTACCGGGCGCCCCGACGCCGCATGGCAAAGTGCTTATTCCTCGCCTATATCTGGCGGGGGCTTTCTTAATTGGAATACTATATAAGGAGACAAGTTTGACGATGGGAAGCCGTATGTACCAGTATGAAAAGATTCCGAGGATACCCCTGGAAGGGTCGGCGTCGCCCAGAGGCGACGCGGTTCTAGCGTTCGGTGATTTCTCATGCACGAACGTCGCAGTCTTGAGCGAGGACGGTGCAAGCGGGATCGTCTACGAAGCCATATCCGAAGACTTCTACAGCTCCAAGGACATGCCGCCTGCCAAATTGATAGTGAAAGAATGCTATCCGGTCGAGATTGCCGAGAAGCTGAGGCGGGAAAACGGAGTATTGTCCTTGTCCCCCGATGCGGATGAGGATGATGTCCTTTGCTTTAATAGATTCCTCGAGCAATACAAGGGAGCATTTTCAAGCCACGCCGCCCTTTACCAGAGCCCCGCGCGCGAACAGATTGTCGTTCCCAACAAGTCATATTCACAAAACGGTACGCAATACCTGCTAAGCGATGCTTCAAACGGTGATACCATGACGCTCGCCTTTGAGCGCATGGGCCTGGAAGACCAAATCAAAGCGCTCGTCCGCGTTTGCGAGGCGATTACGGCAATTCACGAAGCTGGATATGTTTACCTCGATCTGAAGCCCGACAACATCCTTTGCATAAAGAACTCTGACACCAGTACGAGCAGAACGTACACAGGAGAAATCAAGCTGTTCGACTTCGATACAGCCACGAAGATTTCAGACCTATCGAAAGCCGAGACGCTCATATCCGGCTCAGGCGGATGGTCGGCTCACGAGCAGACTCACGAAGGCTACCGCGACAAGATAGGCGTTCAAAGTGACTTTTACTCAATCGGAGCGCTGCTGTTTTGGATGGCGGTCGGCCGGCCCCCGAAATCCAACGAAGTTATCCATGCTGATGGTAGATGGTCGATTAGCGGCAGGGATTGCTCAAATGCGGAGCTCATCGAGGCGGACGAGCGCGCCTTCCAGTGCGTTCGCCGTATTCTCAACAGCACATTAACGGTCGATCCAGCCCTTCGATACCCGACAACAAAGCCCTTGATAGACGACTTGTCGACGTTGGGCGAGATCATCATGCCGGTTGGCCCCACGCATGCAACGGACCATAGGGCGATGATGGCCAAGCTCGACAATCTCACAGCACTCATTTCTCAAATGAGCCCGGTAAAAGAGCCGCCGAGAACCGCGCCTGGTCACGAATCCGCATACGAATTCGAGGACGAATCAACCGGAGTGGCAATCAATAACGACTCTGACTCTGACGCTTCGTCCGATGTCGTCCAGCCCGAAGCTAAACAAAACGGCGAAAGCCCGGCCGTGATGGGGTACGCGGTTTTCCAGACGCTCACTTTGCTAGCGAACGACTTCGAAGACGATCTTGGCGATGACGTCCGCACAGCATTGTCAGGCACTGCCGCAGACGTCAAGGGAGTGCTGTCCAAGCGTAATGCCGACGAATCCGAGGAGTTGCTTGAAACGGCCTCCGAGATGGCTAACTCCGCCACACAACTACTTGCTTGCAATATGGCGCTTGGCATGTCTGACAACCTGCACATCCCAGAAAAAGCAGTTAGCGTTTGCAGAAGCTCTCTGTCCGCTCTCTCGCAAGCAATTGTTGAAAAGGATGCCGATGAGATGTTCTGGCGCCGCGCGGAAGCCGAACTCTGCATCAAGGCAATCGAACCCCTCGCCGCAGCTGGCTTGGCAAGGGAGAGCCTCGCCGAGTATCTTTCAGAAAGTTATTTGGCTGCAGTTGACAACGCAGTTGACACTCTGATATCCGCGCTAGCAGACGCCGATACAGAAAGGCTCTATTCCAGCATTAAGGGCCTGGAGAACATCTTGTCACGAATTCAAGATGACGCAATCGCCGGCATGATTTCCAAGCAGTTCGACAACTTAGAATGATAACGGTGGCTCACATAGAATAGAACTCCATGAGCACTTGATTAAGGTATTCGATTGGATGCTTGTTGCCGGATCTCGCTATGCTACGGAGGAATAGGCCATCGAGCGGCTTTCTAGGGTGCAGTGGCATCATGCCGCATTCGTCGGTGAGCACGGTGTTCGTCCGTTGGTAAAACGAATCGAACAAGGCTTCCTTCAACGCCCCATTGGTCATCTGCGCATCGTTCTCGAAGCAGAAGTGGAAGAAAAGCAGGGCGACCATGTTGCCCCTCGGGATTCCGTTCTCGCGCATCCTTCCAACCGCATGCTCCTCGGTCCTGATCTCGCGATCTTGCAGGACGTCCAAATCCCGCTCGTTTTCCTCAAGCCAGGCCCTGCGGTTCATCGTCCCCCAAAGCAGGCGCTTCCTCTGCGAGTCCTCTTGAACGTAGGCGTTGTCGAGGTAACTTGTCTCAGGAAGCGTCAGGCCATACTTCTCCTTGTACATGTCGATTAGTGGCCGAATCCCGATGCCGCCTTCCTTAAAGTAGAGGTCATATGTTTCGACTGCAGAGCGTTGGATACCGGTGAATAATCTTTGATTTGATTGTAGGAACGAGCGGAATGCATCGATTGCACCGTCCTGGCTCGAGAAGTAAGTTTCAGACAGCCCCCGGATCTTGCCACCCAGCAGGCGGGTATAACCGGCAGCTGACTCCCCTTCGGAAGCTGAGCTTCGAGGCATGTTTGCCTTCGATGCTATTTCGGATTGGTACCATTTGAGCGTTTCGATTGCTTTTTCGTATGCCTCGTTTCCGAAGACGTCCTGGCAGCCGATAAAGAAGATGTATATAGCTTCTTCGGCAACCCTGTAATTGAGCCAATTCTGGTAAAGGCACTCAAAGCAGAACCTTTGGGATTCGGCGAGGTCGAGGTTCATCGCCAAGCACAGCTTGAAGATGCTCCGGGGGCTGACGTACACCTCCCATTTCTCCTTCGTGATCCATTGGCTCAAGTTTGCGGATGAGAAACCCAGCCCCTTCTCGTTTCCGGATTGGCGTAACGCCTTCTTGACGCTTTTCACGTCATCCGCAATGCCGAAACGTTGCGAGACGAATGCGGTGAGCCGTTCGTTGAAGGGGAAAATCTCCATGGTCAACTCGCTGAGTGCATCCGTCGTGGAAAGCGGTCCGATTTCTTTTAGGCTTTCGAGCATCCCGACAGTGTATGCGCCATGTTTCTCCGGAAGCGATCGCAGCTCTTCAGAATTCTTGCTCTCAGGTGTGTCCATTCGACCTCCCAAATTCATTTCTAGGAAATGCTACCACCTTAATCAGGCAACGACCAAGAGCTGGTACCGAAGCGTCTATCGCCAGAATGGCAAAACGAAAGCGAGGTTTCCAAAAAGCAAGTCACATCCAAGCGATGATATACGCAGCACGAAGGAGATCCCAGGAGATGGGACCAGAAGAGAAAGGGGCTCGTCATGAGCGGTAAGAAAGGTTCGTACGGCTACGAAGTGTCCGCAGGACGCAATGGCGGAGTCAGTGTTGGCGATGGCGATTACTGCATGGAGGTCACGACGCCGGCGGGCAACACCTTCACGCGAGAGGGCTACGACACCGCCCTGGGTGCCGAAAGTGGTGCCATCCAGACGATTGACAACATGATGGCTCCGATTGAGACCGCAAGCGCGGTATCTGACATGCTCGAGATGCTGTCGTTCGGTAGGTCTATTCGCACGGGATTTCCCGGGATCCTCTGCGACGACGGCCGCTCGGCCTAGCGGGACGGAAAACGAAAGCGGGGTTTCCAAAAACGCCCCGCGCCCCCTGGGATTATGTATTCGCGGAAAGGCCGGCCCCGAAAGGCGGGGCCGGAGGAAAAGAAAGGAAGACATCATGGGTTACGGAAAAGGTTCTTTCGGTGGTCGCTCTTCGTACGGTCGCTCCTCCGGGCGCTCCGGCTACTCCGGCGGCGGGTTCACCAACTCCCGCACGGGCAGCTACGTGTCGTCGGCCCGGGCGCACCAGCACACCGGCCAGAGCTTCGGCGGCTACACCAAGTCGCAGAGCTCCTCGACTGGCAACTTCTACATGCGCAAGAGCAGGTAGCGGGGATTTGCCTGTTTGGTGCTCGCCGTGCGAAACTATCGGCGGGCACCATAGCATTCGTTGTTGCGTCTACGGAAGTGAGCGTTATGCAGTTAGTTGCAGCTCCAAGCGATGTTCTGAGCAAAGTATGCTCTGAAATCGAGGAGTCCGAAATACCCCAATACGGGGATATCGCTTCAGAGATGATAGACATCATGGCCAAGTCTGACGGAGCGGGCTTGGCAGCACCTCAGGTCGGCATAGACAAGAGGCTCATCGTGCTTTACGGGACGATGGATGAGGAGGGCCCGAGTGACCCCATTGTTATGATTAATCCGGAAATCAGCGATTTATCGGGTGAAGTGGTTGCCGGGGTCGAAGGCTGTCTCTCGGTCCCAATTTTCAGAATCCCCGTTGAACGTCCGTCTCATGTGCACGTAACGGCCTTGGACGTTAATGGCGCTCGCTTCGAATTCCAGGCTGAAGGTTTTGCTGCAAGGTGCATTCAACATGAAATCGATCATCTAAACGGGATAACGTTGCTTGACCATCTAGATGATGATACGGATTCGAGGTATGTCGTGGTTCCCAATTCATCTGTCGGTCTCGAGGAGTCGGAAGACGATGAATTCCCATTCGTCTGCATCAACGTTGATGGACGCGAGGATGCGTTGAGACTGTACGACGAGGTCTTTGCCGAAGAGGCGCCCGATGAGCGATTCATGCGATTGCTCGAACGCCTCGTGCGCCGAGGGGAATTGCAATTCACCGATCAGGAACAGAGGGTTGAATAGGCAACTATCGTGATAATCGTCGTGAATAATGAGCCATAATATACACATATCGATTGCGAGTGGACAAATTGCAAACTAGCTTGATAATCAACAGCATTTGGAGGTGCAATCATGGGCGACAACATGACCGATCAATCTCAATCTGACATCCTCGAAAGGCTGAAACAGGCCGAGGAAAGCTTGGCGAGGATCGAGGAGAGAGCCGCAGAGGCGGAGAAGAGGGCTAAGATGGCCGAACAGCGTGCTAAGGTGGCCATGCAGCAGGCCAAGGAGGCTGAGCAGAAGGCAATGAGGCGTACGGCGCAGGCTGGGATTTTGAGCGATGACGGACGATCGGCTTAGGGACGCCCTGCTCGGAATAGCCGAGCGCGAGGGGTACCGCATCGAATCAAAGGAAGACTTCCTCATTTGCTTCAACCTCGAAGACGACGTCGAGGTGACCCTTAGATACAAGAACTTGGAAACGTTTCCGTACGAGATTCCAGAGTTTGAGCTGTATGGCGATTTCCCCGAGATGCTGAAGGGCCGCCCCCACATCAGTGCCGATGGCGGGATATGCGCGTTTGACAAGACCAAATCACGCGCAAACCCGTTGAACCCGTACGGCCTGTTCGTCGAGGCGCTAGGAAAAGCGCGCTCAACGGTTGAGGCGAGTTATCGCGAAACAAACGACGATGACTTCTTTGATGAATTCAAGTTTTACTGGATCTATGAGCAGTTACTTCAAGAGGATTTTTCATCGGCCGTCATCAACTTCGCGAATGTTGGCCATGATTGTTGCGAACTGGTTGCCGCCAAGGTGCCAAACAACAATCGTGCATTTGTAGTTGGCGACAGCGAAGAAGCCATTAAGGGTAAATTCGTGATTGATGGCGATAACGCATTTTTCAAATGCCTGTACATCCCGCTCTACGAAGAGTTCAGGTATCCATTCCCATCGACTAGGCAGGAATGGAAAGAAGCATTCCATTCGAAGAGCAAATTTGGGGATGAATACGATAGGTTTCTCAGAAAAAACGGCGGCGAAGCTTCCTTTGTGATGTTCTCCCAACCGGCGAAAGACGGTCGTATCCTCGCCGCAGTTGTGCACAATTTCAACTCATTGAACCCGAAGGCTGCGATTAATGACCAGCTTACTGAGCTGATGTTCTTGGCCGACAAAATGAGCGGAAACGAGTACCGAAAGAAGGCCAGGTCTATTTCAGCACAAATGGCCTCCGGCAGAACGGTACGCGTTGGCGTGACAGACTTGACTGGTGATCGTCTAGTGAACAGGGGCGGTGTCGGAAGATACTCGACTATCGACTCCGCAGCCGTCGTCGGCTGCGGATCGCTCGGTAGCCACCTCGCTGATGCGTTGGCAAAAAGCGGCATTCCCAAATTAGTGTTAATAGACGAAGATAGGCTTGAAACGGACAATTTCGCTAGGCATCTCTGTGGCGGCATGAGATCGCTGTATTCGGAAAAAGTTGCTGTGGTTTCAGCCCGAATCCGTGAGAATATGCCTGCGCTGAAAACCGTTTTGAAGCCAGAAGACGTACACAAGTTGCTCAATGAATCGCCGTGCTTCATTGAAGAGGAGGATGTCGAGGTCGTCTTTTTAGCCACTGGCACATTCTCGACGGAACTCCATGTGTTAAGCGTCCTTAAAGAGAGATCGCTTTCTACAACGGTTGCCTCAATTTGGTTGGAGCCATATGGCGTTGCTGGCCATGCGCTCGTCTTTAATGACCCATCAGATTTAGCAGAATTACCGTTTGGGGAAGACCTCACGTACGCCGAATCGCTTGTCCTTAACGCCGATGAGCTCACGAAGCGAGAAGCAGGCTGCGTATCAACGTACATGCCCTATTCTGGGTCCGACGCTCTAATCTTCGTTAATACTTTCCTCAAGGTGTTCACGGAAAAGATGAGCGATGGTAATAATTATTGCTTCGATTGGTTCGGAGGTATCTCGTCTTCTGGACGTTATCCGGTGAAGTTACGTGATGATGCCTACACTCACGCCGACTACTCTTGCGAAGTGAGGAAGCTCTAAGCATGCTGGAAATGCTGTTTGCCGATAAAGCAAGATTACTTGTTCCTGAAAGCGTCATTGAAAAGGTCCGCAAATATAAAGAAGAAGTTGGCTTCCGCAATGAATCCGGAGGCATTATCCTAGGCAGTCAATCTGAAACGGGCCTAGATTTCGTTGTCAAGGATATGACGCTACCTTCGCCAACCGATGACTTCGGTCCGTATCACTACATGCGTGACAAAGAAGCCGCAAATAAATTAATAGCTAAAGCCTGGAAGGAATCGGACGGCATAATTAACTATCTTGGTGAGTGGCACACACATAACGAATCTTTGCCGCACCCATCGTATGTCGATAAGGATTTAATGCGTCAGGTTGCCCAAAATGGTAGCTGTCTGTTCGATAGGGCCTTCATGATCATACTTGGGTACAGGGGTGCAGCGTTTGTGGGAGAGATCGACCCAGGCCATCAGAAGGTATTCCTGGATTCACTGTATGTCGATTTCTATTTCTAACAGTCTAGAACTTGGGGGATAGAATCGGGCCGCCGCCGGCCCCGTGGTATCCTCTTCCCAGCCAAGCATAGAATTTGCCCGAGCGCCCACCCGGATCTATGCTTGGCGACATTCCCTCCGGGTGGGCGTTCGGGCGGATGGGAAGACCCGCCATGAGACGCCCGAACTCCTACTCGGGGCTCGTCGACGGCCTGTCCGCCGGCGAGCTCGAGCTCCTGCACGACACCGTCGCCGAGAGGAGGCTCCGGGAGGAGGCCGGCTTCGGGACCCTCGCCGAGGCGGCCGAGCTGTACCGGCCGCGCCCCGCGTGCCCGTCGTGCGGGGAGGAGGCGCCCTGGAGGGACGGGCTGGCCCCGTCGGGCGTGCAGCGGTGGCGCTGCCCCTCGTGCGGCGCGAGATTCACATCCCTCACCGGCACCGTGCTGGAGAACTGCAAGAAGCCGCTGGCGACCTGGGTCGACTTCATCAGTGAATCTGAATCTACCCCGATTCCGTTTACACCCTTACGCCGCCATCTTGACGGCGCCCTCCATATTCCTCGCCTCGAACTCCGCGGGGCTGAGATTGTCCAGAGCCGAGTGGATCCTGACCCTGTTGTAGAAGCACTCTATGTACTCGAAGATCTCGAGCGCCGCCTGCTCGCGCGTCTCGAAGGTCCTCGCGTGCACGCACTCCGCCTTGATGAGGCCCATGAGCGACTCCATCGCGGCGTTGTCCCACGGCGAGGATATCGACCCCATCGAGGGCTCGATGCCGGTCTCGCGCATCGTCTTGCCCAGCAGCAGCGAGACGTACTGCGAGCCGTGATCCGAGTGGTGGATGCAACCCTCCTTCGGGTGCCGGCGGGCTATCGCCATCCTGAGGGCGTCGTCGGCGAGCCCCGCCGTCATCCGGTCCGACATCGACCAGCCGATGATCATCCTGGACCATATGTCCATCACCACGGCCAGGTAGAGCCAGCCCTGGTGCGTGCGGACGTAGGTGATGTCCGCGAACCAGGCCCTGTTCGGGCCGTCGGCCGAGAACTCGAGGCGCACCAGGTCGGGGGCGGAGTTGGCCTGCGGCGCGGCCGCCTTCGCCTCGCCCTTCGGCCGCTTGGCGCAGCCGCGCGTCGTCCCGACCCAGCCGTTCTCGCGCATGATGCGCGCCACGCTCTTGCGCGACGTGGACTCGCCGGCCTTCTTGAGCTCGGCGAGGACCTTCGGCGCCCCGTAGATGCCGCGGCTGGCGGCGTATATCTCCGAGATCTTCCCGGCGAGCTCGGCGTCCCTCTCGTCGTGCGCGCTCGGCCGCCTCTTCCTCCACGCGTAGTACCCCTGGCGGGTGACATGGAGCGCGCGGCACATCTCGGACACGCTCCAGGCTCCTTCGTTGAGCAATATGAAAGCGAACTTCGCCCTCTCCGCCTGGGCGCCTACAGCTGCCTGCTGGCGAAGAAGGTGCTCGCTTTTAAAAGTACCTCGTTCTCGCGCCTGAGCCGCTCGACCTTCCTGCGCAGGCGCCGGTTCTCCTCGGCCACCTTGAAGGGGTTGTCCTCGGGCGACGCCTGGGCGGTGTCGGCCTTCTTGACCCAGTCCGATATGCTGCCGGCGTCGACTCCGAGCTCCCGCGCGATCTCGGCGTAGGTGCCGCCTCGCTCCCTGTACAGTCTCACCGCCTGCTGCTTGAACTCGGCCGATTATTTGGGCGACGGATGTCCCATCCTATGCCCCTTTCCCCGTTTACGGCATCATGCCGAAACAGAACTCCGTGTGTCAACGGGAATGGGGCAGATTCAGATTCATTTTGCGAGCTCAGGACCCCTTCCATATCCGGGTCAACGGGGTAGCCTTGTTCTCGAAAGGCGAGGGAAAGCGAGGCCCCATGTCAGACAGGTTCGAGCGCTTCGAGAGCCTCCCCGAAGACCGCAGGCGCGCGATTATGGACGCTGCTTCCGAGGTGTTCGGCGACGAGGACTACGCCCGCGCATCCACGGCGGATATAGCCAGGCGCGCCGGCGTGTCGAAAAGTCAGCTCTTCTTCTATTTCAAGAACAAACGCGATCTATATCTCTATGTGCTCACAGCGCTCATGAGGCGCGTCGCTGATGCGGTGGTCGATGATCGCTGGTACCAGATTGACGACTTCTTCGAGATTATGCGTCACGCCGTGACGCAGAAGGCCGGACTCGTGGGATCGAGCCCGCGCATCATGAGCTTCTTCGTTCGCGCGTTCTACCTTGGCCATCGGGACGTCTCGGGGGTGCTCGATGCGTTCATGACGGACGCGGTGCCCGCTATGGTGCAGACCTATCTGGGCCACGTGCGCTGGGATCGGTTCCGAGAGGACGTTGATCCCATGCGCGTGGTGCGCATGCTCGTGTGGTGCGGCGACGGCTACCTGCACGAGCAGCTGCGTGGAGGAGGGGAGCTCGACATGGAGGCAATGCTTTCAGAGTTTCTCGTCTGGCTCGACTGGCTCAAGAGGGCTACGTACAAGGAGGAGTATCTGTGATGGTGAACGCCTCAGCGCCTGCGATCTGCGCGCGCGGACTCACAAAGGACTATGGGCGGGGCCGCGGCGTCTTCGACGTCAACCTTGAGGTGGCCGCGGGAGAAGTGCTCGGCTTCCTCGGCCCCAACGGGGCCGGGAAGACGGTGACGATGCGCCATCTCATGGGGTTCATCAAACCGCAGAAAGGAACGGTCGAGATTCTCGGGCACGATTGCTTCCGGGAGCGGCCGCGAGTGCAGGCGCGCCTGGGTTACCTGCCTGGTGAGAACGTCTGCATGAAGGAGATGACTGCGCGTTCCTTCCTTGACCTCATGGCGGGGATGCGGGGTCTGCGCGACCGTTCCCGGATGCGTGAGCTCGTCGATGTCTTCGACTTGGACCTCGGGGCGCGAATCGGCGGGATGTCCAAGGGCAACAGGCAGAAGGTTGCGATTGTGGCTGCGTTCATGGCACGCCCGGACGTGCTTCTGCTCGACGAGCCCACGAGCGGCCTCGATCCGCTCATGCAGGAGCGCTTCCTCGACCTGGTCGAGGAGGAACGTACTCGTGGCGTCGCGATCTTGCTTTCATCGCACATCTTCGAGGAAGTGGGGCGTGCATGCGATCGCGTGGCGTTCATACGCGCGGGGCGGGTTGCTATGACCTGCACTATGGACGAGGTCCGCTCGATGCGCGGCCGCGGCTACACGATCGAGTTCTCGAGTGAACGAGAGCGCTCGCGCTGGGAACTCGCCCATGGGAATGAGCCTGCAAAGGGGGAGGCCCGCGGCGTCGAGCTCCGCGATGTGCGCGACGTGAACGCGCTCATCCGGGAGCTTTCCTCCTACGATGTAGCCTCGGTCACGTCCCGCGAGCAGACGCTCGAGGAGCTGTTCCTTCATCTGTACGAGGGCGACGAGCCCTCAGGACAAAGGTAGGAGGCCACGATGATCCTTCCTCTCTTCAAGCACGAGCTTCGGTTCTGCCTGTTCCCGACCTTCATCATTGCTGCGGTGGTAATCCTTTATACCTGCGTCATCATCGGTATGTACGACCCCGAGCTCGGCGAGTCGCTCGCCCTCATGCGCGATGCCATGCCCGAGCTCTTCGCCGCCTTCGGCATGGCCGACCAGGGGACGACGCTTTTGGAGTTCGTCGTTAACTACCTGTACGGCTTTCTGCTCGTGGTGCTTCCCCTCGTCCTTGTGGCGGTGCTCGCCAGCCGGCTCGTGGTTCGGCACATCGAACGCGGCAGCATTTCCTACCTGCTCGCGCAGCCCATTGGCCGCACGAGGCTCATGCTCTCGCAGGCGGGTGTTCTCGCTTTCTGCCTCGTGCTTCTCATGGTAGTGCTGACTGCGTTTGAACTGGTTGCCGCCCGGGCCATGTTCCCCGGCGAGCTCGCCGTCTCCGACCTCGTCGCCGTCAATGCGGCGATGTTTTGCCTGTGGCTGTTTCTCTCCGGCGCGTGCTGGGCGGGCGCCTGTGCGCTACCGAATGTCACGGCAGCACGATGGGCGGGTGTCGCTCTGTGCTCGCTTTTCGTCCTTGTACAGATGCTCTCAGGGGTGGGGGACGAGCTCTCCTGGCTCGCCGACGTCACGCCTCTTGCGCTGTTCGATCCGCTCGGAGTGGCCTCGGGGGAAACAGGCGCTCTCGCAGGTGCTGCCGCGCTTGGCATCTCGGGCGCTGCGCTCTTCGCTCTGGGGACCGCCGCCTTCTCGCGACGCGACCTGAGCATGTAGGGGCCCTCCCGAGGGCCTGCCGGCCGATGCCGTCGAGCCAACGCGCCTGCCTTGCAGGAGCGACCGACCGTTCGCGTTCACACCCTCGAAACACAGAGCGCGTACATTAGGCCTTTAGGCCTTGTTGCCTGTGAGCTATAGCCCAGAGACTTGCCGAGGGGAAATCCATGCTTGACCAGATTATGTCCATGCTGGCCGCACTGAATAACAACGTGCTATGGGGCATTCCCATGGTCGTGCTGATGATCGGAACGGGAGTGTTCCTGCTCATCGTCACCAGGGGCGTCGTCTTCACGCGTTTCAACGTCGTGATGCGCTACACCACCAAGACGCTCTTCAACCGCCCCGACAAATCCGAGCTGGAGCATGGCGCCATCTCGCCGTTCCAAGCGGTATGCACCGCGCTTGCCGCCACGCTCGGCACCGGCAACATCGTGGGCGTGGCGCTCGCCGTGGCGACGGGTGGGCCGGGCGCTATCTTCTGGCTGTGGTTGAGCGCGCTCGCGGGCATGGTTATCAAATACTGCGAGGTCACCTTGTCGGTGGCCTATCGAACCCGCAACGAGCACGGCGAGATCGTCGGCGGCCCCATGTACTACATCTCCCACGGCCTGGGGACCGGCTGGCTCGCGGTGCTCTTTGCCATCTTCGGCTTCTTGGCATCGTTCGGCATCGGTGCGAGCGTGCAGGCTAACTCGCTTGCCACCAGCGTGAATGCGACCTTTGGCATTCCGCTTCCCGCTATCGGCGCCGTCGTGGCGGCGCTCGCCGGGCTCGTTCTCATCGGCGGCATCAAACGCATCTCGCAGATCACCGAGGTGCTGGTGCCCTTCGCAGCCGTGTTTTATCTCATCGCCGCCTTCGTGGTGCTCGTTTTCAACGCGGCCGAAATTCCAGCCGCCATCGGCATGATTTTCCGCGATGCCTTCACCGGCACGGCGGCAACGGGCGGCTTCGTGGGGGCAACGGTCATGTACGCCTGCCGTGTGGGCATGTCGCGCGGCGTGTTCACGCACGAGGCGGGCATGGGTTCGGCGCCTATCGCGCACGCTTCCGCCGACACCGACCATCCCGCCCGTCAGGGCCTATGGGGCACGTTCGAGGTGTTCTTCGACAGCATCGTCATGTGCACCATCACGGGGCTCGTGATCATCACTTCCGGGCTCTGGTGCGCAGACCCCATGATGTCCGAGGGCGCCATGAGCTCGGCGGCGTTCGGGCAGAGCATTCCGGGCGGCCAGTACGTGGTGACGGTGGGCCTCATGCTCTTTGCCTTCGCGACGCTCATCGCGTGGTATTACTACGGCGAGAAATGCGTGGAGTACCTGTTCCGCGCGCGCCGGGGCGCCCGCGTGGCAATCCGCATCTACCAGGTGGCCTATGTGGCCATGGTATTCGCGGGCTGCGTGGCGAACCTCGATGCCGTATGGGAGTTCGCCGACTGCTTCAACGGCCTCATGGCGATCCCCAACCTCATCGCGCTCATCGCACTCGCACCGGTGATCAGGCGCCTCTCGCAGGATTTCTTCCGCGACCCCGACCTGCGGCGCCCGCGCAACACGGACTACGACGGGCTGCTGGTGTTTAGGGACAAGTAATGGGTTGATTGGGGACGGGTTTGTTTCATCCCCTTCGGACGCGAGGAATGCCTGCACACCAATGGCGAGCGCCTACCGATACAGCTCCTCCAGCCCGATGAGCGCCGTGCGCTCGTCTGCCTGCGCCTCAAACCCGGAGCGCGAGAAGAACCCGTACCGGTGGCACGTGAGCCCCGTCCGCTGTACCTGCTCGATCTCATCCTCGATCATCCGTTGTGTGATGGGCGTCGTGCGGAATTTCGCCTCGTAGAAGGAGTATCCGAGCGGGTCTTTGGTTACAACGTCGAACTCTCCGTTCGTCCTTGTCACCGGATCGTCGTAGGAATACGTGCCTACCAGGTCGAAGGGTGGCTCGCAATTACCCATGCGGTTCTGTCGTACGAGGTACTGGCGGCACACCTCCTCGAAGGCGCGGGGGACGAATTGGGTCTCAAAGTCGTCGTTCACGTAGCGGTCGTAATAGACCTCGGGGTCAAGGACGCTGCGCTGCGACAGATACCTGAAGACGTAGCGGTAGTAGAACTTGGAGAGCCCGTCGCAGATGACGTACGAGGTACGCTTCTTGTTGTTGGGATCGTTGATGGGTGAGCGCCGTTGGACAAGCTGCATCCCGATCAGCCTGTTGAGCACGTTGACCAGCGTCGCGCCGCTGGAGACGTGCGACTGGCTCAGGATGTCTCGATAGCGGGCATGCCCGTCGGCGAGGGCGGAGAAGATCTCGTGGGCGTTGCCGATTTTCGAAATCTCGGAGAGCAGATAGGAGGGCACCTCGTCCTCAAGCCGCGCATCTGGCTCGAGAATCAGGTGAATGAGGTTCTCCCGAACCGATGCGTTCTTGTCAATGAGGCGGTTGTAGTACGGAATGCCGCCGAACACGCTGAAGAGACGAACCTTATCCTCGCAGGAACGCTCCGGATAGAACTGCGCAGACTCGTAGTAGTCCATCGGCTGGAGGTTGATCTTGAGGTCGATGCGCCCATAGAGGGGGTTGTCTCGCTCCAGCAGGGACTTCATGACCTCTACGTACGACCCGCAGAGGATAAGCGAGAGGTGCGAGCGGTCGCGATACTCGTCGAGAAGAACCTGGAGGATGCTGTCCATTCCTTTCACGACGTCGCGGAGGTAGGGATACTCGTCGATGGCGAGCACGATCTTCTCGCCTGTCGCTCGGTCGAAGACAAAGCGCAGGGCGGCCTCGATGTCGGAGAAGGCGAGCGGCGGCATATCGAAGGCCTCCGCGATGACCTCGGAGAGGTTTTTCGTG
>LBJMC04202__coassemble_674_pt1 | contig 22316 bp, 21 predicted proteins | sample LBJMC04202__metabat2_low_PE_040 | metagenome-assembled genome bin LBJMC04202 | reverse complement strand
CGTTGAAGTAGGCAGGCACGGTGATGACGGCGTCGGTCACGGTCTCGCCGAGGTACTTCTCGGCGTCGGCCTTCATCTTCTGCAGAATCATCGCGCTGATCTGCTCGGGCGTGTAATCCTGGCCGTCGATATCGGCGACGGCGCGGCCACCCTGGCCTTCCTTGACGCCGTACGGCACGGTCTTGATCTCGGACGAGACCTCGCTGTACTTACGGCCCATGAAGCGCTTAATGGAGAAGACGGTGTTCTTCGGGTTGGTGACCGCCTGGTTCTTAGCGGCCTTGCCCACGACGCGGTCGCCATCGGCACGGAAGCCAACGACAGACGGGGTGGTGCGGTCGCCCTCGGCGTTTACGATGATCGTGGGCGATCCACCTTCGAGAACCGCCATCGCCGAGTTGGTGGTACCCAGGTCAATACCAAGAATCTTGTTGCCCATGAGTGTTCCTTTCCTTTTGAGCTGTCCCGCCACATGCGAAACACGACTCTTTTGTTCGTTCGGTCTTTATCATATCCCGTTGATGCACAGGTTATACTCGGCGATTCACAAAATCTAAGTCAATACATATAAGATTTCTTATTACACGCAACGATAGGTAATCTCAGGGTAGGAACGCCAAGCGATATTCAGCGTTGTCCATGGGCACGTGGCGCCAGCACAAGGGAGAGTTCCATGCCCGTCCGCGCGCGTTTTCGAAAGCATCTGCTCAAATGGTTCGCATGCAGTGCGTTCTATACCCGCCCGACAACGCGCGTTGTCGGGCGGGGTTTGGACAAGGCAGGGATTCTCGGTCGGGATTCGGACACTGTGGGCATTGTCGGGCGGATTCTGGACATGGGAGAGATCTTCGGGCGACATTTCGCCATTCTGAGCACTCTGAGCGTCCGAATGTCGCCCGAGAAAGCCTGCAATGTCTGAATCTCGCCCGACGACGATTCCAATGTCCAGATATCGCCCGACAACGCGTGCAGTGTCCGAAACCCGCCCGACAACGCGTGCAGTGTACGAATGTCGCCCGGCATCGCTAGGCCTTCGCAGGGTACCAAGCGCGCACGCAAAAAGTTCCCCTCGCCTTACTCGGTGAACGGCAGAAAAAGACGGTCGGCGAGGGTTGCAATGAGACGGGCGCGCGGTATATTAACCCACAAGAGTCTCGATGAACTATCGCCAAACCACATCGAGCATCTATAAGAGGAGGAATCACTATGGCCCATCCCGTTATTGAAGCCGATGAGTGCATCGCTTGCGGCGTTTGCGTTGACGACTGCCCCCAGGGTGTTCTGGAGCTCCAGGACGTTGCTACCGTGACTGACGAGGATTCCTGCATCGCCTGCGGCGTGTGCGTGGAGAGCTGCCCCGCCGGTGCCATCACCGAGATCGCCGAGGACTAGCTTTTACCGCTTCATCGGCATACTCGAGCTATTCGCTCATGAAGACGGGCCCTTCGGGGCCCGTTTTTTGTTTGGCGGAGGAGCTCAGCGCGCAACTTTTCACGCTTGCGGCAATCGAGACACGATTGGTGGTACATGAGCTCGGTTGAAACCGACCTCGCAACGCATCACACCACCCAGAAGGCAGTATTTCCTGCGAATATTAGAGTCATCCCGCTGTTCAGGTGCCCGTTTCCACCGATGCAACGGCTCCGAAACGCTCAACGAGCACCCTCTAGTACCACTAATCGTATGCATTTTGACACGAGGCCAAAAGTTACAGAGAGGGAAGGTTGCCATCCAGCTGACAGCCCGAGCTTAGTGGCGCGCAAGCCGACATCACTTACTTAAATCACTTGCTTAACTTCATCCGCATGATTAGTACGGCGCACCCAGGGGCGGAAGCTGCTTGAGATAGGCCCACATGCGCTGCTTTGCCCGTCCATCGGCAAGCGCGGCCTCGAATCCATCGAGGGCAAGCACGCGCCTTCCAAGAACATGAGCGACGAGCCCCGGAGCGAGCATCGCCATGTCGAACTGCTCGATGCGAGCAAGCTCCTCGGCATATGCCTCGCGCATGATCGACGCAGCGGTATCATCAAGCAGAACGACGGCCTCGGGATCAAGCGCCTCAAGCGCCTCGCGGAACAAGGCCGGGGGCAACGGCCGCCCCGAAGCTACCTCAGGCGCAGCGCCTTCCCCTTCCGGCTCTGCGATGGCAGATAGCGCGCAGAATTCCTCCGGCGCGTATCCAAGGCGCTCGAGCGCAGCTGCTAACGCCGTGCCATCGGCACCGGCAAGCAGCTCCCCACCCGCGAGCTCGTTAGCATTGAGCTCGCCCTTCACCAGGACTATGGCCGAGAACGCGTTCCCCCGCATGCGAACACCGCACATGGCAAGCGCATCGAGCTCCTGCTGCGCCGCAGCAAGCAGCGCGTTCCTTCGATCGGCATTCGAGACAGCCATGGTTCCCCCTCGTTGGATGGGCGATACCTAAAAACGCGCGAAACAACGGCGTATCGTTGCCGCGCGGGCCCGCAAGCACACGAGCCCGTAAGCACACGGGCGCCCACTTCGCCGCGAGCGCGGGGCACACGGGACAAGCGCTCGGCATCGCGCATCCTTATTGTAGCGGTGACAGCATCAACGTGAACGACCGCACTGCGCCCGGCACGTGGGGGAGCAATAAAAGGCTGCTCCATCTGCAACGAGAACGCTGAGGTGGGTATAACCGCACTGTCTCGATTTATCCGCGCCTTTGAGCGCGCCTCACATAAGGAGGAACCATGGCAGCAATTACCGAGGTCAATGTCTCCAATTTTGACGCTCTGCTTGCTAACGACCTACCCGTTCTCATCGATTTCTGGGCACCGTGGTGCGGCCCGTGCCGCATGGTTTCGCCCATCGTCGACCAGCTTGCCGATGAGCTCGACGGCCGTCTCGTCATAGGCAAATGCAACGTGGACGAAAACCAGGACATCGCCATGAAATATGGCGTCATGTCCATCCCCACGCTCGTGATCCTCAAGGGCGGCCAGGAGGTCAATCGCATCGTGGGAGCTATGCCCAAGCCCGCCCTCACCGCCGAAATTGAGAAGAGCCTGTAACGACACGGCTCCACAGGCGAGCGATACGGACGCAACGATCCGGCTCCCTACGCGAGCAATACGGACGCAACGACAACGTAGTACACTGAAGCCCCGGGTTGCCGGGGCTTTTTCATACCGGGATTCGCACCTGATGCCAACGGCGAACTACGGTCGAACACGGCCTCAAGGAGGACCTATGCACGATGTGGGCATGAACATGAGCCAGCTCGCCATGAGCGTGAAGCAGGTTGACAATACGATCGAGCTCGCTCGGTCTTGGAGCCACGATTTGCTCCATGCAACCGAGGCATACGACATGGAGCGCATCGGCTCCAAGCTGGCCCAGGCGATGCGGTCGCTCGATGAGGCGCGCGCCGCGCTCGAAGGCTACGAAGAGGCCATCGAAGCCGACCATAATTCGGTGGGCACCGTCCGGCTGGTGTAGCGATGGACGCCGCGCGCCCCGAGGGCCATACCGAGCGCTTTAACAACGCCGAACCTGCCGACCATACCCGCGCAAGCGCGTGTGATGATTTTGCAGGGCAGGCATGCTCATCAGATCAGGCGGGAGCAGCCGTGCACGCCAGCTCGGCCGATCTCGTTCGGTTCTCGGTTGCCGTGCCAGAAGACCTGCTCGCCGCTTTTGACGAGCAGACCGCGCGCCGCGGCACCGGGGCCAACCGCTCCGAGGCAATCCGCGACCTCATGCGCGCCGCGCTTGTTAAAGACGAGTTAAGGACACCAACGGCGCAGGTCATAGGATCGCTGACGATGATCTACGACCATCACACCGGCGATCTCACCCGACAGCTGGACGAGATTCAGCACGATTACACAGCCGAGATTGTCTCAACCATGCACGTGCACCTGGACCACCACAACTGCCTGGAAATCCTTGCGGTGCGCGGCCAAGGCGCGCGCGTCTACGAGCTCGCCGATAAGCTTTTGGGCCTGCGCGGCGTACACCACGGCGAGCTCACCTGTGCCGCCACCGGTGCGAGCCTGGAGCGGTAGGACCGATCGCCGGTGAAGCACGTTCACATCCACATAACCGGAATCGTCCAGGGCGTGGGTATGCGTCCGTTCGTGTACCGAACGGCAATGGCGCACGGGATAAGCGGCTGGGTGCTCAACGCGGGCGACGGCGTGCACATCGAGGCATCGGCCGAGAACGCCTCCGCGCTCGACGCGTTCGTGCGCGCGCTGCGCGATGAGGCACCGGCGGCGGCGCGGATTGACGGCATCGAGGTTGTTGAGCACGCGGGCAGCACGGACGACGCGGGAGCTGACACACCGCAGGGAGTGATGCCGGAAGACCCCTCACCTATCTTCCGTATCGTCGCATCGGATGATGAGACGGAGCGCACCACGCTCGTCTCGCCAGATATCGCCACCTGCCCCGATTGCCTGCGCGAACTCTTTGACCCCTCCGACCGGCGCTATCACTACCCATTCATCAATTGCACCAACTGCGGCCCGCGGTTCACCATCATTCGCTCGCTCCCCTACGACCGGCCCGCCACATCAATGGATGCATTTCCCATGTGCCCCGCATGCGCGGCAGAATACGCCGGCCCCGCCGACCGGCGCTTCCATGCGCAGCCCAATGCATGCTTCTCCTGCGGCCCGCACATCACCTGGCGTGAAAAGGTCCAAACAGGCACCGATGCGTGGGAACGGCGCGGCGGAATCACCCCTGCTGTTGGCACCACACGCCAGAAGAGCGATGCCATCATCGAACGCTGCGCCGAGATGCTGGCAGCCGGCGGCATCGTCGCCATCAAGGGGCTCGGCGGCTTCCATCTTGCCTGCGACGCATCGAATGAACATGCCGTGCGCGACCTGCGCCGGCGCAAGCGCCGGTCCAACAAACCGCTCGCCGTCATGGTTGGCAACATAGAAGGCGCCCGGGCGCTTTGCACGATCGACGAAGCCGAGGCGGAGCTGCTCACCGGATCCATCCGGCCCATCGTCCTGCTGCGCCGCCGCAAGCAAGACGAACGCAACGATGAATGGGGCGCTGAACAGGGCAAAGGCGGCAGCGACCACAGCCCTAAAGGCGACGGAAGCAGCCGCCCCGAAAGCGACGGGAACGACAGCTCCAGTAGCAACGGAAGCAATTACCCCTCGCTTGCGCCATCTGTCGCCTTCGATCTGCCCGAGCTCGGCATCATGCTCCCGTACACTCCGCTCCAACACCTGCTGCTCGCCGCCTGCGCTGCGCGTGGCGTGCATACACTTGTCATGACCAGCGGAAATGTAAGCGAGGAACCCATCGAAACCGATGACGAGCTTGCTTGGGCTCACTTGGTCGAAGGTGGCCTCGCTGATGCGCTGCTCGGCAACAATCGCGCCATTCTCACCCGGTACGACGACTCGGTCGTACGCGTGGTCAACGGCAACGTCATGCCCGTGCGTCGCGCGCGCGGATACGCTCCGCAGCCGCTCGACCTCTCTCGCTGCGCACCCAGTCCAGAAACGCAACAGGGCGCTGCCCCACACGGCGGCATCCCGTGTATCCTCGCCTGCGGCCCCGAGCAAAAAGCGACCATCGCCCTCACGCGCGAACAGCCCGACGGCAGCGCACTGTGCTTCGTGTCCCAGCACATCGGCGATGTTGAAAATGGCGAGACGTTCGACGCCTGGCACGAGGCGCGCCATCGCATGTCGAGCCTTTTCGAGCTTGAACCCCATGCGCTCGCCTGCGATCTTCACCCAACCTACCTCTCGAGCCAATGGGCGCGCGCCGAAGCATCTGCGGATGGGCGCGCGCTCATCGAAGTGCAGCACCACCATGCACACATCGCGTCGGTAATTGCGGAGATGGCCGCGCGCGGCATCATCGGCCCCGCGGAGCAGGTGCTTGGCATTGCACTCGACGGCACGGGAGCGGGAACAGACGGCACCGTATGGGGCGGCGAGGTCATGATTGCGAGCCTGAGCGGTTTCACGCGAATGGCGCACCTAAAACCCTGGCGGCTCCCGGCCGGAATGGCATCCGTGCGCGACGCGCGGCGCAATGCGTTCTCGCTGCTGCACTCCTGCGAGCTGCTCGACCATCCAGGAGCGCGCGTGCTTGCCGAGGGCCTCAGTGAAGCCGAACGCGCGGTTACCGCCACCATGATCGAGCGAGGGCTCAATAGCCCGCTGACCTCCAGCATGGGCCGCCTGCTCGATGCCATGGCGGCTATGCTCGGCATCTGCCTGAACGCTACGTACGAGGGCGAGCCTGCCATCATGCTCGAAGCCGCGGCATGGCGAGCGCTTGGCGATGACGCGCGGCGGCCCCATGATGGGGCGGATTGTCCCGGCTATCGCTTTGCCCTGCAAGAACAATCGGTTCCCGCGCCGGGTGAACAGACTCGGCAACGAAGGAGTCGCGTTGGCGAATATGCCATCGACCAGGTTATTGAGCTTGACCCGACACCGATGGTGCACGCTGCACTCGACGACCTCTCGGCAGGGCGCCCCGTCGAAGCCATCGCTGCTGACGTGCATATCGCCGCTGCGAAAGCCGTTTGCGATGCCTCCATCCAGATTGCGCGCCGCACCGGCATTCGCAACATTGCGCTTTCGGGCGGCGTTTTCATGAACCGCCTGCTCTTGGGCGAGGTCCTGCAGCGGTTGCGGGCAGAAGGCCTGCGTCCGCTTGTCCCCAGCGCGGTGCCGGCAAACGATGGTTGCATCGCCTACGGGCAGGCTGCCGTCGCCCGTGCGCGGCTCTGCGAACGGTAGCGTCGCGTTCGCGCTGCCCAGAAAGCCACAAAGCAGCACACGCGAACACTTTTGAAGGCGGCAACCCGGCCTTTCAGGCTCGCATCTCAGCATCTGGAAAAGTTCGAGGCTCGAGTCGGAAGGTTTTTCGGGACCCGCCATCTATACCGGTTCGCGCGGCCAGCAAAAGCCCAGTTGGCGCGTTCCGAAAAGGCCGGTCTGCTCGGCACCCCCGCAAAAACCTTCCGACTCGAGCCTCGAGCTAGCTGAAAGCCTACGAAGCTAAGATAATATGCAGACTTTTGCTGTTTCCACTATATGCAAACTTTTGCAGATATACTGAGTGCACAACATTTTACGTCTCTGGAGGCGAACGAGCATGGCGAACCACACTACAGAGCACAGGACCGAGGACGGCCGCATCATCAAGCCGGTCAGTATTCCCCGTCAGGTGGGGCTGTACGCACGTCGCGAACGCGAGGCGCAGGGCCTCACGCGCAAACAGCTTGCAAAGGCCGCCGGCGTCTCCGAGCGCCTGCTCGCATCTCTCGAGCTCGGCGATGCCCCCGGCATCCGCCTCGACAAGCTGCTCGCCGTCTACGACGCGCTCGGACTTGAACTCTTCACCATCGGTGAGCACATCAGAGAAGAGCGCCCGTGGGAGCACAACGAGGGCTCTGCTGCCTCCGATAGCACCGACACCACACCGGCGATCCGCACCACCGCGCAATGCCGCCGGCGCGGCGCGCGCGCAACGACCCGCATCAAACGGACCGAAAGCTCTCCAGAGCTCAGGCTATCTGATTTTCAGAGTGCATATGACAGGCTAATCGCCAACATCTTCCACGACAACAGCGGAGCCACAGCAAGGTAATTCCGCCGCACCACGTAGGAGGAATCATGGCAGAACTCTCTCTGCGCACCATCATCTGCGGGACCCCCGCTGGGACGCTCTGGCAGGATGCACAGGGCCTCGTCCATTTCAAATATGACGAGGGCTACCACGGCGCACCGCTCTCGCTTGCGTTGCCCATCCGCAACCGCACATACCACCAACAAGCATTGCTGCCATTCCTGTTTGGCCTCCTCCCCGATAGCGAGCAGCAGCGCAAGGCCATTGCCCGCGACTTTGGCATCATCCCCAACAATCCCGTCACCATGCTCGACTGCATCGGCCTTGATTGCCAAGGCGGTGTGCAATTCTGCCGAGAGGAGCGCGTTGATGACGTACTCGCCCGCACAGGCGAATACCGCCCGCTGACCGACCATGAAATTGCGCTGCGCCTCAAAGCGATACGCTCGGATGACGAGGCGACATGGGTTGGCGAGGGGGAAAGCTGGTCGCTCGGAGGGAACCAAGGTAAATTCGCTTTGGGGCTGCGCGATGGCGCGTGGTGCTCCTGCATCGGCTCGGCCCCCACAACGCACATCTTCAAAAACGGTGTCGTGGGCTTTAAGCTACAAGCACTGAACGAATTCGTCTGTATGAAGACCGCCGAACGAGCGGGTGTGCCCACGGCACATGTCGACTACCGGCTCTTCGAAGACGAACCGGCGCTCATCATCGAACGCTACGACCGCACTATCGGAGAAGACGGGACAATCCTGCGCGCACATCAAGAAGATCTTTGCCAGGCACTTGGGGTCATGCCGTTCCAGAAATACACCGCAGACGGCGGGCCTGCTGTTCACGACGTTCTCACCCTTTTGGGAACTACCCCGGCAGCGCGTCTTAACATGCTGCTATTCACGTTGATGCTGTTCTTTAGTTATCTTATCGGGGGCACCGACGCTCACGCGAAGAACTATTCGCTACTACTTGGGACAGAACATAACGTCGCACTTGCCCGCATGTACGACGTGGCCTCGGGCTTTGCCTATGACCGGCTGCGGCGGCACGGGCGACTCGCCATGGCGATTGGCGGGGAGAATCGTTTCGGGCGCGTGGGTTCCGGCTCGCTAGAGCGCTATGCGCAGTCAGAGCCGTTCGAGCAGTTCGGCCTCGGGGTTGCTAGTTGCCGGGCCCTCATGATGGACCTCGCCCAGGAGGTACCCATCAGCCTCGCCGAGATCTTTGACGAGTATGCGGCCATCCCCGGCATGGACGAACTGCGAGAGCGCCTTGAGCCGCCCATCATCGAGAACTGCGAGCGCACGCTCGAGCTGCTGTAGCGATGCGCGGCGAATGAAACGCAGACACCCGGTGTCTACGATTCACTCAAAGCCTCGAACACCGAGCTCGACTCATCGCGGGCCCCTTGCTGGGCCTCGCGCAAGAAACTCCCACGGCCTCGCCGCATCAAACCAGCCCCGCATTTGCCCGCGGGCGAACGCGGCGGTACCATCTACCCGAACGAGCTCCCACCCACTATCTCGACCAAAGGGGCAATCTATGTGCCTTGCCATTCCGGGATCCATCGTAACCATCGAGGGAACCAACGCCACCATTGACATGCTCGGCGTGCAGCGCCGCATCTCCATCTCGCTCACGCCGCAGGCCCAGGTGGGCGACTATGTACTCGTGCACGCCGGCTTCGCTATCGAGGTTATCGATGCCGAAGAGGCCCGCCGCACCATCGAGCTCGTGCGCGAGCTTGATGAGCTCACCGAAGAAGACCTCGCCGGCGCTGAGGCATCCGCATGATGGGGCATGACCACACGAACGCGCAGAGCGCCGGCGCTTCCATCGACACCACGGCGCACCAGCACTCCACCGCTGCTGCAACCACTGCCGCCGCGAACAGCGCTCAGCACGACATGGACCTCTCGTCCTTCCGCGACCCCAAGCTCGCGCGTGAACTCATCGACCGCATACACCGGCTTGTGGGCAACCGCCGTATCAACCTCATGGAAGTATGCGGCACGCATACCGTGAGCATCGGGCGCTACGGATTTCGCTCGATTATGCCCGAGGGCCTGCGATTGCTTTCTGGCCCCGGCTGCCCCGTCTGCGTGACCGCGAACCGCGATATCGACCATGCCATCGCGCTCGCCCGCAGCGAGGGAATCACGGTAGCCACCTTCGGCGATATGATGCGCGTGCCCGGCAGCACCTCGTCGCTCGCCGCAGAGAAATCCGCCGGGCGCGACGTTCGCATTGTCTACTCCCCTCTCGACGCGCTCGAACTCGCAACCGAGCTGCCCGATCGCAACGTCGTCTTCATGGGCGTGGGCTTCGAAACCACGACTCCCGCCGTCGCTGCCTGCATCCTCGAGGCAGCGTCCCGCGGGATTGAGAACTTTTCCGTGTTCTGCGTGCACAAAACCACTCCGCCCGCGCTTCGCGCCATCGCAAACGATCCCGAAACCACAATCGACGGCTTCATATTGCCGGGCCATGTCTGCACCATCACGGGGCTTGCGCCGTTCCAGTTCATAGCACGCGAGTTCAACATTCCCGGCGTGGTGACGGGGTTCGAGCCAGTCGATATCCTCACCGGCATCGATCGCCTCGTCGAGATGATCATTTCCGGCACGCCCGCCATGGAAAACGCCTACCCCCGAAGCGTGCGCGACGCAGGAAACCCCGTGGCGCGAAGCATCGCGGAGAAGGTTTTCGAACCGTGCAGCGCAACATGGCGGGGCATGGGAGAAATTGCACATTCAGGCCTGCGCATTCGCGAGGATTATGCGCGCTACGATGCGCGGCGCAGGTTCGCCGTCGAGGTCGAACCCACCCGAGAACCGCATGGGTGCCGCTGCGGCGACGTGCTCCGTGGCGTCATCGCGCCCACCCAGTGCCCGCTCTTCGGGCGCGCCTGCACGCCGGAACATCCCGTTGGGCCCTGCATGGTTTCGAGCGAAGGCAGCTGCGCGGCGTACTTCCGGTATCGCTAGCGCGGCGCGGCGCATGGCGTCCAAGCGGTTCGCCAGCACCGGACTTCTGCAAACCGCTTGAATCGTCAACACCGGGTGTTGGCGAACCACTGGCGAACCACTGGCAAGCCACGTTCGACTACACTCATCTCGAGAACAACCAAGCACTCTGGCCATCGAAAGAAGGCATCATGATTTCGGACTCCACCGTACAGCTCGGACACGGATCCGGCGGGCAGATGATGAAGCGCCTCATCGATGAGGTCTTCCTCGATGCATTCGAGGCGCCCGAGCTTCACGCGGGCAACGACGCCGGCGTAGCCGCGCTGCCCAGCACGGGGCGCATCGCGCTCTCGACCGACACCTTCGTGGTGACACCGCATTTCTTCCCCGGCGGCGATATCGGCCGGCTCGCGGTGTGCGGCACGGTAAACGATGTTGCCACCTCGGGCGCGCGGGTGCGCTATCTCTCCTGCGGATTCATCCTGGAAGAGGGGCTTCCTCTCGACGACTTGCGACGCATTTGCCAGAGCATGGCCGAGACCGCGCGCGAGGCGGGCGTGGCGATCATCACCGGCGACACCAAGGTCGTGAACCATGGAAGCGCAGACGGCGTCTACATCAACACGGCGGGCGTGGGCGAGGTCCCCGAGGGCAGTTCGCTTTCTGGCGCTGCGTGCCAGCCGGGCGATGTCGTTCTTGTCTCTGGCACGCTTGGCGATCACGGCATCGCCGTGATGAGCCAGCGCGAGGGCCTCGCCTTCTCTACCACCATAGAAAGCGACGCAGCACCGCTTAACCATCTCATTGCCGCGGTGCTCGACGCCTCGCCCCATGTGCGCTGCTTCCGCGATCCCACGCGAGGGGGTCTTGCGAGCACGCTTAACGAGTTCGCCGCCGCAAGCAATGTTGAGATCGAGGTGGACGAAGAGGCCATTCCGGTTAAGCCCGAAGTTCAGGCAGCGTGTGAGATGCTTGGATACGATCCGCTGCAGGTGGCAAACGAAGGCAAGATCGTTGCCGTCGTACCCGCTGACGAGGCTGCCGCGGCGCTCGAAGCCATGCGGGCGAACCGCTATGGAGCCGATGCCGCCATCATCGGCCGCGTGCGCGATGCCGGAGAGAGCGGCCCGTGTGTGCGCGTTCGTACCCCCTGGGGATCAACGCGGATTCTCGACATGCTCGTAGGAGAACAACTGCCGCGCATCTGCTAACGGCTGGAGCCGGGGCCGTCGTGGTCGCATTGGGCGAGAATCTGACGCCGGCCCCTGCGCCACATTGGCGGGTGGCTTTTGGACACTTGTCTGGCATGCCATCCGCGTTTTCGGGCGATTTTTGGACATGCGCGGGGTGCCGCCGGCGTTGCCGGGCGAGATTCGTACGCTCGCGGCGTTCCGCCTGTGCTGCCGGGCAACTTTCGGACACTCGTGGCGTTGTCGGGCGGCTTTCGTACGCTCGCGGCGTTGTCGGGCTGCTTTCGGACGCTCAGGGGCCCTCCGATGGCGAAATGTCGCCCGAAAAGCCCGGCGGTGTCCAAATGTTGCCCGAGAATCAACGGCGTGTCCGGATTTCGCCCGGCAGCGCGTCGTTCCGCGCCATCGGCGCTTGAGAACATGGACACGCGAGTATGTCACGAACGTAGTCTCGCAAAAAACTCGATGGTCTAGCCTACTCCACGGATGCGCCTAGCTCAGCGCTGCGCATCATCTACCTCAAACGCCGTAAGGGTCGAGAAATGAGCGAGCTTGGCGAGCTCGCAATCAAGATGAAGCGGCACTGCGGGGCAAAAGCGTCGATTATCTTGCCCCACAGCGCCGCGATTAAGCGAGGTTATGTAATCTAGCTGCTACTCGCCGCAGCCGCTCTCCACCAGCTGAACAAGCGCAGAAACAGCTTCCTGCTCGTCAGTGCCGTCGGCGCAAATCTCAATCTCGTGGCCTTTCTTCATACCAAGGCCCATAACCGCAAGGATAGACTTGGCATCCTTCGCCTCGCTGTCGGTAGAGACATTGCGCGCGGTAACCTTGCTCTCAAAACTCATGGCGCACTTCACGAATACCGAAGCAGGACGCGCATGCAAGCCGCTTGGATTCACGACCCTTGTCGTTTGGCTGATCACGAAAGCCTCCTACTCGATCACAATGTTGTCGGTCGAAAGATCGGCGCCGTTCGAAGCAATAAGCTTCTTGTAGTAGTAGAAGCTCTTCTTACGCCCCAACTTATGCGTGCCACTACCAAAATCATCAAGATCAACCGACACGAATCCATATCGCTTCGACACCTCTGACGTCCCCGAGCTAACCAGATCGATGGGACCCCACCAAGCATATCCAAATACATCGACGCCGTCTTTGATGGCCTCTCCGAGTTGCTCCACATGGCGTTTCAGGTAGTCGATGCGATAATCATCCTCGACATACCCATTCTCATCGAGCTGGTCTACAGCGCCCAAACCGTTCTCGGATATAAAGATAGGCAGATGATATCGGTCGTAGATGTGGTTCAGCGTGATGCGGAACCCAAGCGGGTCGATAGGCCATCCCCACTCAGATGCTTCGAGATACGGGTTCTTTATTGCGCTAACCAAGGATCCAGATGGCTTTGGCACCGGCTCCCCCTTGTAACGCATAATGTAAGTCATGTAGTAACTAATCGTTACGAAATCAACTGTACCGGCCTTGAGCGTCTCCTCGTCGCCAGGCTCCATTTCGATATGAATATCATTCTCGTCAAAGAAGCGCTTCATGTAATAGGGATATTCGCCCTTTGCCTGGACATCGCTGTAAAACCAGTTGAAGTGATCCTCAAAGAGCACCTGAAGCTGGTCTTCTGGCTTAGGAGACTCGGCATAGTTCTCGAGGCGGCATACCATATTGCCAATCTTCGCCTCTGGATCAATTTCATGGCACTTAATTACCGCTTTAGCGCTTGCCACGAACTGATTGTGACTTACCTGATACTTCATCGCCCAATCGCCCTTATACGGATTGTGCGTGCCGTCATTAGGGTCGGGCAAAACCACACCGCTGCAGGTAAAAGGATTTGTGAGAACATTGTTAATCTCATTGAATGTAAGCCAGTATTTCACCTTGCCCTTATAGCGAGAAAAGACTGTCTCTGCATATCGCTCAAAGGCGTCTACGGTATGACGGCTCTTGAACCCGCCGTACTTGAGAGCCAAGTTCAGCGGAGTGTCAAAGTGGCAAAGGGTCACAAGAGGCTCCATGCCCAATCGATGGCACTCGTCAAATACCGCATCGTAGAAGGCCAAGCCTTCCTCGTTAGGCTCCGCATCATCGCCATTGGGGAAAATACGGGACCAAGAAATCGACATGCGAAATACCTTGAAGCCCATCGCCGCAAGCTCGGCAAGCTGCTCGCGATATCGATGATAGAAGTCGATTCCACGCCGCTTCGGGAGATTCCACTTCTCCGGATGTTCGAGCGCATCGTCTAGCATTTCGCGCGTCATGGCATTATGCGGCAGGGGATCGCCCTCATATCCGCGATTAGCCTCACGTGAAATGAACGGAGCAAAATCGGATGTAGCGAGGCCACGTCCCCCTTCATCATATGCACCCTCGATCTGATTTGCGGCGGTGGCACCACCCCAGAGAAAGCCATCGGGAAATACAGAGCCAGTAGAAGAGTTAACCATTCGAGGCTTCCTTTCACTTAGTTGCAAGTGCGCGCACAAGCGGCATCATCTTCTTTGCCATGTGCAACTCAGCACTGATAGTCATGAGCGTATCTTGCGCATGGGTAAAGAGCAGCGAGTAGGAAATCTCCTCGCCTGCAGCCTGACGCTGAATCGTATCGGTCTGCGCGCGGTGGGCGAGCAATAGCTTCGCCTCGGCATCGTTCAAGCACGCTTCCGCACCGTCAAAATCAAAGGAGGCGAGGTGCTCGAGCGCCTGATCGATGCACTGTCTGCCGTCCCCCGCGTTAAGGATGACCTCCATTGCAACGCGGCTCAGCTCATCGTCTTCCATATTCAACCTTCATTTCATTGAAACTATTCGGTAGCAAGCGGAGTATCCGGCCCGATCGGCCTCAAGCCGGATACCCGTCATAAAGCTTGTGCAACTAGGCTGCAACAACTTCAGATTTGCCTCCCGCGGCATCAAGTTCGACCTTCGCTTGATGGCGGTCATATGCCTTCCAGAACGGGTACCAGATGATGGTAGCGAGAACCAGATTGACCACAACAAGAAGCGCGTTTCGCCAATCGCCGTTGGAAAGGAAGAACGCGGAGACCGCATTGGGCAGGTTGTTCATGGCAAACATCACCGTATGCGGACTCGCCCAGCCAAGCGCAATCCACAGGAACGCATTAGCCGGCAAGATGATGGCCTGCAGGACCATGGGAACGAACATATATGGGTTGTTTACAACCGTCGAGAAGATAAGCGGCTCGTTGATGTTGAAGAGCGAAGGAACAATCGTGGCGCGGCCGAGCGTCTTGTTCTTACGTGATTTGGAGAAGAGCATCATGATAGCCAACGGGAGCGTGTTTCCCTCGCCACCGATCATGTAATAGCGCGAGAGGCCGTAGGCATTGATGTTGGGGATGGCGAGACCAGCGGCGGCTGCAGCCATATTCTCAGCCATAGCGCCCTGCGTAATGGGCAGGGTAACAGTGGTAAAGACCCAACCGGACACGCCAAAGAAGTAGAACACGTCCATGACCAGAGCAATGATCACGACGCCTGGGAGCGACTGGGCAAATCCGGTAACCGGGGAAAGAATGAAGCCGACGAGGGTGAAGATATCAACCTGCGCGATGAAGGAGACGAGCCATGCGACAACCAGGCACACCAATATGGCAATGATGTTATCGAACCAGCTCTTCACGAAATCAGGTACGAGCGAGTCCTCGGAGAAGAATGACTTCTTGGAAAACGCCTTGAATACCGCAGCGCAGATAAGGCCTACAACCATTGCCGTAAACATGCCGCCTGCACCGAACATGTTCATATTGAACAAGGTGCCTTCATCGGTCGTAACGGGCCTCATGCACATCATGTAGGCTCCTATTGAGGTGAAGCCCGCCATAAGACCCCGGTCGCGATGGTCCTCCTTGACCATACAGTTATAGGGGATTGCAAACACTACGAACAAGCCCACGAGGCCGAACGAGAATGTCGTGATTGGCGTGATATCGGGGAGAAACGTCAGGAAGTTCCGCGCAAAGCTCCATAAACTAGGAATAGCTGAAACCATCGAGAACGGTACGATGTAAAGAATCGCATCGGCCGCGAGGCTAAACCAATAATTCGAGGCAATCTTATTAAGAGGAGGAACGATACGGGTTTCGATGACGTTTTGGATCTTACCCGTGATGCCTCCCTTTACCGCTTCTGCCATTGTGCACACTCCTTAGTGCTGCTAGTCAGCGTTGTACAGGGCGATTGCGTCATCGAGAATGTTCTCGCCATCAAGCGCCGCATAGTAATCCGGATTAACAGAAGAAACCTTGACGTGATATCCGGCGAGCTTCTCTTGATATTCAGGAACTTCTCCTGCAAAGTGAGGCCCAAGGAACAAGACGTCAATTTTGTCAGCATGCTCCATAACCTCAGACTTGCTCACCGCTTTCACGGTAACGTTTAGCCCCTTTTTCTTGGCAGCCTTGCGCATGTTCGCAGCCATGAAACCCGTAGAGGCTCCGATGCCGCAGGCAAGCAAGATACGGATGACGCCGTTTTCATCTGCCATTGGTTCTCTCCTTCCAAATTGGGAACATTACCCTCAGCGCGCCCGCGCCCTTCGTAACATCCGACAGCGGCAGCCGCTAGTGCCAGTACGTGTGTCGACCCGCGCACATGACGTTAGCTTGACTATAGGGACGGAAACAAAACCCCGCGAACCGACTTCTTGCCGGATAGCGGCAAACCAACTAAGCTTCCGCCAACCGGAAAAACAGCAGCTTTTCCGGTTGGGCGGCAAATCCTAGTTAACCGTTCTTGGGGAACGCTACGGTACAATCGGTGGGCATTGTGTACGTGCCGGAGCATACATCCAAAACGGCTTCAAACAATGAGGAGGGCACATGGCGGCCAAGGACGAACGCGTTCGTCGTCTGATTTATATCCTGGAACACACCTCCTCATGGGTCTCCTCGACTGCCCTTGCCCGCGCACTTGGCACGAGTGAACGCACGGTGCGTAACTACATCGCGGAAATCAATCGCTCCGGCAGGCACCACGTCGAATCGTCCAAGGAGGGATATCGGCTCAAATCGACACCGAGCGCTACGCAGAACAGACCTGCCACGTTCGAGGCATTTCAAGATGCGCCCTCAGCCGCATGCGAGCACAGCGCAACATGCTCTACAGCGTCGCGGCCCAATCGGATTGAAGCGCACACTGCACCGGCAGCCAAGAACACCCCCGACGCACGTCGCGATTATGTCATCTCGAAACTTATCAACGAACACGCACCCGTTTCGATCTTTGATGTGGCGAGCGCACTGCATGTGAGCGAAAGCACGCTCTCAAACAGCGTCCTTCCTCATGTCCGCAAGCTTATCGCGCCATTCAACCTTGCCCTCGAATGCCATGATTTTCAACTGCAGCTCACCGGTCGCGAGCACGACAAGCGCCGCCTACTTGGAAGCCTCGCCATCAGAAACGCAAGCGGATACTTCACCTCGACCGACACGCTCAAAAGCCTCTTTCCCGCATTCGATGTTGAGGGGATATTGAATAAGCTTGTCGAGATCTGCCAGCGTTCAGAGCTTATCATCAACAACTACGCCCTCAATAACCTGCTCATTCACATCCTGGTCATCATCATCCGGCTGCAATCGAATAACGAGCTGTCCGAACGAGAAGACTCCACCGATGTCGATGCGCTCGTGGCAAGTTTTAGCCAAGGCGAAGCGATATTAAAATGCGCAAATGATGTTGCCCATTACTTTGAAACTGAATTTGGGTGTCCCATTCCCGCAAATGACTTTCAGCAAATCGTGCTGCTCATCGCGCTTTCGGTCGAACGCTATTCTTACGACGAGCTCACCTTCGACAAGCTCGCCAACCTTACCGGCTATCCCTTTATGGACCATATCATCAACATTGCGCATGAAACAGCTGACCGCTACGGCATCGCTCGGTTTGACGACGCGTTCATGCTGCAGCTCGTCCTACACATGTACAACGTCTACCAGCGTGCCATCTACCGCGTAAGCTACCCAAACCCGCTCGCCCTGCAAATCAAGACCGATTACGCGCCCGTATATGATATGGCAGTTTACTTCGCGCACCGCTTTTCCGGTGCGTTCGATGCGTCAATCAGTGAAGACGAAATCGCGTTCATAGCATTTCACATCGGCGCATACCTCGAACGTACGGCAACGCCAGATGGCAAAGCAACTGCCGTAGTCATTGTGGAACAGTATCACGACTTTGCTCAACAGCTTGTCACCGATCTTGAGGAGGCACTTTCCGATGAACTGAGCGTTATCGCGGTTATGAGCTGCGATGCGTTTCTTTCGAGCCCGCCTGGTGCCGATCTTGTAATCACCACCATAGATGTGCCCGTGCGATGCGGCATCAAGGTACTTATCGGCCCCATCCTCAACAAGCAGAACCTGAGGAAGATTCGCGACAAATTGGCTCTCGTGTTAGAGTCGAAACGCCGTGGGCGCGCCCATCGGTTCCTGAAACAGGTGCTCAGGCGCGAACTATATGTGCGCAACATGCAACTTTCCGGCGGACCCGATGCCTACATCGATTACCTAGGATCGCTCTGCAAGGCCCGCGGGTTCGTTGACGACGCTTTCGTTCGAGATGTGCACCTTCGCGAACGGGTATCTTCGACAGCGTTCACCGACTGTCTTGCAATCCCTCACTCTATCGACTCGTTTGCCGGCAATTCGTTTATCGCTGTGCTCCATAACGACGCCGCCATCCCATGGGGCCGTCATAACGTGAACTTCGTGCTGCTCATAGGCATCGCAGAAGGCGACATGGGCTATTTTCGCGACACGCTGGACATCATCATCGAACTCTTCTCGTCTGTTGATGCAACCATCCGTTTGCTTCAAACGGATTCCTTCGACGAATTCCTTGAAGCATTCACCGGAGATTTATAGACGCTGAGGGAACGTTGGGCGCAGCGAGCATGCAGCGTTGTCGGGCGGCTTGCGGACATGCGCGGGGTGCCGCCGGCGTTGCCGGGCGAGATTCGCACGCTCGCGGCGTTCCGCCTGTGCTGCCGGGCAACTTTCGGACATCGCAACCGTTTTCGGGCGGCTTTCGGACGCTCGGGGCGTTGTCGGGCGGCTTTCGGACGCTCAGGGCCCCCCGATGGCGAAATGTCGCCCGAAAAGCTCAGCAGCGTCCAGATGTCGCCCGAGAACGAACGGCTTGTCCGGACCTTGCCCGAGAATGAAACTGCGCAACGCGCCCATTGCCCCGTGGTAGGATGGTCGCGGCTTATTCGCGCAACCTAGGGAGCACCATGGCCTTTTCCCATGTCATCTTCGACCTAGACGGAACGATCCTCAACACCATCGAAGACCTCGCCCGCGCATGCAACCACGTATGCGAGCAGCATGGGTGGCCTACGTTCTCCATCGACTCCTACCGCTATAAGGTTGGCAACGGCATGCTCAAACTGGTCGAACGCTTCATGCCGGCAGAATATGCAGGAGATGAGCGCATGTTCAGCCAGGCGTTCGCCGAATTCCGCTCGTACTATGACAAGCACAAGGAAGACCACACCGCTCCCTACCCCGGCATCTCCACCATGCTCGATGCCTTGCGTGAGGAAGGCGTCACGCTCGCCGTGCTCACCAATAAAGACCATGCCGCCGCGGCTCCGCTCGTGCAGCGATACTTCGGAGACCGGTTCTCCCTCGTTCAAGGTTGCACCGCAGTGTTTCCTCCCAAACCCGCGGCACCCGTCACCTTGCATGTTCTGGCTCAGCTTGGCGTAAAGCCCTCCAACGTGCTCTATGTGGGCGACAGCAACGTCGATGTTCAGACCGGGCGTAATGCGGGGCTCGCCGTTGCGGGGGTAACCTGGGGCTTTCGCGGACGCGCCGAGCTTGAAGCCGAGGGAGCCGATTTCATTGCCGAACAGCCCGAAGACATCGTGAACATCGTTCGCGGTGCCTGCGTTCACTAGGGAAAAGCTGATTATTTGGCATCAGAGCCAACCGTCCGATCGAGGTTTCAACTTTTGGGCACTTCCTCGTGCGGCGGTCGGGTAGAGGCAAGAGAGGGAAAGGGGGAGGCGCAGCTCAGGCGGCCGGCGGCCTCCCGACCACGGCGCGACTACTCGGGCCCTCCGCCCTCAAGTGCCCAAAAGTTGAAATCCCGACGGGCCGGATGCCTCCGGTGCCCAATAATCGGCGCTTCCCGAGAGAAACACCCGCCGCCATCTCCTCGCGAAGGCAAAGCAGGCTTTTCGGCTTTGACTCGATTCCGCGCAATCACGCCGAATAAATGGAAACCAACCGGGGCTTCCACCTGCAGATTCGCTCGCGCTCCCTACCTGAGAGGGCGGCCCGAAACCGAGCCAAAGCGGAATGCTTCGGTCGCAATACGGCAAGGGGCCGGGAATTGTCCCGGCCCCTATCGTGTTTTATGTCGGCATACTATCGGGCGCCAGCGCGTTTCCATGCATCGACACGTTATAGATCATCATCGCGTTGCCATGCATAGGCACGATATCGCGCGCCGTCACGTTGCCGCGCACAAGCGCCTCATCGCACATCGGCACCTCGCCAGCACCGCCTTCAGGCTACACGCCCATGGTGCCCATCAAATCGTCCTCGGACGCCGTGTCCATCCACCAAACACCAGAGCTATCCTGCGTAAACGTAAGCTCGACCTGGTGGTCTGCAGCCTCAGCCTCACGCGTCACCTCAAGGAAGATCTGGCCGCCCTGCTTGTAGAGGTCGTCCTCGCTGGTGATGGTCGACGGGTCAACCGTGCTCGCCCACTCGGTAAACCTATTCTGGAACTCGGTGCTAATCTCGTCCATCGACTTCGACGTGATGGTCACATCCACCGTGGCAACGTCGCCGTCCACCGTAACGTCACCGACCTCGTAGTTGAAGCCATCAAGGAACGCCTCTGCGAACTCCTCGGCCGTGATGCCCAGCTGGTCGAGGTCGCTGCCCGCGCCCGCCTCGAGGCCCAAGATGAACTCGTCGTTGACGGAGTCAACGTCACCGAAGTACCAGTACACATCCGAGAGGATGAGCTCCTCGTCGGTGGGGAGGTACGCGTCGAAGACGGCCTGCTGGAGATCGATGCTATCGACCGACCACTCCGAGCCACTGCGCTGATAGGTCACCGAGAGCTCAGATTCCTGCTCTTCGCCGGCGTCGTCGGTCTCACCCATGTACTCCTCGACATACGAGATGAGCGGCATGTGGGTGATGGTCGCGGTTGCCGTCGCGGTCTCGCCATCTTCGGCGATGGTAACGTCGCCGACCTCGAAGGACGTTTCGTCGAGCCACGAGGTATATGCCTCGTCATCCGGATAGCAGTAAGCACCCAAACCGGAAAGGACGCTATCGGCCTCGGAGAGCAGGCGATCGCCCTCTCCTGCCTCGGGATCCTCATAGAAGCTCAGATGCTCCTCAAGATCCGCGGCGATGATTTCTTCCGGGCTCGTCGAGAAGAACGTCGTGTAGACGAAGTACCCCGCCACGCAGAGCACCGCGACAACGGCGAGCACGGCAGCCGCGATCCCTACCGTCTTGCCCGTAGAGCGCTTCTTCTTCGCCTGCTCGTTGAACAGATCGGGCGCGGGGGCAGCTTCTGCCGCAGGAGCGCCGGCCTGAGCATCTGCTGGCCCCGGCACGGGACCGGGCATGGCGCCCGAAGCGGGAGCCGGCCCCGGTGCAGCCTGCGTCCCACCGGCGGAAACTCCCGGCATCGTTGCATCCGGCTGCTGCGCCGACCACGGAACAGGCTGTGGCTGAACATCCGAGGCCCCCTGCTGCCACGCTGGAACCTGCTGGGTCGCAGCCGTATCCGGCGAAAAGGCCGGTTCCACCTGCGGCGAATTGTCAACGGGAGGCGCTGCCGGGGGCTCGGCCTGGAATGGCGCCGGCTCAGAGGGAGCGGGCTCAGGCATGGGCAAAGGAGCAGCGGGCTCAGCTGCGGGAGCCTCCCCAGCGCCATCATCGGCCGCCAAGCAAGTCGTCGGCGCATCGTCTACCGCCGGGCCATCCTGCGGGGCAACTACCGCAGGCTCGGAGGGCTCTGGGGCGGGCGTCTCAGCTTGAGGCGCGGGTGGCTCAGCAGGCGAAACGGGCGGGATGGATGACTCAGCCGGAGGCGCCACCGGCTCGGGCTGCTCGGAAACCGAAGGCTCAGCAGGAGCCGGGGCTGGCGCCGGGGACGCCTGAGCGACCGGCTTTCCGCAATTCGTGCAGAAGGCCGAGCCTTCCGCGATTTCGTGGCCGCAGTTCGTGCAAAACATAGGCTCTCGTCTCCCTACCTTCTCTTTTCAAGTACGCCCCGCATACACGGGGCGCACCGACATCCATATGTGCGAAGCGGCTACGACCTGCGCATCGACGACTACGTGACCAAGCCGTTTTCCATGCCGGTGCTCCTGCGCAAGATCGCCGCCATCCTGCGGCGCTGCGATGGACAGGAGGCCGCCCGATTGCTGCACTACCGCGATCTGGTGCTCGATCTGGACGGCTATACGGCCACGCGCGAGGGCCGCGATCTGGAATTGACCAATCGGGAATTTGAGTGCCTGCGGGAGTTGATACAGCATCAGGGCCGGGTGATG
>LBJMC04202__coassemble_628_pt1 | contig 23600 bp, 20 predicted proteins | sample LBJMC04202__metabat2_low_PE_040 | metagenome-assembled genome bin LBJMC04202 | reverse complement strand
AACTCTAATCTGAAATCAGGTATTAGGGGGGCAATAGAGACAAATGCTTCAACCAAATCTCCCTGACGCTTCGAGTCTACAAACCTGGAAATGTTAACTATGGCCTTTCTTCTTGATGCTATTGCCTCAGGCGTCATCCAATCGGAATCGACCGGATTTGATATGACGATCTTTTTTGAATCGGGAATGAATTGAAAACAATCAGACGCATCGTTCGTCTGAAATACAGCGTAATCCGACAATGGATAAACAAGTCTTCTTATACATTTAATCAACTTCGAATATGCAGCGGGATCATTTCTCTCCGTGATAACAACTGGAACCCTTAGTCGCCTTTTCAATACAGAACAATAAATAGACGGAATAGCGGCGAAAGCAAGTATAACGTCCGGCTTATACTCTCGAGAGGTATCAAGAATGCTACGCATTCGTTTTAAATGTCTATTGGACGATTTATCAGAATCCGTAAATTTAACCTGAATGTTGCCGTTAAATGCAAAACTTTTTGGAGCTTTCGGCAGTAGGGATAGAATTGCTACATCATGACCAAGCTTAATAAACTCATTAGTAATGATGCGCGCCGCTTTCTGCTCTCCCCCAACGCCCAGGCTAGAGATAACAAATAGTATTCTCATTATTCTCCGAACAATTCAATGTATTGATTTCTCAAATCGTCATACCGCAATACTTTGGTCGAATACTTGTTTGTGCTATCGACCAATCTTTGATGATCACATTGGCCCTGACGTGCACATCCCCTCAAAATATTGGTCAAAGCGCCAACATTACCAAGCGGGTAGGTAAACCCAGCAGTTTTATTCACGGAATCCCAAGGCGTAACCCCCTTTGGAACGATTACTGGACACCCGGCCTGCAAAGCCTCAGCAATGACATGTCCATAGTTTTCCGACACAGTCGGGAGCACAAAGTAATCGTATTTCCCATACAGGGAGGTCACTTCATCATATGAGGCAACGCCGCAATAGCGATATTTCACGTTTTGAGAAGCTTCCGCCATGCCCTTCTTGCATCTGTCCCAATATGCGGAATCTTCAATTGGGCCATAAATATCCACCTCTGTGGAATATTCAAGCACATTTGCTGCTGCAATTAGCTCAGCGAGGTTTTTCTTGGGTTGAATTCTCGAAACAAATACCAATCGAAGCTCTCCTTCGATTTTTTCCGACTTAACCCTTTTATTCATCTGGCGTGGAATATTTGGCACCAAGGAAATCTTGCCGCTATCAACCTTGAGCCATTTTTGAATCGCGTCGAACTCTTCATAGCTTGTAGCTTGATAGACTGTCGGAAGGCGAAATAGGCCTCTCAGCAACATAATGAATAAATAGAGCCTTTTTTTCCCACACTTCAAATGAATTGCATTTGCGCATAGCTCTCCTCTTGGAGCAACTATTATGCGAGCACCACACTTATGGGCAGCGACAATTGCAGGATAATTTAACCTATGGTTGAAAACCCCCGATAGATATATGACGGGATCACTAAAGCCTGAGATGATATCTGCAAAGCGTCTGACAGTGTAATCAGAATCGTTTAGATACAATACTTTTGCCAGCCCAACCTCGTTCCATCCTTCATCTATTCCAGAATAGACGTCTCGTGAATGCAAATCATGGTTAGACGTAACAATGTAAATGTCGTATTGTCTCCCAAACGTCTCTACAAGATTTGAAATGCTAGTAACTGGCCCGCCATAACCAACTCCAGGAAAGTAGCCGGCTGAGAAAATAATTATTGTTTGCTTAGCCATGAAAAGCAATCACCCGCCCCTTCCTCCATACCATCGAGTCCACCACACCGGTGTAGGACTGAATGATCTTCACTACCTTGGTTGACACCTTCTCCGTATCGTAATCCGGGACGGGAGCCTCAGGATGGGAGCCCTCCTCCTCGAGCGCAACTGCGGTACGCACGGCGTTAAACAACCCACGCTCATCGATGCCGGCAAGAACGAAGCAGCCCCGATCCATCGCCTCGGGACGTTCGGTTGACGTTCGAATACAGACCGCTGGGAACGGACGGCCAATCGAGGCAAAGTAGCTCGACTCCTCAGGCAATGTGCCTGAATCCGAGATGACAGCGAAGGCATTCATCTGCAGGCAGTTGTAATCATGGAAACCCATGGGCTCGTGTGTGCGCACCAACGGATGCAACTTGAAGCCTGTTTGCTCCAGGCGCTTACGCGAGCGCGGGTGGCAACTGTATAGGACGGGTTTCCTGTATTCCTCGGCAAGGGAGTTGATGGCACCGAAGAGTGAGCGGAAGCTCGCATCGTCATCCACGTTCTCCTCGCGATGAGCAGAGAGCAGGAAGTATCCGCGCGACTCGAGGCCGAGTTCATCAAGGATCTGCGAGGCATCGATTTGCCCGAGATTTGCGCTCAACACCTCAGCCATGGGAGACCCCGTCACGAATGTGCGCTCAGGAACGCATCCTGTGTCCTTGAGCCAGCGGCGGGCGTGCTCGGAGTAGGCGAGGTTCACGTCCGAGATGACGTCCACGATCCGGCGGTTCGTCTCCTCAGGGAGGCGCTCGTCGCGGCAGCGGTTGCCCGCCTCCATGTGGAAGATCGGGATGTGGAGGCGCTTCGCGGGGATGGCGGAGAGGCAGGAGTTGGTGTCGCCCAGCACGAGCAGCGCATCCGGCTTCACCCAGGCCATCAGCTTGTACGAGCGGTCGATGATGTTGCCGATGCTCGACCCGAGGTCGTCGCCGGCGCAGTCCAGGTAGACGTCGGGGTCGTCGAGCCCCAGGTCGCGGAAGAAGATGCCGTTCAGCGTGTAGTCGTAGTTCTGGCCCGTGTGCGCCAGCAGGCAGTCGAAGTGCCTGCGGCACTTCTTGATTACCTCGGAGAGGCGGATGATCTCGGGCCTCGTGCCGACGACGATGAGGAGCCTCAAGCGGCCATCGCCGGCGAAGCAAACATCCTGGATACTATCCACCATCTTGCTAGACCTCCTCATAGAAGGTATCGGGGTTTGCGGGGTCGAACGGCTCGTTGGCCCACATGAGCGTGACGAGGTCGTCCGTCCGGGAGAGGTTCGTGATGCTGTGCGTCATGCCCGGCGCCATCTCGACCACGACGGGCTCCGCGCCGGACACGCGGTACTCGTCCACGGGGTAGGGCCCGCCGTCCGCGTCGAGGCCCACCCGGCGGAGGCGGATGAGGGCCTCCCCGGAGACCACCAGGAAGCGCTCCCACTTGGAGTGGTGCCAGTGGTTGCCCTTCGTCACGCCCGGCTTGGAAACGTTCACGGACACCTGGCCCCTGTCGGGCGTGCGCAAGAACTCGGTGAAGGAACCGCGCTCGTCCACGTTGGCCCGCAGCGGATACGCGAGAGACCCGACCCCGTAGTAGCTCTCGAACGTCGACCACAGCTTTTTGGAAAACGTCCCCGCAGAGAGATCGGGAACAGACAGGCCCACGCGGCTACGCTTGAACGACTCGAGCATCTCGATGATCTGGCCCAGCGTCGCATGGTCCGTCGTCGGGCAGTAGCAGTACTTCCCCTCGGGGTCGGGCGCGGGCTCGAGGCCGTCGTAGCCGCAGCGGTGCTCCTCCCCCAGGAGCGCGCCGAGCATTTCCTCGACCAGGTCGTCGACGTAGAGCAGCTCGAGCTCGACGGAGGGGTCGCTCACCTCGTAGGGGCGGCCGTTCGCGATGGCGTCGCAGAAGGTCGCGACGGCGGAGTTGTACCTGGGGCGGCACCACTTGCCGTACAGGTTCGGGAAGCGGTAGACGAGCACCGGGGCGCCCGTGCGGTCGGAGTACTCGAAGAACAGCCCCTCCCCCGCCAGCTTGGACTCGCCGTACGCGGACCCGGCGTAGCGGCCCTCGAGGCTCGCCTGGGCGGAGCTCGCGAGCATGACCGGGCTGCGGTTGCCGTGGTGCTCCAGAAGGCCCAGTAGCTCGGAAGCGAACCCGAAGTTCCCCTGCATAAACTCCGCAGGATCTTCAGGGCGATTCACCCCGGCCAAATTAAAGACGAAATCAGCCTCGGAGCAGTAAAGTGAGAGCTCCTCGCGAGTGGTATCCAAATCGCACTCGAAGATGGTCAACGGTTGGAGCTTGGAATACCGTACGCGACGGTCCTTGCCGTCCCGAATCGCCTTAAGCGACTCAACGAGATTTCTTCCAACAAACCCCTTTGCACCTGTCACTAAGACACGCACGTTACTGCACCGCCTCGTGCTCGCGGCCTTCAAGCGCAAGCTGAACATATTCTGCGGTCTTAATCTTCTCGACCGTGCCGGGAATATCGAGGCGCTGGGTGTTGTGGCTGGTGTATGCCTCGTCCGCCTGAGTCTCGACCTCACCGTCCACGACAAACTTGTCGTAGTTGAGGTCACGGGTATCGGCGTGTACGCGGAAATAGTTACCCATATCCTCGGCGCGCAGACGCTCCTCGCGCGTCATAAGCGTCTCGAAGAGCTTCTCGCCGTGGCGCGTACCAATAACACGAGTTCCCGTATGGCCAAACACCTCCTGCACCGCCTCAGCAAGATCACCGATAGTGGAGGCGGGTGCTTTCTGCACGAAAAGGTCACCCGGCTCAGCATGCTCGAAGGCGAACTTCACCAAGTCGACAGCCTCATCAAGATTCATGAGGAAGCGAGTCATAGAAGGATCAGTGACGGTAATGGGTTCTCCCGCGCGAATCTGCTTGATGAAGAGAGGGATGACCGATCCGCGCGAGCACATCACGTTGCCGTAGCGCGTGCAGCAGATGGTGGTGCGACCGGCACCGTTACGCGCGTTGGCGTAGATAATCGACTCCATCATCGCTTTGGATTTGCCCATTGCATTGATTGGATAAGCGGCCTTGTCCGTGGAGAGGCACACCACGCGGTCCACGCCAGCATCGATGGCGGCGTGAAGCACGTTGTCGGTACCGATAACATTCGTGCGGACCGCCTCCATGGGAAAGAACTCGCAGGAGGGAACCTGTTTGAGCGCCGCCGCATGGAAGATGTAGTCCACGCCGTGCATGGCGTCGCGCACGCTCTGCAAATCACGCACGTCACCGATAAAGAACCGGACCTTGCCTGCAAGCTCAGGAGTACGCTCCTGCAGGCGGTGGCGCATGTCGTCCTGTTTCTTCTCGTCACGCGAGAAGATGCGGATCTCGCCGATATCTGTAGCGAGGAAGTGCTTGAGCACGGTCGAGCCGAAGCTTCCCGTGCCGCCGGTGACCATGAGAGTCTTGCCGGAAAAAGCGGTGTCACTCACTGAAGTGCCTCACAATCGTTGTATAGGAAATCTCAGAGCAATAGTTCCTCTCAAGAAATTTGCGCCCTCTAGTGCCCATCAGCAAAAGGTCAGAATCAAACAGGCGCTCGCAAGTTGAGAGCAGCGACTCTCCGCATTCACTCGAACCGTAAACGCCGAATCCTTCCGATTCAGCAATGACGCCCATGTCAGTAGAATTGTCTGCCGCAACTACAACAGGAAGCGCTGCCTGCATATAAGAAAGCACGCGTGATGGAAAGTTTGGAATGGTAAACCGACAATCGAGCAAAATGAGCCCTGCATCAGCTATGCAAAGCATCGAGTTAAATTCGTGGACTGGTAATGATGAGAGCAGGGTAGCATGCCTTGGAGAATATGATTCGAAGTATCCCTCAAGCTTCTCTCGTTCAGTCCCGTCTCCGCAAACCAGGAAATGGCAAACATACTTCTCCTCATTTAGCTTCAATGCGTCGATGAGAACATCTATCGCCTGGGGCTTTCCCAGATTTCCTCCGTATACAATTAGCTTGGAGTTTGCTGGAACGCCGTACTTCATTCTTAACTGAGCTTTTTCGGTAGCCGAAAGCATAAGGCGATTTGAAGGAATAATACTGTTCGGATTCACTTCCACACGAGCGCAATCAATCCAGGGCTCATGCTCAAGGAGATAGTATCTGTTCGCCTCTGACATGCAGCCGATATAATCCGCAGCCTTATATGTGTCTCTCTCAGTCCGTTTAAAGTACCTATACAGAAGTGACATCGGACCTTTTGCCCGCATCATTCCAAGATCAACCGAATTCTGTGGAAAAATATCTTTTAGCAGCAAGTACGTCTTAGCGTTGTATCGCTTCTTAAGTGATGCAATTAACCCCGCAATCGTAGTCGGGGGCGTGGCATAGATTATTAAATCTGGTTCAAAGTCATCTAGATTAGCATCGATCGCTTTCATGAAATCGCGCTGAAGTCTAAGGAGCGACCAACCTTTTTCAATTGGACCATTTTTTGTAACATTACCAATCGAAACATGCAGCAGGGTTATCCCATGGGAAACCTCGACTGCAGTCGGAAGCCCCGTGCGCCTCTCGCGAGGAGTGATTGCGGCAACATTGTGACCGTGCGTAATAAATGTTTTAAGCAGATCGGCATAGATGTTCTGAGAGTCCAGGTTCTCCAATGCAACAAGGCTGACAAGCATTATGTTCATTCTGAACACACCAACTTTGCTGGTACCCCCACGTACGTTCCAGAAACACCAATGCTTCTTATAACCACTGCACCAGCGCCAATGACAACATCAGAGCAGATTGAAAGGTTGTTATTGACCACGGCCCCTATGCCTATCCAAGTTCTTTTGTCTACTGCAACAGAGCCAGCAAGATGCGCTCCCACGGAAATATGCGAGAAATCGCCAATCACGCAATCGTGGTCAACACTCGCGGATGTGTTCACTATGCACCCACGGCCAATCCTTACCGAAGGATTGATCACCGCCCCCGCCATAACGGCTGTGCCCTCACCAATAACAACATCCTGCGCTACGACTGCAGACGGGTGAATCACAGTAACCAACCGAGCTCCGGACGAAGCAATCTCATCCTGGATGCGACGGCGACTATCAGAATTCCCTATTGCTACAAAAAAATCATCCTGCAAATACGCGAAAAATGTTGAGACAACTCCGAGAACCGGATATCCTGAAACCACCTCGAGACCAGGGGCATCATCCAGAAAAGCAATATCGGTATAGCCACTAAGCCTGGCGATGTCCGCAACAACTTTACCGTGTCCACTTGCGCCAATGATGATCAGCCTATTCATGCACAATCACCTCAACAGGCGCCGTCTCAGAGCTTCCCCTGAACTCCTCCATCGTTTCGGAGGTTGCTGAGGTAATTCCCTCACGCTTAAAGACGGTACGAGCCGTGTCAAAAATGATGCCCCAATCGCCAAAAAAGCTGAGGCCATCAACATAACGGACGTCCCATTCAAACTTATCTTCCCAACTCACGGCGTTACGACCATGAACCTGAGCCAGGCCAGTGAGTCCTGGACGAACCTCATGCCTGCGCGCCTGCCGTTCGTTGTAAAGAGGAAGGTATTTCACCAGAAGCGGACGTGGGCCAACCACCGCCATATCGCCCTTCAAAATATTGAAAAGCTCGGGTAATTCGTCCAGACTCGTTGAGCGCAACTTCTTACCAAACGACGTCATACGCTGTTTATCTGGAAGCAAGTTGCCCTCAGCGTCGCGCGCATCAGTCATCGTTCGAAACTTATAGAGCTTAAAAACTTTTCCATCCTTGCCAGGACGATCCTGGCCAAACAGAACCGGACTCCCTAGCTTCACTCGAACCAGCAACGCTGTCACAACGAGCACAGGAGAGAGACAGATTGTCGCCACCAACGCACAGCAAAAATCCTGCGGCCGTTTTACAAAGCGTTCGTATATTCCCTTACGGTGAGACATAGCTACTCGAAGCACCGCCTCACGGCTTCGATGATGCAGTCCTGCTGCCAAGGCTCCATCTTGTTGTCGCTTGGCAGGCAAAGTCCGCGATGGAATACGTCTGCCCCCGCATCAAGCGGAAGGCCGTCACCAGCAATTGCGCCGCCTGCAATATATGCATTGGTCTTAGCGCGACCATTGCCCTCGCGAGTGACAAAGGAATTCATTCGATATATTGGCTGAAGGTGCATGGGCTTCCAAATTGGGCGTCCTTCTGCATTGATCGCGCTAATCGCTTCAAGAATCTCTGTCGGACAGCTCTCCCCAGATTCAGAAACGTAGAGCGCCTCGTGCTCTCCACGGACCTGCTTTGCCATTGCCTCACGATCAACAATGAGGCAGCTCAGCCAGTAATTCGGCTCGCAAATGCCCGCGTCGAACGGATTCATACTGACCGGCAAATCGCTAAAGCCATTGCTGTACCGGGCCCATATTTCCCTCTTCTGAGCAATATGCTCCTCAAGGTGCGGGAACTGGCCGCGCACCACGCCAGCAATTACGTTGCTCATGCGGTAGTTGTAACCAAGCTCTTCGTGTTGATACCAGGGTGCAGCCTCACGGGACTGCGTCGACCACTTGCGCGCCTTATCGGCCGCCTCTCCATCATCGGTCAGCAAAACGCCACCGGATGAACCCGTAATGATCTTATTTCCGTTGAACGAAACAACACTATAGTCACCAAAAGTGCCAGTTTGATCTCCAAGGTATGTCGCTCCAAGTGACTCAGCAGCGTCCTCAATAAGAATTGCGCCATGTTTGTCGCAAATCCTACGGATTTCCTTACACTTTGCCGGGGTTCCATAAAGGTGTGCAAGCATGACCACCTTGGCAGAAGGATGAAGCTCGAAAGCCTTTTCCAGTGCGACCGGATCCATGTTCCACGTATCGAATTCCGAGTCTACGAAAACGGGAATACCGCCCTCGTACATCACTGGATTCACGGTTGCGGCAAATGTCATATCCGAGCAGAGGACCTCGTCGCCGGGCTTCACTCCGGCAAGCTTCACCGCCATATGAAGTGCAGCGGTACCGCTCGACAGCGCAACGGCATGTTTGCGCCCAACATACTCACGAGCAAGACGTTCGACCTCGTTGATGTTCTCGCCTACCGTAGACATCCAATTGCTCTCGTATGCCTGCTTAACATATTCGAGCTCTTCACCATGCATGGTCGGGCTTGACAGCCAGACTTTCGATTCAAACGGAACCGCTTGGCTCATCTCTTCTCCCTTGTTGACTTAACCGATGTCAGCCGTATACGTCGGCACCGCAGCAGCAAGTGCGCGCTTGATGTCATCGTTGCTGGAGCCAAGGCTCTCGCGCAGCATATCCAGGTTGCCGCGCACCTCGTCCACACCGGGAGCACGGCCCACGGTCACGTTGATGCGGCCATCGGCGGTGGGCTCCACCCGCTCACCATCCATGCGCAGCTCTTCGTACATCTTTTCGCCAGGACGCAGACCCGTTTCCACGATCTCGATGTCGCGCCCGGGCTCAAGGCCAGATAGGCGAATGAGGTTAATGGCAAGGTCGTAGATCTTTACCGGTTCGCCCATATCGAGCACGAAAATCTCGCCACCCTTGGCAAGGGCCCCCGCGGTGATCACCAAACGGGACGCCTCGGGGATTGTCATGAAGTAGCGCGTAATGTCGTGATGCGTGAGCGTCACGGGGCCGCCCGCAGCGATCTGTCGCTTGAACAGCGGAATCACACTGCCATGGCTACCGAGCACGTTGCCAAAGCGCACCGCCGCATACACGCAGTTCGACCGCTTAGCGTAGTTCTGCACGATCATCTCGCACATACGCTTGGTGGCACCCATCACGTTGGTGGGATTCACGGCCTTGTCCGTGCTAATGAGCACGAAGCGCTCGCAGTTGCGCTGGTCGGCCAGGCGTACCACGTTCAAGGTGCCGAAAACGTTGTTCTCCACTGCCTCACGCGGGTCGGCCTCCATGAGGGGCACGTGCTTGTGCGCCGCGGCGTGGAACACCACCTGAGGCTGATAGAGATCAAACACCCGCTCGAGCGCAGGCAAATGCGTGATGGAGCCGATCTCGCACAACAGCTCCGTGCCCTGAGCCTTGGCCTTTGCAGCCAGCTCATGGTAAAGCTCGTACACCGTGTTCTCATAGATATCAAAGAGCACCACACGTGCCGGATGCGCTGGGAGGAGCTGCCTCACCAGCTCAGAACCGATGGAGCCACCGCCGCCTGTCACCAGGACAGTTCGGCCCTCCACATAGCCGGAAGCAAGCGACACATCGAGCTCGACCTCTTCGCGCGAAAGCAGGTCCGCGATGTCTACATCGTGCAGCGGCACGCGTCCGGTCTTAGAAATATCCTGCAGGGGCGGGAGCGTATATACCTTCAGCCCCGTCTGGATGCACCGCTCGAAGATATGCTGGCGCTGTTCGCGCGTAGCAGAGGGAATCGCCAGCACGATCTGCTGGGCAGCGCATGCCTCAGCCACGCGGGGAATGTCCTCGCACGTTCCGGCGATCTTCACACCATGCAGACGCATGCCCTGCTTGGCACGGGCGTCATCCACCACGGCAACCGGGTACCCCGGCATATCCGGGTCTCCAGATTGCATGCGCTTCACCGCAAGGGATCCAGCCTCGCCAGCGCCGATTACCAGGGTTCGCGGCTGCAGCGCGCCTCGCCCGTTGGAGAAACGCCAAGCCTGGGAGCCCGAGAGCGCGCGGATGGAAAGGCGCACGCCCGCCGACAGGATGAGCAGGATTGCCCACGCAAGAACATACGTCCTAAGCGAGAGCTGCGCCTGGAGCAGCACGGCGAACACAACGTCCGCAACCACCGCTGCCGCAATCGAAGCCAACGCGATGCGCAGGCATTCAAAAATGCTCGCATACCGCCAGAGGCATGAGTACATGCCGCACGCGGCATAGACGCAAACGGTAATGAGCGCGAGAACGCCAATAGCGGCAAAAGAGCCGATGTGGCTTACCGTCAGCGTCCATTCAGTCGTTCCCCACGCAGCAACCACGTAGGATACGAAGGTCGCTATAAAATCGAAGCTCGCGAGCCCAACTGCCTGGGCAAAAGAGACCTTGCTGCGAATCCCCTTTTGTCGCAGCTTCGACATCGTGCTATTACAGCTGTTTCCTAACAATCTCAGCCCCCACCTTGATGAGCTTGGTGCGCCCCATAAGGTGCACCTCTACGTAGGCAAGGCGTTTATGGCGGTCAAGCTTCTTGATCTGCGCCTCGAAGCCAACAAGCGGGCCCTCGGTGATCACCACCTGGTCGCCCTCGATGAAGCCATACGATGGCTCCACCACATGGCCCTCCCCCGCGCCCGTAAGCGCTTGGAGCCACCGCTCCTCGCCTGCACTCAAAGGGATGATCTTGCCGTCCTGCGCAAGCACCCGCGCGAATGCGGGAGCGCCCCTCACCTGCTGCGCCAACTCGTCGATATCGAGCATCGATGTCCTGAGATACACGTAACCCGGCGTAAGCAGCTCCTCAGTGAACTGCCACGCACCTTTGATCTTTTTGCGGTACCTATACCGCGGCACGAAAAGCTCTGCCCGTGGCGCACCGCCGAGCACGCGCTCGAGCAGCTGCACGGTCTGGCGCTCCCGTCCGGTGGCAACCTGCATGACATACGTTCGCATAGCGCCACCCCCTCCACACTTATAGCGGGCAAGGCTTCGCCACACCAGGTTTACCTGGCTTCGAACAGCTATTCATCCCCTTGAGGGCACAACAAGGCGCACCGGGCGTCCATTGCCTGCCTACAAGATATGTCAACCAGATGGGGGCAAAGAACCGCCCCCCTGGCTAGAACGTGCCGTACGCTGCAGCACGTTCCCCACAGGTCTCTGTTCTGCACAGTTCCCTGTTGCGGAAAGGTCGTCGCCCCGACAGTTTTTCTCGGCATAATGCCGCGCCGTTGCCCGGCCTGCCCGCAAGAGGAAACTCGCGTACGCTATAGACTACACTTTAAAGTGTGCCCCCCTCACGGAATACTCGCGACGGGCGCGCTCAAGATATCTATAATGCTCCTCCCGGTGCGCGTCGCTTGCAATGAAACTGTAAAGGTTTTCCTCAAACAGGCGTTTCGCTGGCTTTTTCTCCTTGCCCAACCTTCCACCGGCGATGAAATCCGCCGAAGCCTGAAGCTTGCACCCCATCTTCACCAGACGGCGAGCAACATCGATATCCTGCTGCACCGCACGATAGCGCTCCGGGTGCGCGATGATCACGGTATAGCCACGGCCCTGGAGCTCAAAGATCGTTCGCTCGTATTCATTGAACATGAGCTTGTCGGCACGGGTGGAAAGCTCGAGCAAGAACTCGTGACCGCCGTCGAAAGCAAGGTGATCCACCCATTCCATGCCCAGATCCATGAGCTTCGCATGGTTAACCTCGAAGCCCATGGTGAGCGGGAAGCCTCCTGCATGCCGCTTGAGCAGCTCGAAGGCATCCCACATGGCGTTATAGTCAAAGTACGGGTCGCGGCAGTGCGGGGTGCACACGATGCTCGTCACGCCGGCGGCACGAGCCGCCTCGAGCATGCGAAGGCTCTCGTTCAGGTCTCGGGCACCGTCATCCACGCCCGGCAGAATATGGCAATGCATGTCGCGCATCTTGTGCACCTCCTAACATGAATCGTAGACACCCGGTGTCTGTGAGCCAAATGCCTACAAGAAGCTACTTACTTACGTGAGAAGCGATTGCTCGTAGCTTGCCCCGCGCGATGAACGTCCACGGGCTTTACCGCCTGTGCAGACGCAGACGCTGCCGCAGCAGCGGTAAACGCCGCCGTCTCGGAAGGCGAGACCTTCTTCTGGGCGGGGCGCTGCTGGCGTGCAGGGGTGGCGGGAACGACCGGTTCGTCGCGCACCTCAACGACCGAGCCGCGCTGCTGGGGCAGCTGGGGCCCGTCCGAAACATGCCCCTCGCTCTTGCGAACGCGCTTGCCCTCCTTGTTGTAGTACGCGTAGTAGTACTCGCTGCTCTCGGCCTCGCACATGTTCATGATGACGCCGATCACATTCGCATCGGCCTTTTTAAGCTGGTCGTAGGCGTTTTGCAGCTCGGCACGCTTCACGAAGCGCTCACGCACCACGAGCGCGGTGGCATCGGCGAGCGCAGCGATAATGGCCGCATCTACAAACGTGCCCACCGGCGGCGTATCGATCACCACGTAATCGAAGTCGGACTCCATCTGCGCAACGAGCTTGCGGAAACGCTGGGAGGAGAGAATATCCGCCGGGTTGGGAATATGGGGCTCGCTATCGAGGAAGAACAGGTTGCGATGCGATGTGGCCACGAGGGCCTCATCGAGCTCCACCTGCCCAGAAAGCACGGCATAGATGCCATGGCGTGCACGCGCGCCCACCATATCGGCAAGCGAGCGGCGGCGCATGTCGCACTCAACAATGAGGGTGCGCTTGCCGCTCGAGGCGATTGCCTGGGCAAGGTTGTAGGCCACGGTCGACTTCCCCTCGTTGGGCACGGACGACGTGAGCACGATGGACTTCACCGGGCGGTCGACGCTGGCGAAGCGAATGTTGGCAAGCAGCGTTTTCGCGGCGTTCTGAACCACAAGGGCATCGGAAGAGGCCTTCTTCTTGCGCGGCATGGCTTATCGCCCTCCCTTCATCTCGGGGATGCGCCCGATCACGGGCAGCTCCAGGAGCTCCTCGACATCCTCGGCACTGCGCACGCGCGTGTCGATGACGTCCATGAGCACCACGATGGCCACCGCGGCGAAGAGCCCCGCCATGGCGGCAACGGCAACATAGAGCATGCGGTTAGGGCCACTCGGCGCCTCCGGCGTGGGGGCCTCGTCGATCACGTTGACGCTCTCGACGTTCATGACCTCCTGCGCCACGTTCGACACGCAGTCTGCGAGCGCGTTGGCGACGTTGGCAGAGCCCTGTGCGTCGGAGCTCGTCACCTGAAGGGTGATCACGCGCGTAGTGCTCTCGCTCGTTACCGTGATGTTGTATCCACGAAGGTTCGGGAGCCCCAGCTGGTCGGCCGCGTCCGACATCACGCGGTCGCTCTGCAGGAGCGTGGCGACGTCGTTCGTGAGCATCTGGCTCGCCGAAAGGTCACTGGAAAGCGCGGAGCTCGAGTTGCTCCCCTCGCTCGAGGCGAGCACGTACATGTCGGTTGTGGCGGTGTACGTGTCGCTCATCATAAGCACGCTGGCAAGGCCCATGGCCACCATGCAGACGATCGGAAGCATAATCACCAGCTTGAGGTGCTTCCGCAAGAGGGTTAAGAGTTCGAGGAGTGTCATCTGTGCCCTTCCGTGTCCTTCCTATACCTATTCGACGGCAGCAACGTCGTCGGTCGTCATCGCATTCGCGGCAAGATCCTCGTAGTCGCGCGGCGCGGGAGAATTGCTCGCAGCACCCAAATCGGCGTTATCCGCCTGCTCCGAGGGAATCTCGGCCGTTGCGTCGTTAGGATCGAGCCCGGCATCCACGAGCTGCATCATGCGCTTCCACTCGTTGAACATCGTGGCCACATAGCTCACGCCGTCCTGGTTGAGCGTGTAGCTCGGGCAGATGGCGGAATACACCGTGAGCTCTTTGCCGAGGAACTCCTGGGCGTACCCCACGATATCGGTTACCGAGAGGTCGGTGGTAATGCAGTTAGCGAGCTGGCCGATGAGGCCGGGAAGCTCGACGGGCGAGCTCGCGAGCACCTGGCGGATGACCGCCTCGACAATCTGGCGCTGGGCCTGGGCGCGGCCGAAATCGCCGCCGCTCACGTGATAGCGCTCGCGGGCATAGGCAAGCGCCTGCTGGCCATTCAAAAGCTGGTTCCCCGCCTCGAATCTCATGCCGCCTCCCGCGGAGAAGCTCTCGGGAACATCCACCCACACGCCGCCGAGCATGTCGACGATCTCTTCGAGCTCCTCGAAATGCACGCTCACAAAGTGCGAGATGGGCACGCCGGCGAACTCAGAGACGGCGCGCACCGCCATGGCCGATCCACCATGCGCATACGCGGCGTTGATCTTCTGGGTGCTCCCGTTGATGGTGACCATGGTATCGCGCGGAATGGAGACAAGGCTCACGCTGCCCACCGAGGGGTCCACGCGCGCAAGCATGATGACGTCGCTTCGGCTTCCCGAATCGCTTTCGCGGGCATCACTGCCCAAGATGAGGACGTAGAACGGGTCGGAAGCCGAGTTTACCGAAGTGAGCTCCTCTTCAAGCTCTTGCCGTTCGGCATCGTCCTTGATGCTCATGGACGAGCCTAGCATGCCGAACCACACGGCGAAGATTGCCACGAAGACGACAACGAGCGCAAGCAGGCTCCCGCAGCCGATGCCGACGTACTTCAGCGCCTTGTGCTTCTTTTTCTTTACACGGCGAAGCTCCTCGCCGCCTGCCGGCTCACCACCCGCCGGCTTCACGGGCTCCGCAGCGGAGCCCCCGGCGGCAGCGGGCTTTATGGGCTGAGCGGAGGGCGCCCCTGCAGCAGCGGGCTCAACGGGCTTGGTGGCACCGCGCGGCGAGTCTACCGGTCTGGCAGCCGCATTTCTGCCGGCAGACCGCGCCTGGCTTTCGCCTTGCTCGCCCGACGACGTCTTGAAATGCGCACCCCGGGTGGAAGCGCCCTCGTTGCGGAACGTCGGTTTATCGGCATGTGGCCGCGTACCCTTGCCCTCGATATCCGCCACGATCAATCCGCCTTCCGAACATACCTTTCAATTTTGCGCGAGGTAAAAATTTACGCCCCGGCACAATCAATTCGTAAGTGTAACGGTTTTTTGGGAAAAGTTGTGGGTCCCCCGGTTGTTATCCAACATTCCTTACATTCGCCACGCGCCCTACACCCAGCGCGCACCCTACCTTCATCACGCCCCACCTTCACCACACATGGTTTGCCTTCCCTGGTTATATGGTTAACAATGGGTCAGGGCGAACAGCCCACGGCCTGCTCAGCTGAACGGCAAAGGAGAGTCATGGTCACATCCGAGCGCTTCGATCGGCACGCCAAGTACCTGAGGCTTCTATCCGAGCACTTTCCCACGCAGCAAGCGGTCTTCACCGAGATCATCAATCTCCAGGCCATCCTTAACCTGCCCAAGGGCACCGAGCACTTCATGAGCGACCTCCATGGCGAATACGAGGCGTTCATGCACATCCTCAACAACTGCTCGGGCGTGGTGCGCGAGCACGTGGACGAGATTTTCGGCAACGACCTCTCCGACCAGGAAAAGGCCGACCTCTGCACACTCATTTACTATCCTCACGAGAAAATCGCCCTGGCGCACGATGCCCACCGCGATTCGCCCACGTGGTACAAGACCATGCTCAACGAGCTCATCGCCGTGGCGCGCCGTCTTTCGAGCCGCTACACGCGCTCCAAGGTGCGCAAGGCCATCCCGCATGAATACGCCTATATCATCGACGAGCTCCTGCACACGCATCCCGACGAGAACAACTACCGCGTGCGGTACCACGAGCGCATCATCGACTCAATCCTCGAGACCGGTTCTACGGAAGACTTCATCTCGTCGCTCGCCGAGCTCATCAAGCGCCTCGCAGTGGACCACATACATCTGGTGGGCGATATCTTCGACCGCGGCGGAGGAGCAGCGAAGATCATGGACCGGCTGCTGCTCTGCACGCACCAACGGCTCGACATCCAGTGGGGCAATCACGATATCCTCTGGATGGGAGCGGCCGCGGGCGAGGAGGCGTGCGTCATCTCGGTGCTGCGCAACAACCTGCGCTACGGCAATTTCGAGATCCTCGAGAACGATTACGGCATCTCCCTGCGCGAGCTCGTCTCGTTCGCCGATCGAACCTATCGCGCGGGCGAGCGCATCACGCCGCTCATGAAGGCGGTGAACGTGCTGCTCTTCAAGCTGGAGGGCCAAATCATCCAGCGTCACCCGGAATTCGATATGGAGGGCCGCCTCCTTCTGGAGAACATCGACCTTAAGGCGGGAACCGTCCGCCTCGAGGATGGCACGTGGCCGCTTGCAACGCGCGACTTCCCTACCCTCGACCCCGAGCACCCGTACGAACTCACCGCGTCCGAGCAGCGCATCGTCGATAAGCTTGTTTCGGAGTTCACCAGCTCCGATCACCTCCGCCGCCATGTTGAGTTCCTCTTCCGCCATGGGTCGATGTATCTCGTGCGGAACGGCAACCTGCTCTTTCACGGATGCGTTCCCATGAACGAGGACGGCACCTTCGCCAGCATGAATTGCGAAGGCACCTGGAGAAGCGGCCGCGATTACCTCGACTTCTGCGATCGCATCGCACGCCGCGCCTGGCGCGACCACGACCGCGCCGCGCTCGACTGGCTCTGGTACCTGTGGATCGGGTATCGCTCCCCCGCATCGGGCCGCTATGTGAAGACCTTCGAGCGCTCCTACCTTGAGGACCAGGCGACGTGGGCGGAGCCCATGGACCCCTACTTCACCCTCACGCACGAGGCAACGGCGTGCGATGCCGTTCTGCGCGAATTTGGCGTGGAGCCCGAGCACGGGCACATCATCAACGGACACACGCCGGTGAAGACGAAAAGCGGCGAAAAGCCCATACGCGCCGGAGGTAAGCTGCTTGTGATCGACGGGGGCTTTTGCAGCGCCTACCATCCGCGCACGGGAATCGCCGGCTATACGCTCATATCGAGCTCGCGCGGCATGCGGCTCAAGGCGCACGAGGCCTTTACCACCGTTGCCGCAGCGATCGAGCGCAACGCCGACATCCAGAGCGAGACCGACCACTTCGCCCGCGCGGAGCGGCCCATCATGGTAAGCGACACGGATACCGGCGCAGAGATTCGCGACCAGATCCAAGACCTCCGCCTGCTCCTCGACGCCTATCGCACCGGCGCCCTCGAAGAGCGCTAGCCCGAGCGCGGCCGCCGGGTTGACGCGCCGAGGCCAGGACGCAGGTTGCTCGCGCCGCATCGTAGCCGCCGGCTATAGCGCCGCAGCTGAGCCTCCGAACAAACGCGCCGCAGCATTGCCGCTGGGCAGGCGTACCGCATCGTAGCCGCCGGGAAAGCGCACCACATCGAGGCCTCCTGCCAAACGTGCTAGAATCCTCCACGGCTGCGTAGCCAGTACTCGCTCAACGAAACCGTTGCTCGCTCAAACGTGAAGAAGGGCGCCATGCGCAAGCTCATCGAACAGATCATGAAATTCGGCGTCGTGGGCGTCATCGCATTCATCATCGATTTCGGCGTGATGGTGTTCCTCACCGAGGTGTTCGGCATCGATCCCGTTATCTCGGCAACGGTATCGTTCATCATCTCCGTGATCTTCAACTACGCCGCGAGCATGCGTTACGTGTTCAGCCACCGTGAGGGCATGAGCCGCACCCGCGAGTTCGTGATCTTCGTTGTGCTCTCTGCCATCGGCCTGGGCATCAACGACCTGCTCATCTGGGCAGGAACCGACCTCGCCTCCTTTGATTACCGCCTCGTGAAGATCTTCGCAACCGCCGTGGTTATGGTTTGGAACTTCGTGACCCGCAAGATCTTTCTCGAGGGAGAAGAGTCGTGATCGCATTGCACGCGGCAGGTCAATTGCGCAGATTTCGCGTCGCTTCCGTGCGTTCTTAATAAAATCGTTCGCCTGAGCTTACAAATTGTTGATAAATCACTATAGTATGCAGTCGAAAACGACGCGCCGTTCCATGCGGTGTGCCTCTGCGATTTGGAGTGATTACGTGCGCGACGCGCTCAACAAGACTTCGACACAGCAATTCTTGAAGTTCGCTGCGGTGGGGATTTTCTCCTTCGTGGTCGACTGGCTGCTGCTCGTCATCTTGACCGAGGGCTTTGGTATCGACTACCTCGTCAGCACCACGGTTTCCTTCCTTGTATCTGTTTCGCTTAACTATGCCCTGAGCATGAAGTACGTCTTCGAGCACCGCGACGACATGAGCCGTAAACGCGAGTTCACGATCTTCGCCATCCTGTCTTGCATCGGGCTCGGCCTCACCGACGTGCTCATGTTCGCCGGCGTCACCATCTTGAACATCGCCTACCAGGCCATGAAGGTCATCGCCACCTTCTGCGTTACCTGGTACAACTTCTTCACGCGCAAGAAGTTCCTCTCTGCCACTAATTAAATAACGGCACCTTTTGTGCAACGGCGCCTTTTGGTCATTGCGCTTTCAGGCAACGGCACCTTTTGGCGCAACTCACCAGTTTGGTGTCGCTGGCGCTCCTTGGCTAGGAAGACGCTGATTATTGGGAGCCGGGGATATCCGCCCCATCGCGATTTCAACTTTTGGGCACTTCCTGGCGCGTCGGACGGATACAGGCGAGCGAGCGGGAAGAAAAGCGCAGCTCAGACGGCCGTTGCTCTCCCGGGCGCGGCGTGGCTACTCGGGCCCACCGCCTTAAAGTGCCCAAAAGTTGAAATCACGATCGCCCCGGTGATGCAATCAACGTCTCCCTAGGACTGGGCGTCCGCACGTCGCCGTCACTCACTTCTTTGGGAACGCCAGGCGCCTTCTACTAGGTGTTGTCGCCCCTTCTTAGGCACATGCACAACCGGCAGCTACACGTCGTCACCCCCTATTTTGGACACGCCCGACAGCCAAGCGTCGCCGTTACCCCCTGGGCGAGCAAGGCATCTACTGTCGCTGTTTCGTTCCAAATCGTCTCGAACAGCCTTCGAAACCTTAACCTTAAAGGTGAGGTTGAAACTCCATCGTTTCTTAACGAATCACCAAACGTGCAGGTGAAGGCTTATGTTAAACCTTCAACTTGAACCTTAAGGATTGAGAGAGGGGTTATTAATAAGAAATCGCATACTATAATCGGCTCTGCGTTTCAGGCAAGCAGAATGTCGAGGACATATATGCGTGATACACATCGTTCGATCGTCCGCGTGATCGCCAACCGGCCCGCCCGCGCTATCACCTGCGCTGTGCTCGCCGTCGCTCTCACCGCGGCGCCCGTGCTCTCCCCCACCATTGCTTTCGCGGTTTCCGAGGAGACGCAGGCGGAACTCGATTCGGCGAACCAGAAGGTCGACGACTCCATGTCGGCTTACAGCGACGCGATTGCCAAGCTCGAGACCCTGCAGGCTCAGATCGACGAGAACACTGCCGCCATTGAGCAACTTGAGCAGGAGATTCCCGAGAAGCAGCAGGCAGCAAGCGACGCCATGCGCGAGATGTACAAGTACCAGCAGGGATCCAACCCGCTGGTGGGCGTCATGGTCGGCTCGAGCAGCCTGAGCGATTTCATCACCTCAAGCACCTACATGAGCCAGATCCAGGACTCCAATAGCCAGACTATCGAAGAGCTCAACAACATGCAGGCCGAACTCGAGCAGAAGCGTACTGAGCTTGAAGAGCAGAAGAAGCAGCTCGAGGAAGAGAAGCAGAAGGCCGCCGACGCGCTTGCGGCCGCGCAGCAGGAGCGCCAGCAGGCGCAGGCGCAAGCTGAAGCCGAGACCGCAGCCGAGCTCGCGGCTGCCGCCGCGGACACGAATCCCGGCGAGGGAACCGGTGTGAGCGGAGAGAACCCGTACAGCAACGCCACCGAGAGCGGTCAGGAAGCCAACGTCGTGGTCACCCCCGGTGTTGACTGGACCATGTCGAGGGAAGAGTTCATCGCTGAGTGGACCGGGCGCATCGATGCCTATCTGGCCGGGTCACCGCTTGCCGGCTATGGCGCCACGTTTGCTGCCGCCGCTTGGGACTACGGCGTAGACCCGCGCTGGTCGCCTGCCATCTCCTGCATCGAGAGCAGCAAGGGCACCTACTGCGCCAACTCCCACAACGCGTGGGGCTGGACCGCTTCTGGCGGCGGTTTCCGCTCCTTCGGTAGCTGGGAAGAGGGCATCACCGCACACGTGCGCTACCTTAAGAACATGTACGGCACGACCCTTACCGTTGCCGCAGCAAAGCGTTACTGCCCGCCTACCTGGCAGGACTGGTACAACAAGGTCGGTTCGGAGATGAACCGGATGTAGCCGCATAGCATAACGTAGCCGCATAGCATAACGTAGCCGCATAGCATAACGTAGCCGCATATCGCAGCGATGATTGAGGGCGGGTGCTCCGGGCCGACGGCATTGCCGGGCGGCTTTCGGACACCCGCCTTGTTCTCGGGCGAGATTCGGACACCACAAGGGTTCTCGGGCGAGATCCGGACGCTCGGAGGCCCAAATCTGTCCAGATATTGCCCGACAACGTCCCGGACGTCCAAAAGTCGCCCGAGAACGTCCCCTTGTCCGAATATCGCCCGAAACCCCTGCGGTGCCCGAAAGCCGCCCGGCAGTGCACGCGCCTCTACGACACGTACTCCTCGATCACCGAGCCATCATCGGGGTCCACGACCCCCACGCGCACACCCATGCTCGAGATATCCTGACCGTTCTCGAGCAAGAGTAGATGACCGTTCATCGCCGCCATCCTGGGGTTGTAGTAATCGAGATTCGTACGCACCGTCTCGGTTTCGCCCGAACCAAGCGAAACGCGCACGAGGTCCCATGTCGAGGCATCGTACGTCCCCCGCTCGTACCGCATGAGATACGCCGCGCCATCGTACAGCGTGAGCAAATCGGCGCTCTCATTCGAATCGGTGCGGTACAGCACCTCGCAATCGCCCGTCTCGATATCGATCGATAGCAGACGACGCATTTCCCCGCCGTTCACATAATCCATGCAGTACAGCTTGTTGCCATTTATGGCGAGCGAAGAGATGGTCGCACCGTCCTCCTCATATAACTGCTTTGCGCTGCTCCCGTCGATGCTTCGCACGTAGACCGAAGAATGCGAATCGCTGGCAGATGAGCCATAGCTATACTCGGTGTAGAAGATATGATCCGGGGTGATGAGCGGCGTCCCGCCCGACCAGTCATCGAGGCTGCAGACGGTCTGCACGTCTTCACCAGCAGCATCGGTCGACATGATGTTGATCGTCGATGCATCGTATTCGAAGCTGGTGGAAACGACACCGAAGTACGCGCGACCATCATAGGCGTAGAGCCCGTTGATCCAGCGGTTCGTCTCGCTATCGGGCTGCGCGCGATACACGCTATGGTCGTCCGAGCCGTCCGCTTTGACGCTCCTGACCTCGTAATACGAGCTCGAGGCCTGCATCTCGCTACACATAATGCAGTAGAAGACATCATCTCCCGTGACCGCGATGTTCATCACATAAAACTCTGGCATCTCGTAGCCGTTCTCGTTCGTCGTGGGAACCAAGAGGACTTTCTCGACGTCCGAGCCACCGGGTTTGGCACGGCAGATCGCCATAAGGGTCGAACTGTAGAAATAATCGTAACCGTCCGCGCTCGCCGTCGCGCCGTACGTGAGCGACGTGTTGGTAGCGGTCTCCTGGTAGCTCGGCTCGCCACTGCCGAACAGGCGCGGGATGATGAGCGCCGCGGCCACGGCGATCACCACGATAGCGGCAACGCCCGCGACGATTAATGGGATGTTGCTCTTCCTACGCGCGCGGGCCGCAGTGCCTGGCACCACAGCGCGCGTTTGCGAAGCTGGCTGTGCATACGCAGGCGCAGGTGCCTGGTGAGGTTGGCCTGGATGCAAACGGTCGTCGGCCGACTGAGATTGATCTTGCTGCGGCCACTGCACCGGTTGGGGCTGGCCCACCTGTTGCGGCACCTGAGGGAGCGGCGCTCCACACGACACGCAGAAGCGCGCCTCGTTCATGTTCTCGGCTCCGCACTTCGGACAAAACATAGTTGCACCCCCGATGCATCCGCCCTGAGCCTTGCCAAGACCCGCGCGGGTTGCTCGGCGTGGCCCCCGTCACCGGCCTTGCGCACATTGTACTCTGAGGCGCACTCCCGATGACCATTGAGCAACCGCCAAGCTGTATGAGCGGTGCAAAATGAACGGCACGGAGCCTGCTTGCCGGGCGACTTTTGGACACGGCGAGGGTTCGCGGGCGAGATCCGGACGCTCAGAGACCCAAATCTGTCCAGATCCCGCCCGAGAACGCACCCGGCACTCGAATCTCGCCCGGCTACGCCACCGCGGACTTGGGCTTCGGGCGAATGGCGCCGCGGTCGCAGCGGTTGCCCCAGGAATCGATAAGATCCTGGTCGCGATACACGCACACAATCTCGCAATGGTTGGCACAATGCCCGCACACGACCTCTCGCGTGCGGAACTCGAAATCGTCGATGTTGAACATGAAGGGCTCGCTCCGCAGCACCGGGGCATCACGTCGATCTCCGGGGTGCACCTCGCGCTCTTGAAAAGCGCGCGGGATGCCGATGCGCCTGATATCGGCAAGGTCGGCGCGCTGGCCAAACTCCAGCTTCACGGTTTCCCCCAACGAGATTCGCAAAGTGCTATTGTGCGCCCAACAAATTGCTTGGATTGACGTTTCGTCGGTAATGCCAATTAGGCAAATAGGCTCGCGATCACACCGACTGCAAAAGCAAAAACAAGGTAGATGCAAAAATTCCGAGCATCTCGCCGGCGCGAGCGGGCGGCAAGGCGCGGCGCCACGCAGGCAAGGCTCCTACGGTCGACCATGAGGTACAGAACACCGAGCACGATTGGCAGGCAAAGACCGTAGCTGATGTACGCTGCGTACCAGAAGGGATATATCTGCCCGTTGATGGGTCCACCCACCTGCTGGGTAGCGATGACAACGAAGAAGAGCGCGACGAGCGCGAGCAGGATATTCCACGCATGCCCCATCGCGACCGTATGCATGCGCCGCGCGAACGCTCGCATGCGTTTCGCAAGGTCCGCGGTCGCCCGAAGCCGTTGCCGTGGCGATGATGCTTGAGATGAAGCAAGCGAGCCCGTGTTCGGGGCTGTGTGGTTGCCGCCCGCGAAGCTGCTCGCTTCCGGGGCCGTGCGGTTGCCGCCCGCGAA
>LBJMC04202__coassemble_579_pt1 | contig 25283 bp, 18 predicted proteins | sample LBJMC04202__metabat2_low_PE_040 | metagenome-assembled genome bin LBJMC04202 | reverse complement strand
AGATCTTCCTGCGCGAGCTCATCTCCAACGCGTCGGATGCGGTCGACAAACTCAATTTCAAGAGCCTTACAGACGATAGCATGCAGGTCGACCAGGACGATCTTTCGATCCGTGTGAGTTTTGACCGCGATGCGCGTACCATTACCGTTTCGGATAATGGTATCGGCATGACGGCCGATGAGTTGGAGAAGAACCTGGGTACCATCGCCCATTCTGGCAGCCAGGAGTTCAAGACCGAGAACGCCGAGAGCCAAGGCGACGCTGTCGATATCATCGGTCAGTTTGGTGTCGGTTTTTACTCTGCGTTCATGGTGGCCAAGCGCGTCCAGGTTGTGAGCCGCGCGTATGGCGAGGATGCGGCGAACGTATGGGAGTCAGATGGTCTCGAGGGGTATACCATCGAGCCGGGCGAACGTGCGGGCCACGGCACCGATGTGATTCTCACGCTGCGCGACAATGAACCCGGCAAGGACGGCGAACCCGGCGAGAACTATGACCGCTATCTGAGCGAATGGGCCCTCAAGGACCTTATCACGCGCTATAGCAACTACGTGCGCTATCCGATCCAGATGATGGTGACCAAGAGCCGCCAGAAGCCCAAGCCGGAAGATGCAGGCGACGATTACCAGCCCGAGTACGAGGACTATCAGGAGCTCGATACTATCAACTCCATGACGCCGATCTGGAAAAAGCGCGCCTCGGATGTGGAGCAGAAGGATTACAACGAGTTCTACAAGAGCACGTTCCACGACTTCGAGGACCCGGCGCGCACCATCAGCTTCCATGCCGAGGGCGCGCTCGAGTACGACGCGTTGCTGTTTGTTCCCGGCCGCGCGCCGTTCGACCTGTACAGCAAGGATTACGAGAAGGGCCTGGCGCTTTATAGCTCCAACGTCATGATCATGGAGAAGTGCGCCGACCTGCTGCCGGACTATTACAACTTCGTTCGTGGCGTTGTGGATTCCGAAGACGTTTCGCTCAACATCAGCCGCGAGACCCTGCAGCATGACCGCCAGCTTCTCGCCATCGCGCGGCGCATCGAGAAGAAGATTACGGACGACCTCTGCGACATGCGAGACAACGATCGCGAGGCGTATGAGAAGTTCTTTGAGAACTTTGGCCGTGGCCTCAAGTTTGGTATTTACAACACGTACGGCGGCAAGGCGGACGAGCTTGGCGACCTGCTGCTCTTCTGGAGCGCTAAAGAGCAGAAGATGGTCACGCTTCGCGAGTACGCCGAGGCCATGCCCGATGGTCAGAAGGCCGTCTATTATGCTGCCGGCGACGACCGCGAGCGCCTGAGCAAGATGCCCGTGGTGACGGGCGTGCTCGCGCGCGGCTACGACGTGCTGCTGTGCACGCAGGACGTTGACGAGTTTACCTTCCAGGCTATGCGCGAGTACGTGGCGCGCGACATGCCCAAGATCTATGAGGACGACGCTGCGCGTGAGGCGGCCGAGAGGGCTCAGGCCGACGGCGCGGAGCCCGAGACCGAGGATCGCCACCTGGAGCTCAAGAACGTGGCGACGGGCGACCTCGACCTGGCGAGCGAGGACGAGAAGAAGGAGGCCGAGGAGGCTACCAAGGAGCACAGCGACCTCTTCGATGCGATGAAGGAGGCGCTTGGCGACAAGGTGGAGAAGGTCGCCGTCTCGTCACGTTTGGTGGGAGAGGGCGAAGCTCCCGCGTGCGTCACGACCGAGGGCCCGCTTTCGCTCGAGATGGAGAAGGTCCTCAAGCGCGGTCCCGAGGGCGAGGCCGTGGGCCTGCCCAAGACCCAGCGTGTACTGGAGCTCAATGCAAAGCATCCGGTGTTTACCAAGCTTGCAGCCGCACAAGATGCGGGCGACTCCGAGAAGATCGCGCTATATGCCGGCCTGCTCTACGACCAGGCGCTGCTTGTAGAGGGCATTCTGCCTGAGGATCCGGTGGCGTTCTCGCAGCGCGTGTGCGAGCTGATGTAGGCCGCGACTGCTCGGTTTGCGATTGCTCGTAGGTTGCTGAGGCTTGGGCTGCGGGAACTTGTTGCCGTGGCCACCTCGTTGACGTACCCGGTTTTGAAGAAGGCCCCTGCGGGGGCCTTCTTTTGTGAGGCGGTATCGGGGAAGGGGCGGCTGCTCACTGTCTTGCGGTGCAAGCTCAAAAGATGTTCCCAAAAGCGGAACGGGCGCATAGCTGGGCTGTGCGCCCGTTCCGCTTTTGGGAACATCTTTTGCCGCTTATGGGGCACCCTTTTTGTCCTATAAGCCTCTTTTCAGCTGCTCGGTGTGTCGAGAGTCATGTGCTATGCGCGAAGGGTCGCTGCGTGCCCAAGTGGCTCGGTGCTTAGGTTTTGAAGCGCTGCTTGCCAGCTATGGTCCAAATTCTCGCATTGGTCGGGAGAACGCCGAGCATCTGATCGAATGACTGGCATGAAAGAAGACTTAGGGGCATTCATGCGGGTGGTGGAGCCGAGGAGGCCGGATCCTGGTGTCGGGGGGAAGGAATAGGGGTTCGCATGTCGGGTTGAGGCCCTGAGTTCCATGCGTGCTGCGTCTTTGGAAGAATGCATGCACGGCCTCCTCGTTCATCCACCGGTACGGGTGCATCCGTGTGCTGCTCTTGGATGCACAGCCCCATTATGTCCGCAAGGCGCAAAACAGTTACTTATGACATGCCTAAGAATCGCTTACATAAGCGTGGAGGCCGAATGCACGGCAGAAACAGGCGAATTACCTGCGCGTTTTTGGCGCATGCTCGTTGATGGTCGCGATGACGCGGGACATGGTTTCGTCGATTTTGTCGCGTTTGAGTTCGCATTCCCAAATAGTGATGGGCGTCCAGCCGAGTTCTTTCAGCTCGGTGATCGCACGGGCATCTCGCTCGACGTTGCGGCGAAACTTTGCCTCCCAGAACTCGGTATTGCGCTTGGGAGTCGAAGGGTTGCAGTGCGGGCATCGGTGCCAGAAGCATCCGTTCACGAAGATGGCGATTTTGCGTCCGGGAAATGCGATGTCTGGCCTGCCTGGAGCCTTCTTCCACTGAAGGCGATAGCCGGTAAGGCCAGCGGCTCGCAGTCGCTGGCGCACGAGCAGCTCGGGCTTAGTGTTTTGCCGCTTGTTTCCCTGCATGGAATGGCGGCTGTCGTGGCGGCGCTTGGCGAGGGCCGCAAGGTCTTCGTCGCTTGAGGTCCGCGAGAGCGTATTGACGAGCTCTACATCTGCGGGCATCCATGTGAGGGTAGCGAGAGAGCGGCGCTCGATCCAGCGTATTTCGAGCTGGCGATCGCTCTTCTGGGGTTCGCCCTCTTCGATGCGGCACGAATAGCATTCCATCGAGAGGTGAAAATCCGGGTAGTCGTATTCGACGGTGTAGATGTCGCGGAGGTCGGTCGCGCGGATGTTGAGCTCCTCGGCAAGCTCGCGCCGGCATGCGTCTTCGGCCGTTTCTCCGCGCTCCACCTTGCCGCCGGGGAATTCCCAGAGGCCCGACATCTCTCCGTAGCCGCGTCGAACGGCGAGCACGCGGTTGCTGTCGCCGTCTTCGTGGATGATTCCCGCTGCCACACGGACTGTTTTCATGCAACGTACTCCCAGCTTGACTTTGGTTCTCACCGTATTGTACGCATCTTGGGCGGCCCTCGCCGATTTACCATGACGACTGTGAGCGCGGGAAGCCGGCGGGGCGGGGGGTCGGCGCGCCTCGAAACCAGGTACAACCTCAGCCTTAAGACTTCCTTCACCCTACCTTACAAAACTGCAATCCGCCTGTAAGGCAAATCGATGGCACCTCGAAGGCCATCCTGCGAGGATAGCATCAGGAGGTGGTCCCGATGAAAACCACGAACGTAAGCGCAACTGATCGCAAGCTTGCCTACGCGAGCCCCTATGATGTCGAGCCTGCGCATGAGGTGCATAACCCCGTGGTCAGGGCGGGCATGTCGGTGGTTGAGATGGTGGCATGGCTTGTGGTCATGGCGGCGCTCTCCATTGGCATGATCGTGCTCCTGTGGAACGTCTCCCGCTAACAGCGGTTCGCGTTCACCGGGTGTTGGCGTTTCACGTGTGGTTCGCAGACATCAGGTGCCAGCGTTTCACGCGGAGGCGGCCGGAGGAGCTCGGTTGAGCCTTGCGGAGCATCTCCCCCCCCCTGGCTGGCGACGGTGTTGCAACGACTCGGCGCGCCGTCGCCAGCATGGGAGCAAGGTCCGCTACCAATGCCCCATAATGGAAGAATGACTGAAAGGAACGAAGATGCCTGTACTTACCCAGCAAGCGCGCCATGCGGCGGGCGCCGCCGGAGTCGCCGGTGCCCCCGTGCTCGACGTTCAGCATATTGAAAAGATCTATGGTAGCCGCAGCAACGTGACGCATGCGCTGCGCGATGTCTCCTTTACCGTCAACCAGGGCGACTTCGTGGGCATCATGGGTGCATCCGGCTCGGGCAAGTCGACGTTGCTCAATTGCGTCTCTACCATCGATAAGGTCACGAGCGGCAGCGTGATCGTGAACGGCGAAGACGTCACGAGGCTCAAGAGCCAGCAGCTCACCAAGTTCCGCCGCGAGCAGCTGGGGTTCATCTTCCAGGATTCCAATCTTCTCGATACGCTTACCGCACGAGAGAACATTGCCCTGCCGCTCACTATCAGCCGCGTGCCTGCCAAAGAGACGCTCGCTCGCGTGACCGAGGTCGCCGGGCGTCTCGGCATCCGTGAGACGCTGGACAAGTACCCCTATCAGCTTTCGGGTGGCCAGCAGCAGCGCGTTGCCGCGGCGCGCGCCCTGGTTACCAACCCGGCCATCATCATGGCCGACGAGCCCACGGGTGCGCTTGACTCCAAGAATGCGCGGCTTTTGCTCGAGAGCTTCGAGACCATGAACCGCACGTACCGGGCGACGGTGCTCATGGTTACGCACGACAGCTTCGCTGCGAGCTACACGCAGCGCGTGCTCTTCATTCGCGACGGGCGCATCTTTACCGAGCTTCGGCGCGGCGGGTCCACGCGCCAGGAGTTCTTCGACCGCATCATGGAGGTTGTGGCCATGATGGGCGGGGAGGGATCCGATGCTCTGTAAAATCGCGCTGGGCAACGTGCGCCGCGCGAGCAAGGACTACCTGGTCTACCTGCTTACGCTCACGCTTGCCGTGACGGTGTTCTACGCGTTCAACACCATCTCCCTGCAGGTTGATATCGCCGGCGTAACCAAGCAGAACGCGGGAATGGGCGAGACGCTCGGCGGCCTCATCAGCGGTCTTACCATCTTCCTCGGCTTTGTCATGGGCTTCCTCATGGTGTATGCCAATAACTTCATCATGAAGCGTCGCAAGAAGGAGTTCGGCCTCTATCAGGTGCTCGGTATGAGTCGCGGGCAGGTGGCGCGCATCATGGCGCTCGAGACGTTTTTCGTCTCACTTGTCTCGCTCGTGCTGGGAATTATCTTGGGCGTTGGGCTCTCGCAGCTCATGGTCTTCTTCACGGCCTCGCTCTTCAAGACGCAGATAGCCGACTTCCACTTCTTCTTTTCCTTCGGGTCGTTCATGCTCACGGTTGGTTGCCTCGTTGCGATTTTCTTGGTGACGCTCGTTTTCAACCTTCGTGTGGTGGCGCGCACCAAGATCATCGACCTCATGAGCGCAAGCCGGCGCAACGAGAACATCAAGGTGCGCAATCCTTGGATCTCGGCGGTGGTCTTCGTTGTGGGCCTCGCTGCCATTATCGTGGCGTATGCGCGCCTGCTCGACCAGGGTCTTCCCTACGATGGCTCGCCTGAGGGGATGCAGGATTTTCTGATCACTACGGTAACGGTCGTGATCGGCACCATCCTCTTCTTCTTTGGCCTTTCGGGATTCTTGCTCAAGGCGCTTCAGGGTGCTCGCGGTATGTACTGGCGCGGCCTCAATATGGTCACGATGCGGCAGCTTGCCGCCAAGGTGAACACCGTGAGCTTCTCGATGGCCATGATCGCCATGATTCTCTTCCTCGCCATTACGGCGGTGACCGCTGGCATGTCGCTTGCAAGCGTGATGAACGAGAGCGTGGAGCGCGGCACGCCGTTCGACTACACGCGCGTGCTCGTGTACTTTGGCCCGCAGTCGGTTGAGGAGGAGAACGCCTACGCCGAGGCGAACGGAGAGCCAACGCGCTACGCCGTGGCTTCTGAGCCCATCGATATGATCGAGGTGAGCAAGAGCGATACGGTGAATGAGGGAACGGCGGATGCGCACCCCTTCGACTTGTCGCAGGTTGCTGGCGGAAGCGTGCAGGTGAACGTCTACGACTCGACCCCGCGCGGTGCCGACGCACCGATTGTGACGCTGAACCAGCTTTGCGAGGAAACGGGCATGAGCATGCCGTCGGGCGTGGACGCGACGGGCACGGCAGAACTCGGGCTTGGCGTGGTTCGCGAGAGCGAGTACAACGCCTACCTGCGCTATCGCGGCATGGACGAGATTGATTTGGGTTCAGATGGCTACACAATCATCTCGGACATGGGGGCTACACTCAACGACATCTACAACGCGGCTCTCTCACAGGGTGTGGAGATCGATTTCAACGGTCATGCGCTGCGTCCAGTGAGCGACCGCGTGAACGAAAACGCGAGCGCATTCCAGAACGCCATGTTCGGCATGAACACCGGTACGGTCGTGGTGCCCGACGCGTATGTGGATGAAGCGGACCTCCCGCTGTACATGGGCTATCTCATGGTCGACTATGCCGACGACATCACTACCGAGGAAGGCGACGCCTTCATTCGCGAGCACCGCACGTATGCTCCCATCACCAACGATGCGGGCGAGATCGTGGCGGGCTGGGGATCCGAGGCAACGCGCACCGAGAGCTATGAGAGCGTTGACTCCATGAACGGACTCATCAGCTACCTGGCCATTTACATCGGTTTCGTGCTTGTAGTGGCTTGCGCAGCCATTCTGACCATCCAGCAGCTCTCGGGTGTGGCGGACGCGGGCCCGAATTACCGGATCCTGTCCGAGCTGGGCACACCCACCTCTCAGATCATGCATTCGACCTTGGTGCAGCAGGCGATATTCTTCGTGTTTCCGCTTGTGATCGGTGTTGCACACTCGTGCGTGGCACTGAGCGTGATTATCAAGCTTGTCCAGCTCTTCGGCGGGTTTGCTATCGGTGGTGCGGTTGGGCTTACGGCGGTCATATTCGTCGTGGCGTACGGAGGCTACTTCTTTGTGACGTACCTCATGAGCAAGGGCATCGTGGGCGACGCGATTAGGGCGCGGCATAGCCTGTAGCGAAGCGCGAGGGCTTTCGACGGGCCAGGTGGGTATTGGCCTGGCTCCCGTATCTATGGCAGAGAGGAGGGCCGGATGATGATTATCGATGCTGTTATGCAAAGCGTAACGAGCGTTTGGCTGCCTATTGCAGGATGGGTGGTAGCTGGGGTTGCCATGTGGCTGGTTTCCGGCCGCTCGCAAAGGCGCGACGACTAAGGTCTGTGCGCCAGCCGAGGATTCTGCAGGCATTGATGTTGGAGCGGAGGGCGCGTTCTTCGTTGAGCGTGCCCTTCGCTTCGTTTCGGCCCGCTTGGGACCCGTTTTTGGCCCGCCCGGTGGCCCGGTTTCAACTTTTGGGCACTTCAATGACGATGTGCGAAGTATACGGTTACGGCGCTCGTCGCTGACCAGGCAATTTGTTCGCACTGAGGCAGTCTCTACTTTGCATTCGTTGGATAGACTGCCCAAAAGTTGAAAAAGCTTTCAGGCGAGGACCCGAGGGGTCTTCCGAGCCTCGGATTTCGGGCGCTTCCCGCGCGTGCTGCGCAACGATTGAGCCGCTGTTTGGAAGATAAGAGCAACAAAGTGGGCGGGGCTGCAGTTGCAGCCCCGCCCACTTTGTATGAAAGGGTTTGAAATGAGGGGAAACCCTGCAGACCCATGTGCCGCAGGAGCAATTCCAGTTTATACCGACGCCGCATAGGGGCGCACGGGCCAAGACTGGTGAGTGTTGCTCGCGCCATCGCCCGCCCGCAGCTTACGCAGGAGCGCTTCGTAAGAACGGCGTAGATTTGCGCGCTGGTCTTCGGAGCGCCTGCGCGGCGTGCGCATGCGGATGACGCTTCCGCTCGCGCGCCCTGCTTGCTTGGTTGCCCCGGTGGTGTCCGGCGCGGCGGCCTTGGCGGCGGGAAGGGGGTCTGCTTGGCGCTTGGTCCCCGTGCGAGAGGATGAATGCTTGCGATGCATGCGATGTGCTCCTGTTCAGCGTTGCCGGGCCATCTGTCTTGCTATGGCATGTTGGACGCCCGACGGTCGTGTATCGAATGCCATTTGGTTTGTACCACCCGGCGCGGACAATAAACCTAATCTTTGCTTAATCTGCGTGTCTGCGTTATTTCTCCAAGCAGGCACAGGGAGGCGCAGATCAATTTACTCATTCAGAGCTCTGGCTCTGTTTGGGCTGGTTTCCCTGGGACGGCCCGCACCTTGGATCGGCCCCCTAGGCCGACGTCAGGCCGGGGGTCGCTGCCCGGCTCGGCGTCCATGTTCCCAGCTGGGAGGCCGCCTCCCAGCCAAGAGCCTATACGTCCAGCCGGGGGGTCGCCGCCCTGCCAGGGGGTCCGTGCGCCCAGCCGGGGGTCGCCGCCCAGCTGGTAGGTCGCCATCCGGTCAGGGGCCCGTTCGCCCGGCTCTCCCTACCGCGTGAAGAGCGCCGTCGTGCGGCAAAGCTTCCTGAACACAAGGTGGCCCGCTCCTGCGCAGACAATGCCCGCTCCGAGGTTGAGAGCGTCGCCCGCCGCGGATCCAAGGGCATCCATGAGCATCCAGCATGCAAAGCCCCCGCCGAAAGCGGCGGCCATGCCGCCGAGCGTGGTAAACAGGATGGGCATGCTGCGCTTAACCACTTCGTTCGGGGTATTCCATACGAAGTTCGGCGAGGTGGCGTCGATAGTCAGGGCGATGTTGATAAGCAGGTAAAAGACGCCGAAGCCCAGCACGATAATCTCGAGGGCCTGCAATATGCCCGCCTCGCCCGAGATGAGCAGCACGGCTGCGCTGATTGCAAGGGTGACGGCGACGGGCAGGGCGTTGGTGGCAAGCTTCGCGCCCAGGATCGTGCGCGGCGGCACGGGCGCGGTCGACATAATCCAGGCAGCGCGCCCCTCGAGCGACACCGAGCACGCGGCGCTCGGGCACATGCCGGAGCAAAACACGTAGACCCAGGGGATGAGCACCACGAGGCGGCTGGCGTATGCGCGCACGGCTTCATCGGTGATTTCGACGCCGTCCACTACCCCCGAGGTCAGGATCTCGCGCATGCCCATTGCCGAAAGCGCAACAGCGACGACGACCATGAGGATGTAGCCGAACAGGCAGTTAAAAGCATAGGAGGGGATGCCGATGAGCGTTCGGAACTCTTTGTTCATCATGGCGCGGAACGGCGATGCCCCGCTGCGGCGTTCGCGCAGGCGCTCCGCGGTATAGCGATCCCGAGCGCCTCCCTTGCTCGCCAACAGGCCGTTGATAGGAAGGTAAAGGCGCTGCATGATTTCCAGGCATGCAAGCGCAACGCCAAGCGAGAATGCCGCAAAGACAACGAACGGCAGCACACTGCTCGAAATGATGCCCTCGCATGCCCAGGCGGCCGGTGGATATAGGGCGGTGAGGCCCGCGCCCATGGCAGACGCAACGCTGCCGAAGGCAGCCAGCTTGGCAGCGGGGTCGCTGGCGGTGCCCGCGCTAAAAGAGAGCGCATAGGTGCCAACGAAGATTAGGGTGAAAAACGCGAGCGCAAGAACTATGTAGGCAAGGTTGGCATGGCGGAAGCGTACCGTGAGCATGGTGACGCCGAATGCGGCGAACACGGATGCGCTTACCGGGGCGAGCGGGGCAAGCGGGATGCTTAGCACGGAGAATATGACCGACACCGGGTTTGCGGGCGCATGCAAAAAGTAGACCACAAACAGCGGTGCCATAAACACGGCGCTCAGCGCGATGGCGGCAAGAAAGACCGTTCCCAAACGCGAGGCAACGACCACGCGCCTCGAGATGGGCAGCGACATTACATGGTCCCAGTCGGCGAGTCCAAAGAGCGTGCCGCGCGCCTTCATGAAGGCGAACACAATGCCTGCGAGCGAACCGACAACAAGGGCGAATGCCGGAATGACCTCGGTGAGGCCCATGGCAACGAGCCCCATGCCCATGAGCGCGACATATGCCGTCATCAGGGCACCAAGCGCGATTGCCACCACGCCGGCCAGGGCGAGGCGTGCAGTGCGCGACCGCCTCTTCGATCCCTGGCGCTCGGGTGCGAGGGAATTGACGAGTGCAAGGACTTGCACGCGGCAGAGCAGCGCGAAACTGTTCATCTACTTCATCCCCTTGAGGTGGCTGCGCCCATTAGGGCGAGCATTGCCGGTTGTTGGATGGGCAGCCTGTCCGTCGTTGCTCGGACGCTCGGGATCCTCTACAAGGTCGAGGAATACCGCCTCGAGCGATTCGTCGCCGCGCACCTGCTCGGTGGGCCCGGCAGCGAGCAGCTCGCCGCCACGGATGATGGCCACCTTGTTGCAAAGCTTCTCAACCACCTCGAGTACGTGCGACGAGAAAAAGACCGCGCTGCCGCGGGAAGCGAGCTCGCCGAGTATGAGCTTGAGCTCGTGGGAGGCAACGGGATCGAGGCCTACGAAGGGCTCATCGAGCACGAGGAGCCGGGGTTCGCGCAGGAGCGCGCCGATGAGCACGAGCTTTTGACGCATGCCGTGAGAATAGCTTCCCACCGCATCGCCAAGGGCGCCCATGAGCTCAAGGCGCTCCGCAAGCTCGGTGATGCGCTCGGTGCGCACATCGGCCGGCACCTGGAAGATGTCGGCAAGGTAGGTGAGGTACTGGATTCCCGTCATGAATTCGTAGACGTCGGGGTTGTCGGGGACATAGGCGATGAGGCGCTTTGCTGCCACGGGGTCGCGCGCAACGTCGATGCCGCACACGCGGATGCTGCCCCCGTCGATGCCCTGCACGCCCACGATCGAGCGGATGAGGGTAGTCTTGCCAGCGCCGTTATGGCCGATGAAGCCATAGATATCGCCGGGCTCAACCGCGAGCGAGATGTCGCGCACCGCTACGGTTTCCCCGTAACGCTTCTGGTAATGATCGATAGCGAGAATGGGCGCCTCGGGGGCGTTCTGGATGGTCATGGTATCTCCTTGTTGTGGTGGTGAGATTGGTGCTCCGGGCGTCGTGAGACAGTTGTGCCGGGTACAACTGTCTCACTGTTGCCATGTATGAGACAGTTTAACCCGGCACAACTGTCTCATTGGGATTTCGGCGGCTTCGGGGTATCGGCGACGCCCTTTTTTGGCAGGCGGCCGGCGCGCTTGAGTGCGTCGCGCAAGATCCACTCGACTTGTCCGTTGGCGCTGCGCATCTCATCGTCGGCCCAGCGCTGGACCGCCTCCCATATGGCGGGGTCGATGCGAAGGGGATATTGTTTGCGCGCCATGGCGGTCACCTGCTGCTGAGAGTTAACAATGGGGTCGAGTGGCGGTCAATCTTGGAAGAGCGGGCCGGATGTTGTTTGCCTTGGAAGGCTGGACCAGAGGCTGCTTTGCCGAGACTGCTTCCTCCGATCCATCGTTATTCGACCCTGAAGGCTAGTAGAGAGATCCTGCGTTCACGATGGGGTGCGCTTCGGATTCGCCGCAGAGCACCACCATGAGGTTCGACGCCATCTGCGCCTTGCGCTCCTCGTCGAGCTCGATCTTACCGTGCTGACCAAGCTCGTCCACAGCCATTTCGACCATGGTGACAGCGCCTTCAACGATTTTCTTACGTGCGGCGATGACGGCTTCGGCCTGCTGGCGGCGGAGCATCGCCTGGGCGATTTCGGGTGCATAGGCGAGGTGCGTGAGGCGCGCGTCGTCGATGGCGACGCCAGCCGGCGCCAGGCGCTGCGTGAGCTCGTGCTTGAGGGCGGTCGAGACCTCCTCGATATTGCTGCGCAGCGTGATGGAATCCATGGAGTCCGAGCTGTCCTCGGCGTGGTCGTACGCATAGATGCTCGCTACGTGACGGAGCGCCGTTTCGGCCTGCGTTGCCACGAACTGCTCGTAGTTGTCCACGTCGAAGAGGGCCTTGGCGGTATCGGCCACGTGCCAAACGACCACGTTGGCGATTTCGATGGGGTTGCCCATCTTGTCGTTGACCTTCAGGATGTCGCCGTTGAGCGTGCGGGCGCGTACGGAGACCTTGGTGGAAAGGCCACTTGCTGCTTTGGCCGCCGTCTCGATGCTCTTGCTCAGCGAGAGCCCGCTTTTGCCCACAGCGCTCGCTACGGCATCTTCGGTGGCAGAGTTGGAGCCCATGCTGCGGCTGTAGAACGGGTTCGCCCAGCGGAAGCCCTCGTCACGCACGGTGCCCTTGTAGTCGCCGAAGAGGATGCACACGCGCGCCTGCCCGGGCTGCAGGGTGAAGAAGCCGGATACGGGAATCCAGATCAGGCAGAAGGCGGTGATGCTGAGCCCCAGGCCCCAGCCCGAAAGAGGGCTTGCCGCCACGCCGGCCTCGTCGGCGTTCACGAGCCCGATGATGCTCAGGACGAACACGGCGACGATGGCGATGAAGGCGATGAGAATGACGCCAAGCATGCCCCAGCCAGATGCGGCCTTGATCTTCTTTTCCACGCTCATGGATGTTCCTTTCGCGAAGCGCCCCGCCGGCGTGACGGCGAAGCGTTGCCCCTGATATTCCTCGGGGGGGGGGCGACTCCCCGGCCACGGGCGCCGAAGGGCGCCGAGCGGTCGAGTGCTGCGTGCTCGCGTTGCTCTGCCGGTGCGTTCGCTATACCGGTGGGCGTTTCGCGTCCCGCCGCTTTGCGCTCGCGCCGCTCGGCTGCGGGTGATTGCCGCCTCGTCGCTTTGCGCCTGCGTTGCGCAGCTGGCAGACACTTCGCAGCTCACAGCCTCGTGCCGCTTCGCCGACAGGCATTCCGTGCTTCCTGTCGACCTCTGTGGTGATGCCATTGTGATATCACATTGAAACCAAGTCAACTACCGTTCACCGATTGGCGAGCGGTGGTGGACGGCGGAGAACTGCGTTGGTTGGCGAGTTGCCGGCTGAGGTCTCATGGGGCAGCTTGCATGCTGGCCTGCGCTTCGTGAGGGCAACTTGCATGATGGCCCGCGCTTCGTGAGGGCAACCTGAATGCTGGTCTGTATCTCATGGGGACAACTTACATGCCGAATTACGCAATAAGGGGCTTAATTCACCTTCTTATTGCGCAAAACGGCATGTAAGTGTGTTATTGAGGATCGTTGTTGAGGGCTGGCGAGCGGCGCGCTCGAGGAGTTGGGGCGATGCTGCTTCGCCGTCCATGCCGGGCGGGGCCGACGGTACGGAGTGGTGTTCGGGCAACAGTGGGGACAGCCGGAGCGGCAGCAGCGCGAAGCGGGCGAACGCACCCTTTCAGTAAAACAGATCATCTACCTGCACATCCGTCCAAATGCTCAGCACTCCCGGGGCACTCCCGGCGCTGCGGAGCATGTTGCGTGCACCGCCATGGAACAATGCAGACAACCCGAGGGGGAGCAATCAAAACCAAAGCGCAATCCTCGGGGCGGGTGGCCACCGCAGGATGTAGGGAACCAGCGAGAAAGGACACATCATGAGCTGGGGTTGGTATTCATACGATATGGACGATCCGGATAACGATTACTGCGCAAAGACCGATATCCATGATGACGGCACCGTTCATCGCTATGAAGGAACCTACGGAGACTTCGGCGTTGGTCATGGGCATGCGGTGTACGGCAGCATGGATGACTATCTTGACGGTAGCGAGCCCGACTGGGTGCGCAGCTCGTACCATCCTTCAAGCTACGGGCGCGCTTGGGAAGAGCGCTAATGCTGACGGTTGCGGCGCCCCATCGGCCGCGCCGCAACTGCTTTGCCTTGCGCCGTGACGTGCAAACGATGCCATGCTCGTCGCCGCGCACTATTTCGACTAACAGGGGACCGGGCTTGCCCAGAGAAGTGGCCCCGGCCCCCGGTTGTAATCCTCATCCAAGTTATGGCGTGCGCACCTCAGCTGGCTATAGATATGCGCCAGAAGAGGCGCCGTGCGCAAACTGCCGCATGTGCGGCGGCCCGTAGAAAGGAAACCACATGGTTAACGATAACGTGCAAAACACCGGCCTTAACATGCCCGAATACATGTACCAGAAACAGGAAAAGCCCATCCAGCTCATCACGTTGCTTGCCGACGGCTCGAGTTCCCAAAACCAGCCTGTTGCGGGCCCCGGCAGCCCGATGCGCATCGACCTGCTGAACGAATTCTTTCAGCGCTTTATCACGACCCTCGCCAAGGACGACGACGTCAACGAGCAGGTGCGCATCAACATCATGGTGTTTAACCACGAGGTTGAGAGCGTGTTGGAGATGGCCTTCATGCGCCCGCGCGACATCACGATTCCGGTGATCACGGCCAAGGGTGGCACCGATATGAGCCTTGCCACGATTGATGGCATCACGGTGACCGAAGCTGCGTATCAAGTGGGCAAGACAGTGGGCAACGAGCATTATCGTCCTCGCATTGTCACCGTGGGCGATTTCGAGGACAACCTGACGGCTGAGGCCGTGAAGATAATCAACGAATACAACGATGCCGAAAAGATGCTCTTCGACGGATTCTCGACCATCCCCTTGAACACCGAGGACCCCTACTTCAGGGAGCCGGCAATCTGGTGCCTTAAGGAGGCCATCCCCGACGAGACGCGCCGCTTAGCCGTTCGCACCTATAACGACCTGGCAGATGGTTACCAGCAGTATGCCGACCTCACCGCTATGGCCATCAGGATTCGTACGCGTACGGGGGAAGGCGAGAAGCCCGTAATCTTGCCGGAAGAAGATCCGTTCCAGCGCGCAGACAACAAGCTTATCGTGCCTCATTTCAACGATCTGATCTAGGGCTCCACCGTTGATTCCGCTGATGTGTGGGCGAGGTACCTTCCTTGGGTGCCTCGCCCGCTTCCATCTCGGGCGCCATGCTCGCGCCTGCCGGGGGCATCTCGCCCGCATCTGCCGCGCGCGTCTTGCACGCGCCCGCTTAAGGCGCTTCGCAGGCTATAGCTTCGGGAGAGCGGGCGGCGTGGCGGGGAGTCGTGAAGGGAACACAACTATGATGCAACGATTTTGCTACCACGCACGTGGTATCGATCATATTGAGACGGGCGACCCCTGCCAGGATGCCTTCCTGTTTGCTCGCTGTGGCAGGTATATCGTGTTCGGCGGTTCAGACGGTGTGGGAAGCCGTAAGCACTCCGAGCGCGGTTCGCGCTTGTCGGTGGCATCGTCGGTGCTTTACGTAGCAAGTCACCTTACGGCCGATATGACGGCGAGCGAGGTGGAAGATGCCATTCGTTCGTCGTTTTCGGTGGCGTACCACGCGGTGGCGGAGCTTGCTCGGCGAAATGGCGAGCACCCGCGCGAGCTCGATGCGACGCTATGCGTGGGCGTATGGGATGGTGCATGCCTGAGCTGGGGTAATGCCGGAGATTCAGGCATAGTTGCCGTGCTTGCCACAGGTGCATACGTGCAAGTGACGCACCAGCAGCACGACGCGAACGGCGGGATGCTGCCCTTGCGTTTTGGGCCGGACACTTGGGAGTTCGGCACCGTTGCAGAGCCCGTTGCCGTGGCGCTCATCGCGACCGACGGGCTCTTTGAATGTCTGTGCCCGCCACTTATGGCAACCGCCGATCAGCCCGTCTACGTGCCGCTTGCGCGCGAGCTCATGCACCGTACGGAGACTAACCCCGGAGCATGGCGTGCGAGCGCGGTGTATCTTCGCGAGCTCGTGCGGAGCGATCCGCGCTTTCACACGGTCGATGATGCGACATTGCTCATGGTCTTTGACCCCGAGCGCCCGCCGGCGACGCTCGACGATGAGTACTACGCCGAGCCCGATTGGGAGGCGCTGCGCCAGGCAGCGGCAGAGCGGGCGCGTGCGGCGTGGGAGAGGGCCACGCGCCGCGTGCGGCATGCGGGTAGCGAGGCGCGGGCGCTCGGTGGAGCGAGCGCGGACGAATCGTGTGTGGAGGTGTCATCATGATCGTGACCACGTTGGCGGGCCAGAGCCTTACGCTCGAGGATGAGGCGTTCAACAACACGGGCTCAGAGGGCCGCCTCTACAACATCAAGGGCAAGCCCGACTACGTGGCGAAGATCTTCCGTACCGCCGAGCTCGCCCGCAAGCGCGAGCAGAAGCTGAAGGCAATGAGCCGCCTGCCGGCGATGTGCTCCCTGCCTCCTAACCTTACCTGGCCGGTTAACCTTTTGTACGACGACGGCGGGGCGTTCGTGGGCTTCATCATGAAGCGCTTGCAGAAGAGCATGACGCTCGACAAGCTTTTCGCGACGAACGGGACCGCTATGATCAACCAGCGCCTCGCTGCGCTCTCGTCGCTCGCCAACACGCTTGGCCGCATGCACATGTGCGGCGTAGCCATGGGAGACCCCGGCCCGCAGAACATTCCCGTGCTGGCGGACTGCACCGTACAGCTTATCGACACGGATTCGTTCGCCATCAATATGCCAGATGGTTCGCAGTTCCCCTGCTTGGGCTGCACGCCCGAGTACGTGGCACCTGAGATGCTTCGCGCCGCGCAGGGCAAAAGCTACGCAGAATCGGGCATTCCGTTCAGCGAATGGACGGACTGCTACGCGCTTGCGGTGCTCATTTATAAAGCATTGTTCGGCGGCGCGCACCCCTCGTCTTATGCGGTTGCGCCGGGCGCGCCCGCGAGCACGGATCTTCCCCCGCTTGCAGAGCGCGAGCGGAATGGTTGGGTGGCGGCATTTGTTCCGCGTCCAGGTTTGTGCGCACCCGCAGGCGTGCCCGCGATGGACGACTTCCCGCCCTACCTGCAACAGGCATTCCGCCGTACGTTCGTTGAGGGCTTCAAAGACCCGCGCCGGCGCACGACGGCATTTGAATGGCAAGAGCTGCTGCGTAGGTACTTTGCAGAGCTTGTGGAATGCCCGAATGATACGCGCCATGCCCACTGGAAAGGCGCTTCGACCTGCCCGTATTGCGCGGCGGAGGAGCGTGGTCGCGCGCTGGCGAACGAGATGCGCGCTCAGATGGGCTTGCCGCCTCTGCCGGGCCCGAAGTGCAAGGGGCGCAGAGCGCAACGGGCTGCCGCGAAGGTGCGGGGAGCTAAGAACGCGAACCGCGGCGGGCGGGGCGGCGGCGCGAGCGGCAACCGGGCCGGCGGGCAGGGCGGGGGAGCGAGCAGCGGGCAAGCCGGCGGCTCGAGCGGTGGCCAGCCAGCGGGTGGGGGTGCGGCCAGCACCGGGGTTGCCGGGTCCGCGCATGCTGGGCACGCGCATGCCGTTTCGTTCCCTGCGAGCAACATGGGAACGGGCTCAGCTGGCCGCCCTAGCGTGCAGACGGCCAGCGGCAATGCGGGCGGTGCAGCCGCCAGCGTAACGGCGCCAAAGCTCAATATCGCGGCGCCCGGAGGCTCTGGCGCCTCGTCTGCACCTGCTATTGGCGGATACGTTCCTGCGATGAAGCTTGTCGGCAACACGGCAACATCGAAGTATCGTCGAGCTCGCGCGAAGGTCATCGGCGCGTTCAACCGGATTCCCGTGCGCTGGGTGCGCTGGCTGTGCGTGGCGGCGTCGTATCTCACCATCTACTTCGTTCAGCCTACGAGCGCTTTCCAGAATTTCGTGTACTTCTGCGTGGGAACGTGTTCGGATGTCGAAATCTTCGTAACCGGGCTTACCGGTTTCATCGCAGGGTGGAGGACGGCGAAGGCCGGCGCGAGGACGAGCAAGCCGATCGCATACCGGTTTTTCGACACGATTCTTGCCACGTTGGTTGCCATGGTCATCGCAACGGTGGTGGGAGCGGTCTTCTGCGTGCTCATCGGCGACAAGGCGCCGTTCGGCGGGATTTTCAAGAGCACCTATGAGTTCCAAGGCACTGCTCGCGTGCTATTGGCAGGAGTTTTGGATTAGGGAAGGCACCGCTTGCCATCTTTAGCTCGGCGCGCCGGTCTTTTCAGGCTTGGCCTGATTCGGCGCTTGAGCGGTGCAAGCCGGGCGATCGCCATCTGTGGCAAGGGGTGTGCAATAGGGCCGAGGAGGTGGCTCGGCAACAGCGAGGTATCGATGTAATCAAGGAGGAACTAATGGCGACATATGAGTTTTCGGCCGAATCGATCAAGAAGATGCTTGGCCGTGTCGTGCGGGCGACGGATGCCGCGGTGCGCGGTGCAGCGGACGCAGTGCGCAAGCTGGAGACGGACGACCAGCGTGCCGAGCAGGATGCTACTGCGCGCATCGGCGGTGCTCGCGTGGGGAGCGCCCTGCGCGCAGGGGGCGCTGCGCACGCTGGTGGCGCCACGCACGCAGGGGGCGCCGCTGCAAGCGCAGAGAATGTTGTCGCACACGCTGGTGGCGCCACGCGCGCGGGGAGCGCCGCTGCAAGCTCGGCGCACGGTGATGGCGCCACGGCGCGCTCGGTACGTGGCGGTGCTGCGGCGGCGCGGGTGACGGCATCTGCCGTCGCTCCAAAGGCAGCAGTGCCAGCGAAGCCTGCTCCAGCGCCGGTGTCTGTGGCAACCCAAGTTCCTGCTGCTGCCACGGGCCCCGTCGCACCGCCCGCCGTCTCTGGCAAAGCCACAACTTCGGCCCCCGCTCCGTGCGACCTGGCCGCCTACGTACACCCTGGTAGCTGCACCTTCGAGCAAGACCGTCTGAGCGGCGCTGCGCGTCGTGCCTACCAGGCAATGCTCGACGGCATGCTCGCCTACCGCGAACACATCAAGCTCTTTGGGGTAACAGAGGCTGAGGTCGGCGAAGCGTACGAAGCTGTGCGTCGCGGCACGCCCGAGGCATTCTGGATCGACGGATACTTCCTGCGCTGCGCTTCGTTTGAGGGCCGCATCTGGGAAGTCAGCCCGCGTTACCGTCTTGCTCGTGAGGACGCCGCGCGCATGCTCGCCGAAATGGAGGAGCGCACGCGCCCGCTGCTCGAAGCGCTCGCGGCGCTGCCCTCGCTGGAGCAGCGTGTGCAGGCAGCACATAATGCGCTCATCTTGAACGTGGGCTATAGCGATACGGATGATCCGCTCGAGAGCACGGCGGCGGGCGCGCTCGTGGAGGGCAGGGCGCTGTGCGGTGGGTTTGCGCTTGCGTTCAAGTACCTCATGGATCGCCTTGAGGTGCCCTGCATCGTTATGCGCGGCACGGCGGCAAGCACGGCGGAGCGGAACGATGTTGAGCTGCATGCTTGGAATTTGGTGCAACTGGATGGCCGTTGGACCCATGTGGACGTGACGTACGACTTGGCCGCAACGGTCGATAAGCGCCATCCCCACCTTGCTTACCTGGGCACCTCTGATGAGGAGATTGCGCGCACGCACGACTGGGAGCGCGATGCGTTCCCTGCGGCGCCGCTCTCACTTGAGTGCTATCGGCGGCGTGGGCGTTACGTGCGGGAATGGGACGAGTTGGCAGGGCTTTTCGACCTCATGCTCGCGCGGGACGGATGGTGCTCGTTCCAGTTGGATGAGCGCCTGACGCGCTCAGGCATCGAGCCGGGTGAGCCCATCGACCCCGAGAAGCTCGTGGAAAAGATCTACGACCTGGCCGCTACCGCGCTCGCCGGCGCGTTCACAACGCCGCGCACGCTTTCGGTGAGCCGCGACGACGTCATGCGCGCCTACGAGGTGACGGTGCGGTAGGGGGAGCAACTATGATTCAAGTGCAAAGATTTTCCATGCACGAAGTTTGTTGTAGTGAGCCCGGCTGTTCATATGGGAGCGCATTCGAGGTTGCTTACCATGATGGAATTGCGATCTTCGGAGTATCGGATGCCCCAAGTGAGCGGGAAGGTTCCAGTGGGGACGTGCGTCTGGCGGTCTCATCGTCGGTTCAATTTGTTTCACGGCGCGTACGTCATGGTATGAGCGCTCAGGATATTGAGGGCATAGTTCGCTCCTCATTTTCCGTGGCATACCACGCGATGAAGGATACCGCTCATCGCGCAGGTAGTATAACGGGGGCGGGAGACGTGGCGCTTTGCGTAGGCGTTTGGGATGGGCTGCGCTTGAGTTACGGGCAGGCGGGTGATTGCGGTGTAATCGCAGCGCTCGAAACGGGTGAATATCAAGCGGTAACAACCCAACAACGTGATGGCAACCAAGCTGTAGTCTCCTTGCGGTTCGGGCCTGATACATGGGCGTTCGGGACGGTTCCGGAACGCGTCTCTATGGTGTTTATGGCGACAGCGGGTATATTCGATTGCCTGTGTCCTCCTCTTTTGGGCGAAACGAGCCAACCGGTTTATGCTGCGCTTGTGCGCGACTTGGCTCATTGTATGGGTGCCGAGCCGTATGATGCACGGGAAGTGTACTCGCGGCTCCGTCTGTTCGCTGCGATAGACCAGCCTACGCATGCGATTGAAGATGCCGCATTGCTCATGCTGTGCAACACCGAGAGGCCCCCTCTTCAACTTGAAGATGCCTATTACCAAGAACCGGATTGGGATGTGCTCGGATTAGAGGCCGCGGTTCGTCAAAACGTGGCACGAATGGATTCAAAGACGGCAGATCGCAATGGCCTAGGTGACACGGTGGCTAGTGTGCCAGATTGTCATGAGGGACTGGGTGATGAGGGGTTGTTCGAGGCGTCGCAGCTCCATGCGGCCCGCGTGCTGGAGCTTCCTCGGTGCAGTGCAGATACGCTGTTGTGCGGAAGCGAACGCCAGCCCGTTGCTTGCGATCCGGAACCAATCAATCGGGATAGGGGCCCTGACGACGCTCTAGTGTCTAAGAACGCCGAATCTGCTCCGGCACGGCGCTGGCGCACTCCGGCCTGTGAAATGCTTCGTCGCTGTGACGCGCCTGATGTCCGAGGGCAAAATGACACGCGTGTCTTGGCGCTTGGACCCGATGTCGTTAGCGGCGGGAATGCGCCCTCGCGTGCGTCAGCACAACGCCGCCCAACGCCGGCAAAGCCTATCTATGTGCCGCAAGAGCCTTTTCAAATGACTGCGCTCAAGTGCTGTTCGTATGAGGGTGACCGTCTGGATTCTGCCGTACGCCGCGCGTATCGCTCCATGTACCATGCCATGTTTCGCTACGATGGGCGTGTCGAGCTCTCGGGCGTGAGCGAGGCGGAAATCAAGGATGCCTATGAGTCGATTCTCTTTGGAGCCCCCGAGGCCATTTGGCTTGACGGCTATAAGCTGCGGCGTACAGACATTTCATCGCAGTCATGGAGCGTGTTCCCCGAATATCGCATTCCTAAGCGTGATGCCATGCGCATGCTAATTGATATGGAGAGGCTTACCAGCCCCCTGCTGGAGAGGCTCCGTGTACTGCCTTCGAATGAACAGCGCGTACGGGTAGCCCATGATGCGCTGATTTTGAATTGTTCGTATAGCGATACGGGGAATCCGCGTGAAGCCACCGCGGTTGGGGCTCTCCTCGACGGTCGGGCGCATTGCATGGGCATTTCGCTTGCATATAAGTACTTGATGGACCGCTTGAGTATTCCCTGCATCGTTGTGAGAGGAACGGCACGTGATACGTACGAGGCTGATGACGGCGCGCGCCATGCCTGGAATCTCGTGCAGGTCCGTGGATGTTGGTGCCACGTCGACGTAACGTACGACATGGGTTACACCGATGAGAAAACACGTCCGTTCCTTGCATATCTAGGAGTTTCGGATGAGGAAATCTGTGCCACGCATACTTGGGAGCGGAGCGTGTTTCCCGGGGCCACCTTTTCCCTGAAGCTCTATAGCCGCCTTGGTCGAAGCCCCCATAGCTGGAATGAGCTTGCGGGCATCATGGACCTTACGCTCCTACACGACGGGTATTGCGCATTCCAACTGGACGAAGCATTGATGCCCACAACCGCGGGCGCGTGTCCGGGTAACGAGGTCATTGAAAAGATCGGTAAGATGGCGTCACGGGTACTGCAGAGGGAGGGTGTTACCTCGTGCGAGATCTCGGTCCATAGCGATATCGCCACGCGCGTGTTCGAGGTGGTGCTGAGCGCGGCAGGTCGTCCTGGGGTGTAATATCTGCATCGCCTTGCTGCTCTTCATTGGCAAAGCGTAAGAGCAGCAAGGCGTTGTCACATGCGGGTGCGGGCTTCTCCTGTAGCGAGCGCAGGAAGTCCATATGCTCTTGTAGCTGCTGTGCTTCCAAGCTGGGAACCGACTGAGCGAAGTCCCCGTTTGCCGGCATACGCCCAACCCAGTATCTCCAAGCTTCTGGCGGGTTCTTACCAACTCTTAGATTGTGAGCGAGCGAGACACGAATGATGATGTCAGCGCGTTCCTCTTTGCGGATTTTTGCGAGCTCCCATTGCGCTTGCTTGATCATCGCAATGCGCATCTCAAGCGAAGCGCCGCCACGTGGGCCCGCTGCCGCTTGTTCTCGAGCGAAGCGATCGATTTCGTCGGGGTCTTCCCATGTGTCTGCAACTACGCTTTCGTTTCTAAAAAAGAGATACACGTTGTGTAGCACTTTACGTGCAAGTAGAGGCTTGCGCGCCTCATCAAGGGCGCAAAAGAGGCTTGTGACAAATTCCTTCCATGCGGGTAGATCCAGGGCTTGGGAGAAGGCGCTGAGGGTTCGGCTTGAAAATCCTTCGGTCCTTTCGGATAAATAATCCACGGCACTTTGGGCGATAATGCCGAGCGCGAGCACATCGTTTGCGAGGGAGATGAGGACCTTTGATTCCTCTCTGTTTCCGGCAAAACGAGATGTAACAAATAAATTAGTAAGAAGGGGGTTTCCCATGATGGCTTGAACGCACTCATTGCCGACATGGGTGGATATTTCGGGCGGTGCATCCAAGAAGTCGAATGGCATAGTGTCTTTTGGGTTCGTGCGGGCATTCCTCATTGCCAAATACCATCTATTGAGCGTTTGCTCGTAGGCTACGCGCTTGCTATGTTTGAAACCGCCTGAAAGCAGGAACGCCCACAAAGCGCATCTCGCTTCTTCGCGTTGTTCAAACGTCATGCGGCTCATGAGAACGTCGCTTAATTGTGTGGTAGATTGAACTCGGAGTCCGTCGTTTTGTTGTGCAACGAACGTGCAGAAGATGTCAAACGTTGCTTGGTTGTTTTCTATGTGCGTTGAGTAAGTGTCACAGGGCTTATAAGCAAAGACTGGATCGCCCATGCCGAGTGTTTGGATGTCGGTAAAGGTTTCTTTGAGTAGATTCTCTGCCTGGGACAGTCTATTAAGAGGGGTTGATCTGGAATTGCTCCATCGTTCCCATCCGAGGAGAAACGAAAGGTACTCGCTGTCCCTGAGGGGTGCATCGACACATACAAGGTGTTCGCCGTCTGCTGAGCGCGATCGTAAGGCAAGTCTGTGCGGCCCCGTATTGCCCCCAAGGATTATGAGCTTGTGGGGAACAGATCCCAGTTGGCGATCATAGGCTGTGAATAGGGTGAGCAAGTAATCGGTTCTTTCGTTGGTTCTGGTGATGCCTCCAGTGCGGTCGTAAACGATTATCTGTGGCATCGTTCGCGCCTCGTCAACAAGCGTTACGATGTCGCCAAAGCTGTCTAAACTGCATGTGCTCTCACGATAGTTGTCATTATCAAGATGTGCCAGTGAGTGCGTGAGTAGAGAGCTCATCGCGATAAGCGTTCCGTTGGTCTCTTCGGGAGCAAGGGCGGGTATCTCTCGCCACGAGAGATAACCAACCGTTGGATGGTCAATATCGGTAAGGGGCACGCCAAAAAAGCGGCGCCGCTCACTGGCGTTAAGCTGGACGAGCGACCAGATGAGGCTTGATAGGAAAATGTGCTCCACGATTCCCTTGCGTGGCTCGATATGGATGACACCCCATCCTAGGGATGGATCGCAGGGGTGCTCGGCAAGCGAAACGCGTCTTAATAAACCGTATTGATCGTTCAACAAACGGTAGACGGGAAGCGGGAAGCGGCGGGGCGCAAGCCAGTTTGCGGTCCCGTCGTACTCTCGCCTCATCAACGGGGGGAACTTGTTTGTGCGTTTCAGCAGTTCATCATGATATCGGTCCCATTCCCAGCTCATGATGGGCTCGTCTCTTCATAAGGTCCGGTATAGAGCTCCGACAGAGCAACAAGCCTCTGCTCCCACATTTCAACCTCTTTGGAGCGCGGGCAGGCAGTTCCGAAGTCGAATTGATGCGACGCAAGCAGGAGCTGCGTTGCCCTATCGCTCTCATCGTGTGGCGAAAAGAGCGCTGCCGAGCAAAGGTCGCCGTATAGGTCGGTCTGCAGTTTTTCGCAGGTGTTCGCGTTGCTCGCCTTCCGAGCAGAGAGAAGGAGGAGGAGTGCCAAGCCGAACGCCTCGTCGTCTGTCACGGGTGAGAGGTATTTGTTGAGCAGAATATCGTATGCCTCCCGTGCCTCATCATAGGCATCGCGCGACTCTTTGAGTCTTAGATCGTCTGGCAGCATGTTGAGCACATGGAGGGATGCGAACAATGCACGGATGATCGTGTGCTCGAATGTAACCCGTTCGTCTTTGAGCGCAAGGAAGCCTCGCCTGGTGACCAAGCGGTCGATGACGCCCTCCCGTTTGAGTTCGGGGTCCTGGTTGTCTTCTCGTGCCGTGATGTTCAGTTCGTTTCGACAATCTTGATACCGACGACGAAAATCGCTTTCAGAGAGGGAGTTACCTTTGTGGCTGCAGGTCATGTGATAGGCGATGTGTTCAAGCGCAGGGTCGTCATAGGGATCGTCTGGAAGCTTGCGAAGGAGTCCGACGAGCTTGTTGAGTATCTCGAATGCGCTGGTTTGTGGGGTGCTTGCAAGAGACTGTGCAAGCTTGGTGAGGATGAACGGGTTTTCGAGCAGGCTAGCAAATCCAGGAGTTTCGACGATTCGATCGAATGCTACCGGCGTGGTGTTGGGTTTGTAGAATAATTTGCTCAAACGGGTAAAGAGAGCCTGCTGTCGTGTCCGATTGAATGGCATCAGGCGCATGACCGTGCCGTGAACGAGGCTCTCGAGTTTGTCTTCGCACGCTTGGGCGAGCGGGCGGCTCGTGATGATGATGCGGGAGATGTTATACCCTTCGGGCCCGATAAGGTGCTCAAGTTGCTCGATGTAACGATAGCGAACGGCAAGGGGCACTTCATCGATTGAATCGATGATGACAAGGGAGTTAGGAACGCGCAGAAGCTGCTGGAACATAGCCAGAGCCTTACCGCCATCGTTGCATGATGCAGAGAGGAAGGGCTCCTTTAGCATATGAGGGTTATAGGACAAAAAGTGTGTCCGGCTAGTCCCAGTCCATCCGGTAGGGCTC
>LBJMC04202__coassemble_510_pt1 | contig 28189 bp, 23 predicted proteins | sample LBJMC04202__metabat2_low_PE_040 | metagenome-assembled genome bin LBJMC04202 | reverse complement strand
TCTGCGACCCTCTCGGCGATGCGGCGCTGCTCGGCGAGGGGCGGGAGGGGGATGATGAGACTGTTGAGGACCTTCAGATTAAGGTTCTTCATTGTAGTGCCGACCGCTTTATACTCAAGCTGATTAGCAAAAAGAGCCGATGCGGAGAGAATTGTCCAGTATTCCGAGGTTATTTCGTCGGAGACATGAGCAAAAAAGCATCCTGTGCCGCAAAGCCAACCATCCTCGTCCTTAGAAACTATGGCCGCCCTGCCCATCTTGCCTCTTCTGGCAATTACAAGATTTCCCGCTCGAAGCACGTAACTCGATAATCGGTTGCGAGTCTCCTTAGACACCATTTTTCCTGGCAGGATCTTTCCGTCCACTATATTTGCTGGATTAACTACTGGCACGCCTTCGTTAACATAATCTGATTTGTGGAGAGAGCTCCCGAACGGTCCGGTGCGTGACTCAAAGCAAATGGCTGCAAACCTCGCCCAGCACCACCCCTCGGGCAGGTCGAACGACGCCTCGTCTGCGATGCTCTCGTCGCTCAGCACGCGCCCCCTGGCATCCACGCGCTTCTCATAGGGCGACCCATCGGAAGCGATGTATATAATTGACTCTCCGCCTTTAGGGAACTTCGCTTTTCCCTCGTCGATGAGGCGATGCTTTTCTTCGCGGATGCGCTCAAGCAGATTGCTTGCGGGTTCGTCATTGGGATCTTGCGGTACGAGCTTGCCCTCGACCGCCATTTGAAGAATCGAGTTTTTAAGGTCTATTGCCTTCATCTACACCTCAATCCCGAGAATCTCGCAGATTTGCGTGAGCTTCTGCTCGATCTCTGCATCGAGCCTTGCGCGTTCCTCCTTGTAATTTCGGATAAGTTCGTCCGGCGGCAGGATTTCCTCCTCCTCGTGGGGATATCCGCACAGGTCGAGGTTGAAGTTGCCATTTCTAAGCTCGTCAACGGTGTAGCACTTTGCCTTCGGGTTGCCGTCCTCGATGATTTCCCGGCGGTCGCCCCACCACGTTTTCACGTCGTCGAAGTGCTCAAGTCTTATCGGCTTTGTCTTGGAGAAGTGCTTATAGCCTTCGGGCATGTCCATTCGGTAGAACCAGACGCCCTCGGAAGGCTTTGTGCTGTCGAAGAAGAGGATGTTCGTGGTGATGCTCGTGTAGGGCGCAAAGACGCTCTGTGGCATACGCAGGACGGTATGTAGGTTCATTTCCTCCAAGAGACGACGTTTGATTTCCACCTTGGCAGCGTCCTGGCCGAAGAGAAAACCATCGGGGATAATGACCGCGGCACGGCCGCCCCTCTTAAGGCGGTAGAGGATAAGCCCAAGGAACAGGTCCGCCGTCTCGGAGCTGCGCAGTGCGGTGGGGAAGTTGTTCTGGATTGATGCGTTCTCTGATCCTCCATAGGGCGGGTTCATGAGGATGACGTCGAACTGGCCATCTTGCTTGTGCCGCCACTCACGCACGTCGCTCTCAAGGGAGTTGTCGTGGAAGATCTCCGGGTTGTCAATGTCGTGCAGGAGCATGTTGGTAACGCACAGCAGGTAGGGGAGCTGCTTCTTCTCGACGCCGTAGACAGAGTGCGTGTAGAGCTCCTGGTCGGCTGGCGTCTTCACCTGCTCTGCGAGGATCTTGAGCGCGCTCGTGAGGAAGCCGCCGGTGCCGCAGGCAAAGTCTGCAACGCGTTCGCCGAGCTTCGGGGCGAGCATCTGTGCCATGAAGTCTGTGACGGCGCGCGGGGTGTAGAACTCGCCCGCGTTGCCCGCCGATTGGAGGTCCTTGAGGATAGTTTCATAGATTTCGCCGAAGGCATGGCGCTCCCTGTATTCAGTGAAGTCCACAGCGCTGTCTATTTCGTTGACCACCTGGCGCAGGAGAATGCCGTCCTTCATGTAGTTGTTGGCATCAGTGAAGGCAGCTTTTACCACTACCTGCCGTAGCGGGGCGTTAAGAGGGAGTTCAAGATTAGGCAACGTCTTGAACAGGTCGTTGTTCACGAAATCAAGGAGTGCGTCGCCTGTGAGGGCCTTGCCGTCCTTATGGTCTACCGCCCAGCTGTGCCACCGAAGCCTCTCGGGGATGATAGACTCGTAGGAGTCGTCGTGGAACTCCCACTCCTCCTCCTTGGCATCGTAGATCTTGAGAAAGAACAGCCAAGTCATCTGCTCGATGCGCTGGGCGTCGCCGTTGATGCCGGCGTCCTTGCGCATGATGTTCTGAAGGGTCTTGACAAGAGTTCCGAGGGCCATGTAGCGCGCTGCCTTTCGCTATGCGACGTAGAGCTCGTTTTCGAGTTTGCGGGTCGCCTGAATATACTCCTGTTTGCCGCCAAACTCCTTGACGATTTTCATCGGGCTACCGAAGCGGTGAAACTCCTCCAGGTCGAGTATGCGGGTGTCGTCGAGGTCCACGAGGTTGGAGGTCGCGAACTTGTCGAGAAGGGCCTCAAGGACCTCGCGGGCCACCCCTGAGTACTCGTAAAGGACGCCTTTCTTCTTGACGTTGTTCGCGCGCTCGCTTCTTGTGAGTGGCTTCTGGTCGTAGGCGATGTGGCAGATGAGGTCGAAGTCGCTCATCTGGTCCTGCCCGGATTCGCGTCGCAGCTCGTCGAGGAAGGCGCCGCGGGCGCGGAGCTCGTCGATGATGGCTTGCTTTCGGTCCTCTGCGCTCCACGCGACGAGGAAGTGGTCGAGGGTGTCGAACTCGCCGAGGATGTTCCTGCGCGTGTAGTCCTTAAGGCTCTCGGTCACGAGCTGGCCGTCGGAGGAGTAGTATTCCACGCGCTCTGAGACGATGTGTACGTCCACGCCGTGGACGTGGTACTTGATGCATTTTTTACCGTCTTCCTCTCCGTCACCGTCGTCCGTGCCGGGCCAGTCGGGAGTTGGGGAGACATCCGGAGGAGAGTCCGGCTCATCGTTATCGGGTACCATGGGCCCGTCAGGTGGCGGCTCGAATATCACGACGGGCTCCCCGTCGAAGTCAGGGTCGGCGAACATGCGCGAGGCGTCGCGGAAGTCGAGGATGGTGAAGTAACGTTTGCCGTACTCCTCGCAGATGCGCGTGCCGCGTCCGACAATCTGCTTGAACTCGGTCATGCCGTGCTCTCCGAATACATTGTCGAGGACGACGACCTTGCATGTCTTGCAGTTCACCCCCGTGGTGAGGAGCTTTGAAGTGGTGACGATGGTCGGGAACCGCTCGTCGGGGTCGATGAAGTTGTCGAGCTGGGCCTTGCCCTCCTTGTCGTCTCCTGTGATCTTCATTACATAGGTTGGGTGGTCTTTGGTGATGTCGGCGTTCTCGTTGACGAGCGCCTTGCGCATGTTCTCTGCATGCTCGGTATCCACGCAGAACACGATGGTCTTTGCGTAGCGATCGGTCTCCTTGAGGAATTGAGTGACCTTCTTTGCGACCTGTTCGTTTCTCTCCTTGATAACAAGCTCGCGGTCAAAGTCCTGCTTCTCGTACACGCGGTCGGGAAGCTCTTTGCCTTGGTCGTCGATTGCGCCTGCCGGCGGGCGGTACCCATAGGCGTCCACGTTCGTCTTTGGCCGAATGACCTTGTACGGGGCGAGGAAGCCGTCCTCGATGCCCTGCTTGAGCGAGTAGGTGTACACGGGCTCGCCGAAATAGGTGATGTTCGAAACGTCCTTGGTCTCCTTGGGCGTTGCGGTCATGCCGATCTGGATGGAGCTGTCGAAGTATTTGAGGATCTTGCGCCATGCGGAGTCGGCGGCAGCGCTACCACGGTGGCACTCATCGACGATGATGAGATCGAAGAACTCTCGGTTGAATTCGCGGAAGATCTCCTCGCCGTTCTCGCCCACGAGCTGCTGGTAGAGGGAGAAGTAGATCTCGTAGGCAGGGTCGAGCTTCCTGTTCGCGACCTTAGTGGTGACCTTCTTGAGCGGCTTGAAGTCCCCGTCGATGGTTTGGTCGACGAGGATGTTGCGGTCGGCGAGGTAGAGGACCTTGGCTACCTCGGTCGTCTGACGCAGGCGGTGGACGATCTGGAATGCCGTGAAGGTCTTTCCCGTGCCCGTCGCCATGACAAGAAGTATGCGGTCCTGCCCGCGCGCGATTGCCTCAAGGGTCCTGTTTACGGCGTTGCGTTGGTAGTAGCGCGGCGCGTTCCCTCCGTGCTCCTGGTAGTAGGGCGCGGTGACAATCTCCTGGGCGTGCTCGTGTTCAAGCCCCTTCGCCTTGGAGTAGCGCGCCCAGAGCTCTTCAGGTGTGGGGAACTCATCCATTGCGAGATTGCGCTCCCTGCCGGTAAGGAAGTCGTGTTCGACGAAGCCCCTGCCGTTGGTGCTGTAGGCGAAGGGAACATCGAGCGCCTGAGCGTATCCCATGCCCTGCTGGAGGCCAGCCGAGACCGTATGATCGGTGTCCTTGGCCTCGACGATGGCAATGGGGATGTTCGGGGCATACATGAGGAGGTAGTCGGCCTTCTTCTTCTCCTTGCGTGTCACGAAGTTGCCGCGTACGACGATCTCGCCATCGGTGAAGTAGTACTCGGTGAAGACCTGACGGTCCCTGTCCCATGACTTCATGATTGCGGGATCTATGAGTTTCAGCCTTGTATCCGATTCGTTCATAAGGGAAGCGCCTTTCGAGATAGCATTGCTGATGCTCGTAAAGCATTTGTATAAAGTCTATCATTTGCGCTGATGGGCTTAGAGCGCTCATGACCACTTAGTATCTAAACGATTGAGATGATTATGTCCGGGCTTGCCCCTTTTGAACTCTTTGCTTGATTGGGACGTTCTTGACGGTGCCGGTCGGAGCGTAGTGTTTGCTCTACGGCCTTCCTTCCACAGGCGTCGGATTTACGGGAAGGACCAATCAAAAATGCTGGAAGGTAAATGGGCGTGTAGGATGAACTCCTGACTGACTCTCTATGAATGGGAGATGAATGGTAAGTTTTGATGAGCTGTCCGAAATGACCGATGATGAACTCAAACGCCGATTCGATGATTTAGCCAAGAATACGATTGTTGGTACGGCATTTTATTTAGACGAGATTAATCGTAGGGCTGCATCAAAGATTAATGACAGCATGCTGCAGTGCACGAAATGGATGACGTGTATGACAGGCGTAATGCTCATATTGACGATTGCCAACGTCATAATTGCGGCTGTTTCATAAGGGGTTCGTTCTGCCTACGTCTCAGCGGTTTTCGAGCTGCTTCCAGAAACCTCTCTCGTCGTCCCAAGCGAGCGTTACCTCGTCACTGGTTTCCTCGTCCTCCACGACGTGCTCTGCGTGTATGCTCTCCACCACGGGCAGGAGGTCCTCGGGCGTCTGACCGGAGCACCGCCACGCGGTCTGTACGACCTTGAACGTGAGGTTTACGTCGCCGCCGGGTAGGCCGTTGGCGCAGCTCACCTCGTCTACATAGGCGTCGAGCGCCTCCGTGTCGCTCACGCTGTACTCCACGAACGCGGGCAGCTTCTCGTCGGGCAAGGCTCGCTCGCAGAAGCTCCTAGCGGTCTCCTCCACGACGTCTTCGAAGCGATAGGCTACGACCATGTTGCACGTGCCCGCAGCGCCGGTAAGCCCCTCCAAGCGCTCCAGCGCAGCAACAAGCCACGCGACATCCCCTTCATCGTATCCGCCCGACCAATGTGTGAGGTATCGGCATTGCGAGAAGATCGCGTCGCCGAGCACCGTCAAGTCATCCACGCGCGAAAGCCCCTCGCCGATGTCGCGGCTGTTGCCGAGACTGAGGCCATACGCCTCCTCGTATGAGCGTCCGCAGTCCATCTCGAAGCCGAGCTCACGGAAGCCAGTGGCCCAGTCGAATCTTTCGAGCGCGGCGACTCCGTAGCACTCGAGCTCTTCCCTGAACCTGCGCGAAAACGCGCATACTGACCGCCTGTTCATGCTCATCCCTCCGTTGATGTTCAGGAACATTTTCTTCCTAGTTGGTGAGGAGGTCCATAAGCCATGCTTTTCGAATTGTGATTTCGCACTGTGTCGGGGGTGGGGATTGGGAGATCACAATCTGGCGACAATTGCTGACGAGAAGATCGGGCTCATGCTCTTTGATGATCATTCGTTTGTGCCTCACGAAAGAGTGGCTCCGCCAAACAAAATGACCCCGCCTGGTGCGCTTCATCGTTTCCGAGAGAGACGTGCGGGGTACTGTCGCAAGATAGCTTGCTACGCCGGCGTTGCTCGTCAAATGGGTCGGAGTGAATTACGTTGCTTGATGAGATGAGAATGAGCTCGAGCGCCATGCTCGCTTACTCGTCTAATGCGGCGAACATTGCCGATGCCGAGTCGTAGGGCTCCGCGGGCACCTTCCCTGCAAGGATATCGCGGGCCTCGCGTATCGCCGCTTCGGTCTCGTTGCTGTACCGCGGCTGCCGAACGTCGAAAGGCAGCCCGCCCTCAAGAATCGATTTGTGCAGGAAGATATTGATTGCTTCGGTGAGCGTCATTCCGAGGCTTCCGTAAATCGATTCTGCTTCTGCCTTGATCTGCGGATTGACCCTCATGCTGATCGATGCGCTCTTAGCCATTGTCACTCCTTGCATTGACATTGCATATGCATTGTATCACATACCCATGTATAGCGAGGTTGTTCGCGGCATTTGGCTATTCATAGATAAAGTGCGCCTTGCTTTTCCGGACAGAAGGTGAAAAGCGGAGCGCGTCAGTGCAGTGCTAAAGGAGGCCCTCCCATGCAGCTTCTCTCAATCCTTCGGATGGCAAGCGGAGCCTCTTTGTGGCGCGGGCTCGACTATGTAGAGCAGGGGCGCGCGAAGAACCTCCGTCCCGCCGGCGAGGGCGCCTTCGATGCTGAGGTGGAGGGCTCTGCAAATCTGCCCTACACCGTCCACGTGGACGCTGCGCATGTTCGACAGTCCTATTGCGACTGCCCGCACGCGGCGGGAACGAGGCGTATCTGCAAGCACATGGTTGCCACGGTGTTCGCCGCCTATCCCCAGCAGATCGATGCATTCAAGTGGGAGGTCGAGCAGGCGGAGCTGGAACACAGGCGCGAGGAGGAAGCCCATCGCGCGGAGCTTGTCCGTTACGTGAACAGCCTCAAGAAAGACGAGCTTCGCAAGGCCTTGCTTGACGCGCTGATCGAGCTGGAGGAGCGCCACGACCGTTGGTGGTAGGGCTCGTGAACACCACCACCTCACTCTTCCGAGGTTCCGTTTGCACGTTCATTCCACTTCTGGGAATATCTTTTTCCAACGATACGGAGCGCGGCGTTTTGAACGTGGGAAAACCGCAGGATTTTGGGAACGTTGGCATGCGGCAAGGCAACCGCGGCAAAAAGATGTTCCCAAAACTGGAACGAGTGGCTCTGGCGGTCCCGTTTGGGAAAGATCTAGTGCTCGGTGGGGATTCAAAGCGAGCATTTTCCGTTAGCAGCGCCTCGAATCGAGCGCTCCGAGCGATCCGCCAGGGCCCAACGGGGGGTAATGCCGTGGTTGCCTCATATGCATCGATAGCCAGCAAGGCGGACCTTCTTGCTGCCGACGCGGCGCGGGATATTTTCTTGTGCGGCCGTTCGCTTCACGTGGACGCTCGGGTCCGCGCGGGCCTGGCATCCGCCTGTGCGCACGAACCAACTCCGACGCCGTATTTCGTGCTGGAAGAGCTGCTTGGCAAGCTTGGTCTCACGGCGAACGATCACCTGCTCGATGTAGGCTGCGGAGCGGGCAGGGTTCTCGCCTATGCGGCCTCGCAGCTCCCATGTCGGGCGACGGGCGTGGAGTTGGACACCCGTTTTGCCAACATCGCCTCATCGTGGGCAGCATCGTCTCCCCAGCTCGACGTTATCGCTGGCAGCGTGCTCGACATCTCACTCGCACCCTATACCTGCTTCTACCTGTTCAATCCATTCGACACCGCGGTGCTCACGCGCTTCCTCGACAAGGCCGAGCGCGAGGCGGCACCGCCCTTCACGCTCGTCCACATGTCCGATAACGGGGAGTCGTTCGCCTACCAGGGACGTCCCGGCTGGCGGCTCGTCCGTTCGGGCAGCATTCAGATGTTCCAAACGGCTTCTGGTAGAAACATCAAGTTCTACGAGTTCCCGCAGCATTATTCCGTCTGGCGTTATGAGGGCGTGAAGTAGATTCGTCCCTGTGCGCTAGAACAAGCAGCTCTCGATCACGTTCTTTCCACGCAGCGTGCCAAGCCACTCGGCGGGAATCCCCTCAATGCCGTATACGATGCCCGCCAGCGCGCCGGCTACGGCGGCGGTGGTGTCGGTATCGTCGCCGAGATTGACGGCGGCGAGCGTGCAGTCTCGGTAGCTGTTCGTTGTGAGCAGACACCAGAGGGCCGCCTCTAGCGTGTCGCGCACGAAGCCTCCGGAGCGCACCTCACGTACAGGGCGCTCGGCGAGCGCAGCATACGGGCCCGTGGCTTCTCGCATCGGGGCGCCTGCCGCCAACCGCCGGGCGATCGCTACGAGCTCTACGCATGCTTTGGTCGAGGTGCGGTGCGCGTGTGTGATGGCCGAGACCGCCTCGATGTCCTCGTCGCGCGCATCGGTGAATGCCAAGGGGGCCGTGCGCATGAGCGAGCCGTTGCCGTTGTCCCATTCGTCTGCGCAGCCAAAGCCCTGGTCGAGCGCTCGAGCCGTCGCTCCGCCGATGTCGAACAGGCCGTCCACGGTATAGGCGCCCTCGCGGTACCAGCGGAAAAACCGCGTGCGGATGTCTTCTGCGTCCACTCGACCTAGCTCGCGGTAGCTGTCGCAGATGGCAAGCGCCATCGATGTGTCGTCTGACCACGTTCCCGCAGGTTGGTTGTGCGAGCCGTGGCCCATCATGCCCGTGCAGCGAAACGTCCCCCGTGGGCGAAACTCGTACGGCACGCCGAGCGCATCGGCCACTGCCTGTCCGTAGATGCAATCGCGCAGCGTTCCCGCCATGGCGCCTCCCAGCTCGTTGTCTCTGCTCGATAGTCAACCATATCACGCGCGCGGTTTGAGCGGGCATCTTGCGAGCGGGCAAACGAAGGCGGGCCCCGAGCGATGTGCCCGGAGCCCGCATGGTCCTATGATGTTTGTGCGTGCTGTAGTCTCCACCTGCAGTCCGCGGCAGTGTTCGGGTGCCGCTCGCTAATCTCTCTTGCGGCGTATGCGCGCGGCGATTGCAGCGCCTGCAAAGGCGAGCGCGCTTCCTGCAGCAGCAACCATCATGGGCAGCGAGAGCGCGTCGCCGGTGGCGGCGAGCTGGCCGCCGTCCTTTTCCGCACGGGATATGTCGGCGTCTGCGCTGGCCCCGGGGCGGTTTCCGCCTTCGCCGGCGCCTTCGCCGGGGTCGCTATCGCCTTGCGGGGGAGTGGTCTGGTTTCCGTCCGATGATCCGTTGTTGGGATTATCGCTACCGGGCTCTTCGCCTTCTGAACCGTCGCTCTCGCCCGAGTCTTCTCCGTCTTCGCCTGCCGGCGGCTGCTCGCCGCTCCCAGAGTCCTCGCCGGATTCGCCTTCGCCTCCATCGCCGCCGGGCTTCTGACCACTTCCGTCGCCGTCATCCGACCCGCCGCCCGGTTCCTGGCCACCGCCTTCGGGCGGGGTCACCTCGCCGCCGGAGCCGTCACCAGGCTCCTCGCCTTCCGAGCCGCCGCCCTCTTCGCCGCCTCCAGGTACCTCGCCGGCATCGTCGCCAGCAAGCTCGGTATGCGGATTCAACCGCACGTCGTAGGCCACCACGCTAAAGGACGCCGGGTCGCCGTCACCCACGTCGCCGGTGAGCTCGAATGCCCCGTCGCGCGAGAAGCCCACGAGCTGCCCGTCGCGGTAGAGCTCCCACGCCGTCGTGGCGCGTGTGAGCTCGTCGCTCGGCATCGATGCCGTCACACGCAGCGCGTTGCCCACGATCTCGACGGTAAACTCAGGCTCAACCGTGCCGTCTGCACCCACGATCTCCTCGTACGTTTTCGCTCCGTTGATGATCTGCGCGTCGGTGTTCAGCGAGAAGTATTTCACCTTGCGCGGCATCGAGGGGTATTGCGCGCACCATTCCAGCACCTCGGGGGCTAGGTCGCGCTCGCCGAGCTCGTAGAGGTACTCGGCGAAGTTGTAGCCCGTTCCCATGGTGAAGGCCACGGCCATGCGGTTGTACTTAACACCCGTGGTGGCATTGCTCGCCAGGTCCTCGATGGTCTTCACGGCGGCCGGGTTGCCGCGCAGGATGCGCAGGGTCGCCCCGTAGGCGCCGTACGTCTCCACATCCGCGGCGATCTCTTCGGTGTAGGGGCTCGCGGAGAAGTCGTAGCCCGCATAATCCCAGTCGTCGAAGAAATGCAGGCCGTTCCACCACGTGGTCACGTGCGTCCAGATATAGGTGCCCCAAACGTTGCCGTTCATCCAGTCGGGCACGTAGTTCGGGTCGGCGGCCATCTGCGCAAGCTCGGCGTCGCGACGCTTGGTGGCGTTCATGGCGTTCACGTGGTAGTACGCCGAGGGGTTGAACGCCGTTCCCGCCGCGCGCGACGCCTCGATGCCGCCGTGGCGCGAGCCGGCGATGGAGTACAGGTTGTTCGTCTCCTCGGCAACCGCGATCACGTTGTTGTCGAGCATGTGGCCGTACTCGTGCGACATGCCCCAGCCGTACATGTCGTCGCCCGCGAGGAACGATGCGGCCGTGCTCTCCGGCATGTGGAAGTAGCGCCCGTAGGCGTACATGGTCGAGGGGCTCGAGACCGTGCGGGTGAACGCTGTGTGCACGCGTGCGGTGGTGATGGCGTTGGGGCCGCTTGCCTGGGCCGAGTCGAACCCGTCGAACGCCCAATAGAATTCAAGCCGGTTCTGGATGGCGGTGTTCGATTTCTCGATATAGGCGATGGCCTCGGCCTCGGACGAGATGCCGGAGTACGCCTTCGCCATGGCGGTCGCGCTCACGGCGAACTGCGCGCTGCCCCGGTCGCCCATCTGGATGAGCGTCATGTCGGCCACCTGGCCCGCCTGTGCCCGGGCAGCGTATGCGCGGATGTCTTGCACAAAGGTCCAGAAGCGCTCGGGGTGTGCGGGGTCGTGCTCGTAGAAGGGGTGTTCGCCCAGGCTCGTGCCCAGGGCGGGGCTGCCGCCGGCCTCGGTGCCGCCCGAGGCGCCCGCGCCTCCCGTGCTGGCCGCGTCGTTGGCCGAGGCCGCTTCTGCACCGTCGCCCGCTGCGCCCATCGCGACCGCGGCCGCATCCGCCGCCTCGATGCGCACGTGCGCCGCGTTCTCGGTGGAGTCGTTGCGCAGGTAGAGCATGGAACCATAGGTCTTCCCCGTGAGGTCCACGGTAATGCGATTGACGCCGTTCACCAACCCGCTTTTCTGGCCGAGGTTGAGCGACGGGTAGTTGTTCGTGTCGGTCACGCCCACCTGGCGCCAGGCAACCGAGAGCTTCGAAGGGTCGTCGGCATCGACGTAGACCACGATCTCGTTCACCTGGCCGGGTTTGAGGTAGAGCCCCGTGGCATCGAGGTTGTCGAACTGATAGCCCTGCTGGGTGCGCTGCGCCTCGGACCACGGATCTCCCAGCTGCGAGAGCTCGCGCACCGTGTCCGCGAGTTCGTCGCGGTGCGCGTCGAGGTAGGCCGCATAGCGCTCGATGTCCTCGATCTGCTGCAGGCGCACGCGCTTCTCGGGGGTGTCCACGCCAGCGAAGTGCTCCTCTACCGTCGCGCGAAGGCCATCGAGAGCATCGGGCCCTGTGAGCTCGTCGCGCAGCTGGAGGCCGAGGTTGTCGGCGAAGGGGTTGTCGAGCAGGTCGAAAAGCGCAGCTACGTCGGCAGAGGCAAGGGTGATGCGACGCTGGTCGGCGGTGTCGAGGCCCACGGAGGCCGTTTTTTCGGGCGTTCCGGCGTGACGCACCGAGAGGCGCTCGAGCGCGGCGCGCGACACCTCGGGCGAGGAGGCGGTTGCCACCACGCCGCCCGCCGGCCACTCGCCTGCGAGCACGACCTCGATCGGGTCGTCCGTGGTGTGTGCCTCCGGCGCGCTTGCGAACGAGAGCGCCGCCCCTTGCGCTAGGCTCACGCGGTCGGTGCCCTCGAAGCGGGCTCGCCCGCCCAGCTCAAGAGATCCGCGGGCGTCTACGCGCACGCCGAACGTGTTGTTGGGGTTGTTGTTGCCGATGGTGCCGCCCGTGAAGCTGAGCGCGCCGCCCTCGAGCACGTGCACCACTCCGTCGCTCGACACATTGGACGAGTTCCCCGCGATGCTGCCACCGCTCATGCGCACGGTGCCCTTGGTCCATACGATGGACTCGGAGTAGCTCGTGCGGTTTCCGGTGATGATGCCCGCGCGCATCTCGAAGGTGCTGCCGCGCTCCACCGCAACGGCGGCGTTGCGCATGGCGAACCCGTTGCGGATTTCGCCGCCGTCGAGCACGAACGTGCCCTCGCGCACATAGACGGCACCCCACGGCTTCCAGGAGCACTGGGCGCCTTCGATGGCCGTGCCCGCGCGCATGGTGAAGGTGGACTGCCCGCGCAAGGTGACGACGGCGTCGTTCGAGTCGGTCCGCTCGTTATCGATGACGAGCTCGCCCGTGGCGGGGTCGGCTGCTTCGAGTGTGAGCGAGGCACCATCCGACAAGCGGAACATGCCCGCAGCCTTCCCGCCCTCTTGCGGGAATTGCTCCGTGCGCTTGATGGTGGTGTCTGCGGTGGCGCGCAGTGTGATTGAGCGGCCCGCGTCGACCGCTACGGGCTCACTGATGCTGAGCGTGCCGGAGACCTCGATGGCGTCGCCGTCCTGCGCGGCCCGAGCCGCCTCGACGAGCGAGCCGTACGCCGTCCGCTCGCCGCCGCGAACGATGGCGACCGTGCCGGCGGATGCGTCTGCTTCGGAAGTAGGCTTGGCGTCTTCGGCGGGCGCGCTTGTTGCGGGGGCGGGCTCGGTGGCGCCGGCGGAGGAGTCTTCTGCGGGAACGGTGGCAGTCTCGGCGGATGCGTCTTCCACAGGAGCCGGCTCGGTTGAATCGGCGGGTGCGTCTTCCGCGGGTGCGGCGGCGCTGGTTTCGCTTTCGCTATGCTCCTGGGCGCTCTTTTCGTCTGCAAAGGCGAGCGCGGGTGAGGTGAGTGCAGCGCCCGCGCCGGGGCCCGAGAGCACAAGGCTCGCGGCAAGGAGAGCGCGCAGGGTTGTAGGGGCTATTCTGTTGTTGGGCATGATGTCCAAATCCTTTCGCATCTTGCGCCCCGTGAGGGGCGTAGCCGCGCTGGGGAATCGTTTGAGCGCGGAGGCAGAGTCTGTCTAGGTGCGGAACTTGTATACCCCGGGTAACATTACGAGCGGAAGTCTCCGGGAGCCGAATCCATAGGTTCTGCATCATATGACGGGGGCCGTCGGTGTGCTGTTCGGAAAGCGCCGGCTTTCACCTGCTCGACTATCGATAAGAAAGCTTGAATAGGCAGTCTACCTGCTGTGATGCGTTGAAATACGACGCTCTTGCAGCTCTGTTGACGCTTTAGCCAAAAATGTTACCCCTCTTCAGTCATTCCTAAGTATATCGGTCGTAACTAATGGGTGGTTACGGGCAGAAGAGAAGTATCTATCGCTTCGACCCGAGGTGTTGCCTCGGGCAAGAAAGGGGGCGGGCCCATGTGCACGGGCATCCGCTTTACCAGCACCTCAGGTTCCATGTATTTTGGCCGGAACCTCGATTGGACTCAAGGCTATGGCGAGCGCGTGGTGGTGACGCCCCCTGCTGCCGAGGTGCCCGCTGCCTTCGAGCGCCCCAGCGACCTCGATAGCGCGCACGCCCATACGGTGATCGGCATGGGAATCGTGGCGGGCGGCGTCCCGCTCTACTTCGATTGCGGTAACGATGCCGGCCTTGCCGTCGCGGGGCTCAACTTCCCGCAGAGCGCGCGCTATGCCGCCCATGCATGCAGCCAGCCGGATGCGGTGAACGTCGCCGCCTATGAGTTTCCCTTCTGGATTGCTCGCAACTTCTCCTCGCTCGATGAGGTGCGCCGCGCTCTCTCCAAGACTACCGTTGTGGCCAAGCCCGTCTCGTCCGACCTTCCCGTTGCAAACCTGCACTGGATCGTTGCCGACGCCACGGGCAGCATCGTGGTCGAGTGCCTCGAAGACGGCCTTAAGGCGTGGGAGAACGATGTCGACGTGCTCACCAACGAGCCCAATTTCGGCTGGCAGCGAACGAACCTCCGCAACTATCTGGTTCTCACCGATGCCGAGCCCGCTACTGCCACGTGGGATAAGGCGCAGCTCTCACCTTTCGGGTCGGGCATGGGCATGCAGGGGATTCCCGGCGATTACAGTGGCCCTGCCCGCTTCGTGAAGGCGGCATTCGTGAACAGCCATTATCCGGCGCAAGAGTCCGAAGAGGCGAACGTCACGCGGCTTTTCCGCACGCTCGGTGCGGTTGCCGTGCCCATGGGGGCGGCGCGCATGGCCGACGGATCGTCGGAAATCACCCTGTATACGAGCTGTTTCTCGGCAGAGACGCTCACGTATTACCATGCCACCTATGACGAGCCGGGCATCCGCGCGTACCCGCTCTCCGCATGCGATGTAAGCGGAAGCGAGCCCTTCTTTGCGCCGGCGGCGTAGAACCCCTCTTCGCGCTCTTTTGCTTTGCCGGGGCCGCCGCATGGCCAGCGTGCTATGCGGCGTGGCCCAGCGTGCCCCGGCGCATGCGGGGCGCGGTACCGCCGTGCGGGCCATGTGTGGTCTGCACGGCGCCCACTAACCATGTTCGAAAGGCGTACACGTGAATAACAACCAACAGGCGCGGGCTACGCAGCCCGCCCGGGCCTCTCAGGCCAAAACGACCGCTTCGGCGGCGAATGCGCGACTTGCGGGTAACTCGGGTGCTGCCTCCGCTGCCACCCCGGGAGGCGCGGAGAGCGCCGCGACCACGGCGTCGACCACCGCAGGGGCCACCGCGACCGCAGCAGCTCCTGCAGCAGCCCCCGCGACCGCAACATCGGCCCCCGCGACCGCAGCGGCTCGCTTCTTGATCTTGCCCATCATCGTCCTCATCCTCGCGCAGATGGGTGCGACCGGCGATAACGGGGCTCTCTCGCTGGCGACGGCGTCGCTCACGAGCGAGCTCGGCGCCACCACGGCCCAGATTCAGCTCGCCAACATGATCTATCCGCTCGTAGGCGGTGCATTCATGATCGCGGGCGGTCTTGCCGGCACCATGGTCGGCTGGAAGAAGACCTTCCGCGGCGGCATCCTACTTTGCGCCCTCGGCGAGGTCGTGCTTGCCCTAGCACCCAGCATGGCCGTCTTCATCTGGGGCGGCCGCGTGCTGGTGGGCCTTGGCGCGAGCTTCATGATTCCTTCGGTGCTGGGGCTCATCCCGCTTATCTACCAGGGTCACGATCGCGTGATCGCGTTCGGTGCCATCGGTGCGGCTTCGGGACTTTCTGCGCTGCTCCCCCTTGCGCTCGGCGTGGTCATGCAGGTGGCTGGCATGCACGTTACCTTCCTCGCTCTCGCGGGCTACTTCGCGATCGTGTTCGCCGCATCGTTCACCCTTCCCGCCATCGAGCAGCCGCGTGAGCGGGCAGGCTTCGACGGCGTGGGCGTCGCTCTGGCTGCGTCGGGCCTGTTCCTCTTGCTCATTGGCCTCTCGAGCATCTCATCGTGGGGCCTCGTAATGCCTCTCTCCACGGCGCCCTTCACCATCCTGGGCATCTCGCCCGCGCTTCCCATGGCTGCGGCGGGTATCGTGGTTCTCGGCATCCTCGTTGCCTATGAGCGCCGCGTCGAGGCGCGGGGCGGCATCGCGGTGCTGCCGAGTGCGTTCCTCACAACTCCCCAGGTGCGCGCCGGTCTTGTGGCCTGTGCCCTCACCTTCTTCTTTATGGGAGCCCAGTCCATTCTCATGGCGCCCTACCTGCAGCTTGTGGCTGGTTGGTCGCCCGTGGCAGTGGGGACCATCTCGATCGTCACCGGCGTTCCCACCTTCGCGCTGGCGCTTGGCATCCCCAAGTTCATGCCGCAGGCTAGCCCGCGCCGCGTAATCCAAGCCGGTTACGTGGCAATGGCTGTTGCACTCGGCATCATGGCGTTCTCTGTGACCGAGAATGGCGCAAGCGCGCCCCTCGTGTACCTGGGCGCCTTCATGGCGGGCGTGGGCGCGGGCACGGTCTCTGCCCACGCGAGCAACGTGGTGGCGATGGCGCTTCCCGAGCGCGAGGCTTCGCAGTCGGGCGGCATCCAGAGCACGATGCGCAACGTGGGCCAGGCCCTCGGTGTGGCGTTGCTGGGCGCGGTGCTGATCTTCGGGATTACCGGTACGGTTCGAAGCCGTGCGGCGGCGGATGCCTCCATCTCGCCTCGAGTGTCGAGCGCCTTATCGGGTGTGAGCATCGACCTGGGCAGCAACCGGACCTTCGAGGACGAGATCGCGGGAATCCCCATGACCGACGGCGAGCGCAAGGAGCTTGTGTCGATCGAGGCCACGGCGCGCCTCGATGCGGTGCGCATGGCATATGCCGTCGGCGGGGCTGTGGTGCTGGCGGGCCTAATCACCACGCCGGCAATCCGGGACGGCGAGCGAAGGGATCCTGCGGGAAGCGCCGGGTCCACTAAGGCGAAGGGCGATCGCTCCTGACGGGAGATAGCCTGTGCTTTTGAGATACTCACCGTTTGACATCACGAGAAGCGCCTCGCTTGGGGCGCTTTTTCATGGCGGGCGTACGATCCTCCGGAAAGGATATGCCTCCCGCGCTCCTCGGTTGCGTCTGCTATGCTGTTCCGCGCATATGCGCTGTTTGCGCCTGCGGGGCCAGTGGGCGAGGGGAGGGGCCACCATGCCGCGAACATCCGATGCGCTGGAAGCCGCGCCTCATGCGGTAGACGGAGCGGCGCCGGGCACAATGCCCGGGCCGGACGGCTCTTGGAAGCTAAAGCTCGCCTGCGTGTGGGGCGGAGAGCTCGTCTCGGTGCTCACCAGCTCTATCTTGCAGATGGGGTTCATCTGGCACATTACGCTCACCACGAATTCTGCGAGCATGCTGTCGCTGGCATCGCTCATGGGCTTCCTACCGCTCGCACTGCTGGGTTCTGTCGCGGGTGCGATCGTCGACCGCCTTCCGCTCAAACGCGTGCTTGTCGGGGCCGACCTCTTCATCGCTGCGGTGAGCGCGCTCGTGGCGCTTGCGTCGATGGCCGGCTCCTTGCCGGTGTGGATGGTAATCGTTGCCTTGTTCTTCAGGGCCATCGGAAGCGCGTTTCACACTCCTGCCTTCCAGGCGCTGACCCCGCTTGTGGCTCCGCCTGAGCACCTTACCCGTCTTGCGGGCGTAACGCAGCTTGTACAATCGGGCGGGTACATCTTGGGAACGGCTGCGGCTGCGGCGATGTACCCGGTGTGGGGACTTACCGCGATGGTCGCGCTTGACGTTGCCGGTGCGCTGTTCGCGAGCGTGGCCGTTCTCGCCGCGCGGTTAAGCGGACGGCCCGCGGCTCCTGTGGTTCGCGAGGGCCTTGCGACGCAGGTGCGCCAGCTCGCTCGTGAGACCGCGGAGGGCTACCGCGTGCTTCGCAGGTATCGAGGGCTTTTCGCCCTGCTGTGGTGCGGGTTTGCTTTCACGCTCGTGTTCTCGCCCATATCGGCGCTCTTTCCCATTATGACGCTCGGCCACTTTGCGGGCACGACGGCCGATGCCGCCCTCGCAGAGGTGGTGTTCTCGGTGGGCATGATCGCGGGCAGCATGCTTTTGGCAGCCACCGGCGGCTTTGCGAATCGCGCGCTGAGCGTGGTGGCTTCGTGCGCGGTGTATGGGGTGGCAACGCTGGCTGCGGGGCTCTTGGGGCCAGACGGTTTCACGGGTTTTCTCGCTGCAAGCGCGGTGATGGGGCTCAGCTCCCCCTTCTATTCGGGCCCGCAGACCGCGCTCATGCAAGAGCACATTCCGCCCGAGTACCTGGGACGCGTTTTTGGCCTCTACGGGAGCATCATGGCCTGGGCCATGCCGGCGGGGCTCGCGGTGTCCACGTTGCTCGCCGATGCGGTGGGCGCGCCCATCTGGTTCGTGCTCGCCGGTTCGTCCATGCTGGTGCTCGCTGTGATCACCTGGCTGATTCCGAGCATCAGGCATATTGAGCGCGTGCCGTGATGAATTCAGCCAGGATCGTGCGTCATACCTCGCTCTCGATGCGCTCGAGTAGCGTCGTGCACCCCTCGAGCACGTCGCGATAGGTGGTCTCGAAGTCGCCCGTGTACCATGGATCGGCGACATCGTCTGTGCGGCCGGCGAAGGCGAGCAGCTTGAACGTGCGCTCCAGCGCGCTTGGTCCCAGCATGCGGCCGATATTGCGCACGTTGGCCTCATCCATCCCCACGATATAGTCCCAGGCCGCCGCATCGTCTGCGCGAAGCCGCCGCGCGCTCCGGGGCGTGAAGGGCACGCCGTGCTCGGTGAGCACGCGGCGCGTGCCCCAGTGAATATCGTTGCCGATCTCCTCGGTACTGGTGGCGGCCGAGGCGATCAGGAATCGGCTTTCGAGCCCGTGTTTCCGCACGAGGTCTTTCATGACGAACTCGGCCATGGGCGATCGGCAGATATTGCCGTGGCAGACGAACAGGATGCGGGTTGCTTGCTCGCTCATAGGGCTCCTTGGTCGTGCAACTTCGCGCTTGGAAACATTATCGTGCCTCCCGCGAGGACGCCTCGAAGTATACGATAATGGTTCGCGCATGGGGCGAGGCGCCCCATCGTCTTCTGTGTTCAGAGCTCTACAGAGCAGGCCAATGGATAGGGAGTACGTAATGGTCAAGGGCGTCATCTTCGACATGGACGGGCTCATGTTCGACACCGAGCCCGTATGGGGAGAAAACCTAAAGCCGGCGACCGATGCCCTGGGCCTCGCCTACAAGCCCGGGCTCTCGGACGCGGTGCGCGGTACCGCGGGAGGTGAGTTCGCGAAGGTTGTTCACGCGTGGTACGACGAGAGCGTCGACGCGGATGAGCTCTGGGATGTTTGGCATGCCATCGTGGAGGAGCACCTGCGCGCCGGGGTGGAGAAGAAGCCCGGCCTCGATGAGCTCCTCGCGTATCTGGGAGAGCAGGGCATACCCGCGGCGGTGGCGTCTTCTTCGCCGGCGAGCCAGATCGCGCAGAACCTTGAGAACGCGGGCGTTTCTGCGTGCTTTTCTGCCACGGTGTCCGGGCTTGAGGTTGAGCACGCCAAGCCGGAGCCCGACGTGTTCCTTCGCGCGGCAGAACTCTTAGGGTGCGATGCGCACGAGGCGCTCGTGCTCGAGGATTCTTTCAACGGTGTGCGCGCCGGCGCCGCAGGCGGCTTCATCACCGTCATGGTTCCCGACTTGGTGCAGCCGGATGACGAGATGCGCTCCCTGGCGACGCGCGTCTGCCGGGACCTCTTCGAGGTACGCGATCTGCTGCAGGCGGGTGCTATCGGCTAAGAAACGCCGGAGTCCTTTTCGAGAGGTATCCATCTAGCGAGAAGCCGGGCCAGACTCCTTCGGGCCTGGCCCGGCTTCGTGCGGGCACGCCGGGAGCCACGCCAGGCGCCCGGGACCCGTCATCCGCCCAGCTGGTTCCGGCTACACGCGCTCTGCGAGATCGAGTACCAGGCGCTCCGTTTTCTCCCAGCCGAGGCATGGGTCGGTGATGGACTTGCCGTACACGCCGCCATCGATGGGCTGGTTGCCGTCTTCCAGGTAACTTTCCACCATGAAGCCCTTGATGAGATGACGGATTTGTTCCGAGCGGCGCATGGAATCTGCAACCTCGTGGCTGATACGGATCTGCTCGAAGGGGCGCTTGCCCGAATTGTCGTGGTTGCAGTCCACGATAACCGCCGGGTTGACGAAATCTGCCTCGGTGTACTTTTCTGCCAGGCGCTCCAGGTACTCGTAATGGTAGTTGGGGTAGTTGAGCCCGTCCTCGCCGATATAGCCGCGCAGCACCGCGTGTGTGAGCGGGTTGCCCGTGGTCTCGACCTCCCAGTTGCGGAAGATGAAGGTCTGCGGCTGCTGCGCCGCATAGATGGAGTTGAGCATGACGCTCGTGGACCCTCCGGTGGGGTTCTTCATGCCGATGGGCATGGGAACGCCCGAAGCCACGAGTCGGTGCTCCTGGTTCTCTACCGAGCGCGCGCCCACGGCGATGTAGCCAAGCACATCGATGAGGTACTGGTAGTTGGTGGGGTAGAGCATCTCGTCGGCAGTGAACATGCCAGTTTCCTCCGCCACGCGCAGGTGCATGCGGCGGATGGCCTTGACGCCGCCCAAAAGATCGCTCGGGCCCTCGGGGTCGGGGTTGTGCAGGAGCCCCTTGTAGCCCGTGCCCTTGGTGCGCGGCTTGTTGGTGTAGACGCGCGGTACGATGAAGAGGCGCTCGCTTACGCGCTCGGCAAGCTTCGCCAGGCGGCCGGCGTATTCGAGCACGGAGTCCTCGCGGTCGGCGGAGCACGGGCCGATGATGACGAGCTTGCGGTCGTCCTTGCCCGTGAGAATGTCGGCCACCTGCGCGTCGAACGCCGGCTTCTTCGCCGCGGTCTCGGCGGAAAGCGGCATCTCCTCGCGGATCTCCTTGGGGATGGGCAGCAGGCGCTTGAACTTCATGGACATATCGACCCCTATCCTTGCATGGGCCGGCCGCGCCTCGGCGATGGTGGGCCCGTTGATATTCAGGTGGGGTCTATTATGAAGCCGATGCGCGGGAAACGCGTGCGAAACGCCGCCGTAACGCAGTTGTTACCGTGATTGGGGCGGCGAGGGAGCTAGGTTTAGAAGCGTTTTCAACTTTTGGGCACTTAAACGGGGATCTGCTGAGTAGCGACATATTGGCCAAGCTTCTGACCTGCGATTATGGTAACGAGGAATCGCTTTGTACTTAGATATTCGGGAATCAAGTGCCCAAAAGTTGAAAATGCGAGCCCCGCGCCTTGGCCGAAGCCGTGACGCGGGGCGGATTGCGCATGCGGCGCGCTCATTTCGGATATGGTGGGGCGGTTTTTCTCATTCCGCAAGCAGGTGCGCGTACTCCGCGTGCTTCTCGAACCACCGAACGGCGTACGAGCAGGAGGGGTGGGCGCGCCGCCCGCTCCTCTCGAGCTCGGCTGCTGCACGGGAGAGCAGCTCGCCCGCGATGCCCTGCCCGCGCAGCGATCCGTCTACAAAGGTGTGGTTGATGTCCACGATGCCATCGCCGCAGCTTGGAAAGGTAACCTCGCCGAGTACGGTGCCATCATCTGCGAGGTACTGAACGTCGTTCTCATGGGTGGCGTAAGGCATGGGGCCTCCTCAGATAGTTTGCAGCGCGCCCTGCGGATCCGGTCGCGCGGAATCGTTACATGCGCAGTTAGTCGATATGGTAAGCGTAGTCTGTCTTGCGCGGGGCGGGCTCTGCTGCGGGCTCGGCGGCATGGCCCACGATGCAGTTGCCGATGCCCTCGTATGCGTCGGCGTCGATGCCCAGGCCCTCCAAGATGGCGCGGCCCTCGGGTGCTTCGAACTCTTCCTTCGCGCGATGGATCCAGCAGCTGCCGAGGCCCAGCTCATGGGCGGTGTTCAGCATGTTTCCCATCACCAGGCTGCCATCGTACACGTGCGTGCCCACATCCTTGCGTGCGAGCACGACGAGCACGGCCGGTGCCCCGTAGAACGGGTCGTCTTCACTGTCCATGACGCGCGCGTTGATGCGCGAAAGCCGGTCGCGCACCTCCTTGTTCGTGATGGCGACGATGATGGGGGATTGGCGTCCCATGCCGGTAGGGGCGTAGGTTCCCGCCTTGATGATCTGGTCGATGAGCTCCGGTGCGACGGGCTCGCTGGTGTAGGCTCGGCAGCTCCGGCGTGTTTCGAGTGCTTCAAGCGTGTTCATGGTGCCTCCTTGCTCGTGGGATATCCACCTTGTTGTACCCGAAGGAGCCGGTGGGCAATCGGCGTGAGCCGGGGCTTGGCGGGCAGCTGGCGGGAATCGGCGCCCGTGGGGTACAGGCCGGCGTTACGATGCCGCGCCCTCGTTCACGACGCGCTCGTAGCGCGCGTAGGCCTCGTCCCAGGAGCGGTAGGCGCTCTCGCCGGAATGGTCGGGCAACTGGTAGCGGTTCCGCAATATCTCGCCGAGCTTAGCCGTTGCCTTCTTGGCGCCGTTGAGGTTCAGGTGATCGCCGCCGTCGAAGGTATCGGTCGACCAGTCGATCTGAGCGCGGTTCTTGCCCGTGTTGAGATCGATGTAATCGACGTCGAGCTCGCCTGCAAGCTGCTGCACGCAGTTGTGGCGCTTCATATTCCAGTTTACGGTGCTCGGCGTGCTCATGAGCACGAGCTTGATGTCGTGGCTGCGGCAGACGTCTGCGATTTGCTCCAGGTACCAGCGGTTGAGCGGTCGAATGGACTCGCTGTCCATCGTGGGCGTCATGTAGGACGAGTCGTCGGCAGCGCTGACGCCCGTCTTGAGACGATAGCCCTTGAAGTCGGCGGTGCCGATGGAGAAGGGAGCGGCCGTGAGGTCGTCGGGCCGTAGCGTCTTCCACCGGTTGTGGTATTCAAGCACGGGGAGGGCGTCGTTTGCGGCCTGGCGCGCCACCGTGCCCGGCGTGACCGCGCGGAACAGGCAGTTGGTCTCGAGGATTACGATCTTGGGGCGCTGGCAGCCGAGGACGCGGTTGAGCATGGAGAGCGTGAGCGGCAAGCGCTGGGCGCCCGTGGCGCTGATGTACGAGGCGATGCCGTGGTCGCGCCAGAGCTCGAGGGGCGTGACGGCGCAGTAGGTTTCGGAATCGCCAAGAAAAAGCAGGTCGACGGAGTTTTCCGGCTCGGCGAAGATGCCATGGGCGGCTTCGTAGTTATTGGGGCCGTGCGCATCTTGGTTGTGTTTGGGTAGCACGATGCGCGATATGCCGGCGAGTGCGATGACGAGCACGGCGGCGGTGACAGCGAGGCGCAGGGCAATGTGCCTGAGCTCGGGTGAAGGTTTGCTGAGTGGCATGGGTTCCTTTCGGTATGGATAGGGCGGGGCTTGGGGACGCGATGAGGCGGGCGAGGCGCCGCGGCAGGCGGCGCGCTAGGAGGCGTCAGGGCGCCGAGGAGCGTGGGCGCCGAGGACGGGCGAGGGTGCCGGCGTGCATCGGCTCCGCGCGGCATCACGTTCCGGCGAGCTGCTTGGTGTAGCGCGCGTACGCGTCGTTCCAAGAGGCATATGCCTTCTCGTTCGCATGGCTCGGCACCTGGTACGTGGCGCGCAGGATCTCGCCAAGCTTGCTCGTGACCTTTTGAGCGCCGTAGATATTGAGATGGTCGCCTTTGTCGCAGGTATCGGTAGCCCAGTCAATCTCGACGCGCTGGCTGCCCATGTTGAAGTCGATGTAATCGATGCCCAGCTCGCTCGCTAAGAGCTGGGTGCGGTTATGGCGCGCCGTGTTCCAGTTCACCGTGCTCGGCGTGCTCACGAGCACGAGTTTGGTGCCGTTGTCACGGCAGATTTTCGCAATGCTGCGCAGGTACAGCTCGCTCAGGCGTGGCATCGGCGCCAGCTCGTCGGTAGGGGCCATGTAACCGGAAGGGTCTGCGGCAACCGTGTCCTTCTTGATGCGAAAGCCCTTGAGCTCGTGCGTCCAGGTGGTCTGGGGCGCATAGACGAGGTCTTCCGCGCGCAGCTTCTTCCAGCGGTTGTGGTATTCGAACACCGGAAACTTGTCTTGGAGGGCGCGGTTGAGCGCGAACCCCGGTCGGAACGGGCGGAAGAGGCAGTTGGTTTCGAGGATCACGACCTTAGGATGCTGCTTGCTCAGCGCGCTCAACAGCAGGGAGCGGGTGAGCGGGAGTATCTGTCCGCTTGTGCCGCATACGTAGGAGGTGATGCCCTGCTCGCTCCAAAGCTGCAGGGGCGAGATGGAGCAAAACGACTCGGAGTCTCCCAGAACGAGGACGTCGATGCTATCGCGCGGCTCGCCGAGCACGCCGTGGGCCTCGGAATCGCTCTGACCGAATTCGGCCTGGTTGTTCTTCGGCTGCACGATGCGTGACACCGCGGCGAGGAGGCCGCAGAGCACGATGCCGGTAACGACGAGGCGCAGCGCGATGCGCATGTACCGTGCCGCCCGCTGTTGGGCGCGCCCCGTGACGGGCGTTGTTGCGTCATGAAGCATGGGACCTCCTATCAGCCGCTGTCGTGCCCGGCAGGACCTGTTGCCCGCCGGTACTGATGCTTGCTAGAACGATGCGTACATGGGGTCGACGGGGACATAGCCCGTTCCATAGGCGCCGAACACCACGATGGCAAGGATGAGAACGCAGCCAAGTACCCAGCGCACGTTGAAGTTCTGCCACCAGGCGAGCGCGAAGCGGGTGGCTGCGGTGTTCGCGATGGCTGCCGCCGGCGTGCCCGTGTGTCCTGCCGGGGTGGTGGAGGCGGCAGGGTCGTGCTGCGTGCGCTCCCTCAGCAGCCCAACGACGAAGAGCACTGCGATAGCGATGCCAACGCAGGCAAAATCGGCGCCGTCCATGCCGAGCTTGAATGCGGTGCCGTCGGCGAACGATGCAAGCGAGAACTGGCTGAAGAGCCGCTTCAGCATGCCGAGCGCCGCCCATCCGCCATCGGCGCGGAAGATGAGCTCTCCGCAAAAGACGATCACTAGGGTGCGCGCGTGCTGGAAGGCGCGATACGGGAGCGCCGAGCGATCGATCCCCAGGCGCTCGCAGATGGACTGCGCGATCGGCTCAGCGAAGCCGCCGAGCCAAATGATCGTGAACCAGAACAGTCCGAACAGCACGTACTGCCCGCCTGCGCCGTGCCAGAGGCCGTTGCCGAGCCACACGGCGAGGAGCGCCACGCCGCTCGCGGCCACCGGTCCCATGCGATTGCCCAGGAGATGCCGCGCCGAGGTGGTCAGGCGCTTCACCGGCTTGCTGAGCGATACGGGGTAGAACACGTAGTCGCGAAACCACGTGCCCAGGGTAATGTGCCAGCGCTGCCAGAATTCGGATGCGGTGCGCGAGAAGAAGGGCTGGCGGAAGTTCTCGGGCAGGCGCACGCCGAAGATGCGCCCCGTGCCCACCACGAAATCCATCGTGCCCGAGAAGTCGCAGTACAGCTGGATGGTGTAGAGCACCGCGGCGAGGGCGATCACGCCGCCGTCGTAGGACTCATATGAGGCAAAGACGGTCTTCACCAGCAGATTCACCCGATCGGCAACGATAAGCTTCTTCGCCGCGCCCCAAAGGATGCGCTGGCTTCCCGATACGAGGTTCTCCCAGGTGATGCCGTGGCCCGCCCAGAGCGCTTGCGCCGTCTGGCCGTAGCGGCAGATGGGTCCCTCCATGATTTGAGGGAAGAATGCCATGAAGAGCGCCAAGCGGCACAGGTTGCGATCGGCGGTGACGCTCTGGCGATACACGTCCACGAGGTAGGAGACGGCCTGCAGCGTGTAGAAGGAGATGCCGATGGGCGCCGCGATTGCCGCCGGTGCTGCCCAGTCGATCCCCAGGTGGGTGAGGAGCGGAGCGGCGAGCGGAGCGAGCAGGCGGTGCGCGAACACCACGTATTTGAAGGCGAAGAGCATTCCAAGGTTGACCGCCGCACCCGCCGCCATGATGAGGCGCATGCGCCTCGCATAGCTTTGCTTGACCGCCTTGCGGTTGGCGCCCGGAGCCCGCAGGGCCTCGCCTCGCTGCTTGATCTCGCGATCGAGCGCGAGGCCGCAGAGCCAGATGGTCACGGTCGACGCCAAAAGGAAGGCGAGCAGCTTTCCGCTGATGGCCCAGAAGGTGACATAGCTAGCGGCGAGAAGCACGGCCCAGCGCGCCCGGCGCGGCATGACCTGGTAGGCGACCGCCGTGCCAGGCAGGATGAGCCCGAGCATCGTCAAAGAGAAGTACGAAGTCATGAGAGCCCCGGCACCTCGCTAAAAGCCAGCTTCGCGCAGGCGCTGCACCATGTTCCACATGCCCTCGAGGGAGTTGAAGTTAGCGGGCACGATCTCCACGGCGGGGATGGTGATGTCGAAGGCATCCTCGAGCTCCGAGACGAGCGTGATGATGGTGAGCGAATCGAGCTCGCGCGTATCGACGAGGTCGTGGCGCGTGCGGTAATCGATACCGGGCTTGAGTTCGTTCAAGATGTCGAGAATTGCGTCCATGATGGTCCTTTCTTAGATGTGGCCCAGCGCGCTTGTTGCGTCGGGGTGTTACCTGATGGGGAAGAGCGGGGTGTTGAGGATGTCGGTGCGCAGCCCGTCGCGCACGAGCGTGGGGGCGCCATGCTCGTCGACCATGATCACGCGCGGAAGGTCACGGCTCAAAAAGAGCGAGATGCCCTCGGTCATGCAGTAGGCGCCGGCGTTCTCGAAAGCAAGGATGCTGTCCTGCTCGAGCCCGGAGAGGGGGAGCTGCTTGGCAAGGATGTCGTTTACCGTGCAGAGCGAGCCGCAGATGTTCCAGAGCTCTTCGTCTGCTGGGGCGGCGTTCTCGTCATCGGCGCCAAGCAGGTGGCAGCACGGTTGCTTCATGGCCATGGATTGGCCGAAGTACACGAGCTGGTGCATGCCGCCGTCCACGATGGCATATCGCTGCCCCGCGTTCACCTTGGCGTCTACTACGCGCGTGAGGTAGGTTCCGCATGAGGCGGTAAGGCTCCGGCCGAGCTCAAGCATGATGTGGCCCTGGAAGGACATGCCCTCGATAAGCGCGCTGAATTCCGCCAGAAACTCCTTCTCATCGAAGTCGTCGTGGGCGAAGTACGAGACGGGGAACCCGGGGCCAAACTCCAGCTCGGGCACGCGCCAACCGCAATCCTGCTCAAGCTCCTGAATGAACGCATCCAGGCCGCGGAGCTCGCGGGCAAGCCGCTTGAGGGAGTTCTTCTGCGTGCCGGAGAAGAACTGGAGCCCTGCAAGGCGCACGCGTCCGTTGTGGCGCAGGCGCGCGACCGCGGCCTTCACGTCGTCGCGCCCCATGCCAAATTGGTTGCCGCTGGTGAGTCGCAGGAGCACCGGCACGCGTGCCGAGTGCGTGGCGGCTTGATGCAGGACCAGGTCAAGCTGGGAGACCGACTCGATGGTGACGGCTGCGGGCGCCTGCCGTTCGCTCACGGCGCTCGATACGGTCTGGATGTCCTTATGCACGCCCGAGACCACGATCTTGTCGTGGGGCAGGCCGAGGGCGCGGCAGATGCGGTACTCGCCGGGCGAGCACACCTCGAGCCGGTCGATGAGGGGCTCGAGCGCGGGGAGAACGAAGGGGTTTGCCTTGATGGCGAAGCAGATGCCCACGCGAGCCGGCAGGGCCTCGCGCAGGTAGCGGACGCGCTGCACGAGCGCGCGGTCATCGAAGACGTAGAGTGGCGTGCCGAAGCGGTCGGCGAGTGCGCGCAGTGCGGAATCGGTCAGCATGGTTTCCTCCTTAGATGGTGAGACAGTTGTGCCGGGTTAAACTGTCTCTGAGACAGTTGTACCGGGGGAAAGTGTCACGCGTTGAGCAGTGCGCGGCGGTCGACCTTGCCGTTCTTGGTGAGCGGCATGCGCTCCACGCGCTCGATGCTTGCGGGCACCATGGGGCCGGGGAGCATCGAGCTCACGGCGCGGCGGAGCTCATCGATTTCGGCCGAGCCTTCGAAGAACGCATGGATGCGTTTGAAGCGCTCGTTATAGGCGCAGCGGCAGCGCTCGACACCGGGGCATCGCTCGAAGGCGGCGTCGATCTCTTCCAGCTCGATGCGGTGGCCCTGATGCTTGATCTGGTTGTCCGCCCGCCCGCTGAAGAAGAGCTCCCCGCCCTCGCCTATGCGCACGAGGTCTCCGGTGCGGTATACGGTTTCCGGCAACGCTCCGGGGATGGGGTTCGGCATGAAGGCGCCCTCCGTGCGAGCGGGGTCGGCGTAGTAGCCGAGCGCGATGTTCGGGCCGCCCACATAGAGCTCACCCACCTGTCCGGGCTCGCTAACGGGCTGCATGCCTTCGTCCAGCACCAGGATGCGGCGGTCGCCGAGCGGCTCGCCCAGGGGCAGGCCGTCAAGGTAGGCGCGGCTGCGATCCACGATGTGGTAGAGGCAGTTACAGGTGATCTCGGTAGGTCCGTAAAGGTTCGCGAAGGTTGCCTCGGGCAGGTGCTCTAGCCAGCGTGTGAGGTGCTTGCGCGGCATGACCTCGCCCGAGAACAGGACAAGGCGCACGCTCGGCAGCGGGGCGTGGTCGAGGCCGTGCAGGCTGCTCACGAGGCAGAGCGCGGCCACCGCCCAGGTCATGACCGTGACCTCGTGCTCGCG
>LBJMC04202__coassemble_484_pt1 | contig 29438 bp, 25 predicted proteins | sample LBJMC04202__metabat2_low_PE_040 | metagenome-assembled genome bin LBJMC04202 | reverse complement strand
AAGCGGCTACGAGATAACAGCGTTCGTGAGCTCGCTCTCGGACGCCGCGTCCATCTCCCAATCGCCATCGGAATTGCGCGTATACGTGACCTCGTAGGTGTTCTCCTTGGCCTCGGCGTTGCGCGTGGCGTCGAGCAGCATCTGGCCACCCTGCTTGTAGAGGTCGTCCTCGCTGGTGATGGTCGAAGGATCGAGGCTATATGCCCAATCGGTGAAGTCGCTCTGGAACGTGGTCATGATGTCGCCGAACGACTTGATGGTCAGCGTGACCTCTGCCGTGGCAGTGTCGCCGTCAACGGTGATCTCGCCGATCTCGTACGCGAACCCCTCGAGATACGCCTCGGTAAACTCATCCTCGGTGATGCCGAGCATGTCGAGCTCATCGCCGGCAGACTCCTCAAGACCCGATGCGAATTCCTCCGCAGCGTTCTCCGGATCGCCGAAGTAGCTCTCCAGGTCCGCACGGATAAGATCCTCGGCGGAGGCGCCGCCGCAGGCACTGAGCGCGAGCGCGAACACGAACGCAACAAGCATCGGGATGAAAGCGAATCTCTTTTTCATGGGAGCCCCCTAGCAGCTCGGAATCCCGTGCGGCCCTCCGGCGGGATTCGGTCGTCAGTAGTCGCAACATACCACGAAACAACGCTGCTACGGGTAATACAATGGCGAACAATCGGTAAGCGTTCCGAAGATTGACGCTTACGGCGTGCCTTCGAATGCAAATTGTTGCACCCCCGCAATAAAACACGTTGAGCACGGCCATGCAGGTGCGCCGCCAGAGAAGCGGCACTTCCTGCGTCGAGCACGGCTGCACAAGCGCAGCCAGAGGGGCGGCGCTGCCCGCATTGGGCACGGCGGTGCAAGCGCGTCGCCAAAAGCTTGCACGCCCCGCCACAAGCGTGCTCGCTTGATTCCCAAAGCCGCCTGTTACGCCTTCACGCCATACTGCTCGTAATACGCGTCGAGCGCGGCCTTGATCTTGTCGTCGATCACCACGCGCCCCTCGACCTCGTGGTTATAGAGCACCTCGCTGACCTCGGCCATATTCACGATGCTCGCCACCGGGAAGCCGTACTTCTCCTGAATCTCCTGCTGAGCGGTCACGACCCCGCCCTTGCCGACCTCCATGCGGTTGAGGCTCACGATGAGTCCCTTGACCTCAACATCGGCCGCTGCCATGAGCTTGGGGTAGGTCTCGTCGATCGATTTGCCCGAAGTGGTAACGTCCTCGACCATGACCACGCGGTCTCCGTCCTTGAGCTCGTAGCCGAGCATGCCGCCCTTGTCCGCGCCGTGGTCCTTGACCTCCTTGCGGTCGGAGCAGTACTTGACCTCCTTGCCATAGAGGTCGTTGAGCGCGATGGCCGTCACCACCGAAAGCGGAATGCCCTTATAGGCAGGGCCGAAGACCACGTCGAAGTCCAGGCCGAAGTTATCGTGAATCGCACGCGCGTAGTACTCGCCCAAACGTTTGAGCTGCTCGCCCGTCACATAGGCGCCTGCATTCATGAAGAAAGGCGACTTGCGGCCGCTCTTGAGCGTGAACTCGCCGAATTTGAGCACGTTTGACTCGACCATGAATTTGATGAACTCTTGCTTATAGGCCTCCATAGGGCGTTCCTTTCTCACGTTGCCCGCCTCGTACCCGAGCTCCGGGGCAAACGGCCCGCGGGACCCAACAGCAGGTGCTATGCGCATAAGCTTAGCAGAGCGCCATCCTCAACGTTCGTTCTATGGGCTCGAAGACCATTGCCCCATGGGTGTGCAACAGGCTATACAATATGAGTCTCTTCGAACGCACGCCATCATCGGCTTTGAATATATGACGAGGTTACCTTATGAGCAAGCAGCAGCAGACGAGCCGCTCCGTGCGCGGCACCGAGCAGCGGACCGCGGGCCGTCCCGCGCCGAGCGCCGAGCAAGCGCCCGCAGGCCGCCTTGCGCCCGGCACGGAACGCCGCTCGCGCTATATCCCCGCCCTCGACGGCATCCGCACGCTCGCTGTCATCGCCGTCGTGCTCTACCACCTTAACCTCACCTGGGCGCAAGGCGGCTTCCTGGGCGTCACGATCTTCTTCGTGCTTTCGGGATACCTCATCACCCGCCTGCTTCTTGCGGAATTCGAACAGACCGACCGAATCGACCTCAAGCGGTTCTGGGTGCGGCGCGTGCGGCGCCTTGTGCCCGCAACGATCACGCTCGTTGTCGTCGTTGCCGTTCTGTGCACGATCTTCAACCACGTGATGCTCACCAAGATGCGGCCCGATATTTTGCCGTCGCTTTTCTTCTTCAACAACTGGTGGCAGATCGCGCAGAATGTCTCGTATTTCGACGCACTCGGCGATCCCTCGCCGCTCACGCACTTCTGGTCGCTCGCTATCGAGGAGCAGTTCTACGTCGTGTGGCCGGTGCTCCTGCTCATCATGCTGAAGCTGCGCGTCAAGCGCCCGTGGATGCGCCGCATTGTGGTGGCGCTCGCCGCGGTATCGGCCGTCGCCATGGCGGTGCTCTACGACCCCGCCGCCGACCCGAGCCGCGTCTATTACGGCACCGATACCCGCGCGTTCTCCATGCTGCTGGGCGCATGGTTGGCGTTCATCCCCGAGAGCTCCATGAGCCCGGCCAAGCTCTTGCAAACCGTCGGCCTTGGCAAGCTGCTTCCCCAAAGGCCCACGTCGAAAACGCAGGGGCAAGGGGTCGAGGATTCCGCTTCAGGCGCTGATGGGATAGCTAGCGGGGCGGAGCGCGCCGGCAATGAAAAGGCCGGTATACCGGCGGGCTCTACTGGCAAGCAAATCGGCGGGCAGGAACGCCTCGCCAGCAACCAAGCCGATGTGCCGGCCCGCCACGCGGTGCGCGCGATCGATGCGATCGGCATCCTCGCCTTGGCGGGCCTCGTGATCATGACCGTTGCCTGCAACGGATACACGCCCTTCATGTACCGGGGCGGCACCGTCCTGTGCTCCATCCTGGGCCTCGCGGTCATCGCGGCGAGTGTCCAGCCCAGCGGCATCCTTGCGCGCGCCCTCTCCGCCGGGCCGCTTGTCTGGTTGGGCAAGCGCTCGTATAGCATCTACCTGTGGCATTACCCGCTGCTTGCGCTCATGAACCCCGTTTCCAACATAGCCGCAGTGCCTTGGTGGATGCATCTTGTCCAGCTTGCCATCGTGCTCCTAGCAGCCGAGCTATCCTACCGATTCATCGAGACGCCCTTCCGCCATGGCGTGCTCGGGGCAACCGTACGCAAGATTCGCGACGGCAAGGCTACAATACCCGCCATCGCGAAGAGCCATCTTGTTCCCACCGCCATAGCAGGCGTGATCGTACTCGTAGCGGTAGGCGGCATCGCCTTCGTCCCGAACACGTCCGCGCTGAGCAAGGAGGGCGCAGAGCTCATCCAGCAGACCGGCGAAGACGGCACGGAAGAAGAGCCTGCGCAGCAGGGTGCAGGCAGCGATGCTCAACAAGCAGGAGACGCGACCGATGCCGACGAAGACGGCTTCCCCGACAACGCCTACGACATCCTTATGATCGGCGACTCGGTTTCGCTTCGCACCGTCGACACCTTCAACAACACCTTTACCCATGGGCACATCGACGCGGCGAAGAACCGCCAATTCGCCGCAGGCAAGGGCATCTTCTCGGACTATGCGCAGCAGAATCTTGCCGGTAAGATCGTCGTCTTCGCCCTGGGCACAAACGGCCCGGTGACCGACGATGCCATCGACAGCCTTATGGAGGTCGTCGGCCCCGACCGCATCTGCGTGTTCATCACCACGCGCAGCCCGCGCCAATGGGTGCAATCGACCAACGACGCCCTCAAGCGCGCCGCCGAGCGCTACGAAAACGTTCGGGTAATCGACTGGTACGCCTATAGCGAGGGAAGAAACGATCTTTTCGACGGCGACGGCACGCATCTCTCGAGCACCGGGGCCCAGGAGTACATCGCGCTCGTGAACAACGAGGTCAAGAACGACCTTCCCTTCCATTTTGAGGGTGCGACGCGCGACACGACGGTACAAGCGGTGATTGCCCAAGCACAGAAGACGTGCGAGCAAGCCGGAGCCGTGGTGTTCGGCTCGCACAGCGACGCCTCGTAGCCGGGCGCCGCTCAGCTTAATCTCGCGTGCCTGCGCCGGACGCCGCGCAGCTTAAACCCGCGTCACCGCACCGGAGGCCATGCGCGCTCGATGTTCGACGCTGTTCACGCCCGTCATCTGCGACTGCACGCGCGGCCCCATGTCGTGCGCCGGCATGCCGGCTGCGTCCACTACGCGAAGTGAGTCCCCGCCGGACCCGCACCCCATGGCCCCGCCGACCTGCCAACGAGCTCGTTCTTCCCGTGGCCAACCTGGCGAGAGGACCGGCTCAAAATCAACCGCGTGGAGGCATGGGCTGCCTCGATGGCTGCGCCAACCGTGCCGTCCGGATCTTCGTCCATGACAATTGCGTCGAAATCGTCTAGCAATGCGAAGCTCATAAAGCTTGGCTGCCGTACCTTGCTGGCATCCATCAACATGATGTGCGTCTTTGAATGGAGCAGCATACCGCGCTTTATCTCTGCATTCCCCATAAACTCTGTCGAGAATCCCTGCCGCTCGTCGAACGACTCGGTACCCATGATGGCCTTGTCCAGCGAGAGGCTATCAAGAATTCCGCTTGCGATGGGCCCGGTGATGTACCGATGGCTTTTGCGAAGTGCCCCGCCCAGCACCATGATATCGGCATGCGGCAGGTTGGCATCGGCGAAGGACGCGATCGAGAGGTCGTTCGTCACAATGGTGATATGGGACGTGCCTTGCAGCGCGCGAACAAACTCCAGCGTCGTCGTCCCCGAATCGATGAACAGCGAATCCCCTTCGTCGATAAACCGTTGAGCCGCCGCAGCGATGGCGCGCTTCGCCTCCACGTTGAGGTTCATTCGCTGGTCGGGGTAGGAGACGGAAATGGAACGCGTGATGGAGACGGCGCCGCCATGTGTGCGGCGCAGCTTGCCCGCACGCTCGAGCTGCGCCAGGTCCGCCCGAGCCGTAACCGCCGAGATGCCAAAGCGGTCGCAGATATCGGAAACCTGCAGAGAGCTTCGGTCGTTCACCTCTTCGACAATCATCGCGCGGCGCTCATCCGCTGAAATTCTCAGCGCTTCCTTCGTGCTCGTCTTCCACATGGTCAACCTCCCATGCCGCGATGCAGCCGCCGCGCCCTCCGCTGGCAACGATCGTTGCGCGCTCCGCTGGCAGTGTCCGCCGCCTCGGCCTCCGCTGGCAGCATCTTTGCCTCATTATGGCACGCGAGAGACACGGTCCCGGCTTCGCCAAAGCACGAGCCGGATGAACGGACTCTTTGCGGGCGGCTTTTGGACACGCCATGCATTGCCGGGCGAGATCCGGACACCGCGAACGTTTTCGGGCAGGAATTGGACGCTCAGGAGCCTCCGAGTGTCCAAATGTCGCCCGACAACAAGTTTATTGTCCAAATCTCGCCCGAAAACGAAGCGGCGTCCGAAAGTCGCCCGAAAACACCACGATGTTCAGATCTCGCCCGAAAACACTGCGGCGAGCGCGCGGAAGACACGCGGCCGACGAACGGCCCGTGCGCAGCCCATGGCGATCTATATGCAACCCGAACGCCATTTCATGCATCACACTCGGCGCAACACGTCCCGTTAAACCCGCTGAACCAACCACCCGCCGAAGCGCGAAAAAATCTTTTTGCCTCAAGATGCCGCCGGCAACTGCCCGGTTCAGATTTCGTTCAGATACACGTCAGATATTTGTCAGATACTTCGGCATTTTCCCTGCTAGCGTATCTAGCCACCAATGAGACCTAAGGAACGGTGGGTGATGTGCATGGCGAAAACAGCACGTGCAAGAATCCTCGGCAACATCGAGCAATGCGAGCGAAACGGGCTTCTTTCCGCCCCCGAGCAAGAACGCAACGTTCGCGCTTGCCGGCGACGCGTTGCCGACGGCCTTCTCGTTGAGCCGCTGCCCGGCCTCTTCGCACGTAAGAGCTATTGGAGTGAGCTCAAACCGGCCGTTCGACCTTATCAGCTGCTCCGGAGCCTTGCACACAAGCATCCATCTTGGCTCTTCTGCTCGTATTCTGCCGCATGCATCCACGGGCTTCCCGTGTCGCTCAAGCTCCTCGATCGCATACATCTGGCAACCGGAAAAGATAGCCACAGCGGAGCACATGGATACATTGTCCGGCACAAGCTTGGTCATCCGCAGACCACGCGCATTGCAGGCGCATCGGTCACAACGCTTGAGCAAACCGTGGTCGACTGCCTCTGCCAGGCGCCGTTTCCCGATGGGCTTGCGATTGCGGATGCCGCCGCACGCATGCTTAACATGAGCAATGCCGAGCTCGATGAGCTATTGCGCACGCGGGGAAGATGCCGCCGAGGCATCGTAAAGGCACGCGAAACCGCCCGTTATGCTGATGCCAGAAGCGAGAGCGGAGGGGAGTCGATTGCGCGCGCCCTCATGATCAGTCTTGGGTTCGCCATACCCGACCTGCAGGTCGATATCCCCGACCCTACACGACCCGGCAAGCAGTTCACGGTGGATTACTATTGGGTCTTGCCAGACGGGCGCATTATTGTGGGCGAATTTGACGGCGCCGACAAATATACGCTGTTCAGCACGAACGTCACGGAAAGCGTTCTCCGCTCGATGATGCGGGAACGGCAGAGGGAGTCTCGCCTAACGCTTGCCTGCGATGGCGTTGTCCGGTTCTCGTACCCCGATCTTATGAATCCCGAAGCATTCGCGCAGCTCCTAAGCTCATACGGAATTCCACGGCGGTAGATAGCAAGCGAAGGGAGCGTGCTTGAGCTGGCAGGAGCGCTGGGAAGGTGTTGTTGAGCGAGGTTCCGACGCCTTCGGAGGTGTTTTTCGGGCGAGATTCCAGCACGAGGGGGCTAGCTGGGTGGATTCCAACACAAGGGGGCGTTTTCGGGCAAGATTCGGACGCCGCGAAGAGTTGTCGGGCGGACTCCGGACGCTCGGGGTTTCTCGGGCGACTTTCGGACATCACCAACATTTTCGGGCAGGAATTGGACGCTCAGGAGCCTCCGAGTGTCCAAATGTCGCCCGACAACAAGTTTATTGTCCAAATGTCGCCCGAAAACGAAGCGGCGTCCGAAAGTCGCCCGAAAAGACGGCGGCACCAGGATATAGAGCCCACCAACACCCACAGCGTCCGAATCTCGCCCGAAAATGCCATCCCCGTAAGGATGCCCCGCGAGGGCCTGCACTCTCGACCCTACACGAGACCAAACACCTCCAACGCGGTGGCAACGCCGTCGTCCCACACGGGATCGGCCACGTAGTCCGCGCTCGCGCGGGCGGCAGGCAGCGCGTTACCCATGGCCACGGCTACATCAACAGCGGAAAGCATGCTCCAATCGTTCTCCGAATCGCCGAAGCCGTACACCGTGCCTATCCGCGCGTCGCGCTCGCGCAGCGCAGACCACACGGCGCGCATGCCATCGAACTTGGTAATTCCCGGAACGGTTACCTCGTACAGACCATCGCCGATGTTGCACACCGAACAACGCTCGGTGATAGCAGGCGCCATTGTGGTCAGAAGCTCAATATGCTCGCTGTCAAACACCACTTTGCCCACATCGATTCCGGCTAGCACACCCCGCAGCTCCTCGATGCCTACACGCTCAGAAAACTCCCCGAACGTATCGAACAGGGAGAACACGCCCGGCCAGGCAAGCACCACACCCCGGCTTGAGCTTTCAAAATACGCCGGAACGCGCGCTCGTTCGCAGCACGAAACCAGCAGCTCAACGACATCGGAAGGCATTCCAATATCGCGAACGACCTCACCGTCGAGCTCCACGTGCCCGCCCGCCAACGTGACCATGCCGGCAAGCGGCAGCGTCTTGAGCGCCGGCGGCACATTGCACAGCGGCCGGCCCGTGCAGAGCACGGCGAGGTTGCCACGTGCCACAAAGTTCTCGAGCGCGATTCGCACGACATCGGTGGGAGCAGCGTCGATATCCGCTTCGCCTTCCTTTGCCCATGTCAACGTGCCGTCGATATCGAAGAAGGCAAGGGCTGGGGTCGCCTCGAGCCGCCGCATGCGCCCGGACGAATCGAGCGTTATGGTTATATCGGCTGGGCAGCGGTGCGTAAGGACGCGCCGCACGTTCTTTCCGTCGCTTTGCTCGAAAAACCGCTCCGCCTCTGTGCGCGAGAGACCGCCGCGCACCTTGCGCGCAACAAGCCGCTCGCGAAGCATCGCCTTGTCCGCCTCGACGAATATCGAGAGATCGCACAGCTCAGCGAGGTCTCGCCACGGGCTCTCATCGAGCAACAAATAGTTGCCCTCAACAATCACGATCGGCGCGCTAACGATGGGGTCATCCGCCATCACGTCATGCACCACGCGGCTATACGCCGGCCACCGCACCGGATCGCTCGAGACGCGCGTCTCATGCAACGCACGCGCAAGCCCCTCGACATCAAACGTCTCCGGAGCGCCCTTGATGCTCCGAAGCGGCACCGGCTTACCGTCTGGGCAATCAAGCGTATGTCGATCGAGATACGCATTCGTGTGATGAAAGCCATCCATGCCGACCGCCTGCACGCGCGGCATACCAGGCTGGCTTTGCGCGAGCCGCTCAAGCACCGCCGCCAGCGTCGACTTCCCAGCACCGGGAGGAGCGGCAAGGAAAACGACGGTCCGCGCAGCGGCCGGAGCAGGTTCCTTCGCATTGTTAGAGAAGAGCTGTTGCTGATGGCCAGCAGCAGAGCGCGACGAGCCCTCTGCCTCGGGCGCCGAGGCCGCTGGATGCGAAGCAACCATGCGCGCCGACCGCTCGCGCTCGAGGCGGGCCGCTTCATCAAGCAAGGAAAGGAGCACACGCTCGACATCTGCCGTGCGATAGCCCGCTGCCACCATCTGGTCGTTAACCTCGACGTCAAACGTCTCTTGACTGACCTCTATCTGCACCATCGCCTCCGGCTTCTCGCAGCACGCCTTATATTGCGCTGCACGCAATAACGCTAACAATGCTACTGCACCGCCCCATGGTTATCGGCGATACACCGACCCATCTCAGCAGATATCGTAAGTCTGCGCGGTAGACTTTGGGGGCTCTGCAGCGTTCTCAGGATAGATATGGGCGCCGTTTTTATTCTTGGGCGAGATGCGACGATGTAGCGTTAACGGGCGGGTTTCGGACACACAGCACATTGTCGGGCGACATCTGGACGCTCAGGAGCTTCCAAGCGTCCAGATGTCGCCCGAAAACGCGTTGACTGTCCGAATATCGCCCGACAAAGCCGGCGGCCAAAGCCAGTGTCCAAATCTCGCCCGAGAATCCCAGCGCCTGAAAGTCGCCGAGCAGCATCCGCTCGAGCTCCGGCGCTCACAGAATGAATACAGCTGCTAAAACCCCAACGCCTGCAACACGAACATCACCGCCGTGAGCACCGTAATGAGCGCGATGGTGGCCACGGTGAGGATGTTCCAAATGCGCCCGTTCCGGTAATCGCCCATGATATGGGCGTCGCGCGCAATGAGCACCAAGAACACGAGAAGCACCGGCAGCAGCACGCCATTGATAACCTGGGCGCTCATCATGATGTCGAAGAGGTCAACCCCGGGAAGGATTACCAGCAGCGCCGAAAGCATGATGATGCCCGTGATGATCCCTCGGTACGTCGGAGCCTCTTCCCACGTGCGATCGGCGCCGCGCTCCCATCCAAATGCCTCGCAAATCGCGCTTGACGTCACGCCCGGCAGAACGCAAGCAGCCAGGAAACTCGCGGCCACAAGACCGGCGCCAAAGAGAATCGTCGACCACTGGCCGGCGATGGGTTCGAGCGCAAGCGCCGCATCGGCCGCATCGCCCACCTCGATGCCCGCGGGATGGAGCACCGTCGCGGTCGTCACGATGATGAACCACGCGATGGCGCACGCGATGACCGAGCCCGACACCGTATCGACGCGCTGCAGCACGATCCCATCTTCGCGCACATTCTTATCGACCACGTTGTTCTGCGCTAGGAAAATCATCCACGGCGCGATGGTGGTACCAATGGTCGCCACGAGAAGCGACACGTAGTCTGGGTCCCCCATGACCTGCGGCGTCACCGTCGCGCGCGCCACGGACGCCCAATCCGGCCCCACCATGAATGCCGCTACCACATACGTTAGGAACACACAGCTCACCAAGAGCAGGATCTTCTCGATGCGAGCGAAGCTCCCACTCATAGTAATCAGCCAAATCACAAGCGCCGTGAGCGGTACCGAGATTGTCGTCGGAACGCCAAAGAGCGCAAGACCGCTCGCGATGCCCGCAAATTCAGATATCGTCACCGCGGTATTGGCAATCAGAAGCGCTCCCATCGCAAGGGCGGAAAGGCGCACGCCGAACTTCTCGCGGATGAGCGAGGCGAAGCCCTTGCCCGTCACGCATCCGCAGCGTGCCGCCGTCTCTTGCACCACGATGAGCAAGAGCGCCATAACCGGCAGTATCCAGAGCGTTCCGTATCCAAAGGATGCGCCCGCACTTGAATAGGTGGCGATACCTCCCGCATCGTTGCCCGCAAGCGCGGCAAGCAGCCCCGGCCCCATGGCCGCGAGCACCGCGGTGAGCGTGAGTATACTACCCGGTTCCCTCCCCTGCATGGCGCGCCTACCAGCACACCGCGAGCAGCATGAGAAGCGTCACCGCCACCGAATACGCCACGCAAGACGCAAGCACTGCAGAGACGCCGAGCGCGGTGCCCGAGGTGTTGAGGTCGCGCTCATCGCGCCAGAACAGCAGCTTGAGGTAACCAACTGCAGCCAGGCAGCAGCAGAACACCACGGCTGCCGCACAGGCGAAGCATATCGAGACCGCCTGCACCTGCAGCACCTCGGCAGGAACCTGGCCTGCGCTTCCCACTGCGGGAGCGAAGCTCGGGTCGCTCGCCATCGCGATGACTTCGTCCGGATACGCCGCACCGAGCACGAGCTGGCCGCAAAGGTAGATGAGTGCCGCCAGGACCACGCCGAGCCCCGCCGTCTGCAAGAAAAAGCCCAGATACGGCTTGCCGCCATCCTCCGGCTCGTCATACTCCAGGAAGTAGTTGCGCACGAACGACACCACGCGATCCGCCGCGAGCAGCACCACCGGCATCGCGCACATGGGGTAGATCACGTATGCGCTCGCACCGCCTGCCGCATCGAGCACCGCAGCGATAACGCCCGAGGCAATTGCCCATACGAGCACCCAATATTGCCGCCGCGCGAACCACGTAAGCATGTGCGGTGCCTCGCCCGAGCCGCTTTCGCTCGCTCCCACGCCGGCAATCTGCAGGTCCTCTTCATGCTCCTCGGCGATGACGTCGAGCGCGTCATCGACGGTCACGATACCGAGCACATGGCGGTTCTCATCGCATACCGGAACGGCGACGAGGTCGTATTTGGCCATCTCGTCTGCAACGTCTTCCTGGTCGACATCGGGCGCGACCCATACCACGTCACGGTACGCGAGGTCCGAAAGCCGCGCGTCGCGGTCGGCGACGATCAGGGTGCGCAGGGACAATACGCCGGTGAGCGCGCCCGCCGGGTCGAGCGTATACACGTAGTAGATGCTTTCGAAATCGTCATCGAGCTCGCGAATGGCGTCGATGGCGCACGCCGCGGTCTCGGTAGCCGGCAGCGCGACGAATTCGCTCGTCATGATACGGCCCGCGGTGTGCTCTTCGTACCCCAGAAGGTTGCGGATGGCGCGCTCTTCCTTCACGCCCATGAGCCGCAGGAGCTTCTCGGCCTTCTCGTAATCGAGCTCCTCGATGAGGTCGGCAGCGTCGTCGGGGTCCATGAGGGCGAGCATGGACGATGCGTCGCGGTCGCTCATGCCCTCGAGCACCTCGGCCACGAGCTCGTCATCGTCGAATTCGCTGATCGCCTCGGCCGCCTGCGCGGTATCGAGCTGCGCGAACACCTGGCCGCGCAAACGGGGGTCGAGCTGCTCGATGATATCGGCGATATCGGCCGGATGCAGCTCGTCGAGCGTCTTATGGGACACGGAGAGCTTGATGGTCTGGGTGCTGCGTTCGAGCAGGTCCATGTACGACCACGCGATGATGTGCTCCTCGAGCGGCTTGCCGACCGCACGGGCGATGCGCGCCGCCACGTGCTCGAGGGCGGGGTGAACCGCGCGCAGCAGGCCCCGCATGCCCACCTCGGCACCGAGCAGACGCAGCTGATTCTCGCCCGAACTCGAAAGCTTCAGGTCGTTTACGCGCACGACCTTAAGGCCCTGCGTATCGACGATCTGTTTGTTGAGGATATCGCGCGCCAGCAGCAACTCATCGGGCTGCAGGAAGGAGAAGCGAACGTCGGTATCGCACGCCTTGAGATGCACACCGGATTCGTCCACATTGTCCACGTACTTACGCCAGCTAATCATGAACGGCGTCTTGCCCGGTCCCTGGAACGCGAGCGACGTGACATGGGGGAAGACCTCGCCCGTAGCGATGCCGAGGTCGTTCACAACACCAAGCTTATTGCCGTTCACATCCAGAACGGGCAGCTTGAGCATCTCGGAGAGATAGTTCATGGTGCTCCTTCATCCCGACGGCCAGAGAGCTCCGGCCGCAGAGGCTATGCGTGCGCGGCTCGCCGCCATAGGCAGCACGCCGGGTTCTCACCCCTTGCGCGCGCGTAGAGCACCCGCAGGGGTCAGCAACTGTGAGGTCGAGGCTTCGATTTCACCTGACGCCTTTCTCGTAACCTATAATGCAGCCGCATCGCGCTCCCAGCCCATGCGGCAACGCCGAGCCGGCAACAAGATGCAGCTCACCTACTATAGCAGATGGATTCGCCATGCGACGATGAATCGTAGACACCCGGTGTCTGCGATTCACGTCGTTATACCTCGGGCAGAGCGGCGTCCTCCGGCATGCTCACGGTACCGTTCACCACGTCTTCGGGGATGTTGCCATCGAGCTTCATGAGCTCGCTCACCGTTACCAGCTCATAGCCCTGCGCCCGAAGGCTGTCGATGATGCCAGGCAAAGCCTCCACCGTCTGCTCGCGGTTACCGCCGCCATCGTGCATAAGGATGATCGAGCCATTGCGCACGCCCTTCAATGCCGCAGCTTCGATGGCGCTCGCACCAGGACGCTCCCAGTCGAGCGTATCGATGTTCCAGAGCACGTTGCACGAGATAAGGTCGCCCGAACGAGCCCACTCGACATCCGTGAAGGCGCCGTACGGAGCACGGATCATCTGCACGTCTTTGCCCGACGCATCCTTGAGCGCAGAAGCGGCGTTCGAGATTTCGGAGCGCAACGTCTCGCGGTCCACCTTGGGCAGGTTCTGGTGCGCCATGGTATGGCTCGCTAGCTCTTGGCCTGCATCGACGATAGCCTTGGAGCCAGCCGGGTTGCCCTGCGCTTGCGCTCCCAAGTTGAAAAACGTTGCCTTCGCGTCCTTCTCCTCCAAGATTTCGAGAATCTGAGGCGTGTACTTGCTCGGGCCATCATCGAAGGTCAGCGCAACGTACTTGCCGCCCTTGGGGCTCAGGTTTACCGAAGACACCACCATGTCCTGGGGCTGCTCAAGCACCTCGACATCGACTGTCTCGCCCGAGGTCTCGCCCGTCTTGACGCGCTTTTCGCCGGCCTTCCCCCATTGAGAGACGTACTGCACCGCGCCGCCGGATTCCTTCTGGATGCCCGGGGCCATGGTGACCGTCTCCTCCTTCGACGGCTCCTCGGCGTCGGTGCCGTTGGAGACGGTGAACTCGTCACCTTCCTGCACGCGCGTTTGCTCGACCTCATCGGGCGTGAGCGTCTCGCCTGCCCGGCTTACCGTGCTCGGGTTGCCGCCATCCTGAGAGAGCACGTTGCCGCCCACGGAAAGCAGCCGCCCCGGCACCGCGCCGAACTGGTCGTTATCTTCGAGCACGGTGCTGAGCGGCGTTCCCACCCGCACCGAAACCTCTGTCCCGTCGACCGTCACGGTCACGCTGCGCAGGCAGAAATACCACCCGCCCACCGCAGCAATCACAACCACACAAGCAAGCACCACGGCCAGCACCTTCATATTCGGTGGGCGACGGGGGCGGTTCATACGCGCCTTGAGAGCCTCGGCACGGGCAGCGCGCTCCGTTGCCGAGAACTGGCGGCTCGCGTTGTTCGCATAAACGATATGGCTCGCGCCCGAGGCCTGCCCGCTGCGATGCCCCGCGCCCGCATGCGAAGCATGCACATGATGCCCCTTGCCCGAGCCGTAATGTAGGTTGGTCGCTTTTCCCACCTGTACGTGATCGTGCTTGCTCATGGCCCCAAACTCCCACCGCCCGGCACCCCCGCACCGAACGGCATCAAATCTCGCTGCGCGGAAGGACCCTCTGCGCGATTGCGTATCCTGCCACGCATTGCATTACCTGCTTCAATCACACCAAGTCTAACGTGGAGCGTTCGCGGCGGCGGGCACATCGCGCGAACATTAACCATTGCTTAAGGGAACCATTAAAGAACGCTTATACAGTTCTATTAAGTATCTACAACGTGTCCACAGCGCACCGCCCGAAAGCCCGCGGCGCAGGCAGCGCAACGCCCGCACGCGGGACCATCGCGGCGCGCTGCCCACGCACTCACGGCGCAGCCACATGCCAGGCCCTCACGACGCACCGCCCGCGCGCCTGTACGCTACGCGCTAGACCCCTCATCGTCGGCCGGCACCGTGGGCAGCACGGCGTCTTCGGGCATCGAGACCTTGGAGATATCGAGCTCCTCGGCGAGGTCCTCGTCCGTTGCCACGAGCTCGCTCAGCGTCACGATGGTGAAGCCATCCGCCTGCAAGCGATCGATAAGCGTGCCGAGCGCCTCGGCCGTCTGGGCTCCCGTGGCCTCACTGTCGGTAAGAAGAACGATGTTGCCGCTGCGAACCGATCCGGTAACGTTGCTCACCACGGTGTCCGCACCCGGGAGCAGCCAGTCGCCGGAGTCGATGTTCCACGACACCACCGCGCTCACAAGGTCCATGCTCTCGGCCCAGTTTTCGGTCGAAAATGCCGCGTAGGGAGCGCGCAGCAGGCTCGTCGTTGTGCCCGTCGCGTCCTTGATGGCGGCGAAGCCGTTCGTAAGCTGCGACCTCAGGTCTTCGCCCGAAAGCGCGCTGAGGCGCGTGTCGGTGTAGGCATTCGAACCGAGCTCGTGGCCCGCCTCGGCTATGGCGCGTGCTGCCGACGGATTTTGCGCGACCGTCTCCCCTTGCAGGAAGAAGGTTGCATGCACGCCCTTCTCCTCAAGCACGTCGAGAATCTCCTGAGTATGCGAGCTTGGCCCCTCGTCAAAGGTGAGCGCAACGTATTTTCCATCGCCATCGGGCGACACGGAGCGGTACACGACCTCGCAGTTCTGAACCTCTTGCACCACGCCACGGTCCTGGACGATCCCCGACTGCTTGCCCGTCCAGACCTCAGAGCGCCCGGGGATGCCCCACGTGCGCACGAAGCCGATGGCGCCCGTTCCCTCGACGGTAATCGTGGGGGCGATTTCGGTTGCCTCTACATCATGTTCCTCGTAGACGTCAGCACCGTCGGCGACCTCGACCGTCTCTCCGCCAGCCAGGTGCACGGAATCGAGTTCATCCACCGCAACGCTCTCGCCGTCAAGCGTGACGGCGTAGCGGTCGCCGCCGCCTCGCTCGAGCACGCTATCGTCTACGGCAAGCAGGTCGCCCGCGTCGCACGACTCGTCGAGCCCCTCGTTTTCGATGAGCTGGGTTAGGGTAGCGTTGATGTGGATGCTGGTATCGGAGCCGTTGAGCGTTACCGTAACGCTGCGGTTGAGGTACCAGATAACACTTGCAACGAAAAAGAGCAGGGCGCAGCCAACGATCATGAAGGCATAGGTGCGCCGTGTGCTGTTGCGCCTGTTGTTCTGGGAGCGGCGAGGACCGCGCGCAGCATTGCCACCGCGGCGCTTATGACCGGCGTTACCGAAGCCTTGAGAATGGTTGAGGTACGTTGCCCCCGGCCTGCGCGCAGAACGCGCCCTGCCACGGGGCAGCTGATAGCCCGTCGTTTTCTGATTGCGCCGCGGATGCGGTCGCTTGGGCGGGTAGGAAGTGGTGTGATTAAGCAATGGTTTCCTCCCCATGAGCACAGACGCGCAAGTTCTCGAGCGTCCACCGATTTGGTGTTACGAGGAGCGCTTTCCCTTGGCCGACGACGAGCTCGCAGCCCCCGATGCCTTTTTGAACTCGTCCTTGAACGCCGAGAACATGCCGCGCGTCTTGCCGAGCTGCTTGCCCAGCGCGCGCGACCCCTTCTCGACCGCAACGGAGCCCTTCTCGTCAAGAACCTTGGCCCCCTGCTTGACCTTCACGCCGATCTTTGCGCTCGCCTCGCCTGCCTTCGCCGCAGCGCCACCCGAAAGCTCAAGAGTTGCCGCCTCGTCATCCACGATCATCGCGCCATCGCGATAGCCCTTGAGATAGCGCACGGGCATCTCGATCGTGCCGAGCAGCGCGGCGGCCGCCGCACCGCCCGTGAGCGTGAAACTCGTGACCGCGCCCGTCTTAGGGTTGAACGCGGCGTCCGAGCAATAGCCGAGCTTGGTTCCCTGAACGGTCACCACGTCCATGCCGGTCCAGATGATGCAGGTGTCGAGGTCGATGCCTAGACGCTTGGCAGCGGCGGCATCATAGGAACCCTTCGCGTCGTCCACCGCGATAACGCCTTCATATACGCGAACGGCATCGCGCGCAACGAACCGGTCGGGCTGTTTGATCATCCCCGCCACGTCGGGCGGGGAGACCATAAAGCCAACCACGCTCCTGCCATCGGCAGTGAACACGGGGAAGTGCACCTTTCCCAAGCGCTTAGGGTCACGCGGGGTACCGTCCTTGCGCGTACGCTTGGCCTCGGGCGGGATGCGATAGATTTTTACGCCTTGGAAATCCTTGGTGCGCATTACGCCTCGGCGGAAGCCTCGTCAGCGTCGACGCCGGGAGCGACCTCAACCTCGACTTCGACCGTGGGCATCGAAGTAGCGCCCGCGATGGCGTCGTTCAGGGTCTCGCGAAGCTGATCCATGCGCTCACGGGCCAGATCGACCTTGGCGCGCAGCTCATCGGTCTTCGCGTCGACCATGGGACCGAAGTCGCTCACGGCCGCACGAGCCTGCTCGCTGCCCTGCTCGTACATATCACGAGCACTATCCCAAGCGTCGTTGGCCATATCGGCGGCCATGGCACGGGTCTCGGCGCCGGAACGCGGGGCGACGAGAATGCCGATGATGGTGCCGGCAGCGGCGCCAATCGTGGCGCCGACGATGAAGCTGAAGGCCTTACCCATACGTGTCTTCCCTTCTTATTGACTCCGTCACGTGGACTTCGTGTTCGCCTATTATACCCACCGAACGCGCGGCCCGGCAGAGCATCCGTAAACGTTACGCTTCGCTATCCTGCACGGCATCGCCGGGCGCTGCGGCGAAGGATGCATCCTCTTCTGCGTCTGCGGCATCGGCACTTGCCTCGACCTGCTGACCTTCGCCCGCCTCGAGCTCGGCGTCGGATTCTGTCTCGGCCTCGATGCCTTCCGCGTCCGCGCCATCATCCGGCTCGCTCCCGCCGCGCAGGCTCAGCACGAGCTGGCGCAACGCCTCAACCGTACCGGCGAAATCCGGCGCCGTCACATCTGGATGCAAAAACGCCCATTCCATCATGAACGACGCCGAAGACAGCGCGCCGATGGTCAGCGCATCGTCGGGGCAGGAAAGCTCGATCTCAAAGAGCCGCGGGTCCTCCGCAACCGAACGCGTGCGGCCGCTGGAAATATCGCCGGCAAGGCCCGTCTCGTTCATGATCTCGACGGTAAGGTGCTCGAGCAGATGCGCGAGCTCCGTGTCGCCCATGCAGTCTTGGAACTTCTCGCCCGCGTCGCCGAAGCACGCGTGCTGCGCGATCGCCGGAGCAAGGTAGTACACACGCGCCGTGGCCTCGATATCTTCCGAGGTCATGAGCGGCATACCAGGGTTCACGAGCACCCTGGCGCGGGCCTTCGTGTCATCGACCGTGATCTTCATGATGTTGAACAGGCTCGCCATAGCTCTCCGATCCTCAGCCGCAGGTGTCTTGCGCGGCGGGTTGTTCTTCCTGTCATCGTACCGCATCAGGTGCATCGGGTGAGAGAACGCACCGTGATAAAACGAACCCGGTTCGTTTTATCACACTTCGGTTTCGGCATCCTCCGGGGCGTCGCTACTCTGGGCAGCCTCTTCCGCTGCCGCGGGCTCGGGCTCCTCTGGCGCGATTACGCGAATGAGCGAGATACGGCGGCCGCGCATAGACTGGACCTTGAAACGGTACCCATCGACCTCGAATACCTCGCCGATATCCGGCACTCCGTCGCAGACATCCATAATCCAGCCGGCGATGGTCTCGTACTCATCGCTCTCCTCGATGGGCCAACCGAGCTCTTCTGCATCGTCACAGCTAAAGCGACCATCTACGAGCCACTCGCGGCGAGAAAGGCGCGTGAGGTACTTGTTGTCGGGGTCGAACTCGTCCTCAATCTCGCCGACGATCTCTTCCACGATGTCCTCGATGGTGATGATGCCGGCCGTTCCGCCATACTCGTCCACCACGACCACGATCTGGTCGTGCGCGGTCTGCATCTCGGAAAGGAGCGGGAGGATGTCCTTGGTGTCCGGAACGAAGGTCACGTCGCGCAGATGCGCGCCCACCGGTTCACTGCCGCTGCCGCCGAGCGCGATGCCCACAAGATCCTTGATGTGCGCGATACCCACCACGTTGTCGGTGTCTTCGCGATACACCGGCACGCGCGAGAAGCCCGTGCGGCGCATGAGCTCCATGACCTCGTTCACCGTGTCGGTGTCCTCGGCCATCTGCACGTCAACGCGAGGCACCATGACCTCGCGCGCGACCGCGTCGCCCAGGTCGAAAATCTCGTGAATCATGCGCTTTTCCTCGTCGAGCAGGGTGTCCTGCTCCGAGACCATGTATTTGATCTCTTCCTCCGAGACGTTCTGGCGGTCGTCGGCGCTCTTGATGCCCAGAAGCGCGCTGATGCCGTTCGCGCTTGCCTGCGTGAGCCACACGAGGGGCTTCGCAAGCTTGCGGAACGTACCGATGGGTCCCGCAACCGCCTTGGCCATGCCCTCAGCGTCCGAAAGACCGATGCGCTTGGGCACGAGCTCGCCGATCACGATGGAAAGATACGACACGATGAGCGTGATGACGATCGGCGAGGCCACCGGCGCCACTGCGGTGAGGGGCGCGATACCGAACGATTCCACCCACGCGGTAAGCGGCTCGGAAAGCGTGTTGGACGAGACGGTTGCGGAGAAGAAGCCAACGAGTGTGATGGCGACCTGGATGGTGGCCAAGAAGTCTGTGGAGTCGGTCGCGAGGTCGAGTGCGCGCGCGGCGCGTTTGTCGCCCTCCTCGGCGTCATGCTCGAGCGAGGCGCGCTTAGCGGTGGTAAGCGCCATCTCGGACATCGAGAAGTAACCGTTGAGCAGCGTGAGCAAGAGGGTAGCAACGATGGAAATGAATATGCCCATAGGGACGAGTTCGAACCTCCTCGGTTGGGTACGGAATGCGGTGATGCCGGTGCGGAGCCATAGCCATGCGCTCACATTGAACGCAGCTGGCGCGCGCTGCGCGACGCGGCGGGCGGCGGGGCGAGGTGCCGCCGGAAAGGTCAGATCACGAAGAGGATCACCGCCATAAAGATGAAAATGCTTCCCGCGAGCACCCACAGGTGCCACACGCTGTGCATATAGGGAATCTTCTTCATAAGGTAGAAGGCCGTACCAATGGTGTAGCACAGGCCGCCCACCACCAGCAGCGCGAGCGCCACCGGATCGAGCGCCTGCAAGAGCTGCGGCAAACGGAACACCACGAGCCAGCCCATGATGAGATAGATGAGAATGGTCACCCAACGAGGTTGACGCTGGCGGCCGATGATCTCGAACGACACGCCAGCGAACGCGAGCGCCCACACCACGACGAACAGCACGATGCCGCCATACGGCGCGAGCGTGATAAGGCAAAACGGCGTATAGCTACCAGCGATGAGCAGGTAGATGCTGCTATGGTCGATGATGCGGAAGATGCGCTTGGCGCCGGGCACCTGGATGGCGTGGTAGAGCGTGGAAGCCAGGTACTCTAGGATGAGCGTCACGCCGAAGACGATTGCCGAGATGATGTGCGTTGGATCGGCTCCGCCGAGGGCCGCCTTCACGATGAGCAGCACGAGCCCGGCGATGGCAAGCAGCACACCAATGCCGTGCGTGATGGAATTAGCGATCTCTTCGCCGAGCGTGTAGAGAGGCTGCCCGGCCGAGGAGCCGTCCTTGTTGTCCTGCGCATACTTGGGGCATGACCGACGACGCTTGCGACACGTGGCGCAAGGATCCGGGGGCGCCGTTGGAGGCACTGCGGAACCACACGCCGCGCCGCCACTCACCGATACCGAAGGGCTCGGATCAGCTACATCAACGATTTCCGCCGCAGCCGTTGTCGACTGCGGCCGGGGACTGTCACTCGAATCTGCCATACGGGCGATACATCCTCCATAGATAGGGTCTGCATAACTATAGCAGAATGCGGGGGGCACATATCCCTCGGGAAGACTCTCGGCACCTTCCTCCGGCAGACCGCGCCCTGCAAGCATTACCGACAAAGCGTCGCATAACTCGACGGTAAGGCCGAAAATCGGGCTTCACCCCAGAGTTATGCGACGCTTTCGACGTATCCTTGCGCACCGTCAACTCCGCTGCACTGTCAACCTCCGTTGCACCATCTGCGCGTGACAAAGCGGCGAAGTTGCTCCTGCGCCTGCTGAAACTTCGCAGAAGAAGGCACTTTGATGCCAATCGATGCTGCGATCCCGTTCATCGCCCGATGCATATCCAGCTGCCGAGAAAACTGCACACTCGTGAGCACCTTGATGTCGTATCCCATAAGAGAAAGCACGTTCATGCGCTCGGCATCGTGTCCTCGACGAGCCTTTTTGCTATGTTCATCCCCGTCGTATTCCACGCCCACACCACGCACCGGTGCGAACAGGTCGATTTCGTAATATGGGGCCGACGTGTACCGGGAATAATCCGACGGCACACCAACGCGATGATTCAGCACAATATGGCGATACCCGAGACCGCCCATCGATTTCGGGCAGGAAACCATCATTGCCTGTGCCGTCTCCATGGGCGAGCGCGCGCCGTCGTGCACCGAGTTGAGAGCCCGCAGCGCATGTGCGGCGCCTCGCACGCCCCGATAGCGCTCGAGCTGACAACGTAGCTCGTCCCGCGTCAAGCACACAGGTCGCTCCGCGTAGTCTCCATCGAGGGGAAGGAAATAGGCTCCGCAAAGTTCATACGCCCACTCGATGAGCTCCATGCTGGCCATCCAAGCCCCCGCTTGCGCGAAGCACAGTGCATCCGACACCGTCACGAGGCCTCTCGCCACCGGGAACACGTCGTTCTCTCCAATCGCACGGCCGAGTGTATGGCAGGCCATGCCGCGCGTCCGCACACGATCTTCCGCAAAGGAGACCATCACGTCGAGCCGAACGAGGTCCCGGTCGGAGATTCCCCAAGTCGATAACGCGCTCCGGATGCGCTGCACGATGGCTGATGCCTTGAGGCCGGATGCCGAGAGGCCGATATCGGGCAGATCGCTCTCCTCGACATACGGCGCCACGCCATAGCGCTCGCCGTTTGCCCGCGCTGCTGCACGCAGACGTTCAAAATGCTCCGTTCTCCGGATAAGCGCCGCCGTTCGATGGGAGAGAACTACCGGGATGTCCATGGTCGCCTCCTTGCCCCATGCGCACCGCGCCTCGCATTGACGACACGCCCAACCGCGGGCCTACCAAAGGCTGCGGACGCACTCCAAACGTTGCTGTGCAGTTCTGTACAGCATAGTCAAAATAGCGTCGCATAACTCGACGACGAAGCCCGGATTTCGGCCCCATCATTGAGTTATGTGACGCTTTGAGGAACAGGCGGAGACAAGGTAGGAGCGAAGGCGAACCGGATGGACGGGCAGCCCCGCCCGGCGCACACGTGGAGCACGGCCCCAGATCGGCCGAGATGTCCGAACGGTCTGGCCCTCGCCTACTTCTCCTCTTCGCCTACTTCACCTCTATGAGCTCATAGCGGCTCGTACCCAAGCCGATCTTCTCGGCGTGCTCGATCATGCTCCGCCAATTGGTGTCGGGGTGCGTCATGTTAAAGTGATCGTGCTCGCAGCGTTCGGGCACGCCGTCGCCCGCCTCGAGCTTAGCCCGCATATCCGTGAGCTCGGTATTGGGAAGCGCGGGCGCCGCAAGCGCCATATCGATTGCAGCCTGGTCGATCGCCACGGGGTCAAAGCTCGCGAACATGCCCAGATCAGGCACGATGGGAGTGTCATTCTCTGCATGGCAGTCGCAGTTGGGGCTGATGTCCATGGCGAGCGAGATATGGAACTGCGGGCGGTCCTGCACGATGGCTTGCGTGTACTCGGCAATCTTATAGTTGAGAACGTCGACCGCGGCGTCGTAATCCGGCTCGATGGCGTCCTGGTTGCAGGCACCGATGCAGCGGCCGCAGCCCGCGCAGCGGTCATGATCGATCGATGCAACGGGCACCGTACGCGTGGACCCGTTAGGCAGCTCGCGCTCGCGCGTACCCTCGAAGCTGATCGCGCCGTGGGCGCAGATGCGTTCGCACGCGCGGCATCCAACACACAGCTCGGTGGTAACGCTCGGCTTTCCTGCGGCATGCTGCTCCATCTTGCCGGAGCGACTGCCGCCGCCCATACCAAGGTTCTTCATGCAGCCGCCAAAGCCCGCCTGCTCGTGGCCCTTGAAGTGCGTAAGGCTGATGACGATGTCGGCGTCCATGAGGGCGTGGCCGATCTTGGCCTCCTTCACGTACTCGCCGTTCTTGACGGGCACCAGGGTTTCGTCGGTGCCTTTGAGGCCGTCGGCAATGATCACCTGGCAGCCCGTCGCATAGGGCGTGAAGCCGTTTTGGTACGCGCAGTCGATGTGCTCGAGCGCGTTTTTGCGACTGCCCACGTAGAGCGTGTTGCAGTCCGTAAGAAACGGCTTACCGCCGAGTTCCTTCACCACGTCGGCCACGGCACGCGCATAGTTGGGGCGCAGGAAGCTCAGGTTGCCAAGCTCGCCAAAATGCAGCTTGATGGCGACGAACTTGTTCTCGAAGTCAATCTGGTCGATGCCCGCACGGCGGATGAGCCGCTTCAATTTGTCGAGCTGGCTCTCACGCCCATACGAGCGCAAGTTGGTGAAATAGACCTTGGCGGTCGTGGGTTCTGCCATGCGATTCGTCCCCTCTGTCGGCGTTGCAGTGCTCCTATTATCGCCGAAACGCCCGTGCCGGAGCGAGGCGCAGACAGTAAAACGCCCCGAAAGCCAATTGAGTTCCTTGTTGAGTTCCTTGATTTGAGGGCGCTACAGCCCGAGCGCCTCCCGAGCTGCCGCCACGATGCCCTCGACATCATCGGCATCTGGATGCGAAAGCGCCGCGTCAAAGTTGTCGATCATCGCCTGGGCACGCTTATCTTCCGGATTCTTCGCAAGCATGGACTCGTAGCGCGCACGCACGCCAGCGCCCATCTTCCCCTGGCACATGGCGCCGCCCAGGTATTCGACCGAGTCCGAAAGGTGCTTGCGAACGTTGCCCAGAATGCGCTCGAAGTATTCAGGGCTGCCCCCGAACCCCGCCGTGCCGAACAGGAACACGCGCTTTCCTTCAAGTGTCTCAAGAAGAGAGGCCATCTCGGGGGCGCAATCGCCCTTATCGGTCCAAAAGCCCGCAAGCACAGCCTCGGCCGCATCAACCGAAGCGCGGTCCACGGCGGCCGGATCATCCACGAACACGGCCTCGGAGCCAGCCTTTTCCAACGAATCTACCAGTGCGTTTGCCACCATGCGGGTGTTCCCACCCTTGCTGTTCACCACAACGAGACACTTCATGACCGCTCCTTTACGCCGCCTCTGAATCGGTATCACCCTACCCCATTCGGCCAGCGCAGAACCACTCAAAAAGCTCGAGACTCGAATCGGAAGGTTTTCCACACATCGCCGAGTGGGCCGCACCGCAAGAGCGGCAATCCCGCGCTACAGCTCGCGTCCCTCGTAGAGCTTGAGCGAAACGGCGGCAGAGACACCAAGCACCACAACCGTGAATGCTAGGAATATCGCGAAGCACGTCGCCACGCCAACGGGTGTCTCGATGAACCCCAGAAGCGAGGCGAGGTTGCCGAAGCTCATCGATCCGTTGTCCAAGATGCCGGTGCCGTTGATGATGAGCATGGGCCCCACGAAGAGCAGCACGGTGATCATGGGCAGCCATTGCGTGGTCTTGTTCTGTCCGAACTTGAAGTAGATGGGCGCCTCGATCGACGCGATCAGCGAGCCAAGCGCCATGCAAAACGCGGTAGAGAAAACCTCTCCCAGGAACATGCCCTCGTCAAACGCGATCGCATTCGAGAGGCCGAACGGAAGCTCAACGGCACTCCCCAAAGCCAGGATGAGCAGGCAGGCAGCCCAGCCCGCCGCCATGCCCAGGAACCCGAGCGTCACAATGACGCCGTAGCGGCCGAGCACCACATCGCGGCGGCTCACCGGCATGGTCAGCCGGAAGGCGCCCCAGTTGCTCTGCTCGTCGTAAGCGCTCGCCGACATGCAGCCCATCATGAAGAACATCGTGGTGAGAATCGCCGGCGCGGCCACGATCGAACCCATGCCCGCCGAAACGAATATCGAGACGAAAAAGCCAACGCCCATGAGCTGCTTGATGTAATCGCGGAAAATCGTCATTTCCATAAGGTACGCGCGCTTCATTTACCGCACACCACCTTTCAGGGTAAGGGAGAGATAGTCGTCGATGGACATCCGGTCGCACGGAACGTTGGGGAAGTTCTCGGCGAAGACAAAGCGATCGGGAACGAGCAGGTCGATGCCATAGTCGTTCTTGCGGTAGCGCAGCTGGCCCTCGGGGATGATGCCGCTTGCGCAGATGCGCTCGAACTCCGCCACGCGGCAGCGGGCGATACCCATCTCGTCGGTGATTTCGTCCTTGGCAAGGTCGAAGATGATCCGCCCGCCGTCGATGCCCAGCACCCGGTCCGCGATGCGCTCGAGGTCGGAGGTAATGTGGCTCGACATGAGGATGGCGCGCCCAGGCATGGCGACGAAATCGAGCAATCGGTCGAGGAGCTCGTCACGAGCCATGGGGTCGAGGCCCGCGGTCGCCTCGTCTAGGATGAGTACGCGCGCATCGTGGCTGAGCGCACAGGCGAGGCTGAGCTTCATGCCCATGCCGCGCGAGAGCTCCTTCACCTGCTTGGTAGCTGCAAGATCGAAATCGTGCGTGAGCTGCTCGAACATGCGAGGATTCCATGAGGCGTACGCATGGGAGAATACGCGCCCCACATCGGCGACGCGAAGGTGCCCGGGCATGGAAATCGTGTCGAAAACCACACCGATGCGCTCCTTCGTCCCGGCGTGCACGGGGCGGGAGAGCTCGCTCGACGGGACGCCGAGGATCGACCCCTCGCCGCCATCGAGCTTGACGAGGCCCAGCAGCGCCTTGATGGTAGTCGACTTGCCGGCGCCGTTCTTGCCAACGAAACCAACGACCTCGCCCTCGCCCACAGAGAGGCTTACGTTATCGAGCGAAAAACTGTCATAGTGCTTGATGATTCCGCGCGCCTCGATGAGCGGGACGTCCTGCGCGGCACCCGGGACCTGCCCCCGGTTTTCGACAATCGTCATCATACTGTCCTTTCGGTTGACCCTGGGACCGAGGTGTCAAATCGGTCAAATTGGGACTGTCCCGTTTTGACTCACCGTATTTGGCATTTCGGCCCCGTCATCAGTCCCCGTCTTCGAGCTGCAAGGTGAACATCTCGGTAAGCTCGGTCTTCGAGAGGCCCATGGCGCGGCCGGCATCGACCGCCTGCCCCATGAGCTCCTCCACCTGGCGCAGCTGCTCCTCGCGGATGAGCTCCGCGTTGCCTCCGGAGACGAAGCTTCCTTTTCCTTGGACCGTCTCAATGAAGCCATCGGCCTCAAGGTCGGCGTAGGCGCGCTTCGTGGTGATGGCGCTCACTCGCAGGCTGTTCGCCAGCGCGCGAATGCTTGGGAGCTGTTCGCCCTCGGCAAGCTCGCCGGAGAGGATCATGGCCTTGATTTGACCCGTGATCTGCTCGTAGATGGGCTTGCTGCTCGCGTTGGAGATGATGAGTTCCACGAATCCGAATCCTTTCCGTTACCTGGATGAGCGAACGCGAAACCTCGACGCCGCGCATCCGCAACGCCCAACGGGGCGTCCCCCGCCAGGCAACAGGCTTGCCTGACGTCTCGGTAAGCCTGTTTGGGTATAGTGTGTATACCCGTTAAGTACAGTATATACACACCTATACACAATGCAAGAAGTTTTTGGATGAAACGCAGACATGGAACGCAGACACCCGGTGTCTACGATTCATCACGCGCGAAAATGAATCGCGAACACCGGGTGTCTACGATTCATTTGACGTGCGGACACTGGGTGTTGGCGCGTCACGCCCCCGCCAACGTGACAGTTTCCCTTGGCACCGCTGTCGCGCAGCGAGCCGCTTCGCTTAAGCGTAGGTGAACTGCGAGGTATAAAGCTCGGCGTAGGCACCGCCCGCGGCAAGCAGCTCGTCGTGCGTCCCGCGCTCGATAATCTCCCCATCGCGCATTACCAGAATGCAATCGGCATTGCGAATGGTGCTCAACCGGTGCGCGACGATAAAGCTCGTCCTTCCTTCCATGAGCTCGTCGAACGCACGCTGAACCTGCAGCTCGGTGCGCGTATCGATGCTCGAGGTGGCTTCGTCGAGCAGGAGGATAGCCGGATCGGTGAGCATCACGCGCGCGATGCACAGCAGCTGACGCTGGCCTTGGCTAAAGGTGCCGCCGTCTTCGGGGATCACCGTGTCGTAGCCCTGCGGCAGAGCGCGGATGAACGAATCGGCTCGCGCTCGCTCCGCCGCCGCAACGACCTCCTCGCGCGTCGCATCGGGCTTGCCGTACGCGATGTTGTCGCGCACCGTGCCCTCGAAGAGCCACGACTCCTGCAGCACCATGCCGAAAGCGCGGCGCAGACTATCACGCGCGATGCGCGCGGTATCTGCGCCATCCACGCGAATTTCACCAGCATCCACATCGTAGAAGCGAAGCAGCAAGTTGATGAGGGTCGTCTTGCCGCAGCCCGTTGGCCCCACCAGGGCGAACCGCTGGCCAGGCTCAGCATGCACGCAGATGTCCCGCAGAAGCGGGCGGGTGGGAACGTAAGAGAAATCCACGTGCGAAAGCTCCACCGACCCCCGGGGCTCATCCAGCTCGACGGCATCCGGCGCATCGGGCTCTTCCTCTGGAGCGTCCATGAGCGCAAAGAGGCGTCGCGCCGAGGCGAAGGCGGCCTGAATCTGCGTGATTACGCCGGTGATCTCGTTGAACGGCTTCGTGTACTGATTGGCATACGAGAGGAAAGTCTGCACCCCGCCCACCGTGAGCGCCGCCGGCCATCCAGTGATGACGCAGATGCACCCCATGACCGCAACGATGGCGTAGATCACGTTGTTCACGGCGCGCGTTCCCGGATTGGACAGCGAGCTCAGGAACTGCGCGCGCTCACCGGCAACATAGAGCTCTTGGTTGAGGGCGTCGAACCCCTTGAGCACCTCGTCGCCGTGGGCGAACACGTCGACGAGCTTCTGGCATCCCACGAGCTCCTCGACGTACCCGCCGAGCTGCCCCTGGATGCGCTGCTGATCGACGAAGCTCGAGTTGGAGAACCGCGCGATTGCAGAGGCCACGAGCACCGAGAGCGGCGTCACGAGCACCACGACCACAGCCATGGGAACCGAGATGGAAAGCATGAACGCAAGCGTCCCCGCGATCGTTACCGCCCCGGTAAAGAACTGAGTGAGCCCCTGGAGCAAGCCGTCGCCAACTTGATCGGCGTCGTTGACCACGCGACTCATGAGGTCGCCGTGCGCATGGCCGTCGATGAACGAGATGGGCATGCGGCTGAGCTTGTCGTTCGCCTGGGTGCGCAAATCGCGCACGGTCTCGTAGGCGAGGCGATTCACACAGTACCCCTGCACCCACTGGAAGGCGGCCGCACCCACAATGACCACGATGAGCTGCAAGAGGAGGGGCGTGAGCGCGCTGAAGTCCACCCGGCCTGCCGCGATGATGCAGTCGATCCCGCGCCCCACAAGAATGGGCACATAGAGCTGGAGCACGACCGAGATGGCCGAGGCGGCAAACGACAGCAAGAACGAGCCCAGATGTGGACGAATACACCCGACAAGTCGGCCGAGCACCTGGCCTGTAGTGAGCATGCTCTTGAGCGAATCGTTCCGGCCGCCCGGCGCGTCGGGGCCGCCCGAAGCGCCGCCGGCACCGCCCGAGATGCTCGAGGCAACCGTCGCCACCGAGCCCACCGCACCGTACGGATTAGCCATGGCGCACCTCCTCATGACGTGAGACAGTTGTGCCGGGTGAAACTGTCTCATGAGACAGTTGTGCCGGGTGAAACTGTCTCATCCCGGGGGAAGCTGTCTCATCCTCGACGCCTTGGGAGGCGCAGATCTCTTGGTAGATGGCGCAGGTACGAACGAGCTCGTCGTGCGTGCCGAGCCCCACCACGTTGCCGCGGCGCATGACACAGATGAGGTCCGCGGCACGCACGCTGGCAACGCGTTGCGAAACCACCACAACGGCCGGGGGCAGCTCCCCAGACGCAGCAGCGTCGCGCCCGTACGACGCAAGCGCCACGCGCAGGGCGGCGTCGGTCTTATAGTCGAGCGCGGAGGCCGAGTCGTCCAGAATCAGCAGCTTAGGCGCCCCAACGAGCGCTCGTGCGATGGTAAGACGCTGGCGCTGGCCGCCGGAGAAATTCTTGCCGCCTGCCTCAACCGGGGCATCGAGACCGTCGGCCAGCGCGCGAACGAACTCCGCCGCTTGCGCAAGTTCGAGTGCACGCCAAAGATCATCGTCCGTGGCCCCCGCATCGCGCCAGATGAGGTTGGAGCGGATGGTTCCCGAAACGAGCATTGCCTGCTGGGGCACCATGCCCACGACCTGCCTGAGCTGCTTGATCTGCCACGCGCGCACATCGCGGCCAAGCACCTCGACCGTTCCTGCCGTCGCGTCGTAGAGCCGCGGGATGAGCGAGACGAGCGTCGACTTGCCCGACCCCGTTCCGCCGATCACGCCGAGCGTCTGTCCCGGCATGAGTGCGAGCGTCGCATCGTGCACGGCGTCCGCAGCCGCACCGGGGTAAGCAAAAGAGACGTTGCGCAGGGCGAGCGCGGGGGTCCGTTTCGACGCGTCCGCCTGCTCCGCCGGGCGCACCTGCTCCGCTCCGCTCGGCAGCCCCGCG
>LBJMC04202__coassemble_353_pt1 | contig 35954 bp, 32 predicted proteins | sample LBJMC04202__metabat2_low_PE_040 | metagenome-assembled genome bin LBJMC04202 | reverse complement strand
TCTGCGACCCTCTCGGCGATGCGGCGCTGCTCGGCGAGGGGCGGGAGGGGGATGAGCATCGACCTCACTTTGTTGAAAACAATACTTTCGACTGTCGTTCCCGCTTTTCCGAAGCTTTGCCTTATAAAGCGATCGCTTCCTTTAAGAAAAATGAGCAGCCAGAGACTGATTGACGCATTAAATGGACAGATTGCTTTCTGGTCTTGGTTAATCGTCGCAGACTTTGTAAGCATGGCGACAGGCAACATTCGCCTCAATATGCCGCTTCGAGTTACCATCAGAATCGTGCCTGGCTTGAATACAGTCAGATCTGAGGCACCCTTTTCGCTAAGGGTAATCATTGTGCTATCAATGAAGTCACGCTTCATATCCTTTGATGTAACCCAAAGTATGCCGTTTGCTTCGTAGTTCGCTTTGTTATGAGTTGAGGGCGTTTTACCCCCTGAAAACCATGCGATGCTATCTAGTCTTGCCCAACACCACCCTTCGGGAAGCTCGAACGGCACCTCGTCGGCGATGCTCTCGTCACTCAGAATGCGGCCCTTGACGTCCACACGCTTCTCATAGGGCGACCCATCGGAAGCAGCATGTGCTCCGCTCGCATCATTGGCTATCATTATATAGATAAGCTATGCGAGGCCAACGAATGGAACACAACATGGGCAGCCCTATCTATGAACCCAGAAAACTCGATGTCGGAGACGTTCTTAAAGACGTGCTCTCAGGAAAAATCGGCCTGCCCGATCTCCAGCGCCCCTTCGTCTGGAAGAACGACAAGGTTCGCGAACTGCTCGACTCCATGCTGCGCGGCTATCCCATCGGCTACATCATGCTGTGGGACTCGCCAGCCGAGATGGAGAGCAAGAGCCAACAGATTGGCGAGAACGAAAAGGCTTATAAGGTGCCCAAATCTCTTGTTATCGACGGGCAACAACGCTTGACGGCGTTGCTCGCCGTCATCTACGGAGTCGATGTGCGCGACAAGAGCTACCGGACGCGCTCTATCCGAATCGCCTACGACCCTATCGAACGCATTTTTAAAAACGCCGACGCCACAACCGACCGCGACGCACGATACGTGCCATCGGTGTCGGACGCCTTCGCTGCCGACCACGAAAAGAAATCCAGCGCGTACCGCCGCGAGTTCCTGCAACGCCTGAACGCATCGCGCTCGAAGCGCGGAGAACCCAAGCTCTCGACCGAAGAGGAGGACGAAGTCGAGGCTGGGCTCAACGAGCTCCTCTCGCTCGAGAACTACGCGCTGCCCACCCTGGAAATCAAGGACTGGGCGGACGAAGAGATGGTCTCCGACATTTTTGTGCGTGTGAACTCGCAAGGTCAGACGCTCAAACAAGACGACTTTATCATGACACTCCTCTCAGTCTACGAACCAGACATGCGCGTGGCCATAGAGAAGTTCTGCGCTGACAGCCATGTACCGGCAAAGGCCACTTCCTACAACCCACTCATCGAGGTGACGCCGACACACATTATCCGCACGACCGTGGGCGTGGGATTCAAGCGCGGACGACTGCGCTACGCCTACCAGATTCTGCGCGGCCGCGATCTAGAGACCAAGATCACCAGCGAGGAAAAACGCAAGGAAAACTTCGCCATCTTCGGCGACGCGCTCTCTAAGGTGCTCGACCTCAACAACTGGCACGCTTATATCAACACCCTCGGGGAGGCTGGCTATGTCTGCCAAGAGCAGGCCACGTCGGCGAACGCAATCGCATTCTGCTATGCCTTCTACCTCATCGGGAAGTATGACTTCGGCCTCGACGCGAATGCGCTGCGCCGGACGATCCGCCGCTGGTTCTTCGCCTGCGCCGTCACTGCGTTCTACGTTGGTTCCTTCGAAACAAACTTCGAGCGCCAGCTCAATGACGTCAAGGGGCTGCAGGACGCCGATGAGTTCGTGGCCTATTTTGACCGCGAGACCGCCTCCCAGTTCACCGACGACTACTTCCGCATCACCCTTCCGGCAAATCTCGACTCGAACGAGGCCTTCGGTCCCTACTGGCACGGCTTCGTGGCCGCCCAGGTCGTCATCGGCGCTAAGAGCCTCTTCAGCACCGTCCCCCTCTCTCAGCTCATCACCGCCGGGGCTTCAGGATCGAAGAAAGCCGTGGACAAGCACCACATCTTCCCGGACAACTTCCTCAAACAGCATGGACAACTGACGAGAAGAAGCAACAAAGGCAACTTCACACTCGTCGACTACGGCAACAACATCTACATCTCCGATGAGGACCCTGTCGTGTACGTCGGAAAATACCGCGAAAGGCTCGGGGAAGCAGAGTACGAGCGCAACTGCCACGAACACGCGCTGCCACCAAATTTCGAAACCATGGACTATGAGCCATTCCTTACGGAGCGCAGGCGACTCATGGCACTGTTGGTGAAGGAAGCGTTTGAGAGGCTGTAGGATGACCCTGCCGAAAGTTTTATGTCTTCCATCCAGCCAAAGGAGAGCTTGCATTGAATTGTTTTAACGGTGAGCCGACCTCTCACGCCTTTGCGGCGCGCATCAAGGCAGCTGAGGCTGAAATATCCCAGCTGCTAGACAAGGACATGGACAACACCGACCGAGACGCCTGGGTTGACTATTTCTGTTCGAAATACGAAATTGACACTCTTACCATCTACCAGGATTCCAAAGAGTTCGATTTTTGTGAGAAGACTCTGAAAGAATACAACCATTGGCATCGGATGATGCCATACGAACCGGAGTATTATAGCAGGCCGGGAATCAGGGCAACATGCAGAGTGCCGTTCGCCGGAGAGCCGGAATTGTTTAAACTCCGACCGAACCCGCACACCCTAGCCCCTTTCAAGGTCGACTATATCTCGAAACTTGATAAGGATGGTATTGGGTATATCACACTGTCCTTCGAGATTTTCCAACGGGATGCCACAGCCGAGGCCATCAAACAACACTTTATCGAGGAAATCAAATCAATTGTCGCAGAGGCACAGCGGGTTAACGATGAAGCCGCTCGCTTCAACGAGAGTCTTCGCGAGTCCATAGAGACCGCAATAGACAATCGAATTGCCCAGTTGGACATGTTCTCTTCAATTCGCCGCGAACTCAACATCCCTCTAAATCGCGTTAGAGATGCTCCCATGGCGATGCCCATTTCCTTGCCAAAGAAGAAACTCGCCTTCAGCAAACCAAAACCTTGTAAAGACGGTGAGACGCCCTATAGTATTTCTGACGCTGACTACGAAGCCATTAATGTCGTCATCGGCGAGTGCGGAACACTGATGGAGCAAGCGCCCGGATCCTACTCGACCCTCAACGAAGAGCAGCTGAGGGACATTATTCGAGCGACGCTTGGCACTCACTGGGACAATGTTTCAGGAGAGACCTTTCGGAACCGAGGAAAGACGGACATTTTCATACCCTTTGAGAGCCACGCCGCCTATATCGCCGAATGCAAGATCTGGCACGGACGAAAGCTTTTCTTAGAGGCCATCGAGCAACTGTTTTCATATACGACTTGGAGGGACACGAAGGTTTCAGTAGTCGTATTTAACAAGGAGAACAAGAGCTACAGCTCTGTTCTGAGCACCATCGACAGCACCTTGAACGAACACGCTATACAAGTCAGGCGCATAAGGGATGAAGTCTGGACCTGCAAAATCCAGGATCCGGTAGACGAGCGTGTTATGCACGTAACGGTCCTTTCTTTCAACCTTCACGCCAGGCCGGAAGCAGCCAAGTAGATCGATAATCCGATAAGTGATCAATTTGGACCCGTCCCATATTGACCGCGCGCGTAATCGCGCCAGTTCACGATGCGCCCCCCTCTCAGAAATGAGAAAACGAACCCGGTTCGTTTTATCACGCCCAAGCAACCGAGTGAGAAAACGAACCGGGTTCGTTTTATCACTCTACTACTTCCCCTGCACCATGGTGAGCGAGATCTTGCCGCGGTCGCGGTCGACCTTTTCCACCCACACCTTCACGGTGTCGCCCACGGCCACCACGTCGCTCGGGTGCTTCACGAAGCGCTTCGCCAGCTTGGAGATGTGCACGAGGCCGTCCTGGTGCACGCCCACGTCCACGAAGGCTCCGAAGTCGACCACATTGCGCACGGTGCCGGCAAGCTCCATGCCCGGCTGCAGGTCGTCGATAGAGAGCGCCGCGCGGCTGAACACCACCTCGGGCGCATCGTCGCGCGGGTCGCGGCCGGGCTTTTTGAGCTCGTCGATGATATCGATGAGCGTCATGAAGCCGCAGCCCAGCTCGCCCGCGAGCGCGGCCGCGTTGCCCACGCGCTTGTCGATGTCCGGGATGCCGCCCGCCGCGAGGTCCGCCGCCGTCACGCCGGCGCGCTCGAGCACCTGCGTGGCAACCGCATAGCTCTCCGGGTGCACGCTCGTCGCGTCGAGCGGGTTCTTTCCGCCGGAGATACGCAGAAAGCCCGCGCACTGCTCGAAGGCCTTCGGCCCAAGCTTGGGCACCTTCTTGAGCTGATTGCGGTCGGTGAACACTCCGTTCTCCTCGCGGTACGTCACGATGTTCTTCGCCACCGGCTGCGTGATGCCGGAAACGTAGCCCAAGAGGCTCGCGCTCGCCGTGTTCACGTCCACGCCCACGCGGTTCACCACGTCCTCCACCACGTTGCCAAGCGTGCGCGAGAGCTCCGCCTGGTCAAGGTCGTGCTGGTACTGGCCCACGCCGATGGACTGCGGCGGGATCTTCACGAGCTCGGCCAGCGGGTCCTGCAGGCGTCGGCCCAGGCTCATGGCACCGCGCGTGGTCACATCGAGCTCCGGATACTCCGCACTCGCCAGCTCGCTCGCCGAATACACGGACGCGCCGGCCTCGTTCACGATGGTATAGCGCAGATCGGGCGCCTGCTCGGCGATGAACTCCGACACGACCTCCTCGGTCTCGCGGCTCGCCGTACCGTTGCCGATCACGATGGTGTTGATATGGTGCTTCTTCACCAGACGCGCCAGCTCGCGCTTGGTACCCGCCACGTCGTGACGCGGCTTGGTGGGGTAGACGACGCCGTGATCGAGCAGCTTGCCCGTCTCGTCCAGCACTGCGACCTTGCAGCCCGTGCGGAAACCAGGGTCAAGCGCGATCACGCGCGCTCCGCGCACCGGACGGGCCGAGAGCAGGCTCTCGAGGTTCTTGCCGAAGACCTTGATAGCGTCCGTCTGCGCGCGGACCGTGAGCTTAGCGCGGAGCTCGCGCTCGAGCGAAGGCGCCATGAGGCGCTTGTAGCCGTCGGCGATGGCGGCGTCGAGCACCGGGGCGAAGGGGCCCTGACGGCGCGGCCAGCGGGAACCGAGGCGAGTAACGGCAGCTTGCGTGTCCACGCCCACGCGCACGCGGAGCTTGCCCTCGCGCTCGCCGCGGTCGATGGCGAGGATGCGATGGTTGGGAATCTTGCGCGCCGGCTCGGAGAAATCGTAGTAGGGCTCGTACGGCGTCTTCTCGTCCGCATCCACCGCAGCCGCGACGATTTCACCCGTGCCCTCGGTGAAGGAACGCAGGTCGGCAACATTCTCCGGGTCCTCGGCAACCGTCTCGGCCACGATGTCCTGAGCACCCGCAAGGGCCTTTTCGGGCGTGTCGTAACCGGCCTCGGCCGCCTCGGCGGTAACGTATGCGGCGGCCGCGTCGATCGGAGTCGCACCGCCCTTGGGCGTGACCTGCATGATGATCATGTTGGCGAGCGGTTCGAGCCCCGCCTCGCGGGCCTTCTGCGCGCGCGTCTGGCGCTTCTTGCGGTAGGGCTTGTAGAGGTCCTCGACGCGCTGGAGCTGTGTGGCAGAGCGAATCTCGGCCTCGAGCTCGGGCGTGAGCTTGCCCTGGGCGTTGATGAGGATGATCACGTCCTCTTTGCGCTGCTCGAGATTGCGCAGGTAGGTGAGGCGGTCGCCCAGCGTGCGGAGCGCGACGTCGTCCATACCGCCCGTGGCTTCCTTGCGGTAGCGCGCGATGAAGGGAATCGTGTTGCCCTCGTCGATAAGGTCGATGGCCGCCTGAACGGCAGCAGGCTTGAGGTTCAGCTCTTCTGCGAGCGTGAGGGTTATGTCCATGCAATGACTCCAGACCATTCGATGTTGGAGTGACTAGGATACCCGCCCACGCGGACAGGGGCAACCGGACGGGACCGGTCGCCGGGATGCCCGGCAGGAAGCATCCGCCTAGAACCCCCCGAAGCGCGGCTCCGCGCTCAGCCCCTGCGTCTGGAACACGCGCTCGACCGCTTCCTCGTACTCCCCCACCTTGCGAGCTTTCCGCACCGCGCGATGCACGACCTGCGGGTCTGCGAAGGAATATTTGGCGTAGAACCACCATTCCTTCATGCGAAACACCGCGTTGCCGCCGATCTCTTCCTCATAGGCGCAGAAGAGCTTGTCGTGGAAGTGCTTGAGCTCGGCTGCTGTGGCAGCCTGCCCGCCGTTGAGCATGCGCGCCAGCGCGGGGTTGGAGAGGGTGCCGCGGCCGAGCATCACGTGGCGCGTCTCCGGATACGCCTCGAGTAACGCCGCCATGTCATCGGTCCCAAAGATGTCCCCGTTATACGCCACAGGAAACGGCGCCCGTCTGAGCGTCTCGCCGTAGAGCTCCAGGCGCGGAACGCCCTGGTAGCGATCTTTCTGAACACGAGGATGGACGATGAGCTCCTGGAGCGGGAAGCGGCAGTACAGCTCGAGGATCTTCTCGTATTCAGCGTCTTCCAGCACACCGACCCGCGTCTTGACCGAGATCGGAAGACGCGACCGGTCGCACACCTCCTGCAGGAACCCTTCGAGTTCCCCGAGGTTTCTGAGAAAGCCGGCACCCCTCCCCTTGGCAACGACCGTCCCGGAAGGGCACCCCAGGTTCAAGTTCACCTCCGCATAGCCCATATCGGCAAGCACCTGCGTCGCCCACACGAACTTGTCTGCATCGTTGGTGAGCAGCTGCGGAACTACGTCGAGACCTTGGTTGCGCTCCGGGTCGACCTCTTTATACGCTTTGCCGCCAAACGAAGAGCCTACCTGCGGCGGAGCGAGGAACGGAGTGTAGTAGCGGTCGAGGGCGCCGAAGCACTCCGCGTGGACCCTGCGAAATACGCTTCCCGTGATCCCCTCCATGGGGGCAAGCGAGAATATCATCGGCGTCGGCTCCCCTTTCCCTCCTGCCGCGGCACCTAAGCCGCATCGAGGGCGGCTACCATCAAATGGAGACATTGTAGCGCGGACTGCATTCGGCGAAGAAGCGCTCGCCGCCTTGCCTAAACCGAAACCGGTTCAATGGCCCAGCATAGAGAGGCACGATGGAGCGTCTTGCGGAGAGTCTTGAAGTGAGACTTGGCATGCAGCGCACGGCAGACGATAAGGGCGGATGCCCGTTACCTAAGCATCCGCCCTAAAGTCTCATCTAGATAAAGGTTGTCGTACCGTCGCGTTAGCTCCTGTGCCGCCTTGCGAGCAGCCCGCCTACGAGCACCGCAGCGCCAACAACCGCCGCCGCAGCCACCGCGAGCATGCTCATATCACCCGTAGCCGGAATGGCGGCCGCATCCTGCTCCAGCCCTTCAGACGAGCCGGGCTCGCTGGGTTCAGCCGGGCGCCCAGGATTGACGGGGGTCGTCTGGTCCGGATCCTGACTCGACTCCTTCTCGCCGCACACGGTGCAGACGCCGTCTACGAAGCTATGGCCGGCAGCAGGGATCTCCTGATAGGTCGAGTAGCCGCAGGCGCACTCGTCATAGGCAGCCCAGCCAGGGTCGGTGCAGGTGGGATCCTGTCCGTCGTGGTGCGCCAGACTATGCGCATCGTAGTTCGCAGTGAGCTCGACGGCACCCGCCGGCATCGTGAAGGTGGTCTGAGCTGCGGAGGGATCGTCGAAGGAGCCCACCGCAGCACCGTTCTGCGTCCAGCCGGAGAAATGCCCGTTCGCATCACGCGAACGCCCGCAGCCCGGGCGGCAGCACGTCCTGCGCATGAGGCAGTCCCTCGGGCGCAGGCAGATGCAGAAGCACGCTCGCGGCCTGGGCGATGAACGCCTCCGCGGCGCGGAGCTGTGGAGCCCCTTCCGATGCCGCCGCGATGGCGCCGCGCGGCGCGAATCGTTCGGCTTGCGCGCGTTCACGGGAACGCCCCACGAGCGGCCGAACTTCACCGCGCCGTCGACGCGCCCCTCCGCGCAGAGCCGCTGCACGAGCCGCTCCGTCACATTCCACCGCTGGGCGGCATCCTTCACCGTCATGTATTCCACGGCAAGCCCTCCCTGCTGTCCCTGGGCGCGGGGTTCGTTCGCCACGCGCGCAAACCGTTCGTTATTGCGAACACTATGGCACAGGAAGGGCGTTGATTCTATTCGCCTAACCGTACAGTTTGCAGGCTAGTGGTGACAGGCGTGCTCCTCGCCCATGACGGACAGGGTGCCTGCGGCGGCCATGTTCGCGACCTCGCCCACATTCGGGGTCTCGCTCTCGAAGTAAACCGTAATGCCCGCCTGAGCGAACCCCATCAAGGGACGCATACCCATGCCTGCGGCAACGATCGCGTCGACGCCGTGCTCGGCAAGCAGGGAGACGGGTCGCATGCAGGCGCCTTCTTCGTGCGGCGGGTTGTCGATGACCTCCGTCGCGGTAATCGTGCCGTCTTCGACCGTCACCACGGTAAAGCAGTCGCAGTGGCCAAAATGACCCGAGCGATCGCACTCGAGCCCGCCCGCACCCATGGTTGGAATAGCGATCTTCATGAGGTTGCCCTCTTTCTTCTTGCAGGCACTTCGCTTTTGCGCCCGCACCCGTACCTTATGCTACTTGGCTACTACGCGATATCCTCCGCGATATCGATGCTCTCGCCCAGAAGACCCACGTGGGCGCCGGCGGCAGCCTTGTTGCTCTCCGCGTGCACGATGAGCCATTTATCGGCAGCCCACAGGAGCGGGGCATCGCCGGCGTTGGCAAGCGCAGAATCGAGCTCCGGCAGAGGGCCGTTCGTGCCCTGGGGCAACGCGACGAGCGTGCGGAAGCCCTCATCGCCTGTCTGACAAGGCGCGTAGTGCAGGGTGTCGGCAAAGACTTCGACGAGCACACCGGCGGGCACGCGGAACGCGCGCACGAGCGACATGTCGAGCGTGGCGTCGACGCCCATCCCCTCTATCTGGTGCTGCTTCGCAAGGAGCAGGATGAAGTCGTTCGCACCGAGGTTGAACTCGCTGGAGCGGTGGTACTCCAAGGCGTTGAGACGCGTGTTATGGCCGCAGCACCAACCCAGTTGAGTGGGACGACCGCCGAAGAGAAGCCCCTTGAACGCAGGCGCGACCTCGAGCTCTTCGAGTGCGGCGGCGCTGGCCTCGTACTTCGTGCCGTCCTCCGGGCAAGGCGCGTACTCGGCGAGCGCGTGGACCACGGGCTCGGTGAACGCGGCGGGAACATCTGCCCACACGCGGCCATAGTTGCGGAATGATTCGTCATAGATGGATTCGATGAGCATGGTGTCCCCCTTCTTCTGCTGGGATTCGACTGACATGCAGCGCGGACGGCGCACCCGCGCCGGCAACGTCGCATGCGTCGATTATTGCACGATTCGCATGCACAGATTCGCTCTACATCCCCGTTTATCGTCGATGTAGGTCAAATTCCTGTAAGTTATGCTTCTCAATGTCAGCTTTGGTGGCGCAGTTCAAAACAGATAGAGAGGAGGCGTCGAAGGGGCTCTCGGTTACGCCTCGATGCGAATCGCGATGCTCGCGCCGCCGAGTTCGGGGTCGATAAAGCGCGCATCGCCGCCATGCTGCCGCGCGATCGTCCGCACCACAGAAAGACCCAGCCCGGTACTGCCGTTCTTGCGCGAACGACCCTCTTCCAGGCGTACGAACCGACCGAACACGCGCTCGCGATCCTGTTCCGGGATACCCGGCCCATCATCGCTCACAACGATCTCGACGAATTCGCCGTCCGCGTTCTCAACATTGCGGCACGAGACCGCCACGCAACTCCGTGCATAGCGCGCTGCGTTGTCGAGCACGTTGCGCACCGCATGCGAAAGCGCCTCGTGATCTGCCGTGCACACCACCGGCTCCACACCGGAAACATCGACCTCGCACGACGCCCTCGCTTTCAAAGACGAGGCCTCTTCATAGAGCAGGTCGCACAGGTCGAGCTGCTGCTTGTCCAAACGCGACACGCCCTCATCCTGGCGCGCGAGCAACAGCAGGTTGCTCACAATACCGCCCAGACGCTCGTTTTCAGAGAGCAGGTCGTTTGCAAGCGTATCCGCGTCAACCGCGTCCGGATGGTCGCGCATGGTCTCGAGCATGACGCGAATAGCCGCCACCGGGCTCTTGAGCTCGTGTGACGCATCGGAGACGAAACGGCGCTGCTCCGCAACGGCAGCCTCGAGGCGCGCGAGCATATCATTGAACGTGGTTGCCAGCGGTTCCAGGTCGCGATCGTGCTCCGGCACGGGCAAGCGGCGGCTCAAGTCGCCGATGGATATCGTCGCGGCCTCCGCGCGCATGCGCTCGACCGGCGCGAGCGTGCGCGCGACGGCGAACCACGAGAGCACCGCGACTGCGCACAGGGAGCCAAGCATGGCGATGGCAAGTACGATGGCGACCGTCCTCATTGCCTCGCGCGCGGGAGCGAGCGACGTCAGCGCGGCAATGGTGACCACGCCATCGGGCGTCTGGACGCCGCGCTCCACCACGAGGATCGGCCCTTCGATACCGAGCGCCGTAGTGGCGTCGATGTGCATCTCCTCGACCGATACCGAAAGTTCCTGGGCAGGCGATGCGCCCGCCTGCTCCGCCACGAAAGGAAGCCGCTGCTGTACGAAATGGCGTGCATGTGCATAGATGCGGCCGCGCGCCGAGGCGTCGCCGTCGTAGCCGGAGTCGCCCCCGTCGTCGTAGCCGGAAGCACCTCCGTCGTCGTAGCCGGAAGCACCTCCGTCGTCGTAATTCGAGGCAGCTTGTTGCGGCTGCGACGGAGCGGGAGCAGACGAATACCCGCTGTTATAGTTCGAAGAGGCTGCCGGCACGGAAGCTTGCGGACGTGACGGGCTACTTTGCGGCGTTGCCGAAGAATCCGCCTGCTCGCGCTCCTCCGCCTGCGGCGCCGCATCGTCGGCGTCGTCTTCGGCAGGCTGTCCATCAGCCATGTCAAACGTCAGAGAGACGCGCTCGCGCTCGCCGCGGCGCTCCTCCCCCGGCGCCAGGCCACCCTCCGAGATGGGTGCCACGTCGCTCGCCCAATCGCTCGACGCCACCACGTTTCCAGACTCATCGATGATCTGTACGAGATCGGCGCCGGTCCCGCGCAGCTCGTCGGGCATCTGGCCGGCAGCGACCTGCGCTTCGATCTCGTCGAGGCGCTGATCAAGACTGCCCGAGATGGTGGCGCTGATCGCCCAACCCGTCGCCAGCGCAACGGCGGCAGTAATGGCGACCATGGCAGCCGCGCACACCGCGACGGTGATTACCGAAACCTTCCCTCGAATGCTTTTGAAAAGATGCATGGTCTCTCCCTGGTTTCCGGCCGATGCGTCCCACGGTGTCATGCGCGCTGGCGCGCCCGTGCGACATCGCGTTTCCACGCGGCAGCACGTCCCAGCGGCATCACCCGTACCAGACTCCGGCCTTGCGTCGCCCTACGCTGGCTCGGACATCCGATACCCCACCCCGCGCACGGTGTGGATGAGACGCTGCCCAAACGCCGCGTCAACCTTCTTCCGCAGGTAGCCCACGTACACCTCGACGACGTTGTCGCCGCCCATGTACCCCGGCGACCACACGTGGTCGAGGATCTGCGTCTTGGTGAGCACCTGTCCCGCGTTGTACATGAGGTATTCCAGCAAGGCGAACTCGCGCGGCGTGAGCTCGATCGCCGTGCCGCCGCGTTCGACGGCCTTGGAAGCCGGATCGAGCGTGAGGTCACCCACCTGCAGCTTCGCCGAACCCTTGCTCGCCCCGCGCCGCAGCAGCGCTCGCAGGCGCGCTACCAGCACCACAAGCGAAAAGGGTTTTCGAAGAAAGTCGTCGGCACCAATATCGAGCGCATCCGCCTCGTCGTACTCGCCATCCTTGGCAGTGAGCATGAGCACCGGCGTCGTGATGCCCGCGTCTCGCAGCTCGCCGCACACGTTGTAGCCGTTCATGCCGGGGAGCATGATGTCGAGGGTGATGACGTCGTACGCCTCGGTGAGCGCCATCTCCAGACCCGTGTTGCCGTCGCAGGCGATATCGACGGTGAAACCCTCGTCTTCCAAGCTCGCCTTGAGGTACGCGACGATGTTCTCCTCGTCTTCAACGACCAAGACGCGCATATGAATCCCATCCATTCCGCTCCGAGCGCACCGTGCAAGTCGATTCTACGGAGAAGGGCGCCCGCCCTTGCAGCGTAGCGCCCCTCCTTCGGCAAGTGGTAGCTCTATCCGAAAAGCCTTACCGTTTCCTTACAGCATGTAAAATAACCCCAGGGGTTTTTTAACATCGCCGCGCTAGTCGTCGTAGCCGCTGTCGGAGTCGTAACCGCTGTCGGAGTCGTAGCCGCTGTCGGAGTCGTAGTCGCTGTAGCCGCTGTTGCCCGTAGCGGGAGCAGAGACCGCAGGTGCCGAAGCCGCAGGGGCGGGCGCGGGTGCGACGTAGGCAGAAGCGCCGTCATCGTAGCCGCTGTTTCCGTCATCCCAAGAATCGTCGTAGAGGCTGTCACCCGATTCGTACACGCTGTTGCCGTCGTAGTCCGTGGAGCCGTCGTAGTCCGTGGCGCCGTCGTCGTAGTTGGTGTTGCCATCGTCGTAGTCCGTAGCGCCTGGGGCGGGAGCCTGCGTGGTCGCCGGAGCCTGGTTCGCGCCATTGGCGTCGTCGCCACTTGCTACCACGCTCTGTCCCTTCGTCGCACCTGAAACCAGAGCGCTTGCCGCCGACGTATCGCAGCCGGTCAGGAAGAGCATGCCGCACAGGCCGATCATGCACAGGGGGACGAGGGCGAGCTTGGGGTTGGCGAGGTCGAGCTTCTTCATGGTGTCCTCCTTCTCTTGCGTTCCGCTTCGAGCGGTTTTCGCTAATCCGTGCGCCTTCCTCTGGGCGCATGGTCATAATGCCGAAGGAACCTGAGAAAAAGCTGAGAGAATCTGCCGCGGCTCTGAGCGCGCAAATGGGGTATGAACGGGATATTCCGGGCGCAGAACAACCCAAGGAGGAGCACCCATGACCAGCCTCGAGAACATCCGCGTGTTCACGCAAAGCGCCATCCGCATCCAGAGCAAGGATGGCGTGGTCATCTACCTCGACCCCTTCAGCCTCACGGATGCCGAGGCGGCGCACGACGCGGACTACGTGTTCATAACCCACGCGCACTTCGACCACTTCTCGCCGGAGGACATCGTACGCGTGGCGGGTGACCACACCGAACTCGTGGCGCCGGCAAGCATGGGTGCCGAAGTGGCCCGCGTGGCGGATGAGATTGGGGCGACGGCGGTGCACCTGCTGCAAGCGGGCGGGCGGCTCGAGCTGCCCGGCGTTGCCGTCGAGGCCGTGCCTGCATATAACGTGGAGCCGGAGCGCCTGGAGATGCATCCGCAGGCGAACGGCTGGCTGGGCTATGCGCTCACCATCGACAGCGTGCGTTACTACGCGGCGGGCGACACCGACCAGAACCCGGATAACGAACAGGTGGCGTGCGACGTGGCGCTTGTGCCCATCGGCGGGACGTACACGTGCGACCCGCATCAGGCCGCGGCGTTCGTAAACGCGCTGCGCCCGAAGGTCGTGGTGCCTATCCACTACGGCAGCATCGTGGGTGCGCAGGAGAACTTCGACGAGTTCGCCGCCGAGGTCGCACCCAGGATCGAGGTCGTGCGGAAGGTTGAGCGGTAGGACGCTACGCCCCGCCAACGCCCCATACCGGGCTACGCCACCGCAACAACCGGTTCGAGCAGATCCTCTACCCGGCAGTGAAGCACGCGAGCGATCTGCGCCACGGCGGAAGCTTGCGCCCGGTTGATATCCTTGTTGCGCTGCTCATACATCTGTATCGACCGCAGTGAAACACCAGATAGCTCGGCGAGTTCACGCTGTGTGTACCCACAGGCACTCCGCATGCGCGCGAGGTTCGTCTGCCCCCGATAGCTTGTCATCCGCTCCGCAAACAACCGAGCCACACGCTCTTCGGATGCTTCGTGCCACGGGTCGTACAAGTCGACAAGCACATCGAACGGCAACACATCGAAAACCGTGCGGAACGTAAGCGCAAACCGCCATTGGACGTACGCGGCGATCCAGCCCGCCCAATACTCAGGCGTCCTGTCTGGTCGAAAGCCCTGCTCGATCATCGCCTGTTCATCGTCGTAACCAAGCTCGCCGCACATGTCCCAGAAGAGCTCGATGCCCGACCGCCCAGAAACCGCCCACGGTGCCCCCGTTTCGAACTGCCGGGCAAGCCGACTCGACGCAAAAAGGTTCGCAACCTCAAATCCTTCAGCACCGTAGTCCCAGGCCGCATAGTCGAAGAAGCATGCAAGGCAGGACATGGCGTCTTCTAGGTAGAGGACGTCGTACGCGCGGGCAGCGACGCCACGGCCTTTAGAAGAGGCGTGGGTCATGGGGATCGACCTCCTCGAGCAGGATATCGCGAACATACAGCCCGGTGCGATCGAGCTGCGCGCAAAGAGATTGGTACTGGCTCCGCGCACGGCGATCGCGTTCGGCCCTACGCGCGTGATAGATCTCGCAAGACGCAAGTTCATAGCCGGTACATTGGATGCATTCGAACGCCTTCGCACTGGTAAGCGCAACCTGCTCGCCCAGATTTCCCAAACGCATAGCCTCGGAAAGCTGCGCTACGGAAATCGTGTTGTTCAAAAACACCCGCGCGAACGAAAAGTACGAATCGTCTGCACGGTATCCGCGAATGATGTCGAAGCCCGATGTGTCGATGAGAAAGCGATCGAGCAGGTAGTCGCGAGCGGTGCGAGCGATGGCATTCGAGAGATCGACACGGCGATTTGCGAGCAACAAAGCAAGCCAAGTGAGCACCGAATATTCCGAACTAGAAAGGTCGAGGATGGCGAGCTTGTCCGTAGCAAGCTCATAGCGATTCGCAAACCCATCCGCTTCACCAGGGCACGCCCATTCCTTTGCAAGGTCTTCATGCTCGGTACAATAGAAGCCCGCGCCGTAGTCGTTGTATGGACGGCACAGCTCCAAGCGCGGTTGCTTAACGATTTCGGACGACCCATGCCAGAGGATCATGGCGCCACCGCCCTCGCTTCTGTATCTGAAGTATCACTGTAGTGATAGTATCACAAAAGCAGGATGAGCTGTGCGCCTGTTTGTCTCCCAACTTGCAGACCGCTCACCCATGTGCTCAAAGACCGCAGTCGTCCCCATGCGATACGATGTCCTAAAGACGCAGACTCGCCATCGTTCACCATTCGAAAGGACGCATCATGGGAATCTTCGGCTCGCGTGAAGAAAAGCTCGAAAACAAGGCGCAGCAGTACCGGAACGACGGCATGTTCCAATACGCCGAGACCGTGCGCGCAAGCCTCGCGCCCAAAGACGGCAAGGTACACGTCGTGATGCTGAACAGCTTCTCGAAGTTCCTGAACCAAACGTTCGAGTGCGAGAACAAGTACACCGGGCAAATCGACGCGATTATCTCTGCCATGCAGGACGACGGCTACGAGATCCTGGACGTAAAGTTCAATTCGATCCAAGGCCAGGGACTCACCGGCAGCATGGAGGGGTTTCATACGCTGGTGATGTATAGATAGGAGTGGATGTCTTGCCATGAGCGATAAGGAACTTTTAGAAAAGATCGGGATGACCAAAGCTGAAGCCGACGCTCGAGGCGCCGCATATGAGAATGACGAGTGGGACGAATCAGCATTCGAAAAGCCCCGGTGCGGCAAGCCGTCAGCCGACGACACGAACGCTACAGATAGATAAAGCATAAATCGCAGCGTTAGAGGCCAAGTGAGGCGATGGCATGACGAAGAACAAAGAGAATTCGAACAATTGGGACGTCGATGAGCACGGCCTTCCGCTGCCAAAGAGATACGATGCTCCACCCTGGGATGTGCGTGAATACCTAACAGATACGTATGCCGAAGCAAAGACGTTGGGGGAAGCTATCGAGATGCGAGGCCAAGACGCATTTGCCCACGAGGTTGACCCTGCCGACTTCTCGGACGATGGCGAACCCTTCGAAACTAAGATTGGCATCGCCGAACTGTGGGCGGAATCCACGTGGCGAGAGGGAATATCAAAGAGGGATATCGAACTCGAACGCGCTGTGGCAACCATACAGGCAGGCGATCTTATTGAAATTCGCGCATGCCCGGCAACACAGGACGAACTTGGCTTCCAATTCTGCCTGCCAAATGGGGAACCACTACCCTACTCCCCCTACCATGATTATGACGAGCAATTTCTTAATCGCGCGTTCAAAGGCTGCAGAGCTCACGAGCACCTGGTATGCCGCGTGAGAAGCGTTGAATGCTATGGCGGGAACAATGACGCGCCCGTTGATCCCTTATTTTGCTGGCGAGTGTACACATGCAAGGTGACCGTGTTTAGACGAAATTGGGAGCCTGAGCTTAACTGAGAGCGTGGCGCCTTGCGCCGCCAGCAGTACAGCCGCCATCCTCAGTGATAAGCCAGATGCCTATCCCTGGCACCAAACTCTTACCAAACAGCGCCGACGCGGCCCTATCCGTTTGTCGTCTCAAAGAACTTTGCCTCGCGATTCAGAAGCTCTTCGACAGCGCCACGAATCTTAAAGCGAATCTCCTCAACGGCAATGGCATCCAGAGACTCGGTTGCAGACTCGTCGACTCCTGTATCAATCTTCAGTATCTGGCGATAGCGATCGCTCAGTACAATAGGCTTGCGAGCCGGAGCAAAATACTGACGCAACAACTCTTGATGTACCAGCATAGCCTCGGATTGATCCTTGGGGCCAAGCTCGATGCGCACCGTAGGGACAAGCGCATCGACCCGATTGAACGCATACACCCAATAGCGATAGGCGTGCCCGTCGTCCCATGAACCACCGGCTTCCGAAGACGCGGGTTTCAGGTACTCGTCCATCCGTGCAGTACCGAACCACAAATCGCGATCGTGGTAATGACGAACTTTCCCCTCAGAAGCAAGTTCCTCAAGAACCTCTCGATAGACGTCTTTCAACTTAGTGGCGATTTTTTTGCCTTCCGCCGAAAACAACTTCCCGTGAGGGGCATCTTTTACTGCCTCGCCAGAAATGGCAGGTGCATTCAGCGCGACGCTCTTAAGGACAAGTTCGCTCACCCTTGGCATCGGCCACACCTTAAGCGCCTGCTTCACAAGCCGTGAGCGACGAGCGCGAATGGTTTGCTCATTCCATACATTCGTATCATGTAAGTCAGAAGAGATAACCAGGTATTCCTTATCGAAACCACCGACAGCTCGTGCCTTCTTTTCTGCAAACGACGCGTCGGAAAGCTCGGAGTTGTAGGCGGTAAGCGTTAGATTGCCAAGATTGTTGATGAACTCATCGTAGACACGTTCGTATTCTTCGCCCAGCATCTCCTTCCATTCCGCATGAGCTAGCGCGTTGCGCGGCATGATGTGCTCGATGGTATGGTTCGCATCTATGAGGTTGAGCGGATTCTTGGGGTGATAACTGTTCTCGAGTGTCGACAGCAAGTAGCGACCGCGCCTAAAGGCATAGCAATCGCGCGTTTTGAGCGCGCGCTCAAATTCGGCGTTGGTGGGCATACGGCGAGCGGTATCGGCCTCATTCAGAAGAAATGCCTCATACGCTTCGCGATAATTTCCACTCTCCGTCTTAATCGCTTTGAGACGAGCGATGATTGAAGGGAAGAACTTGTTCAAGCTGTTCGTGGGAATATCGCATACGGTGCGGCGGAAAAGATAACTCTCGGTGGTGCGAAGCATCGATACGAAGTCCTCATGAGCAAGCGCCCCGTTACCATAGTCTTCGAAGAATGCCATGATCAACGGGTTCACCACCGAAACCTCGAGCTGCGCGATACGATCAAGGATGGTCTTGAGCTCGAGATCATCGCACGCGCCCGCCGTGATGTTCGCGTAGTACTCGGCGAAACGGCGAATATCCTTCAAAAGACTTGCCATCTGCCCGGGCTGGTCATAGCCTCCGTTTCTCACATGTTGCTTGAACAACCGGTAAACGTCGCGCACAACGACACTTGTGGGCGCGTTGATGACCGTAAGCCAATTGCGTAGGAAATCATCGAAGACCTGATCGTAGCTATCGGCGCCAAGCGTCTCCTCGATCTTGCGCCAGTAGTTCAAATACAGCTCTTCCTGTTCATCCATAGGAAGACCCATGAGCACAAAGTTGCGGACGAGGTCTGCGGTAGAAAGATCTTTGCCGGTAGAATTCATCGACTCGAAGATGAGCTGCGGGTTGTCTTGACCCTGAGCGAGTGTGATGGCAACGATCTCCAAGCGCTGAATACCGTCCCAAACTACATTGGGATCCTCTATGTTGTTGAGCCATGTACGAAAACGAGCAAGGTTGTCGATGATGCGATGCGATTCGTTAACGATATCGACATCCGGCTTTTCCAGATGGTCGAGCACCGAACGAAGCGTCGTCTCGTCGCCCTGTGAAAGCGTAAGGCGATAGTGATCCTCGCCCTTCTTGTACTTAAGCACAAGGTAACCACTGTCAACGATCTCATCGTAAGAGGCGTGCGTGAGCTTCTCCGGATGTTCGCGAGCAGACTCCGCCATAGCGACGATAAGCAAACTGAGCGTCGTGATGCGCTGCTGGCCGTCGATAACAAGCAGCTTGTTCACTCCCCCAGCACTGAACTCCCCACCGAGAACCATCACCACAGAACCGGTAAAGTGCGTCCCTGACGGGCGCCTACCGACGGTGATAATGTCATCCCAGAGTTGGCGGCACTGTTCTTCATCCCACGAATACGCACGTTGATACACGGGAATGACCATTCGCTGATTCGCAGTGGTGAGCAGACTGACGATGGATTGCGGCGTAGCGTTCATGGAAGGCTCCGAAGGCTGGGGTGACTGGTGGGTTTATTATACTCGGCGTGCTTTCGGAGTATCTTTGTTGCTGGCTTAGGCGAATGTAGCCGTCTCCATTGCGGACATCACACCCGCGAGCAGCTTGATCCCGCGGTCGTAGTTGAATGTCTTTGTCTCGAACTCGTAGGTAATCGACCCCGTGATGCGCCTCACGCCGCGCGTATAGTCACCTGGCCCCGTCACCTCAATCTCGAGAACCATGGTCTCCTTGATGTTACGCCCAGGTACGCAACATACAGCGCGGGCTGCTCGGGCACGCTGCACGCTGGTACACCTCGTCGAGCATCGTTGTGTAGTTCTTGGTGGGTGCGACATTGTTGGCCATTTGCCACTCCTCGTCCGCGATGCGCTCGATCTCGCGCCGCCGCTTCATCGTTTTGTCCACGTCGGATGCGGCCCCGGCGTCGGGAAGGCCGATTTTGCCGAATTGCCTGTGCACCGCGCCCTCGAACACCCACAGCTCCGCCCCTTCAGCTTGGAGACGTCCACCATGCTCGTCGAGAAGGATACGGAAAACCCTCACGTTGCTCGCATCGGCCATCGTGAGCTCAAACTCAATGCGTTGCTCATCGATCTGGCGTCGCAGCTCGTCCATCTCCGCATGCAGCGACTCAGCCGTCTCAGCAGTCTTGGCCGCCTCCGCGATCGATCCCTCTAGCTCGGCAATCTTAGCGTCATGCTCGGCGAGAAAGGCCTCGTAGTCCATACCCGTTCTCGCAGTAGCCGCACCGTCGCTGTCATTGTCGACCGTCGGCGGCTCCTGCGCCGTCACACCTCCCGTGCGCTCCTGTTCCTGTGAACCAGCCTCATCGCCGGCCATGCCGATCGACCTTTCTGCGACATGCCAACACAGTAAAATCGGCAACTACGAAACAGTGCCAGAGTGTGTGTTCGTCACAATGAAAGGCGATCATGACGCTGCGACCCCACCAGGATAGTCGGGTGTACCGATGGATAATTCATCTCTATGTCAAGAACCCCATCGCGCAACTTCTTCATACGCGATAGAATTGCGGAGAATGTATGAAGGGAGAGGAGGTGCGCCATGGCAACCGGTGATCAGATTAAAGCCCTCATCAAGGCACATTACGATCAGGACAACGATCGCTTCAAGACAGCCGCGCTGCGCATAGCCGCCTCAGAGACCCGCTCGGGACACACTACCCTAGGCCGAGAGATCACCGCGATGGTAGATGCCTCCTCCCGCACCAAGGGCGACATAATTAACTTGGCGAACAAGGACAACCTGTTTTTAGTCTCATTTCCCGAGACGCGTCTAAGCGACCTGATCGTTTCTCCCGAGATCACCGAGAAGATCAATCGCGTCCTCACTGAGTACCGTCAGAGGAAGAAGCTCGCGTCCTTCGGCCTCAGCTGCCGCCGCAGGCTCCTGCTCGAGGGTGAGCCGGGCACCGGAAAGACGATGACCGCCTCGGTTATCGCGGCGGAGCTCGTCCTGCCACTCTTCATCGTGCAGACCGACAAGCTCATAACGAAGTACCTTGGTGAGACGAGCACGAGGCTGCGCCAGATTTTCGAGACGATTGCCAAAAACAGAGCCGTCTACCTATTTGACGAGTTCGATGCCATCGGTGCGGACCGTAGCAGGGACAACGAGGTCGGTGAGATGCGCCGCATCCTCAACTCGTTCCTGCAGTTCATTGAGGCGGACGCCTCCGAAAGCATCATCGTCGCAGCAACGAACAATCGGCAAATGCTCGACCAAGCGCTCTTCCGGCGCTTTGACGATGTCTTGCATTACGAGCTTCCCACCGTGAATGAGGTCCAGCGTCTCGTTGCCAACCGAACGGGTGCCTACGACCCGGAGTTCTCCATTGGCGAAGGCACCGCCGCCGAGCTGTCCCAGCTCTGCCAGGCAGACATTACGCGCCTGTGCGAGGACGCGGTGAAGGAATCCCTGCTAACCGGCTCTTCGCTGAGCGACGAGATCTTCCAGCGCCTCTGCGCTGACAGATTGTCCGTCTACTTCAGCGAAAAGAGGGCCGGCTAAAGCATGCAGCGACCGAACTTCATTCTCACGAACACCCGTACAACCACCCGGTACAAATCTCCCCAGCGGGGCGGCAGAAGCGGCTCGGACGCATACCCAAGAGATCGCGTACGTCATGCAGCCAAGTTGCTCGACCACCTTTCCTCCGCTTATCAGGCCGAGCGCGTATTGCGCAAGGAGGGAGCAGTTACAAGGTCGGGTACATATCTGGATTTCCGGGGACCGTCAGATGGCGAACTGGCAGCGCTCAGCCTGGAGGATCAGAGGCAAGACGTGCGCCTTCTCAATGTTAGACAAGAGGGCAACTCTTTCGCGGCAACGGTCTACGTCCCGGCAAAGAAGAGCGACTTCTACGGCAAGAAAATCAGGAGCTATGCAGATAGCTCAAAGGATAGAGAGGACACCGGTTCCCCCTCGAACAACAAGCTGATTACGAGCGTAGAAGACATTCGCCTTGCCGACAGGGTGGCTTCATTCTGGACGGGCAACCCGGAAAGCATGCCTGGCGAAACGAAGCAATGGACCGAAGTCTGGCTTCGATACGACAAGGAGAAGCCCAGCGCCACCGTCAATCAGTTTATGAACTTGCTGGATAGGCTTTCAATCAAGTACCGTACCGAGCAAGTTATATTCCCCTCGCGCATTGTTCTGCTTGCTTGGGTAAATTCTTCTGACCTTGAAACGATAATTCGAAGCTCGGATTCTGTGGCGGAGTTCTGCGAAGCCTTGGAAGCAACCGGATATCTTGAACGTGCGGATGCTAAGGAGCAGGGGCTCTGGGTCCGAGACATTCAATCAAGAACAAGTATTCATTTCGGCAAGTCGATAGTGTGCATACTTGATTCAGGGGTTAATAGTGGGCACCCTCTGCTGGAGGCTGCATTTGAGGGGAATACGGTCGATTCCGTAGACCCATCTTGGGGGCTCGCCGACAACAAGGGTCATGGCACAGGTGTTGCGGGCATCGCATTGTATGGGGACTTAAGCAGTAAGGTAGTCTCAACTGAACCGATAGCCATCACTCATAGGCTGGAATCGGTGAAGATCTACGAACCCCAGCGCCCAAACGACCCCGAACTGTATGCGGCAATCGCCCAGCAGGGCTTCGATATTGCCACAAGCAGAAGCTACGAAGAGAATCGCATCTTCTGCTCGGCGGTCACCGCGAACGAAGCTGACACCTCGAACGGCAAGCCAACATCATGGTCTGCAGCGGTAGATGCCGCAATTTCACATCCAGACAATCCTGATGAGGAGCACGAACTATTCTTGGTCTCGGCAGGAAACGTGAACCCCTCGCTTTTAACCGATGCGGGCTATCCGTACGCCAATATGATTTCACCCGTACGCACTCCTGGGCAGGCGTGGAATGCACTGACCGTCGGTGCATACAGTGAAAATGCGTTCATCACTGATATCTCGATGCAGTCCCAAAGGTACGAACCAGTTGCTGAGCACGGTGGTCTCTCTCCGTTCAGCTCCACCTCAATGCAATGGGACCGCCCATCTTTGGTAAAGCCGGAGATTATGCTTGATGGAGGAAACGCCGCCAAAGATGATAGTGGTCACATATGGAGCATAGAGGATCTTTCTCCGCTATCCACGGGAGCAGACGTAGCCGGACATCCGCTGCAATACTTCAATGCCACGAGCGCTGCAGTCGCGAAAGCGGCTTGGATGGCAGCCGAAATAGAGAACGCGTACCCTGCCCTCTGGCCGGAAACTATCCGCGCCCTCCTCGTACACTCTGCTCGATGGTCCGAAGCGATGATCAACATGTTTTGCCCGACCGGCTCAGAACGAGACAGGCAATCCACGGGGCGCCGTGAACTGCTCCACGCTTGCGGATATGGCATACCCCAGCTCGACAGGGCAATTGAATGCGCTGGCAACAGCGTGAATCTCATCATTCAGGATGAAATGACTCCGTATGAGTGCGTTGTAAACAACGGACGCAAGAAATATTGCATGAAAGATATGCATCTTCATCACCTTCCCTGGCCCAGCGATCTTTTGCGCGAACTCGGTGACACGAAAGCGCGCTTGAGGGTCACGCTTTTGTATTACATTGAGCCAAGTCCTGGCATGCGCGGGTGGAAGGACAGATATCGTTACGCCTCTCACGGGTTAAGGTTTGATGTCAATAACCCTGGAGAAACCGTCGACGATTTTGCTCGCAGGGTTAACGTCAACATGCGAGGCGAAGATGAGGGAATGAGTGTGAGCGGGTCGAAAGGCTGGTTCCTTGGACAGAACAACAGAAGAATCGGCTCAATCTTTTCCGACTTCAAGGACGGGACTGCACTCGACTTCAGTGACATTGAAAACGTTGCTGTGTTCCCCGTCATAGGCTGGTGGCGTGAACGTCATTCAGAGAATCGCTTTGATTCCAAAGCGCGCTACTCGCTGGTTGTCAGTATTGAAACACCGAGTGCAGATGTCGACCTATATAGTGCCATAGCGCAAAAGATTGATACTGCAGCTCCTATTGCAATCAACATACCGGCAGGCACACATTAGGTGATGCTGTACACAGTCTATTAAAAACGCCTCATAAAGGAAGCGACTCCCATGCAACCCCACCGCGTAGCCATAGCCGACCTCGAAGACCGCCCCGAATGCGTCCACCGCGCCTACCTCGACCCCAACGAAGAGTGGAACGGCTGGGCGCGCCCATATTTCGAGCGCGCCGAGGTCGAGCGCATGGCTGCATGGCTGCCCGAGTTCGACGATTCGCTTGTCTACGACGAGAAGTCAGACGCCTTCCGCACCACCTACGATCCCGACCTCACCGAGACCTTCCCCGGCACGGACATCGACGGACGGCACCTGTACCCCATAGGAGCCGGCTCATGGACGTGGGTCATAGTTGACGAGAGCGGCGAGGAAACCACCGCAGACGCATCGGCAGACGCGGTCACCAAAGCCGACGAGCACGCCCTCGCCTAGCCAACCACCTCAGCAAGGCGCGCGGCGTCCAACTCCGGTCCGCCCACATAGGCGTCGAACACCGCCTCTGCCGGCAGCGCGTACAGCTCCACCTCGTTCGAGAACGGCGGCTCCTCGGCAGCGATCACGCCGGGAAAGCGCACGCGCCCCAGATGCTCAACGGCGTCACCGCACGACGGCACGAGAAACGCGTTCACCACCCTGGAGAACCCGTGCGCGAGCACGAAATCGCGGTACGCGGCCTGATACAGGAACTGCTTGGTCACCGACTCCACGCCCGGCACGCCGCCAACACGCTCGCCCAGCAGCGGCGTGTAGTACTTGGCGTCGAGGATGGCAAACGTCCCGCCCCCGGCGGCGGCGCGCCCGCCGGCACCTCGCACCGTCACGATGTCCGGGATCAGCGTCGCAACCTCGCCGCACGCCCGCTCCTCGCCGGCGCCTAATGCAGCCCACTCCGGTCTCGGGATGACATCGATAAGCCGCTTTTCCGCCATCCCCGCGAACGGCGGAGCCAGCTCAATCCCCAGCTCCCCCAGTCGAACGGCCAGCACGTCACCGAACGCGACCTTGCACGCCGTCTCCCACACGTGATGGAAGCTTGACGTCCCCAGGCACAGAGGCGCGTCCGACGTCGCAGACATGCCCTCGTCGCGCACATAGCGCACGAGGAGGTCGATTACGTCCTGCTTCCACGTGACGAACTGCACCGCCCGCTCGCGCTCCAGCCGGTACGCTACGAAGTCGGCGTCCCCAAAGTCCGCCACGGAGGAATCGCTTAGCCACACCTCGTCGAGCGCCAGCAGCTGAGCCAGCCCGCTCTCCTGCATGAAGCGCGAGCACTCCGTAAGCACCGCGCGGTGCAGTCGCGTTACGAAGTCAGAGGCGTCGGCGTCAGTCTCCACGGTCTTGTAGTCAAAGTAGATGGGACGCCCATCCCGCACGAAGGGAAGGTTCGCCGCGATGGTGCGCTCCCAGCTGATGTTGCCCGACCCGTTGTCCGCAATGGTGCGCACGTAGTTAGAGTAGAGGCCATACTCGTCATACATCTCGAGCAGCGAGAGCATGAGCGCCAGGCGGTCGTTCGCCCCCATGCCCTCCTCAGTCGCGGCGGCAATGCTGGCGTAGCTTCCACCGCTCTTGCGAAGCACCCTGAACACCTGACTCATAGCTGCGCACGTGGCGTCATCGGGGCGCTTCGGGTCAATCTCGGGCAGATACTTCGGGTACACGACAATGCAGACGCTCTCCACTAGGGCAAGGCCCACGTAGACGAACTGATAGGTCCCGCGCGGCGCGCTCTCTCCAAGCGGATCGTACTCTTTCGGCTCGTCACCCGTCCTCAACCGAAGCACGCCGTGCGCGCACAGAAGGGCGATGTAGCGGTCAGCGTCATCCAGCCCGATGCCGAGCGTCCGCGCGAGACTCACTGGCGAGTGGAACGAACGCTCGCGAATGTAGACCGTACGCATGGCGCTACTCCGCACCGTCGGCAACCGACTCCTCCGCAGCGCCCGCAACCTCGCCAGACTCAAGCAACTCAGTATCGCTCACATTGGCCGGCGAGAAGGACGGCAACTCGCGCATACCCCTGAACGCAAGCTCTCCAAAACTCTCGAAGTCCTCGCAAACATCCGAGTACGTCGCACGGCCTTCGTGAGAGAACACCTTCGAAGCCTTGGTTTTGGCGGCATCCTCGAAGAGGTAGAGCAGCACCTTGTCCTTGAAAACCTGAGTGAAGCCGTCGGGATCAGCGAGCCTCGAGGGCGAGATGAAGAACGGCCCGAGCAGCTTGTCCTCGTTCACGCCCGCATTGAGCAGCACCTGGTTGATGCCACGCCTCAAAGCGTCCCAGCTCACCATGCGCGCGGACGTCCCGACCGGCACGGCGTAGCCGGCGATCTTGTCCGAGCCCTTGTCTATGCCCATGTAGCGGAAGTCCCACCGGCGCTTGAAGGCGGTGTCCATCGGGAAGACGCCCTGGTCCGCGCTGTTCATGGTTGCCCAGATGAACATGTTGGGCGGCAGCGACAGCCGCTCCACCTCGTCCCTGAGACGCAGCTGCTCGGAGAGTAACCGCTCCGGGTCTTGGATATGCGCAGTCGTGGCGTACTCAGGCAGGAACACGCGCAGGTACTCGCGCATCTCGCGCGGCACGGCAATTGCGTACTCGCTGCGTCCGTCGGAGTCGCGGTCAAGCAGCTGGAACACGTCACCGAACGCGGCTGCAGGGTTTGCGCGATTGATCTCCTCAACGACAAGCAGGTAGTTCGTGCCGGGGTTCTGCACCGCAGCGATGTAAGTCTCCAGGAACGGCCCCGGAACGAAACCGTAGCTGATCTCGCTCTGGGTGCTCTCGGTTCCATCTTCATCGGTCACCGTGCGTATCGTCGTGACCGGCTTGTAGCAGCCCACGAACTGAGCGTAGGTGTAGTCGGGGTGGAAGGTGACGCGCCTGACGTTCCTCTTGTCGAAATACTTCTCCGCCTGCCGTGCGAGCCGGTACGACTTGCCCGTGCCAGGGGCTCCGAAGAAGATGAGGTTGTGGGGTTCGGGGACACTTGCGCTGAAAACAGGCTCGACATGAGAGATGATTTGCTCTTCTGGCCTAACATCAACCAACTTCTGCAATGCCGCGAGCGGATCATCTCCAGCCTGATACTGCACGTCCTGAGAGGACTCAAGGTAGTCAACGACAATCTTACGCATTGCGCTGGCAACATTGTGCTCGAAGCGGGCGCGCCCCTCAAATACGTCTGAATAGTATTTCAGTGCCGCAGGCACGCCACCGGCAGCTATGTCCATTCCCTTGCGACATATGGTAAGAATCGCGGCAAGGCGCTCGTCGAAATCAAATGCCATGGCCCCCGAGAACTGATCGGGATTATCTTTATTTGCAGTGGCAAACACAAATCGCGTAGGCCTGAGAATAAACGTGTCAGAGTTGGAATCGGCTACCGTAACGCTGATTGCGTCAATCCAGTATGCCTTGTCAGAAAAGCCATTTTCTTCCAGTTCGGATGCCTTACCAACCTGGCTCACATCGGGCAGGAGGAACAGGACGGCAAAAAGATTTCCGATATTCGGCCTTACCCCAGAGCTATCCTGAACATTGATTCTGACCTTTCCGCCAACCTCTCGAACGGGATAACACTCATCGATACAAATCGTTCGATTCGTCCCTCGTATCAGCACTTCAAAGCAGATGGAATGGTCCACGATGTCGCGAGCTCTAACCTGCGAGCCATCGGCCGCGATCCCTGCACCAGCAAGCTCAAACTGTCCGGCGCCACTCGTCGTCCTTCCGCGAACGCTGAGAGCACTTTGATCAAGCGCATCATCGTCTATCGGGTAGCTGAGGTTCCACATTTCTCGGAAGGACATCGCATTCACCACTCTTAACTACTCGCGTAATCCCTTATGCACCCAGCAACATACTCTGCAAGCTTCACCGGAACAGCGTTTCCTATTGCTTGCTCAATATCGGTCTTAGAACCGGTAAAGACAAAGGACTCAGGAAACGTCTGTAGATAGCTTCGTTCCTTGTACGTCAGAGCCCTTACGCCCTCGGAAATGTCTGCCTTATCGGCAGGATGTCTCTTGTACGAAGGCGGGATGGGTCTGTTTGTGCCGCGAACGGTAACTGCCGGCTCATCTATCGAGAATACTCCCCGGCGATTGAAGTTGCGCGGATGAAGGTAGTAGTACTGAGTCCCCAGGCTATCGCCAAGGTAATCCCTCACCGTCATCTGCTTTTTTGCAAGCCGCGAATCGAGAAGCTCTCCGAGGAAGTCATCCTGATCACCGAGGTGCCCAATAAGGAAAAAGCGCCTGCGAATCTGCGGGACGCCGCAGAGGCTCGCATTCAAGACGCGCTTAGTCAGCCCGTACCCCGCATCCTTAAATATGGCGAGCGCCTCGGGCAGAACATCCATGCGCTCAATGTTGTACACGTTCTCCATCACGAACCACTCGGGCTTGATCTCGGCGATTATCTTCGCGTATCGAACGGTAAGATTAGCCCGCTCGCCCCGATTTCGTGCACCCGCAATGGAGAAATCCTGGCAGGGAGGACCACCGATGATGATATCCGGCTTGTACCCAGCAATATCATCGAGCGTTTCATCCTTATAGAGATCCGCCTCAAATATAGGATGATCAAAGTTCTCCCGATAAATGTTGACGGCGGCTTCCCATCGGTCGTAGGCAGCAACGATATCGAAGCCGGCATTCTGGAACCCCAGGGAGAGCCCGCCACATCCAGCAAACAAATCAACGCATCTCATTCGGGGCACCTCCCAGGTATTTGATAATCGCGCGCGCGACATACTCGGCCATCTTTACGGGCACGGCGTTGCCAACCATTTGATTGACGTCGGTCTTCGAGCCAAAGAATTCGAAGCTTTCGGGGAATGTTTGAAGAAGGCTTCGCTCCTTTGGAGTCAGACAGCGTGCCTCGCTCAACGGCGCAGCGTCATTCGGATGCAGCTTGTAGTTGGGAGGAATCGGCCTATCAACACCCCGAACGGTCATAGCAGGCTCATCTATGCTGAAGATTGCCCGACGATCGTAACTGCGAGGAATGCGGAAGTAGTATTCGGTTCCCAGGCTATCACCAAGGTAGTCGCGAATTGTCATCTGACGGTCAGAGAGCCCCTCATCGAGAGCCGTGCCCAGAAAGTCATCTTCAGCCCCAAGGCATCCGACCAGGATGAATCGCTTTCTTGCCTGTGGAACGCCACAACGACTTGCATCGAGCACGCGCCCAGTAAGGCCATAGCCGCACTCTTTAAGAATGCCGCGAATCTGATTCATCGCCTTACTCGTGCGAACGCGAGGGACGTTCTCCATAACGATGATGCGAGGCAGGCACTGCGCGATAATCTCGCCATATCTGACCGTTAGGACAGCCCTGCCCCCATCCTCGGAACGCTTTCCAGCCTGCGAGAAATCCTGGCAAGGTGGTCCGCCGATAATGGCATCCGGTTCTAAGGAGGCAATTTCCTTCACAACCGACTCTTCGCTCAAGTCTCTCTGGTAAACGGGGTGGGAAAAGTTCTTTCTATACACCTCGACGGCGGGCGTCCAGTTGTCGAACGCGGCAAGCACCTCGAACCCAGCGTTCTCGAAGCCGAGGGACATGCCACCGCAGCCAGAGAAGAGGTCCACAGCAGTGATGCTTTTGCTCTGTACCTGATTCGCAGACACGCGCCGACCTGCCCTTTCTGCCCGATGCTGTTGCACCGTCCGTTGTAATGCCTTTCCTTGCAAGCAGAAGATTTTACCATGCACCATACATGGTTCGTGTATCTTCAATCCGCTAACTCGCCATCTTCCACATCAACAGGGGATCATCGGGTAGCAATCAACACTTGATTCAGAGGAAAGAAGTACGTGTGATATCGACGAATGCGGACGCTCGAGACGAAAGAGTTTAAGAAGAGCAGGGCAACCATTCTTGCAGCAAAGACTCGTTACGCTCGGGAACGCCGCCTCAACGCAGCAATTCATACACGTCATTAGAGATATGCAGTTTCAGACCTTCACACGTTACCAAGCTCTCTCGGTAGTCACTGTGCTATGTTACCCGGATGTTCTTTTCAATCAGGAGCTATCCTCACCTATCATTTGTGTAAGGCAAAAGGCTCAAAATCGGAAATGGATTTGAAAGGAAGAAATTCGCCATCCTTTGAGTAACTCGATTCGTCACTTCCCTTAAGAACAATTCCGATTACCTCGTGTCGAGTGTTAAAGACAGGCCCGCCGCTCATTCCCTTGATGAACGCCCTATCGACAACAACGTTTCCATTACCGTAACGACTGGGGAGCACCGAAGCCTGCACACAGTGCGAAGGCGCATTGCCACCTGCGTATCCCGAGGCGTATATTGTCTCGCCTGCCTGAGGCATGTATCTTGGATTAACCGACTGTATGCCCAAATCACCGAAATCCGCGTCAAGCCGCGCAAACGCAAAGTCAAAACCAGAATATTTCGTAAATCTAGACGCTTCTATAGAAAAGCTCTCGCCAAACGCCGTTCGGATATCAATTGAAACAGCGTCTCCATTCTTATCGATACATTCTTTGGGCAGGCCATGACTGCACGTTATCAAAATGCCCTGGATTATCACTCCACTTGAGTCCGCTCCGACTACATCATCCTTCTCTTTGGAATCAAACGCGTACGAAAGCTGAACCGCCGATTTCTCAAAAGTTAGGTACGGCACACGTTCATGCGTAGCTTGATGAAAGAGAGTCCACAACTTTGCCATCGGCTCAGTAGGGTGTCCATTTACCCCCACAACCATTGAGAAATAGTCCAGACGTCCACGGATGTGCCTCGCAAAAGTTATCTCATCACACAACTCGTCTCCGTCACATAGCTTTGGCTTGTAGCAATGGTTTTTCTTGTTGCCAAAGTATGCAGTGGCCGCCGCAGGATAGCCCACCTTTGACCATCTATGGAATAGAGCCCTGAACTCCCTGTATTGGCTTCTCCGTATATTGCACTTTTGATTAACTATTATGCCATTGACTATCTGCCGACTCCCGCGGTTTGCAACATGGACTTTCCGCTCATTAATTTCAAATCCATTAGCCTCAATTGTGTCTGTAATAAAGTGGTTGATGCCATCAACAGCATTCTTCCCCTGATCTACCATCTTTCGAGCTGAGTACGCGCTCGTACTGGAAAAGACAAGATCGTCGGCATATCTTGTGTATGTAAGACCGTTATTTGCTGCAAAGTTTAATAGTGCTCGATCCATCTTGAAGCATATCATGTTGCTTATTACAGGAGAAGTCGGCGCGCCCTGGGGCAAAGACCCTTCGTAGCAGACTAGGTTGGTTAGTGAGTGTGCAACCTCTTTCGGAAAATCCATTGTCTTGAAGAAAAGGCCGTAAACGCGCGAAGCCGAAATCGAGGGAAAGAAATCCTTGAGGTCAATTGTGAGAACCGTCCTTTTCCTCGCATGCCGCAATGCATTCAAGGCCACATTACGCTTACAGACAAAGCCATAAACGCAGTCGGGTGGACGATAGAACTCCGACAAACCCTTGGCAATTGCTCGTTGCACCCTTCTTAAATTCGCCATAGGCGAGGAGATACGCCTGTAGCCCTCTCCGTTCTTTTTTGGGACAAGCCACTCAGTATAGCGTTTGATCCCGACTGCATACGCAAGCATTCTAAGTTCATCCCATGAAACACCGCAGTATTCGGCAAGTTCCGTGGTTGTAGAAATGCGGATAAAGCTTGTATCGTGAGAAGCCACGGCGAAACTCCTTCCGGACGACTCAGGCGACAATGAAACTAAGAAATCAGGACATTGCCAAACTGCCCGCAATGAGAAACAGTTCTTTTGCGAATGCGAAGTCACATTCAAAGATCGAGCTTCGCCGTGACCTGGAGACAGTTTATCACTGCGTATCTGGAAGATGCTCCTCCAGCGCAAAGGGATTCATGTCCCCCATCGAACGATGTCACGTCTCACTTTTAACCACCTTTAGCGATGGCTAGATCTTCAAGCGGCGCACACTGCGCGCGACATTCCCGATAGAAGTTATATTCCTTAACAAATTCCTGTTGAACGTCGGAGTTAATACCTCGACGCACATCACCCGAGCTCCCCATTCTGCGGCTTGCCAATCGTCTAAAGCGACCTTGGTCTTACCCGCTCAACAAAGTGTATCCCAAGCTGCTCGAGTTCGCACGGTGCGCAGTCGGGCTCGGTACCGGGGTGATGGTGAAACTCAACCGCGTGCTCGTCCGAGTCGATGCGTCCGTTCCCGGCATGCCGTCCAATCCGTTTTCTCCGAACGGTGCGGTATGTTTCCATCACAGTTGCCTCATGAAAGGAGCTATGTATGAGCGTCAAGGATAGCGCAACCCCAAACAAATCGGTCGTTTGTGTGAGCGCCACCGTCGAAGATTACGTTGAGCCCGACATAGCCGAATTCTCGATCCGGTCCCAGTGGCACGGACAGAACCGGAGTAAGTGCACAAGGCGATAAGCCGAAGATACCAAATGTGCGCGAGAGGCTTTTGAAGCCGTTTGGGCTCGAGGGCGAACTGAAGGTTTCTGAATATTCGTCGTATGCAACCGCTCCCGGCAAGGGCGCGCCATAACCGGATACGAATACAGGGTCCGTAGAGCCCCGCGCCTCGAGAGATTGGAGCATGACGTCCCCACAATCTGGACGGCACTTGTCAAGCCTACGATACGAGGCACGATCAACCTCTTTTTCTCGCTAGATGACAAGGATACCGAAGAGGCAAGGCTTCTCGGGAAAGCTGTTGCGTAGGCACGCAGCTGCGCGGAGACGCCTGCCACGGCGGCGGGCAAACAGCTTGGTGATGCTCGGCAAATTCGGTATAAGCGCTACGGCGGAAGCTTTGACGCTGCCGCCGCGCGACCCGTGCGGCGCGCCCCAGCGGCGCGAAGAATGATGGCCTGCCCGCTCTGAACCCCGAGCCCGTCGAAGCCGAATGCTCGGTAGACGTTGACTGGTGGCTTGAGTAGGAAGACACAGTCAGACGGTCTCGCTTCTCCAAGCGACACACTGGCAGGCTCTCGCGCCACGGCGTGCCGCGGGCTTTCGTAGCCACGCCGTCCACGATAAGTGCAACCCACAAGATTATTCTCAGTAGAATAATTCTCATCAGAATAATCTTGCGACAGTACGCAATTGAACGGAACGGGCGCCCTTCGCTGCGTAACACATACGATAGAGCAACCTATTTCTCCCCATAGAGGTTTTCATCAATCACATTCGCCGCCACGCCCCAAAGACAGTAAGGCAAATCATACTTTTTCTCGTGCAACATAAAGCTTCATCTTCCTCGTTGCTCGGCCTTCTATCACCCCGTGCAACTCTTTGCCGTATTGTTGTATAAGTGCGCGCACTCGTCGAAGCTCATCCTCTGTGCTTGGCTCAAAAGGAAGATGACCCTCCTTAGTATTCGTGAAATCAACACGGGGACAACCATCCACATCTGTGAAAGCGCGCAACTTAACAAGGCATCGATCGTTCTTATCCTCGAACTTGGCGACACTATTAGCAAGTGCGCCAGCATAAGCATGATAACCTTGAAGGTAGCACCAGATCTTCGCCGGCTTGAGCTCAATCTCGTCGACGAACTGGACGAATCGCTCGTCTTTCAGCAAGAACGGAATACCTTTTTGGAGAAATGCTTTCTCGCTCGAATAGTCCGGAATAAGCAACGCACGCTTCTGCCGCTCCCTATACTCCTCTTCAAACCAGCTCATATACAGCTGCGACAGTAGCGCGGTAGAGAGGGGGAACTTCGCTGTGCCATAAATCACAGCGTCCGTTCCGCAATATGGACACAGAGCCGTGTCGTCACCGTCCTCCTCATGCATCCACTTGGATATCTCATCCGCACGAAACCGACTCCCACAGCGGAAACAACCACACTGGCGAGCGTGGCGCTTGCCAAGAACCGTCCTGTTGTACGCCGTAAGACGATTGAACACATCCTTATCTTCATAGTGCAGGTGCGGGACGAGAACCGACGGCTTGTCGGGAACGATATGAGGCTCTTTCATCACTAGCACCACCTTATGGGGTTTCCGGTCTCAAGTGAAGCGAGAAGCAGTAGCCGGATCCGCTCCGCCGTCCCGTACTTCCCCTCCCACAGGAAGGGGGCTTTCTCCGACGTAACATAGAATTCACGCTCCGCTCGCTTCCCCTCCCCAACGCCAATACCGTCGAATGTCAGCGTCTCTTTTCCCGTGTCGAGGCGCGTGATATACACCTGCTGGCAACCATTGGGAGCGGGCTTGCCCACGGGATGCTGCTTGAAATGCGTCGTTTCGACGCGCGGGAGGCCGGTGTGCTCGAAATACACCCTTCCGCCCGCCATGCCGACCTCGTCGTACGGACCGCGCATCCAGACGAATGTGCTTCCTGGCGTCGACGTCCAAATCCTTTCTTCGGTCTCCGCATCAACGAGCACCCACTCGTCGACGTTGGTGATTATCTCTAGGAAACGATCGAGCTCCTTGAGGGTTGCTTCCGCGAGCTCTACCGGATAGATGCCACCATTTCCGTGGGGGAGCATGTGGCTCAGCAGAGGAAACTCTGCCTCACCACCGGCTTCCTCGACCCGTGACTCAAACCCCGCAACACCCGCCCAGTTACTCACCCATTCAACTACATAGTCACCGTCTTCGTGTTCGCAACAATGATCGGACCAGTCGTAGAATGCTCTCTCAAGTTCTCCGTAGCGGGCGGCGAAGCGGCGACGCCCAAGCTCGGCGCGCCTCGCATCAAGCATCCGAGACGCGAGATAGCCCTCACCATCGATATATAGGTCATCATAGGGTACCGGCCCCGGCTTGAGTTTTCCCTCTTCAAAACACCGGCAACGAACCGTCGCATCGAGCCCCATATTCCGCACCTCCGTTTTCAATGGAAAGCATCTCTAAGGAAACCGTATCCCTTCGTACGGACAAAACGGATGCTCTTTTGAATAATCTTGAGCGGTTTGCATGCCTACACACCAGCGCCTAACAGGCACGACATCGGCGATAACTTGGAGTGATAATAAGGTGCCGAGTGCCATTTTATCTTCTCAAATGTGACAACGGTGACAGGCTCTATTATCATGCTATACTAATTTCAAAAAACGTATAGCAGGAGGTTGCCATGGCCGCCGCACAGATGAACATCCGCATGGACTCCGCCCTCAAGGCATCCGGCAACGCCGTCATCGCCGAGCTTGGGTACACACCGTCGCAAGTTGTGCGCGCGCTGTGGGAATTCGCCACCGTGCAGGGCACGCTCCCGCCCGCCTTGACGCACCTGCTACGCGGCGATCAAGCTGCCGGCGCGGCGGACAGCGACACTCCCGACCGCATGTCTGAAGGCGCTGCGATCGTTTCATCCTTCTACCAGAAGGTCGGCATCGAGGAGCCCGTGGAAGGCGCCGTCGATTACGACGAACTCCGCGAGCTTGCCGCGGCCGAGCAGCTCGAGAAATGGGGGCTCGCATGACGAAGTCCCCGTGCGAAGGCGCTCGCCTCCCCATCAAGATCCTCGTCGACACCAACATCTGGCTTGACTACTTCCTCGCGCGCGGCGTGCATCACCATGCGGTGAGCACGTTTATAGCGAAGGCCTACGAACGTGAGGACATCGCTCTCTATGTTCCATCGCTCTCGCTTAAGGATCTCGCGCATCAGCTGGCGAGCTTCATGAAACTCGACGCCCGACGCGCCGGAAAGAACATTTCGCCCGATATCGCCGCTGCCGTGCGCGAGGTTTCCTGGGGCTGTGTGCGCAGCGTTCTCGCAAAAGCCCTTGTCGCACCCGTTAGCCGCACGGAGGTGCTCGGCGCCTTCACCTACAAGCGCATCCACGACGACTTCGAAGACGACTTCGTCCTCGCCGCGCTCGACGCCGTCGACGCGAACTTCCTCATGACGCACGACGACACGCTCAGACGGCACGTAGGCGATTTCTGCATTACCGCCAAGGAAGGGCTCGAGCTGCTCGCCGAACTCGATGGATAGTTACCTGAACGGCGCATATGCGCAGCTGGAGTAAGCCGTAGCGCCCTGGGCCTGGGGGAACGGCGAGCTCGGAGTCGAGTGCGTCAGCTTCGGTAATCCTCGTGCCTGGGAGGATGAAACGAACCCGTCCCCAAGCAACCCCTACCAAGCTAATCTGTTATACTTTACTCAAAAAATTTTGACTCAACTTTTTTGAGTAAACTGAGGTGAGCAAAAAATGACATTCATCGGCCGCACGAAAGAGCAGGAAAAGCTCCTGGCCCAGCTTTCCTCCCCCATCCAAAACGCAGCACTCCTCTACGGCAGGCGGCGCGTTGGCAAGAGCGAGCTCATCCTCCACACCATGCGGCAGGCAAGCGACGCACGTACCATCTACTACGAGTGCCGCCAGACCACCACCGAGAACAACACG
>LBJMC04202__coassemble_352_pt1 | contig 36031 bp, 27 predicted proteins | sample LBJMC04202__metabat2_low_PE_040 | metagenome-assembled genome bin LBJMC04202 | reverse complement strand
CTTGCTCCCGGTTGCCGGGAAGCACGCGTATCTGCCATGCGTCTTTCCGCGCTATTCATATCCTTCGCGCTGCGAAGGAATGGCTCACGTATAATGGCAGCATCATCAGCCATATATGAGGGGGAGCGATGGGCGGATTCTTTGGCGCGGTTTCGAAGCGCGATGTGGTGCTGGACGTCTTTTTCGGCGTGGACTACCATTCTCACCTGGGCACGCGCCGTGCGGGCATGATCTTTTGCGAGGGCACGGGCGGCTTCCAGAAGGAGATTCACTCCATCGAGAACACGCCGTTCCGCTCTCGCTTCGATAAGGATCTGGAGCGCTTCCACGGCAGGAGCGGCATCGGCTGCATTTCTGATACCGACCCCCAGCCCTTGCTCGTTCGCGGCCGCCACGGCACCTTTGCCATCACGACGGTCGGCGCCATTACCAACGCCGACGAGCTCATCGAGCGGTATTTCGAGCAGGGCGGCGCGCAGTTCATGGCAATGAGCTCCGGTGCAGTCAATCACACCGAGCTCGTCGCGGCGCTCATCAACCAGAAAGACGACCTGGTCGAGGGCATCGTTTTTGCGCAGAAGGCCATTCAGGGATCGCTCACGCTGCTCGTCATGACGGAGGATGGCGTCGTGTACGCTGCACGCGACCGCATGGGCCGCTTGCCGGTGCTGATCGGCCGCGATATCGAGGGCCAGGGTTACTGCATTTCGTTCGAGTCCTTCGTCTACCACAAGCTCGGGTATGAGGACGAGTGCGAGCTCGGTCCCGGCGAGATCATGCGCGTGACGAGCGATGGCTACGAGAGCCTCGTGGCGCCGGGCGACCAGATGAAGATCTGTGCGTTCCTGTGGGTGTACTACGGATACCCCAATTCGAACTACGAGGGCATGAACGTCGAGGTCATGCGCTATCGAAACGGCCATATCATGGCGCGCGACGAGGCTATGGCGGGAACGCTGCCCGAGGTTGACTATGTGGCGGGCGTGCCGGATTCCGGTTTGCCGCATGCCATCGGTTACGCTAACGAGTGCGGCGCCACCTTCGCGCGGCCGTTCATCAAGTACACGCCCACGTGGTCGCGCTCGTTCATGCCGACCAACCAGGAGGTGCGCGACCGCATCGCCGAGATGAAGCAGATCCCCGTACCGGAGCTTATCCGCGACAAGCGCTTGCTGCTTGTTGACGATTCCATCGTGCGCGGAACGCAGCTGGGAAAGACCGTCGACTTCCTGTACGAGGCCGGTGCCGCCGAGGTGCACATGCGCTCCGCGTGCCCGCCGATCATGTTTAGCTGCAAATATCTGAGCTTCTCGCGCGGCAAGAGCGACCAAGATCTTATCGCCCGCCGCGTGGTGCGCGAGCTTGAGGGTCCGGAGGGCGATGAGCACCTCGACGAATACGCCGACAGCTCGACCGAGCGCGGCAAGTGCATGCTTAAGCGCATCTGCGAGCAGCTCGGCTTCGATTCCCTGGGCTACCAGAGTCTGCCCGGCATGCTCGAGGCCATCGGCATCGACCCCGCGCAGGTTTGCACCTACTGTTGGGACGGCCGCGAGTAGTTCGCTTGCCGCCGGGTTGGTTTGAGTAGCGTATCCGCCGCCGGGATTGCAGTGGGCGGTGCGCCTGCTGCCGGGGCGGTCGCGAACAGCGCTTCTGCCGCTGGAATTGGCCCGAGCGGGTTTAGAGAGCAAGGGGTAATTCACCTTTGAGGGCGTTTGTTGCATTGGAGTTGCCTGAGCCGTTTGCGGGCGAGGTGTCCGCACTGGCCCGGCAGCTCCGGCCTGCTGTTGCCGGGCGATTCATGAAGCCAGAGACCTACCATCTGACCTTGGCGTTTTTGGGAGAGATTGGTGAGCCGGAAGCGGCTCGTGCTATTAGCGCGCTTGACGAGGTATGCGAGCGCTGCGGGGCGGTGCGGCTTTCCTCGGATGGCTTGGGCACCTTCGGCCGCCCGCATGACGCGACGCTCTGGCTGGGCATTGCGCTAACCGAGGAGCTGCGCGCTTTAGCCAAGGCGGTTCGCTCGGGACTCGAAGAGCGGGGCATCGCCTACGACCGCAAGGCGTTTCGACCGCATATTACGCTGGCACGTCGCGCCCGGCTGCCTCAAGGTGACTTGCTGGAGTTAGTGTTTCCGGATCCGGAGCGTGCCTATCGGGTAGCGCTTTTTAAGAGCGAGTTGAGCCAAGAGGGCGCTTCGTATAAAGAGTTATATCACATAGATTTGGGATAGCGCATCGTCCTGCCGGGCAGGTTCGTCGCCATGGCGGCGCACGACCGTTGCACTACGGGTGTGCTCGCTGTTGCGTACGAGCTTGGTCGTTGCGCTGTCGCACGTACCACCATTATGAGAGATCGCGCCCGGTGCGCCGCAGGCCGTGTGGGCCGTTATGAGAGATCGCGCCCGGTGCGCCGCAGGCCGTGCCCGCCGCTATTGGGCGCTGCCCGTTGAGCGCCGCATGCACTTGCCGCTGGGAGCTGGCTGTGGCGATTGGCGGCGTTTGATTGCGATGGCTTTACTGTATCGCGGCAGCCTTAGACTGTTTCGGTTGATTTGGAAGAGGAATTGGCTAAAAATGTCGATTTCTGGCGATTGATGCTCTGTGCACGGGGCTTTATCGAGATTAATTCCTGTGAAAACTCCCGCGAAGGGTCTCCGCAGCGGCTTTTTGGCCCAAATTGCATGCCCGCGCGCCTTTGCCAGCGCCGAAAATCGACAAAGTTATCCAGTTTTGCGAACTGTTTCAAGAATTCCTCAGCGAAATGAGTCGTTTTATATCTAGCGGCATTGCTTCGGCTGCGGGTTGATGCGTCTCAGTCCGGGAATTGTTCAAAAAAGCATGGAGTCTGCGTGCCCTGGGCAACAAGTTCAATATAAATTGAACTCTATACCTAATGTTGTGGCATACTTACCAAAAGAGTTCAATCTAAATTGAACTAAAGGAGGGCAGATGGCACGCCAAGAGGCGTTTTCCGCACGGTTGATCGAGGCGATGGCCCGTACCGGAATGAAGCAGGCAGATGTAATTCATGCTGCTTCCAAGTACGGCGGCAGGCTCGGAAAAAGCCAGGTCAGCCAATATGTAAGTGGGAAGACCGTGCCGCGTCGCAATGTCATGGCGCTGCTTGCGCAGGTTCTCGGCGTGCGCGAAGTGTGGCTGGCAGATGGCATGGGCCCCATGGTTGACGAAGGCCATTCGGCGAACGATGCCAATTCGGTAACGCGCGGGGCTTGGTGGGCATCCGCTTCAGGTCCGACAAAGATGGACGACGATAACGAGGCCCCCGCGTCTGCGGATGATGTGACGCGAGCTTCCGCGCGGCCTGCGGCCGCCAGCAACTCCTTCACATCCAACCCGAAAAGGAGCGCATCCATGCGTGAGTTCAAAAAGTCTACCAAGCTCGATAACGTTCTCTACGATGTTCGCGGCCCCGTGGCCGACGAGGCCGCCCGAATGGAGTCGGAAGGCCTGCGTATCTTGAAGCTCAACATCGGCAATCCGGCCCCCTTTGGTTTCCGCACGCCGGACGAGGTCGTAACCGACATGCGCCAGCAGCTGCCCGACTGCGAGGGCTACTCGGATTCGCGCGGGCTCTTCTCTGCGCGCAAGGCCATCATGCAGTACGCGCAGATCAAGAACCTGCCCAACGTGGGCATGGAGGACATCTACACCGGCAATGGCGTCTCCGAACTCATCCAGCTCACCATGAATGCGCTGCTCGACAACGGTGACGAGATCCTCATTCCCAGCCCCGACTATCCGCTTTGGACCGCATGCGCCACGCTCGCCGGTGGCGTGCCGGTGCATTATGTGTGCGACGAGCAGACCGAGTGGTGCCCCGACATTGCAGATATGGAGGCGAAGGTTACTGAGCGCACCAAAGCAATCGTCATCATCAACCCCAACAACCCCACGGGCGCCGTCTACCCGCGCGAGATTTTGGAGCAGATTGTCGAGATCGCCCGCCGCCACCAGCTCATGATTCTCTCCGACGAGATTTACGACCGTCTTTGCATGGATGGTTACGAGCACATCTCCGTCGCCTCGCTTGCGCCCGATCTTCCGTGCGTGACCTTCTCCGGTTTGTCGAAAAGCCATATGATCGCAGGTTATCGCATTGGATGGATGGTGCTCTCGGGCGACAAACGCTGCATGCGCGACTTCATCTATGGCATCAACATGCTGTCCAACATGCGTCTGTGCTCAAACGTGCCCGCGCAGTCCATCGTGCAGACGGCGCTCGGAGGCCACCAAAGCGTGACGAGCTACATCGTGCCGGGCGGCCGCGTGTACGAGCAGCGCAACTACGTGTACGAGGCGTTGAACGCCATCGATGGCATCACCGCGGTGAAGCCCAAGGCTGCGTTTTACATCTTCCCCAAGATGGATGTCAAGAAGTTCAATATTACCGACGACGAGCAGTTCGCGCTCGACCTGCTGCATCAGAAGCGCATCCTTATCACGCGCGGCGGCGGCTTTAATTGGGACAAGCCCGACCATTTCCGCATCGTGTACCTGCCGCGTATGGAGGTGCTGCGCGAGGCGATGACGGACCTTGCCGACTTCTTCGAGCATTACCGCCAGCACTAGACGAGAATGGGGCACAATAGGGCGGAGGTCCGGCGCCTGTCCGTGCTTGCCGTGAGGGAGGCCGGTGCTCGTGCGCCTGCCGGGGCCGGTGCCCGTGCGCGTTAGCCGAGGCCGATGCCCGTGCGCCTGCCGGGAGGCTCTGCGGTCTTGGCTTCGCAGCTGAGCGAGATCGGGCTCTTCGGCTTGGCCGAAGGGCGTGCTCCCGGGGCGCTTCGGACCGAGCCAGTCATTGTGCCGTATGTGTTTTGAGGAGTGACCATGCCTGACAAGCGCAACGATGTCATTACCTGGGACGAGTTCTTCATGCGCGTGGCGGTGGCTGCGCAGCTGCGGAGCAAGGATCCAAACACGCAGGTCGGGGCGTGCATCGCCGACACGAACCACCGCATCCTTTCGGTGGGGTACAACGGAACTCCGTCCGCGCTGAACGACGACGACTTCCCGTGGGGCGTGAGCGACGATCCGCTGCTGGACAAGCACAGCTATGTGGTGCATGCCGAGGCAAACGCCGTGCTCAACTACCGCGGGTCGCTCAAAGACCTCAACCACGCGACCATCTACGTCACGTTGTTCCCGTGCCACGAGTGCGCGAAGATCCTCGCACAGGTGGGCATCGGCGAGGTCGTGTACCTGAGCGACAAATACGACGGCACCGAGAGCAACCAGATTTCCAAGCGGATCTTAGATTCCTGCGGCATCTCGTATCGCGGGATGAGCTTGCAGAGCTGAGGGCGGCCCTCTGGTCTAGGATGCTCTTCAAGAAAATTGTGGGCGATCGCTTCGGATAGTCCTTGCTCATCGTCTCGCGGTCGATTCTGGCTGCATGAATCGATTGTTCGTTCCACTTTTGGGAATATCTTTTCGGAGCCGTTGGAAAGCGCTGCCCGCTGCTAGGAAATCCGCAGGATTCGAACGCTCCTTCGCGTGCGTACAGGCACATCCTGAAAAAGATATTCCCAAAAGTGGAACGAACATCTTGGCCTGGTCCGTCAGGGCCATGGATCGCGCCGGTTGCTACCTGTTCCACGGGGGGGCCGGGGTGGTGGGGGGCCAATGATGCCAGATGAACGGTGCCAACTTTACCAATCCCTGACATGCCTTTAACCGTTTTGCGCGTAGAGCGGGGTAGGGTGTAGGCATGCAGGGCGTGCGGCGGGCATTGCGACCGATGCACGAGCGGTAGGAAAGGTGAGGCACCATGGAGACGCTGCAGGCTGTTATCGGGAAGCGCGACAGCGAGTTTACCGGACTCAAGGGTCAGCTCCTACGCTATCTGGGCACCGCGTTCTTCTTTACGGTGTTCGGCCTGCTTCTTGTTGCGGCGGGTGAGCGGCACCACGTGATCGCGGTGGCGACCGAGCCCCTTTCCGACCTGTTCTTTGCGTGCGCGATCTCGCTATACCCGGTATGTACATGCTGGTCGCACCTCGCGCGCATGTCGCATGCCTATCATGCGGGAGGCACTTTTGAGCTGGCGGGGATCATTCTCGCGCTCTATGGCCGTGAGGGCGCTGCGCGTGCCGAGGCGGAGCAGGGGTCTATGCTCGAAAACGCGGAGCTCGTTGCCGCAATGCGCGAGGAGGGTGCCAGTGCGGTGATTGCGCGCTTTGGCCGCGACCGCACGTACCGCATGTGCCAGGCTATCTATCTGGCTGGAATCGTGGGCTTTGGCATCGTATTCGTAGCGATGCTTGCGATTGCTCCGTTCTAGAGGGCTGCACTTCTTTTCGAATTTGTCAGTACTCGCTAGGATTTCACTTAGGGGAGCGGCATAGAAGCACCCCGTTTTTGCGAGCTGATGTCTGGGCGCGAAGAGAGTCTTGCCGTTGTTTGTCCCTTTCGATTGTCCGGCTTTCGTGTACACGAAGATTTTCCTGCGAATATGACCGTGGCGACCTCTACACTTGGGTGCGCAGCAACGACGCTGCCCAGCCGAAAGGCTGCTTTGAGTGATGGGCGAGATGCAATGGCGCCCAAGAGAGCCCGGAAGGGCGTAGGAGGAACGCATGTCTGAGTACAGCGAAAACGAGAACATGGTAGAGAACGAAATTATCGAAGAGGCCGAGGCCGCCGCTGCCGTTGAGGCGGAGGAGCTTGAGGCTGATGCCATCGAGGCCGCGGAGAGCATCGAGGCAAACGAAGCGGCTGAGGAGTCTGAAGAGGTCGTAGCCGAGGCTGCCGAGGAGCCCCAGGTTGAGAAGCCTGCGGAGGAGAAGCCGGCGGAGCCTGCAAACGAGGACCTCGATGATCTGCTGTTTGATAAGGTGAACCGCGCTGCTCGCCTGCTGCGTAACCGCAAGTCTGCGCTGGCCGAGGAGGCCGAGGCGGAGGCTGAGCGCACCAAGGACCTGGTTCGTGCGCTGCACCTGCTTGAGCTCAAGCCCAAGATGGAAGAGAAGGAGATGGCCGACCTTCTGGGCATGCGCCTTCGCGCCCTCAATGAGCTGCTGATTGAGGCGGAAAAGCAGGATATCGTGGGCCGCATCGAGCCCGAGGATGGCGACATGCGCCATATCGTGGTCTTCGCAGGCGAGGATGCCGTGGCGATGGCCGAGGCGCGCGGCAACAAGCGCAAGAAGCTCGTTCCGCAGCTTTCCGCCGAGAGTGCGCGCGAGCTGCTTTCCCTGCTCGACGAGGTAATCAATCCGCTCGTGGAGATGGGTTGCGAGAACGATCGCACGCACGGTGGTCGCGATGAGCGCGGTGGTTCGCGCGGTGGCTTCGGCGGGCGCGGCGGCGACCGCGGCGGCCGTGGTGGCTTTGGTGGCGACCGTGGGGGCCGCGGCGGCTTCGGTGGCCGTGACGACCGCGGTGGTCGCGGTGGCTTCGGCGGGCGCGGCGGCGACCGCGGTGGCCGTGGTGGCTTCGGAGGCGGACGCGGCGGCTTTGGTGGCCGTGACGACCGCGGCGGCTCGCGCGGTGGCTTCGGCGGCCGTGGTGGATATCGCGGGTAAGTTCTGCACGGTATCCAAGCTTGTGCAGCGCGAAAGGGAGGCATCCAACTGGATGCCTCCCTTTTTCGTACACGGTGCGCGCTAGGCTTCGATGCTCTCAGGGAAGATGCTATGGACAACTGGGGGATTGCTCGCTCGATTGCATAGATTTCGCAGTGATAGATCACTCGTGACGGTTATCAACGGTTATTTCTCGACTCGTTGAGTGGACGATAACTCCGCAAGCTCTTGACCTGCATCTTTTATATGACATTCCTCGTGTCTACTCGGTGTGTCCAAATATAACCGTTGATATCCGTTGCGAATGGCGTTACAAGGGTCTTTGAACCAAAATGAGGGGCCGTTCTTTCGAGCGACCCCTCAAAACAACTAAGCTGTTTTCGTACGGTTTAGCCAAAGTAGCGCTTCAGCAGGCCGGCGAAGGCCTTGCCGTGACGGGCCTCGTCACGAGCCATCTCGTGCACGGTGTCGTGGATGGCGTCCAGGCCGGCGGCCTTGGCGCGCTTGGCCAGGTCGAACTTGCCGGCGGTGGCACCGTTCTCGGCCTCAACGCGCATCTCGAGGTTCTTCTTGGTGGAGTCGGTCACGACCTCGCCCAGGAGCTCGGCGAACTTGGCGGCGTGCTCGGCCTCCTCGTACGCGGCCTTCTCCCAGTACAGGCCGATCTCCGGATAGCCCTCGCGGTGAGCGACGCGGGCCATGGCCAGGTACATGCCCACCTCGGAGCACTCGCCCTCGAAGTTAGCGCGAAGGTCGTTCACGATGTCCTCAGAGACCTCGGGGAGCTTGCCAACGCCCACGATGTGCTCGGCGGCCCAGGTCATCTCGGTCTCGGACTGCTTGATGAAACGGTCGCCAGAGACGCCGCACTGCGGGCACTTGAAATCAGCGGGCAGCTCCTCGCCGTCGAACTCCTCAACGTAACCGCAAACGGGGCAAACAAACTTCATGGTGTACTCCTTCTTTTGCAGGCGATGCACGCCGACCCAAGTTTCCCCTCTGTGGGACGGTGCGCGGTACATCTCGATTATGACAAAATGTTGCTTGAATTGCTTCATATTGAGATTGATTCTCAAAAGTACGCATGACCTCCACAGTAAGTTTGATGCGGAGAACTCGGATGGATTGAAGTTCTGGCGATTGCAGTGCGGGCCGAGGACGCTTCGCCCTATACTTGCATTAGTTGCAGCGTGGCGAATGGGCAGCGATGATTCCTGATTTCGACAACGACGGCAAGGCGAGTCCTTGGGAGGGCGCAGCGGCGGATGCATGGCACGCGGAGGAGCGCCAGCGCCTGAGCCGTCGGCAGCCCCGTCGCTCATCCGGCTGTGGAAACGTTGCATTCGGGTGTGCGCTTCTCCTGGGGGCGGCGGTAGCGCTAGGCATTGTGCTTGTAGCTTGCACCAATCTCTTCATCTAGAGACGATTCCCTCATAAAAGTGTGAAATGGGCGCTGAAATTCCCTCATAAAAGTGTAGTGATATGCCGAAAATTCGCTCATAAAAGTGTAAATGAGCAGGTAGATGGCTCGTACGCGTAGTACTACTCCAATCCACGCGAATGAAGGATGGATAGGATATAGCTGTTGTTGAGCCAGAAGCTCTGCTTGGTCATCCAGCGACCATCAGGTAAGGGGAGGGCATCTTTTTTGACATCGCCAACAACAGTGCCGTCTTCGAGAAGATAAGCGGTTTTGTCTGCTTTATGCCGGACGTGTGCGATTTGGTTATCCGCCATGCCCGGTAGGTCATTGCGATAGATTATCTTCCCGTTCTTCCGCTTTTCTTCTACAAGCTTGACGCCTCTCTTGATCGTTTCCTGAGCTTCCTTCCAACAACGTCTCACCTCACCATCAAGGTCGGAGACGGGGATGTTCCAGAAGGTGCAACCTTTCAGGCGATACTCACCTGCTTCTTTTTTGAAAACGACAAAGAAGAAGCGGTTTTCGTCGAGGAAACTTCTGAGTTCGGATTCTTCCCATGTTTCATCAAGGAGCTTCTTGAAGTCTATAGGAACAATTGGGAGGTTCTCTTTATTTTTGCCGTTGTCTTCTATGCGCACGGTGTGTACGGTAATCCCTGCTTTGGCAAATTCTTCAGGGCGAGTGCCGGAGACGCCGAGCATACGGCTTACAAGTGTGCTCCACTGCGCCTTGTTGCCCGTGTAAGCAAGTCCGTATTCTGAGGCGATTTCCCTGTCGCTCTTGCCCACATGCGCTTTGATGAGACGTTCGATATGCTGTTCGAAGGTCTCGTGAGACAGGTCGGACGCGGTGACCACAGGCTCGGCTTCGCTGGCTTCTCCCATGAGGTAGTGATGAAGGACATAGTCCATATACTGCCGTTTTAACGAGAAAGCGCGTTTCTTTGCCTGATGAGTGCTCTTCGTTCCGTCGGGGTTGACGGTGGGGTAGTACTGGTTGGTCCAGCTTGATGCTTCGGTCGCGCCTTTTGTTGCCGCGCCCAGGTATGTAGTCATGCCTTCGCTCAGCTCATGGGCTCTTCCGGCTTGAATGTACGAGACGATTTTCCTGTAGTCATCCGCAATAATCTTCAGGTCTTCTTCAGACGGAGTAAACAGCTTTACGTATTCGATGTGCTGGTCGTACTTATCGATCGCGCGGTCTCGCTGGTAGTAAACGAGGAGCATGCTGCGACATTTTTCCCAGACGTGAGAGGAGTAAAAGTCATCATCGATGGGCTCGTCAAAGGGAATCATTGAAAGGACAAGACGCTCACCCGCTACTGGTTGGTGGTCTTTCTTCCTGATGTCGAAACATGTCGCCTTGAGTTCTACACCGGCTTCAGGAAAGTCTGCTCTGTCATCGCTGTTGGACTTGTAACCAAAAAAGCGCTCCTCAAGCAGGTTTCCCATGCCGCCCTTGTACCTCTTATTGCCATAGTCTTTTGGCTCGTATCCAATGGGGGTGATTCCGAGGTCGAGAACTTCACGAAAGGTCATGCCAACAAGGTTGAGCGCATACTGTTCGATGCTCGAGCCGTCTGATAGATCGAGCTTTTCAAGCAACTTCTTGAGCTCGACGCGACTGTTCATGGCCCCCCTTTCTGAAGAGCGTTTATTGCCATGATTCTAGCCAAATGGGGTGCGGGATATTCAGCTTGATGGTGCGGAGATCGAGTGCGGATTTGGATTTTGTCCACACGATCACGTACAATCAATTCAAATACAAACATGGCACAGCAGCGGAGGAAAAACGTGTCATCAGAGATTAAGGTTGCCGAGCTCTTCGCGGGCGTTGGCGGATTTCGTTTGGGCCTCGATGGATACGTAGACCCTGAGCACCCTGAGTGGGAAATGCCTTCAGCGGGCCCGTTTAAAACAATTTGGGCTAATCAGTGGGAGCCGGGTACGGACCGGCGCCAGTTTGCTGCTCGATGCTACCAATTTCATTTTGGCGAGGATTCCGTTGTAAATGAAGATATTCATGTAGTGCTGGACAAATTTGAGGCCGGCGAAATCGAAATTCCAGACGTTGATATGGTGGTCGGCGGCTTTCCCTGTCAGGATTATTCTGTCGCCAAGACGCTTTCTCAAGCGAGCGGTATCGAGGGTAAGAAGGGCGTTCTTTGGTGGGATATCTACCGGTTCCTTCAGCTCAAAAAACCGACATATGGCTTGTTTGAAAACGTGGATCGTCTGCTCAAGAGTCCGGCAAGCCAGCGTGGCAGGGACTTCGCGATTATTTTGTCCTGCCTCGCCTCATTGGGATACGCGGTTGAATGGCGTGTTATCAATAGCGCCGAATACGGATTTCCTCAGCGTCGCAAGCGTGTGTATATCTACGCCGAAAAGACGAATGACGCATGGAATCTAGAGAAGAGGATTGCGGATGGCGTGATGGCGACCGCTTTCCCAATAGCTCCTATCGAGAAGCTGAGTGGTTTCGATATCTTCGAGGATCCTGCGGATAATTCCGAGAAGTTTGGTATCGGCAAAAAGGCCTCTCAGTTTATGAATGGGGGCGTTATGCAGGGATTCCATGTCGTAACGGCTCAAACCGTTGCTGCGTATGATGGGGTTATGAGCAATCTGGGCGATGTTTTGATTCCCGACGGAGAGGTGCCTGCGGAGTTCTTTGTTCCTGCAGAACAGGTGGAAGCTTGGGAGACGCTGAAGGGCGCAAAGAGCATCGAGCGTGTAAGCAAATCCGGTCACAGATATCACTATTCGGAAGGCAAAATGGCTTTCCCTGATTCGACTGACAAACCTTCTCGGACCATTTTGACGGGCGAGGGCGGCGTGACGCCTTCGCGGTTCAAGCATGTTATCAAGACATCTGATGGTAGGCTTCGTCGCTTGGTGCCAGATGAGCTCGATCAGCTTCAGTGTTTCCCGAAAGGCTGGACCAATACCGGCATGACGGATGGTCAGCGCGCCTTCTGCATGGGCAACGCTCTGGTGACGGGCATTCCGCATCGGATTGGGAAGGCGATGGCTGAGCGCCGCAAGCTCTAGGAGTTACATCCTTTCAAAGGTAATCGTGCCGTTATCGTGAGCTCGGTATTCGATGAAGTGGAGGTTCGTCCAAGTATGTGACTGTGCTAGATGGCCTGTTACATAGCTGCGTGTAATCGATTGCTTCATGAGGCTCGTGTTGGAGAAATCGAACGAATTGGCGACGAGGTAGGCTTCAATCATCGAGTAATCCCCATGTGCATAGTTAGCGCAAACCCAGTCTACATACTTCATAACCTGGTCGTAATCTTTGACAACAGAAGAATCGTTTAGACGAGCAGCATCTTTTTTGATTTCTACAACGAGGTATTTTGAGATGATGCTGCCTTCGTATCCCGGAATCCAACGATATCCAAACACATCTATTCGGTCCATATAATCGATGGGCTTGAAGGGTGAGGCTGCAACTTGGTGTGCCAGGTAATCCCAGGAACCGAAGGAGCTGACGGCATCGGGTTTTTGGTGCTTGAGTGAATCGAGGAGTGCGATTTCCACTATCATCTCTCGATTAACTGAGCCTCTTGATGAACTAGAAGCAATTAGTTTAGTGAGGTCGATGGGGGCCGGATTGCCTGGGCCGGAATTGAAGCAGTGGGAGAGCTTCTTGACGGTTGACTGCCAGTCGCATTGCATCGAACCAGTCTCGCCCGCTTCTGCGTTATGGAGATAGTACTCGTTCATTCGAATGAGTGCAGATTTGAAGGCGAGGTTCTCCTCATCATCAAATTGGATGAATGACTTTTTCTGGAAAGTTCTAAGGGAACGGAAAGCTCTTGGATTTGATTGGAGTAGGTCATCCATGTCGATTCCGTCGAAAAAGAAGAAGGGAGAGGGCTTGAAGATAATTGCCCAACGTTCCGTTCTTTCAGTTTTGTTAATGGTGGTGATGGCGTGCTCGGCGGGGACAAATTCAGGCGAAGAAGAGCCCATAGACACCTCGAATGCGCCTTCTCCGGTCCCGAAGGCGTCAACGATTTCCCCGATTCCGTAAACCCTGCGCTTGCCAAAGAAGTAGACGTTGTCGCCGGGTTTCATATTGATATAGTCGCCTAGAGTCGAAGTGAGAGGGGCAGCGGTAAATCCGTTCCATTTTGGGTTTACGAGGGTGGAGTAGTACCCATGTTCAACGCATGAGTGAATTGCGGCGAATACGTCTTCCTCGCTTGAACCATTGTTGAGTGTGAATAGAAATCCTGCTGGCATCATCTACCCCAATCTTCAACCATCCCGTGGAACAGATATACCCATATTGCGGTAACGAGCATTAATTCGAGAGGCTGAGCGCGCAGGTGCGCTGAGGCTGACCGTATCGAACCATGCGGGCACTCATTATGGAAGCGGGCGCTTGCCGAGACATCTCCCCGGCAGGCGCCCGCTGCATTTGGGTCGCATTGACGGCACGGTCGGCCCGCGCCTACTCCACCGCCAGCAGTTCCTCAATAAACCCGACGCGGTAGTTCTTGAACACGGCTTCGCTCTCCTCCTGCGTGGCGTCGAGGTCAACGTCGGCCATGATGCCGAAGTCGTGGTCGCCATCGCTGTCGTGAAAGATCTGGTGCACGTGCCACACGTGGCCGCCCTCGGCCGCGGGCTTGAGCTCGTCGGACTCGTCGATGGTGAAGAACGCCGTTGAGCGTGCATCGCCATCCACCAGCAGCTCCTCGTGTGCTTCGAAGAACGCCTCGAGGGCGCGGCGCCAGCGAAGCTCTCCCATGCCCCACGCTTCGTCCAGTTCTCCCAGCTCGTCGGCGCGCTCGCGGGCAGCCAGACTCACGCGGCGGAAGAGGGCGTTGCGCACCAAGAGCGTCATGCCGCGGCGGTCTGCCACCACCACGTCCGCACCGCTCGGCGGCGCGGCGTCAAAAGCGGAATCCTCGCCCGCAGCGGCCCATTCGTCCACCAGGCTCGAATCGACGCTCCGCACCACAAAGCCCAGCCACGAGATGATGTCGTTCAGCTGATCGTTGCGCTTCTCCAGCGGTACGGTGCGGTCGAGCGAGCGGAACGCCTCGGCAAGGTAGCGCAGCAAGATGCCCTCAGATCGCGCGATGCCGAGCTTCTGGATGTAGCCCTTGAAGTCCGCCGCGCTCTCCAGCATGTCGCGCAGCACGCTCTTGGGGGAGAGCTCGTAGTCCGCTGCCCACGGCACCTTGGTGCAGTACTGGGCAAATGCGGAATCGAGCAAGTCCTCAAGCGGCTTAGGGTAGGTGATGTCCTGCAGCCGCTCGAGCCGCTCCTCGTATTCCACACCGTCGGCCTTCATGGCTGCCATGGCGGCATCGCGCGCTTGGCGCTCCTGCGCGCGCAGCACCTGCTTGGGGTCTTCGAGCGTTGCCTCCACCATGGAAATGAGATCGAAGGTGTAGGTCTCGCTCTCCGGATCGAGCAGTTCCAAGGCGGCAAGCAAAAACGGCGAGAGCGGCTGGTCGAGGGCGAAGTCCTCGGGCAGGTCTACCGTGAGGGAGTATTCCACCCGCGGCGCTGCGTCCGTGGGGGCGCTCGTGCCGCCTGGTGCACCCACGTCGCCGGGCGCGTCCACGCCGCTGGATGTACCAGCGCCGCTGGGGGCGCTCGTGTCGCTTGGTGCATCCACGCCGCTGGGGACCTCGTTGCGCACCACCACCCCGGTGTCGATGAGCGTGGCGAAGATCTCGCTCGCTCGCGCCTCGAGCTTGAGCTTCTCCTCCGGCGTCTGCAAGCTTGCTTCGATGAGTTCGCTCACGCGGGCACGCGCGTCGCCGCCGCGCTCCACCATGGACAGCACCATCGAATTGGTGATGCGAAGCCGTGGCTTGAGGGTTTCGGGCACCGCCTCGCAGAGGCGCTCGAAGGTTTGCTTATTCCAGGTTACGAAGCCCTCAGGTGGTTTTTTCTTCTTAAGCTTGCGCAGCTTCTTGGGGTCGTCGCCCGCCTTTGCGATAAGCTTGGCGTTCTCGATCTCGTATTCGGGAGCCTCGGCGATGACCATGCCCTCGGTATCGAAGCCCGCGCGCCCGGCGCGCCCGGCGATCTGGTGGAACTCGCGGGCGCGGAGGCGGCGCATCTTGTAGCCATCGAATTTGGTGAGCGCTGTGAGCACCACGGTGTGGATGGGCACGTTGATGCCCACACCGAGCGTGTCGGTGCCGCAGATGACCGGCAGAAGCCCCTGCTGGGCGAGGCGCTCCACCAAGAGGCGATAGCGCGGCAGCATGCCGGCGTGGTGCACGCCCACGCCGTTGGAGATGAGGCGTTTTAGGATCTTGCCGAATGCCGTGGTGAAGCGCGTGCCCTTGGCGGCCTCCTTCACGGCCTCGCGCTGCTCTTTGGTGGCGATGCCGAAGTTCGCGAGCGACTGCGCCGTAGCAAGTGCGGCGTCCTGCGAGAAGTGCACGATGTAGAGCGGGGCTTCGTCGCGGCGCAGCGCAAGCTCGACCGTGCCCTCAAGTGCGGTGTCAACGTACTCATAGGCGAGCGGCACGGGGCGTGGCGCGTCGGTCACACGGTCGACGATGCGTCCGGTGCGCTCTCCCAGCGCGTCGGCGATCTGCGTGACGTCGCCGAGCGTGGCGCTCATGAGCATGAACTGCGTGTGCGGCAAGGTGAGTAGCGGCACCTGCCAGGCCCAGCCACGGTCGGGATCGGCGAAGTAGTGGAACTCGTCCATGGCGACCACGCCCACGTCCGTGTCCTCGCCTTCGCGGAGCGCCTGGTTGGCAAGGATCTCCGCCGTGCAGCAGATGACGGGCGCCTGCGTGTTGATGTGCGTATCGCCGGTGATCATGCCCACATTGTCGCGACCGAGCACCTCGACCAGATCGAAGAACTTTTCCGAGACGAGCGCTTTGATGGGGGCGGTGTAGTAAGCGCGGCGTCCCTGTGCCATGCCGAGGAAGAGCATGCCGAGCGCCACGAGCGATTTGCCGGAGCCGGTTGGCGTGCCCAGGATCACATGGTCGCCGGCGGCGAGGTCCATGAGGGCCTCCTCCTGGTGCTCCCAGAGCTCGATGCCGCGCTCGTCGCACCAGCCGAGGAAGCGCTCGAAAGCCTCGTCCGCGGTGCACCAGGGTTCGGGCTCTTCGCCTTCTGCCGGCTCCCACCAGCTTGGCGAGAGAGCGCCGAGCGAGCCGTGCTCGCCCGTGCTGCCGGTGCCGGCGGCGAACGAGCTGGCAGAAGACCCAGCGGTGGCCGCGGCGGATGCGTTTGCAGTGTCTGCTGTGTTGGCCATGGAAATAATGTCCTTCGGTTTCGCGTTAGGTGCGTCGTGCGTGGAGTGCTGCATCAATTATGGCAGATGGTTGACGGAACGCCATGGGGTGGCCCCAGTGGGAGATGACGTTCGGGCGATTTGTCCCGAGCTGGCGGTCCGAGGCCCGTTTATTCATCAATCGCGTGCTCTCATGGCAGCCGAGTTGGCGCGGTCAAGACATTCGTTCCACTTTTGGGAACATCTTTTTGCTTTTCGCTCTCTATCACGTAATTGCATCCCTCAGTCCTGCGGTTTTGCTGAGGCTGGACGGGCTTGCCGCTATGGTCTCGATAAGGTATTCCCAAAAGTGGAACGAACTTCCTGGGGCTTGGCGCGGCGTGCCTGCCCAGGGCCCGCTTTGCATGTCTAGTGGTTATGCGCCTGTTCGTTTCGCTGGCGATTGCGCAGGTTGAGAACCGCGCCTTCCATACCGAGGGGGATGTACCCGATGGAATCGAGGTTTCGGGGCAGGTATGCGACGAGGCTCTGCTCGGCGTCGCGGCCGGTCTGGATTTGCTCCGGCGTCGGTTCTGGTCCCGGAATGGCGCAGACGCCGTATACGGCGGCCCCCTGTTCGGCAAGACGACGCTCGTATTCCGTTTCCGGATGCTCGGGATGCTCCGCGCGGGTGTCGTTCGATGCCCAAAGCACCCGGTAACCAGCTGCGTCAAGTTGCGTAAGCGTATAGTCGTGTAGTGGTTGGCTGTCGGTCCTGAGCGTGACGGCGGCGCCCGGCGCGAGCACGCGTCGGTAGCTTAGCAGGTGGTCGACGCTGGTAAGGCGTTTGCGCGCGAACTTGCGCTTGGGGAACGGCGTGGGGAAGTTGAGCGTGATTCCAGCGAGCTCGCCCGGGCCAAAAAGGCGTTCGATTGAGTCCGCGCTGCGCGCCAGCACGATTGCGTTGGAAAGGCCCGCTTCAACGATGTTTTGTGCAGCGTAGGCGATGCAGATGGGTTCGGTGTCCATGCCGATGAAGAGCGCGTCCGGCTCGCGTTGGGCTCGGGCGACGAGGTAGGCGCCCTTGCCGCAGCCGAGATCGAGGTGGACCCGGCCAAAGCCGGGCATGTCGCCGCGGGACGCACTGCCGCAGGGCGCGTTGACGCAGGGAGCGCCGCCGCGGGTTACGTCGCCGCAGGGTGCACACGCTTCTCCCCAGCGCCCGCGATAGGTTTCCGGACGTTGCTCGATGGCGGCCGCGTATCGCTCAAGGCGATCTTCGAGTACGAAGTTCTTCGGTGTGCGAATGTGCGTGAGTCCCACGAGCGGTCTCCCAGCGATGTGAGCAGCGTGACGTGCGTTGGAGCATACCACAGACAGCCATCAGGCGCGCTCGCGGGCTGGTCCGCTGCAATAAGCGGTCGCTTTCCCATAGTTCTCGCTGGTTGTAGGGACCATTCGTTCATCCCCTTAGGATGTCTGCTGCAAATTGTGATGCGTCTCGTAAGAAATCGGGCTCGTGGCCAAAAACATACGATTGGTTGCCGATAAAACCAAGCTTTGATTGGAAATGAGGGGCTATTATTATATTTATAGGATGGCCTAATCAGCAGATACGCCGTTTGAATGCCGCTGATGCGCATCCAACCGACCGGGAGCGACCTCTGAAAGCGCTCGAGCGCTTTATTGCGTGCAACCAACCATATGTTTTTGGCCACGGATCCGAAAAGGTACAACGCTGTGTCACTGCGCGGGAGGTAGTGGAGCGTTGTGCCGGCCTCCACGTGGTCTTGTTCGGCTACTTCTAGGCCTTTTGGAGTAAGAGGTAGCGGTTGAGCACGCCACCGTCGCCGTCGGCATAGAAACGCTCGAGTTCACGTGCTCCCGATGCGCAGGCTGCGACGCTCAGGTCGTCAAGTTCCCACTCATCGATGTAATGGCAGTAGCGGGGCACATCGGCGTTGCCTTGCCAGCCGAGGAAGTAATCGTTCGGCTCGAGCGCAAGGTTGGGATGGCATGCCCGGCAGTTGCGCGTAACCGCTCGCGCTTGTGTGGCGAGACGCTTGTCATCCATGAAACGCCAGCATGAGAGGGCGATGATTCCGCCGGATTGCGTGTGCGCGACGAGCCACTCCGCAAGGACGCTCCTCAGCTCTGCGCCGGGGACGTGATGCATGAATCCAAAGCAGCACAAGAGATTGCAGGGCGCAATGTCCGCCAAGGGGTCTTCGTCCTCGAGCAACGCCGAGAGCAGGTCGCAGGTGATGACCACTTCCGACGCTTGGGCTCCCCCTGTTGAGGCCATCTCCGACGGGGCACTTGCGTCCCCTGCTCCTGACAGCTCGGAGCAATTATCAATGCCAAGGTAGGTAAGGCGAGTATGGGGGAGCTTCTTTGCCAAGAACCTCGCAAACCGGCGGTTTCCGCAGGCAACGTCGAGTACGGATAGATGTGTGGCGGCTGTGGGCTGTGCGGCGATAAGCTCCTCGACCACGCGGTCCCACCCCCGCCACGGCGCTTGCCGCGTCGCCGAGAAGGACGACGCGTTCTCGCGGTAGAACCGGTTGTTGAGCTCGATGAGCTGTCGTGCGAGTGCGCGGTTCACGTTCCTCCTGTTTCGATGAGAACCAGTCCTGCTGCATCTTATCATCCATAGGATAGAATGCTGTTTCATGGAAGAGATCATTTTGCAGATACTCGACGCCCTGCGCCGCGGCGAGACAGTGGATGACCGTGCGCTCGTCAAGCTCGTGCATGCGCAAGCACGGCGTGCGGGCGGCGACAAGCGCGCCTTCGCCAAGCGTCGGTTGCTGCCGTTTTACCAGCGGGTTAAGCGCGAAGATCCCGAGCGTTGGGCTCGCTGGGGCATCACACCCGAGCTCGAAGAGGGTCTCATCAAGGTGCTTCGCATGAAGCCGCGCCGCTCTGCCTCGGGTGTGGCGACCATCACCGTCATCACGAAGCCATGGCCGTGCTCGGGCTCATGCATCTTCTGCCCGAGCGATGTGCGCATGCCCAGGAGCTATCTGGCCGACGAGCCCGCTTGCGCCCGCGCCGAGCAGGCCTGCTTTGATCCGTATCTACAGGTCTCGGCGCGGTTGACGGCGCTTTCGCAGATGGGACATGCCACGGACAAGATCGAGCTCATCGTGCTTGGCGGCACGTGGAGCGACTATCCGGCCGAATACCAGATATGGTTCATGCGCGAGCTGTTCCGTGCGCTCAACGACGATGCGACGATGGGTCAATCGGGCTCCTCTGCGCGCGTCGGTTTTAGCGATGAATCCGGTGCTGCCTCTGTGCCGCCCGGCTTCAGTGCTGCCCCCGCCTCGTTTGACCTCGCCGCCGCTCCCGCGCCGCTCGACCCTGTTGCTACCGAAGCTGTTCAGCGCGAGGTTACGGACGGCCGCCTCTCATATAACCAGGCTGTCGCGCAGCTCTATGGGGAGAACGATGCATGGCGCGAGGCTGCGCGCGTACAGACCGCGACCATGGAGGAGCTCGAGTACGAGCAGCGCCGCAACGAGACCGCGCGCCACCGTGTGGTGGGCCTCGTCATCGAGACCAGGCCGGATGCCATCACGCCCGAGGCGCTCGTGAGCATCCGCCGCATGGGCGCCACGAAAATCCAGATGGGCGTGCAGAGCGTGGACCAGCGCGTGCTCGACGCAAATGGCCGCGGCATCCGGGTTGCGCAGATCGAGCGCGCCTTCTCGCTGCTGCGGCTCTTCGGCTTCAAGATCCACGCTCACTTCATGGTGAATCTCCTCGGCTCCACGCCGGAAGCCGATCGTCTCGACTACCAGCGCTTTGTCGCCGAGTTGGCGTTCCAGCCGGACGAGGTCAAGCTCTACCCCTGCGCGCTTATTGAAAGCTCGCGGCTGCGCGGCCGCTATGAAGCCGGGGAGTGGAGGCCGTACACCGAGGACGAGCTCGTGGGCGTGCTCATCGACGACGTGCTTGCAACGCCTGCATATTGCCGCGTCTCGCGCATGATTCGCGACTTCTCGTCCGGCGACATCATGGCGGGCAACAAGAAGCCCAACTTACGGCAGATGGTGGAGAGCCGTCTGCGCGCGCGGTGTGAGCAGACCGGGGAGCGCGTGCAGGAGATCCGGTTCCGCGAGATCGCGACATCGGAGGTGGACGTGCGGGCGCTTCGGCTCGAGGTGGTGCCGTACGAGACGCCTGCCACCAGCGAGCGATTCTTGCAGTGGGTGACGCCGGAGGGACGCATCGTGGGGTTCCTGCGGCTTTCACTGCCGAGGGCCGCGGCTGTGGAGGTGCTTGCGAGCGAGTTGCGCACGGCAGGATGCGAGCCTCCGGTGCAGCCGGGTGAGGCCATGATCCGCGAGGTGCACGTCTATGGCATGGCGGCGCGCGTAGGCGAAGAGGGCGGAGCGGCGCAGCACCACGGGCTTGGGCGCAAGCTCGTTGAGCGGGCGTGCGAGCTCGCGCGCGAAGCGGGCTACGAGCGCATCAACGTGATCAGCGCGGTGGGCACGAGGGAGTACTATCGGCACCTAGGCTTCTACGACCACGGCCTCTACCAGCAATGCAAAATCAGGACAGAGGGAATGTTGCATCATGGGTAATGGTGGCATTTCGCCGTATTCGGGCGGCTCTGGCTCGGACGGTTCCGGTGGTGCAGGCGGCCCGAGCGGCTCCGGTGGCCGCAGCCCCCTCGAGACGATGTATACGATTATCGCCGTTGCGATCGTGCTCGTCTTCGCGCTCATCGTCGAGCTGTGGAAATACCCTTGGCAGGTTTGGGCTTTTTTCGCGGGCATCGGCATCCTCGGCTACCTATGCATGCGGTTTTGGCCGCATATGGTGAAGACCGCCCAAGGCCGTGCGTTCATCTACACGGTGCTGGTGGAAGGCAAGCTCGTGCGCGTTCTGAGGCTGGGTGGGGTGTACCAGTCGGCTACGAATCTGGGGCTCCATTGGGCAGAGCCGGTGTTCGCGTATCACCGCGCGTTCGATGCGGTCTTTGAGGCGGATCGCGAGCTGGCGGCGCGGACCGGCCACGGCGTGCGGCGGGTGCTTGCGCTCGGTGGAGGAGGGTTCGCCTGGCCCAAGCATGCACTGCTTGCTCGCCCTGATCTGATTATGGGCGTGGTCGAGATCGACCCCAAGGTGATTGAATGCGCCGAGGGATGGTTCTATGTTGAGCGCCTCAAGAAGATCGCGGGCAAGCGCCTGCATATTATCGAGGGCGATGGGCGGGCGTATCTTGAGGAGCGGGCGGAGCGCATTGCGCAGGCCGAGCGCGTGCTGCCAGGGGAGATTCCGGGCGAGCTACCTTCGGCCGAGGGGTCTTCGGTCGAGGAGCCTTCGGCCGTGTCATCCGTCGGCTCAGGCGGCGCGCCGTCTGCGAACGAGAGCTCGAAGGAGCGGAAGCCCAGCCCCCGTGCCCACCGCTTCGACGCCATCGTGAACGATACCTTCACCGGCAAGGAGCCGGTCCGCGCGCTCGCCACCGTGGAGGCCGCGCGCGCCGTGCGGAGCTGCCTGACTCCTGGCGGCGTCTACGCCATGAACGTGGTCTCGTGCGATGATGGCCAGGACCTCACCTTCCTTCGCGATGAGGTTGCGACCCTCAAGCAGGTGTTCACGTACGTGTACGTGCTTCCTGTGGACGAGCCCGTCTGGGCGGGCGAGGACAACTACATCGTGCTCGCCACCGATGGCATGGCGTTCTTTGATGGCACGATTCCCTACGACGACGATTTCTTGGGTACGCCGCTTTATGATGCGTGACAGCAGAAAGACGGGGCAGATTAAGACCCCTCCTATCGCTATGCCACATCGCTTATTCAAACAGTTGTCAATATATTATTGACAAGAGCATTCCAGTTCAGGATACTCAATGTATCAAGTCATCCTCAAAGGAGGCGGGTATGACGATTTGGCTGAAAAGGGCGCGCAAGATGTGCGGGTACACATCGCGGCAACTTGCGGATATGACGGGCTATAAGCTAAATACGATTCAGCGCATTGAAGGTGGGAGTCGGCGCTTTGAAGGTGAGGCCCGGGCTCTGATTTGTCGAGCGCTCAGCTTGTCACCAGAAACCGCGCCGCTTGATTTTGAACTTCTTTTGCAGAAGGTAGATGATCTTATTGATCAGGATGGAGAGGGCAGTTTCTGCTTGTCAGTGTACGTTTGGCGAAATAGTCGGCGCATTCTTCTTGATTTTCTTCATTGGGATGATTCTTTGGAGGAAGGAATCGGAGGGCGTGATGCCCCCTATCCCGAGGACTTCGAGACGACTCCTCTCAGACTTCGTTATGCTCGAAAAGAAGTTGAGGCGGTAATTGCGATTTACGATAATCCATGCGTTGGCAGTGAGTTCTTCGATTCAGCTGAACAGGAGGAATGAAACGGAAGATTATCGGGTTGCAGGGCCAATTAATTACTCCCACTATATTAGCAGCCTTGCCTACCGAAAGACTCTGATGCGCCAGTTCTTGAGAAAAAGGTTTGCGGGATCGGTTTAGGAGTTGATGAGAAGTGGAGATCATTGAAAGAATCGCCCTGAGAGACGATGGGCTTCCCGTAGATCCAATCTTGCGGGGTGGTATTGCCCGTAGACCGGACCTGCCCCGTCAAATTGTTTTGAGACTTGCTGAGGATGACGATGCGAGGGCGCGTAGCGGTATCGCCTCGAACCCCTGTTGCCCTCCCTCCCTTCTCGAGTGCCTTGCCGGTGATAGCGACGGGGAGGTTCGCCGTGCCGTCGCCTCGAACCCCTCCTGTCCTTCCGCCGTTATCAGTTGTTTCGCTGGTGATAGCAGCGTGTGGGTTCGCTGTGCCACCGCGCGCAACCCCTCGTGTCCTCCATCCACGCTCGAGCGCCTCGCTCACGATGATAATGGAGAGGTTCGAAGCGCTGTCGCGCGCAACTCGTCTTGCCCCCCTGCCGCTCTCGAGCATCTCATTCATGATGACGACGCATGGGTCCATGATTACGCCGCCTCGAATCCCTCCTGTGCCCCCTCCCTTCTTGAGAGCCTCGCTCAGTCAACGCTCCGTCGTGTTGCCGCCACCAATTCTTCCTGCCCTCCCTCCCTTCTCGAATGCCTTGCCGGTGATAGCGACGGAGAGGTTCGCCGTGCCGTCGCCTCGAACCCCTCCTGTCCTTCCGCCGTTATCAGTTGTTTCGCTGGTGATAGCAGCGTGTGGGTTCGCAGCGCTGTTGCGCGCAACCCCTCGTGTCCTCCATCCCTGGTTGAGCGCCTTGCCTTGGATTTTGATTCGATGGTTCGATACGCTGCTGTCGCTAGCCCTTCCTGCCCCTCCTCCTTGCTTGAACGCTTTGCTCATGACGAAAGTAGATGGGCTCGCAGCGCCGTCGCCTCAAACCCTTCTTGCCCATTCTTTCTATTCGAGCGACTCGCCGACGATAGTGACGTGGGCGTTCGTTGCGATGTTGCTTCGAACCCATCCTGCCCCCCCGTCGTTCTCGGTCGTCTCGCCTGCGACATCGATGCGGCTGTTCGTCTCTGCGTCGCAAGCCATCCCTCCTGCCCTCCATCCGCTCTCGAGCTTCTTGCTAATGACGTAGATGAAGATGTTTGCCGCTATGTTGCGCGCCATCCCTCCTGCCCTTCCGCCGCCCTTGAGGTTCTTATCAAGGACGCCGATGGGTATGTGCGTATGTATGCGGCGGGTAATCAAGCACTTCCTCTTGGAAGAATTTGTCGAAGCGAGGATGTTTTCTCATCTTCTGAAAAAGACTTTGCGGCAACTGACTTGAACAAGCTTTCGGAGCTTCATGATCACGGAGTGCTTACCGAGGAGGAGTTTGTTGCTGCGAAGGGCAGACTTCTTGGTAGAAATGACTAAGACCGACGCCCTACATTCATTTCAAAGCATGCGCATCAAGATTTATGTCTGCCGTGAAATACTTTTGTGTGGAGCCTGCAAATACAACGCTTAGTCAGTGAATGTCCCGGCGAATAACGCGTGGCCTTTTTCATCTTGGGGTGAACTTCCGTGAGCGTATACGACGGCATAACCTTAATCAGCACGGTAATCACCGTGATGTTTACTGTTTGGAACGTTTTGACGCATTATCGGGAAAGCGTTTGGAGGGAGGCGAGGCTTTTCTCGGTTTGGCCTGAGGACGGCGTTGTTGTGTTGCAAAATGCCGGAACGGCTCCAATCTATGACTTGATAATTACAGCAGTTTCTACCAGTCATATCGACGATTCGATGGATTTGGGCGAGGCATTACTGATGGATCAGCAGGAAAAAGGCTCCTTTCCTTTTAGCGGTGCTGATATGAACGGCAGGGATGGACGAGTCCTCATATCACTCGTTCCCCCTGGGCTTCATCATTCCATACGACCCTCAAATGACTTTAGGAAAGATTGCAACGCGCAATATGAGGTGCGTTTTCGTGATGCAGCGAATCGTTATTGGCTGAGAGGAGGGGATGGAGTTCTGCATAAACTTTCAGTGCGAAATAAGGATGCCGGCTATCGTGAGGACTCAATTCCTCTTAGGAGCACATCTCTGCGAGATTGATTTGGATGGCGTGCATCGCTTCTCAAAAAAGCTTTTGCTGGTAGCTAAGAAGCAGCCCTAGCACACGATGCGGCAAAATGAGGCCAATGAGATAATGGTCGATGTCTTTCCGGATTGCTCTGCGTTTTGTATCGTTATCTGGGCGCATACTGGATTTGATGCTTGCGCGCGAGATCTCCTATGCGGTTTCGACTGAACTTGTGGAGGAGTATCGCGAGGTGCTGAATCGCCCCAAGTTCGGATTTGATGCCGCTTTGGTTGACGCCCTCGTGGATGGACTTGCCGCAGGTGCGGAGTTCGTCGTCCCGTATCCGCAGCGGGACGTCTTCTCGGTTGACCCGAAGGATCAATTCGTCATCGACCTTGCTTGTGCTGCTAATGCGTATATCACGACGGGGAACGCGAAGCATTTTGCGGGATATGAGCGGACAGTGAGCCCCGCTGAGGCATTAGATCTACTGCGAAACTAGGCGCACCGGTTAGGGTGGCTTGGCGCATTTCGCGGCGCGGTCGTTCGCATCGTTTACTTTTGGGCAGTGAACTGATTATCGCTTGCTTTACATGCTTTACAACAATGCTAGCAGCATGTACTCTAGAGTTATGGCAACGTGAGGAGGTCCGGTATGGCGCAATCGACGGTGGCCTTGCTTGAAGATTCGGCCGAGGCTGCTCCCGCACAGCGGCAGTCGCAGGTCAATGCACGCATCGATGCCACGCTCAAGGCAACGGGGGACGCTGGCCTAGCGGCGGCGGGCTATACGCCCACCCAGGCCGTTCGGGCGCTGTGGGCACTAGCGACACGTTTCAAGAACGAGCCGGTCAAGATTCGCGTCGCACTTGATCCGGATGGTGACGTTACGCCCGATGATCTTGCTGAGCGCAGCCGTCGCTTGGAGGCGCTGCGGCGTGGCGCGGGCCTTGTCGATAGCCTCTGCGAACAGTACGGGCTACCTGGGACCAGCCGTAAGCTTGCCTCCTTGCCGTACCGCGAACTTCGCGACGCACTGATGGATAAGCATTTCGCCGAGAAGGGGCTCATCGATGGGTAACGCGCCAAGCCTGCTTCTCGACACCAATGTCTGGGTTGATCTTTACGACGGGAACAGGCCCCTGCATCTACGCGCTCAGGCGCTGCTCACGCGGGCAATAGAGCGCGATGCGGCAATCTTCTACGCTGTGCCTACCCTCAAGGACCTGTACTACCTGTTATCACGCAGTCTCAAGCATCGTGCGCGTGCGGAGCACGAGTCACTGCGGAAGGAAGACGCCGTCAGTGCCGAAAGTATCGCGTGGGCATGTGTTGAGAACATGCAGGACATCGCCGCGCCTGTTGCCGTCGACCTTTCCGACGTGTGGCTCGCCGGCACGTATCGTGAGCTGCACCGCGACTTTGAGGACAATCTGGTTGCTGCGGCGGCAACGCGGTGCGGTGCAGACATCCTCGTGACCAACGACGAGCAATTCCTGCGGCATTGCCCCGTGCGCGCCATGGATGTGGCGGACACATTGGCCTACCTCGGGCTCAGTGCGTACCGGTAGGGCGTCTCGCTTACCTCACCCACTCCCGCACGCGCTCGCGCATGCCCTCGATGTCCAGCACGCCCTCGGCGAAGCCCTTGCGCACGAGCTCCTTGGGCAGCAGCTCGTCGTACTTGTCGAAGTACGGCACCTCGCTCGGGTAGACGAGCTCGATGGGATCGAAATCCTTCTCCGCTTCATCGGCCACAACCTGGAAGAACGTTTCCTCGTCTGCCTTCATCCTGAACTGCATGTAGTATGGCCGCGCCGGGTCGAGCCCCTTGAGGCCGAGCTCCGCGGCGCACTTGATCTTGAGCAGCCGCTCCAGCGCCAGAAACGCGTAGCTCCCCAGCCACGGGAAGAGCGCCCACGTGTCGTCCCCAAGGTTGATGAGCGGCTGCGTTGCCGCGCCGGAGAGTTCCGCCGTGCGCCGCGCCTGCATCAGGCGTGCCCGCGCGCTGCCGAGCAGGTACGGATACACCTCGTGCTCGCGCAGCACGCGTCGCATGCGCTCCAAGATATGCGTGTTGATATCGCCCGCGCAATCGCCAAAATACGCCGACACGCGGCCTTTCACCTGCGTGCAATACACGAGATGCCGCTTCCAGTCCACTTCCTCCACGAGCCAGCAGGCGCCGGCGATGGCGATGCGCTCGCCCGGGGGCGGCGGGTTCACGATGGTGCCGAGCTCTGCGCTCTCGCAGCGCACGGTGAACTCCTCGTTTTCCTGGAACACCGCATAGAACTTGAACGAGTTGGTGAGCCTCTCGCCCGCGAGGCCCACGATGAGGCCGCCGCCCTCGGTGGCCTGGATCTGGTCGGTCTCCAGCAGGTGCCTAAGCAGCACGCGGAAATCGTCTGCGCTCACGCGGTGGAAGTAGGAGAGGGTGAGCACGCGCTGGGCGAGTTCTGCCGGCGAGAGCTCGCCTGTGCTTGCGAGCGTGGCCATGGTCTGGTGATAGAGCAGGCTGTAGGGCAGGCGGTCGAGCGCGGGCGGCTCCACCCAGCGCTCCTCGTGGTAGAGCTGGACGAGCGCGATGCCCTGCAGCAGCTTCCAGGGAATGGTTTCCGGCATGGTCGTGCGCGGTTCGGGCTGTTCCTCGCGCATGACGAAGTGCATCTCGGGCGGCAAATCGCGCCGGCCCGTGCGGCCCATGCGCTGCAGGAAGCTCGAGACGGTAAACGGCGCGTCAATCTGAAACGCGCGCTCGAGGCGGCCGATGTCGATGCCGAGCTCCAACGTCGCGGTGGTAACGGTCGTGTCGAGCCGCTCGTCGTCGCGCATGATGTCCTCGGCGCTCTCGCGGATGCTCGCCGAGAGGTTGCCGTGGTGGATGAGGAACCGGTCCGGCTCGTGATTGGCCTCGCAATAGCTGCGGAGCATCGTGCACACAGCCTCGGCTTCCTCGCGCGAGTTGGCGAAGACGAGGCACTTGCGCCCGCGCGTGCGCTCGAAGATGTAGCCGATGCCGGGGTCGGCGTTCTCGGGCGCGCGGTCGGTGGGTGCGAGGAGTTCGGTTTCTGTGTGCGCACTCTCGGTATCCATGCGAGTCGCTCCCACTGCAGCCCGTTTATCTTCGGGCGCACTTTGCGCATGTTCGTCTTCAGAAGCGTTCGAATGTGCGTACGAGGCGCTCGAGCGTGCCAATGCGAGGTCCGACGAAGATGGCTCGACGGAAAGCACCTCGGCTTCGATCGAGCCATCGGCGCGCACGATGCCCGTACCTGCACCCTCTGCCGCGCGTTCGGCGGCTTGCGGGCCCGTGATGTAGAAGTGCTCCATCGAGAGCCGCCACACCCGGCGTGGCTCCTCGAAGCGCGGGATGATGCAGCCGCGTCCCGTGCCGCTGGCGAGAAAGGCTCCGGTGCGCTCCGGATCGCCGATGGTTGCGGAAAGGCCGATGCGCCGGGGGTTCACGCCCGCCATGCGAGAGAGCCTCTCGATAAGGCAGAGCGTTTGCCCGCCGCGGTCGCCGCGCAGGAGCGAGTGAACCTCGTCGATGACGACAAAGCGCAGGTCATGAAACAGGCGTGGCACGGCCATGTGCTTATGCATGAGAAGCGCCTCGAGCGATTCCGGCGTAATCTGCAAGATGCCGCTTGGGTGTTCGAGCACCTTGCGCTTATGCGAGGCGGCCACATCGCCATGCCAGTGCCAGACGGGAATCTCGGCCTCCTCGCACAGGTCGTTCAGGCGAAGGAATTGGTCGTTGATGAGCGCCTTCAGTGGACCCACGTAGATCGCGCCGATGCTCGTGGGCGGATCTTCCCAGAAGAGCGAGAGGATGGGGAAGAACGCCGCCTCGGTCTTTCCCGATGCAGTTGAGGCCGTGAGCAGCACGTTCTCGTCGGTGTTGAAGATGGCGTCGCCTGCGGCCACCTGGATGGAGCGAAGGTTCTCCCATTGGTGGTCGTAGATGAAATCCTGCACGAACGGTGCGTATCGGTCGAAGATGCTCATGGCCCTCCCTTCGGGCTCGATTGCTGGCGGACGATTCTGCCTCATCCCTCGCGACCGGGTTTCCCCTTTCGCAACTCATCACAGGCTATATCTTGAACTCTGCGAATTCTGATGCATCGCGCTGCCCCGCTGCAGCGGTAACCGAAAGCGAGCTTTGCTGCGCGCCGCCACCCTCGCCTTCGTCTCCGCTTCCGCCAACGCCGCTTAGGATGCTTGCCACGGGCGTGCTGGGGTTTTGGTAGGCGATATCGAGCAGCTCGATGAAGTCGCGGATGACCTCGCGGGGCGTAAGGTGCGTGTCCGCCCCCACGCGCCCGAACTCGATTTGCAGGAATTGCACCAGGTCGCTCTCGTTCAGGCGCGCCTCATACCCAAAGTAGCCAGCGTGGGTCTGTTGCAGCATTTCGATGAGAACGAGCAGCTCTTCATAGGTGAGCGGGTGCAGGTGGATGATGGGCGCCAGCATATCGCGCATGCCCTCCGCGGCGAAGCGGCCTTGCGTGAGCCGCGAGCGCAGCGCCTCGTAGCTAAAGACGCCGCGCCTGCGGTCCTCGATGCTCTGTGGCGTTCCTCCCATAATGATGCCCAGGTGATGCGCTTTGCCCTGCAGGGTGTCGTTATACATCGTGAGGATCTTCTCGTAGTTATATTGGCGGGTGACCGAGTTGGGAATCTTGTAGAGGTTTACCAGCTCGTCGATGAGCACGAGCATGCCCTGGTAACCAGCGCCTTTTAGGAACTGCGCGAAGAGCTTGACGTAGTCGTACCAATCGTCGTCGCCGATGATGATCGAAACTCCAAGCTCTTGCCGTGCTTCCGTTTTGGTGCGGTACTCGCCTCGGAACCACCGGGCAACGTTGCCTTTGAGCTCATCGTTGCCGTCAACAACGGCGCGGTAGTAGAGGGTGAGGAGCCGGGCGAAATCGAAGCCGTGGACCATCTCCTCGAGTGATGCGACCTGCTCGCGGATGCGCGCCTCGACCGCCTGGTTGAGCGCAGAGCCATTGGGGGCGCCGCCGGGGGCAGCGGCGCCGTTGGGTACCGGAGCGCCGCCGGGGGCAGCGGCACCGCCGGGGGCAGCGGCACCCGCGCCCAATTCACCTGCGACCTGCATCTGCAAGTTCGAGATCCATCGGTCGAGAATGAGCATGAGGGCGCCGCCCTCGGGCCGGGTCTTGGTAGAGAGGTTGCGCATGAGCTCGCGGTAGGTGGCGAGGCCTTGGCCTTGGCTGCCCTGGAGCCGTCGCTCGGGCGAAAGGTCGGCATCGGCTACGACGAAGCCTTCGCCCATGGCGTGTGTGCGGATGGTCTGCAAGAGGAAGCTCTTGCCGCTACCGTAGCGGCCCACAAGGAACCGGAAGGAGGCGCCGCCATCGGCGATGAGCGAGAGGTCGGTGAGGAGCGCGCGAATCTCGGCCTCGCGCCCGACCGTGATGTACGGCAGGCCGATGCGCGGCACCACGCCGCCCTTGAGCGAGTTGATGATTACCGCGGCGACGCGCTTGGGCACGCGCGGCGCAGCTTCGGCTGCTTTCACGTTGTCTGTCATGCGAGTACTCCTCTGACGTCGTCCTCGTAGTCCTCAATTACCTGCGGTCCCGTGGAACCGAATTCGATGGCCGTGTCTCCAAGCAGGTCAAACAGCGCCTCATTGATGGCATCGACCAGCATGTCCTCGCTTATTCCCGCATGGTGAACCGCTTCCGTCTTGGCATCTTCGTCTTCGGTGAGAAGCGCCTGCAGGTATGCGGCCTGAGCAGGGGAGAGCGGGCTGTCGCTGGGGCTCTCATTCCGTGGCGGAACATTTCCGGCGGGGGCGGTAGCGGCGGCGAGGGCAGGCGAGGGCGCCGGTGCGCCAGCGTGCTCAGGCTGCTTAGCCTCGGGGTTTCTTGCGGCAGACCGTTTCGCCTCGTCGCCAAGCTCGGCCTCGGAACTCGGCCAGTTCGGGGGCTGTGCATTTTCCTCGGCACGTATCGTGCCGTCTTGTGTCGGCGTCTTTTCAACCGTTTCTACGGTGGTGCCCTGATCGCGTTCCTCGTCCGTTAACAGCGCCTCGCGTGTGACAGCGGCGGCGGATCGGATACCAGCGAGCTGAGAGAGGTCGATTTCCACCTTGCGCGGCGCATGCGCTTGCTTCCAGGTGAGCCATGCCTCGATCTCGCGGTCGATCATAGACGCGAGGTATTTTGGAACTGCCTTCTCCTTGAGAGGGTGGGGGTAGTTCAGCGCGTCGCGGAGTCTGCGGTCCACCTCACGCATAATCTTGGCAAGCAGGGGGCTTTTCCCGCGAGTTCCGTAGACACGGATGCAGCTCCAGGTCCCCCCGCGGCATTGATACCAATGGATAGGGTCGAGCTCGACGTCCGCTGGTGGGTGTGGCTGAGATTCGAAGAACACTGCATTGGCAAACATGGTGTAGGTCATACGCATCTGTTCGCCGAACATCGTCTCGACAAACCCGTTTGATCGGTTGCGGCGATAGTAGGCGAGTAGTCGGACGTACACCGAGCAGAAGACGTGGCGCAAGTCGTCATGGTAATCCTTATAGAGGCGCGAAAGCCGGATGCGGTACGTAGAAAGTGCATCGGCGGCAAAGAGCAGCGCTTCCTCGAGTTCGATGTCTGCGGGGAGTTGCAGAGCGGATTGTTTGCCGCGGCCCAGCGGCGGGCGTGGGGCCACCGTCTCCTCTTTCGGCTCGTCGTCGACTACGAGTTCATCGATATTTTCAAGTAGGTCGGGATCGAAGGGCGCGCTTTGTCGCACGAGCTCGAACAACGCCTGGTCAAATGCGATGGCGGAATCGTTGCTAAGCAGACTTACATCGAGCCCGTGGTAGACCACATAGTCGCGCAGCCATATTGGCACGTAACGGTCGATCTCAGGCGCGAACTCGCGATATGCCTCCCAAAAGGACTTGAGTTTCAGAAATCCGTCGGCTGGATCGGATACACCGATACCATTGAGCAGCTCATACAGATAGACAAAGGCAAAAGACAGCGAGGTTTCTTGGATGTCGCCCTGCCGGACCGTCGTGCGCCAGGTAAAGTAGCCACGCAGCTGCCGGTCGCTCATATCGGCGTAGGTGGGAAAGTATGCCTTGAACGTGCCGTGATACGGGCAGTCGTCTTCAAAGTCTGCCATGAACATGCCCTGGCGCCAGAAGAGCTCGGCTTCGGTAATCCAGCGACCATGAGGCTCTCCCTCCTGCCAGCGAGATATGGCGCGCATTTCGCGGTACCGATCTGGCAGGTAGGTTGCCATCTGGCGCCCGGTGGTAAGAATGGGCTCGGCACGGTAGACCGCATCGGAGAAGTGCGAGCTCGTGCGCATCCGCTCGCTTGAGGTGATTCGTTCGATGAGCGCGCGAACATCTTCCGTCTTGTCTCCCATGCTTCACCTCGTTCCGCTTGCCTCACACTGGGGAATGCCTAGTCGTAACCCTACATTTTACTATAGAAACAAACATCTGTTCGAGAAAGAACGCGCCTCCTATTACCAGCACAAAGCGATGGATGTCATTTCTGGTTCCTGCAGGTTGTTTCGCCTGCTGCCCCCCCGCCCGTCCCTTCCTGTTATCTGCTGTTTGCAGTGCGGGCCGAGTGCTGCCCGGAGTTTGCGCGCGACGTTTTCTCTATTGTGATTCCTCAGCTGGCCAATTTTCGTCAATATGCGTTCTAGGGATGCGGGAAAGGGCGCCTTGCTTTTACTGAGCTGACCATGGAAACGGAAAAAACGCTGGAAGCGCTGGGTGATGGGCCTGCGAGAACGACTTGCGCGGCGGAAGGGCAACAAAACCGTCTCACAGAGCCCGCAAATGACGAGAATTAGCCATTTTTAGCCGTTGGGGGCTGCGGGCGATTTCTTGGACCGGCCTAGACGGCCAGCCGGCTCGCTCCCCGTGCTCCAGGTATGAAACGCGGTGCCGAATTACACGAATGCCAGCACGACCGCGAACACCACGGCTGGAAGCATGTTGGCCGTCTTGAACGTTTTCTCCCAGATGAGGTTCACGCCCACGCAGAAGATGAGAATCGAGCCCACGAGCGAGAGGTTTGCGAGGGCCTCGGCAGTCATGAGGGGCTGGATGAGCCGAGCGAGCAATGTGATGGATCCCTGGAACACGCCCACGGGCAGAGCGGAAAAGATGCATCCGCGACCCATCGATGCGGTCATGACGCAAACGATGAGCGCGTCGAGTGCGCCTTTGAGCGCGAGGGTGGACCAATCACCGGTAAGGCCGTCTTGAATGGATCCAACGATGGCCATCGCCCCGATGCATACGGTGAGCGAGGCGGTTACGAAGGCGTTCACGAACGCGGGGTCTCCGGCGCTGCCCGTGCGCTCTTTGAGCCAAATTCCGAGGCGCTCGAATTTACCGTCGAGGTCGACGAGCTCTCCAACGAGCGCGCCCGCTGCAAACGAGGCAACGATCAGCATGGAGCCGCCGCTCACGAGTGCGCCGTCCTTGCCAAGCGAAAGCATGCCGGCGAGCGCGCCCGAGAGCCCCACGAAGAGCACGCTCAGCCCTGTGGCCTTCATGAGGGTTTCCTGTACGTGCGGGGTGAAAAGCCTGCCGCCAACGGTGCCCACCAAACCGCCGGCAAGAATCAAAGCCACGTTGATGATTGTGCCCAGTCCGATCACGCCGTCCCCGCCTTCCTGCATGGTGCAGTCCGTTCCGCAGAGCAGCAAGGCGAATGAAGCCGATGTGTGGGGTAGCCCTGTGGAGCGGATAGTATGGTTGCGGAAGATAATGTAGCTGCCCTTGGGCTCACGCGCAAGCTCGGGCCATGCGGCTTCGACTGGGTGCTTTCGGGGAAGCTGGTTTAAGAGGCGGCACAAACTCGGGGCATGCGGGTTCGTCATGCGTCACCCCGCCCCGGCGCGCGGCCGAGACGGGGTGTTCTACAGGCAATGGCTTGCAAGGCGCGGCGGGGCCTGGTTTAGCGTTTGCCGGTTGCGCCGCGGTGGCGCAAGATCCACCAGCCGGTTCCCGCTGCGAGCGCAATGGCCGCAAAGACCCCGGCGGCGGAGACGGCTCCCGTTCGGGCGAGCGGCGTGGGGCCGGGGGAGTCGGCGGGAGGGGTGTCATCCTGGGAGGGGGCATCGACGGGCGCCTGCTCGACATGGTCGGAATCGTGATCCTCGAGGTCCTCGTCTTCGGTGGTGTTGCCGCCGTTCCGGTAGAGGTCGACGCGTGCGCTGTTCACGAGCTCCGTGCTGGCGCGGTACCTATCGGTCACCCTCATGTGGAGCACGAGCGGGGCTCGTTCCGCACCTTCAAGCTCGTCTCCCTCGTGGGCTGGCGCGACGTTATCGACGTCGTCGCGCTCGTGCTTGAGGTCGTCACGCTCCCACTCGCCGGTGCGCGAGGAGAAGTCCTCCTCAACGCGGCCGTACTCGAGGCGCACGGCAATCACCCTCTCGCCCTCCTCGAGGCCGAGGTCGGCCACGCTGAGCTCGGTTGCCTCGGTAGCGCTTACGTTCTGAGCCCACAGGCACCAACCGGTGTAATCGATGGCTCGACTGTCGTCGCCCAGGGCTCCTTCGGTCGTCTCATGGTCAAGCCAGGGGTTGGCGTGTCCGTCGGAGCGTGTGGCGTTGGCGCCGCTCGGGTCGACGTAACCAGCTGGCGTGGTGCTCGTGCGGTACCAGACGTTGAGCAGGCCGTCGTAGTCTTCGCCCGCGATAGGCGTCACGATGCCCGTGAGCTCGGCGAGGCCGTCCGATGCGGCGGAGATATCGTCCGTCACGGTGAACTCGTCGACCCACGTGCTGCTTTCGTTCCGGAAGTCGACGGAATAGTCGTACGAGCCGTCATCCGATGCGGAGACCTCGGCACGCGCGGCGTTCGTGTCGGCATCGGTGTGGGGATGGGTGGGGTCGGCGACCTCTTGGCGCTTGTCGATGGAGCCCTCGACGGCGATGGGTTCGTCGTACATGACCACGCGCTGTACCTCGCCGGCGTGCTCCACGGTGAAGTCGACCGCGGTCGCCTCATCGTAGTCATGCGGGGTCATGAGTTCCACGAGCTTGTAGTCACCGGGCTCGAGCGCGTCGATGCGATGGTCGGTGCCATCGGAGGTCCAGCTTTCCACAACACCCCCGTCGGGGCAGATTACGGCCAGCTTGGCTCCCGCTACCTCGTCTTCGTTGGTGATATCGCGTTTGGAGAGGTCAATCTTGGTGTAGTCGTCCTCGACCTCGAACGGGAAGCTCTCGAGCCCCTCGGTGAGGCCGTCATCGGTCACGGTGAAGTAGCGCATCTCGCCGTCCACGAGGAAACCGTCCGGGGCGTCCGTCTCCTCGAGGCGGTAGCTGCCAGGCGAAAGGTGGCGGATGACGGCGGTTCCGTCATCGTCCGTCACGACCTCGATGTGCTCCTCGCCTGGTTTGAGCAGATGGCTCGCGATGGTAAGCTTGCCGTCCGCATAGGAGCCGAAGAAGGTCTTTCCGGCGGTAAGCTCGACCCTGCCGGCGCCTTCGCCGTCGATCTCGAGTTCGTATGCGCCGGCGGGGACGTCGGTGGCGATGAGTGCTCCGGCTCCCTCGTCGAGCCTGAGCTCGTAGCTTTCCCTCTCGATCCGGCCGCGCGAGATATCGAGCCCGCCGAAGATGAGGAAGGGTTCTGACCAGGAGACCTTGACGGCCTCGCCGGCCTCCACCTCGAGCTTCGATTCGCCCTCGAGGTCGACGGCCACGCCATCGGCGTCGGTGATGGCGATCTCGTAGGCGCCGGGGTCCACGGCGACGGAGCCCTCGACGTCGGCGGAGTAGCCGTCGCGGGAGACGGTCAGCCTGTATCCTTCGGGCACGTCCGCCTCGATCGCGGCGTTGTCCACGGCCTCGGTGAGCGTCGCTGTGCCCTCGCCCTCTGTGCGCACGGCGGCCGCCGCCATGCCGTCATCGGGCTCGACATCGATCTCCTGGCCGGCCTCCCATGCCTGGAACATGGCGCCGGCGAGCGGGTGGTCGGTCCCCATGATGTCCTTGTCGATCGTGACCTCGGTGTAGGTGTCGGCCACCTCGACCTCGACCTCCACGAGCGCCGTATCGTCGTCGGCGTAGGAGAGCGTGAACTCATGCGGCGTGGCGTCGAGCATGTGGCCCTTAGGGGCCTTGGTCTCGATAAACGCGTAGGTGGCGGAGGCGTCGCCCAGGTAGAGCTCATCGGTGGTCGCGGTGCCGTCCTCGCCGGTGGTCACGTGGTCGACGACCTCGCCGGCCTTGGCGCGCACGGTGCCGTCGGGGCTCACGACGTCCTCCATGGCGACGACGTCGAACTCCGCGCCCGTGAGCTCGCCCGCGCAGCCCTCGTCATGCACATGGCCC